>Ga0209023_10002361_pt1 | contig 23695 bp, 23 predicted proteins | sample LakOneMetagenome_FD_187468 | JGI IMG/M metagenome (GOLD analysis project Ga0209023, IMG submission 187468) | Freshwater and sediment microbial communities from Lake Erie, Canada (SPAdes) (version 2) | ecosystem: Environmental > Aquatic > Freshwater > Lentic | place: Lake Erie, Canada... | reverse complement strand
AGAAAAATTAACGGGCGCTGTGCTGTACCACGATGGACAGTTTGACGACAGCCGTCTTGCCATCAATCTTGCCCAGACAGCCGCAGAACAAGGCGCAACAATCATCAATTACTGTAACCTGGTTTCAATAACTAAAACGGATAGCCGCATCAGTGGCGTAGTTATAAATGATGTTCTTTCCGGAAAAGACATTTCTGTACGATGCAAGGTTATCATCAATGCAACCGGAGTATTCACAGACAATATTATGCATATGGATGATCCGCAGCATAAACCAATCATAACAGTTTCCCAGGGAATACATATTGTTGTTAATAAAAATTTCTTCCCGGGTAATAATGCCATGATCATTCCAAAAACTGATGATGGCAGGGTTTTATTCACAGTACCATGGCATGATAAAATAGTTATCGGAACAACTGATACGCCTATCAGTGAGATATCGGTTGAACCAAAACCATTAAAAGAAGAAATCGATTTTGTGATCCGTCATGTAAACCGCTGCCTGAATACTGATATAAAATACAGTGATGTAAGAACAGTGTTTGCAGGCCTCAGACCATTGATAAAAATAAAAGGAAAAAAATCAACTTCTTTTTTGCCACGCGATCATACAACCATTGTTTCCAACAGTGGCATGGTAACAATAACGGGAGGTAAATGGACCACATACAGGACCATGGGCAAGAGCGCTGTTGACAATGCTATATTTACAGCAAAGCTTCCAAAGAAACCATGCTTTACAGAAACATTGAAATTACATGGTTTTACCAATGAGCTGATCACAGATAAAAGTTTAGCTATTTATGGAAATGATGCAAAAGCAATTGAGCAACTAATGAATGATCAGCCATACCTGGAAGAAAAGATACATCCAGATCTTCCTTATGCAAAAGCTGCTGTGATATGGGCTGTGCAAAACGAAATGGCCATCACTGTAGAAGATGTATTGGCCAGGAGAACAAGGGCTTTGATACTGGATGCCCAGGCTGCCATTGAAGCAGCACCAACAGTTGCTTCAATGATGGCAAAAGAAATGAACAAATCAACAGACTGGGAAGCACAACAGGTGAAAAATTTTCTGCATATTGCAGAACAGTATCTGATCAATTAAACCTGCTTTATAAAAAACCTAAATCTATTCCAATGACCCCATTCCTGGCAGAAATTACCGGCACTGCATTACTGATCATTTTTGGCGACGGCGTTGTGGCCAATGTTTTACTTCATAAATCCAAAGGCAACCATGGCGGATGGATCGTTATAACAATGGGTTGGGCCATGGCAGTATTCATTGCTGTGTATAGTGTTGCCCGTTTCAGTGGCGCTCACATAAATCCTGCTGTTACTATTGCATTGGCAGTAGCAGGGAAATTTGACTGGGCAAATGTTCCAATTTATATAGCAGGTCAATTTATTGGCGCCATGCTGGGAGCATTTCTTGTCTGGGTTGCTTACCGTCAGCACTTTAATGAAACAGAAGACCAGGATCTTCAGCTAGCCGTTTTTTGCAACGCACCCGCTATAAGAAGTCCATTTAATAATTTACTTACAGAGATCATCGGAACATTTGTATTGGTTATAGGTGTGTTGTTTATTATACCTGCTACCAATAGCCTCGGTTCACTGGATGCGTTGCCTGTTGCATTATTAGTACTTGGTATCGGTTTGAGTTTAGGCGGGCCTACAGGTTATGCGATCAATCCTGCACGAGACCTCGGCCCACGGATCATGCATGCCATTCTTCCTATCAAAGGAAAAGGGGGCAGTGACTGGAGTTATAGCTGGATACCTGTTGTGGGGCCTATCATTGGCGGGATATTGGCTGCTTTGACATTTTCTTTTTTACAATAGGAACTAAAATACACACGCATAAATACAATAATCCTGTTTCTTAATTCGTGTAATTCGTGATAAAAATTCGTGATTTATATTTATTCTATATTTGCCGCCCATGGCACAAAAAAAATTATTCCGCTTTGCACAGATAAAAACTTTCCCAAACGTGTTGGAATATCCAACAGATATGAAAGGCCAATGGAGCCAGTTTTTTAAAAATGAAAATCCTGTTACACTTGAGCTTGCCTGTGGCCGTGGGGAATATACAATCGGACTGGCAACATTATTTCCAGCCGCGAATTTTATCGGTATAGATATCAAGGGAAACAGGATGTACATCGGTGCAAAAAAAGCAATTGATCAATCTCTTGGCAATGCTGTATTTTTAAGAACACAGGTTGAAAAGATCACAGATTATTTTGCACCAGGAGAAGTGAGTGATCTCTGGATAACCTTCCCTGATCCGCAACTAAGGGGATCAAAAGCAAAAAAAAGATTAACGCATCCACGCTTCTTAAGATTATACAGAGAAATATTAAAACCAGGTGGTTCAATAAATTTAAAAACAGATTCGCCTCAGTTATATCAATTCACCAAAACAGTTATTGAACTTTATAAGCTGGATCTTGTTGAAGACCTGGATGATGCTTATTCAAACAACGGAATTTCCGATGCTTTGAAAATAAGAACGCATTATGAAGGGCTTGATATCGCACAAAGCAAAAAGATACATTACCTGAAATTTACTTTACCAAACGAATTACCAAACCTCGATGGACAATTAAAAGAAATGATCGCTCATGAGCAATAACCTGGTTGAAGGAATAGATTATTATTTTAATGAGGATGGTTATATTGTATTGACAGAAAAATACCATTTGGAAAAAGGATTCTGTTGTGGTAATGGCTGCAAACACTGTCCCTACAATTACGAATCTGTTCCCGAACCAAAACGCAGCGAATTATTATCTTTAAGGAATCATGAAAAAAGCAATCAAAAAAGCTGACATCAACAAAAAGCCTTTAAAGAAAGCTCCGTCTACCGGGGTAAAAGAATACAGTTTTTTCCAGGATGTATATGATGTGGTGAGACAAATTCCAAAAGGCAGGGTAACTTCCTATGGTGCGATCGCTGCTTATCTCGGAACAAAATTAAGTGCACGCATGGTTGGATGGGCAATGAACGGTGCACACAATGTACGGCCGGCAGTTCCTGCGCAACGTGTGGTTAACAGGAATGGAATGTTATCGGGTAAACATCATTTCGGCACGCCCACCCGGATGGAAGAGCTATTAAAAAAAGAAAAAGTGTTTGTTGAAAATGATACCGTAGTTGATTTCAAAAATAAATTCTGGGATCCTGCTGAGCATTTAGGATTATAAATATTCTGAGAGATGCTTCGTACCTCAGCATGACAAAACAAATAAGAATAGAACCCGCTTCCCACTAGCTATTTACCATTAACCCAAACGCCCTACCTTTACCAAAATGAGCGACAAATCAATACAGGGAAAAATAACCTTCATTCATCACGAAAAGAACCGTGCCGTTATTGAATATATTGATAACGGAAAAAAGAGAACGATACAGGCAGATATCAGTACAAAGGAACAGCAAAGATTAAAGGAACAAAAGATCATTAAAAAAACTCATCGCTTTTTAATGGGCGACAATGTAACATTTACCATTAAAAAAACAGGGGCAAACGGAAGCCAGCAATACGCATCCAACCTGCAATATCAATACAACACAGCCCTGGAAATATTGATGAATAAAGCAGTGACTGAAAATAAATTCCTTGGCTATATAAAAGTTACAGATGATAAATATTTCATTAAAGAGATAGATAGCTACTTATTTTTCCCGCTCAATGTTTCTCCTTACGAAATTGCGCCAACGGAAGTTGAAGCTGCGTCCCCTGTTTATTTCAAATTTGAGAATATTGAAAAACCTGACAAGCTTACTGCAACTCTTTACAACCACAATTATATTCCTGAATTTTCAGCAGCCGTTCAGCACTTTAAAAAGCAAACAGTTTTTGAAGCTGTTGTTACCAAAATAACGCCTTTCGGTATTTACCTCGGGCTAATGAATAATAAATTACAGGCAAAACTTGATATTGACGAATCGCTTTCAAAACAAATTGAAGAAAAATCAATAGAAGTAAATTCGGTCATTCCTGTAAAGATCAGGCACCTTTCGCCATTAAAAATTGTAGTAGAAAAAGCAATTGAAAACTGATCAATCGTTGCGGTCCGGCTCTTCTTTTATTAGCACTTTTTCTATCCTCCTGTCGGGAATGAACCATATCATGGCAACCGTTGCATAAAGTGCAAGTGATATAGATTCATTGATGAATGAAAAAATGATACCTATTGTGTAAAGCAGCATGGATAGTTTTCCTTTTTCATCTTTTCCAAAAGCCATTTCCAGTTTTTTATTCTTTACGTGGTTACCCACAAGCGTTTTGTATAAAATTGTATACGATATCGCTGCCATTAAAAGCACGATACCATATAACGCAACGGGCCAGCGTGAAAAATGATTTTCTCCCATCCACGAAGTAACGAAAGGCACCAGTGAAAGCCAGAAAAGCAACAGCAGGTTTGCCCACAAGGAAGCGCCATTAACCTCTTTTACAGCATGCAGCATGTGATGATGGTTGTTCCAGTAAATTCCCAAATAAACAAAGCTTAAAATATAACTTAGGAATTTTGGTATAAGAGGCTTGAGAGATTCGAGTTGCCCGCCTTCCGGAACACGGAGTTCCAGTACCATGATGGTAATGATAATGGCGATCACACCATCGCTGAATGCTTCAAATCTTCCTTTTCCCATTGTTGATTTTTACTGCTAAATATATCAAGAAATAGCATCAAGTTCATCAGTACTTATTCCCATATCTGATGCCACTTTTGTTTTCACCGGCGATGTGCTTCCAAAAAAGAACAATATCAATATTGCAATAAGCACGAAGAAATAATTTGATGTAAGCAGAAAACATATGATGGCGAATAAACAAGGCCCTTCCAGTAAAGCCCATCTTACAATACTTGCTGCACGATATTCTGAAAACCTTTCCGGAATTGATTTTACTTCTCCGAGTTTCTGTATCCTTGCTTTGAATATCCTGTTGCCGCTGACCATACAAAGCAATGCCAGAATTACTACTACAGACAGGAAAATATTTTCAATGTCATGGCGTGCAACTGTAAATATATTTTCCTTTATAAGAAAAATAGCGACAGCTAAAAATAATATTTGCCCTGCCAGTAATGAAAAGAATACAATTTGAAGTCCTTTATATCCGTTTGTTGGTTGCATACATGATCAGTTATAATAAGGATTGATCATTAAATAAATAATTACACCGCTCAGCGCTACATAAAACCATAAAGGCCATGTAAACCTCGTTAGCTTTTTATGCTTTTCGTATTCGCCGGTCAGTGCCCTATATGCCGTAAATAAAATAAACGGTAAAATAATTGCAGCCAGTGGAATATGTGTGAGCAATAAAATATAATAAACCATGCGCAGGCTTCCCACATTCAGCTTTTCCTCATCGGTTAAAATTCCGTCGTGGTTAATGTCGCCGAATCTTGTTTCTCCTGCAAGTAAATGATGGGCAATATAACTTACCAGGAAAAGTACAGACAAAATAATTGCAGTAAGCATGATCTTCTTATGCAATGTGAATTGTTGTTTTTTTGCGGTCATTAATCCTGCAAGCAAACAGATCGTTACCATTGAATTGATCACTGCATTGGCAGTTGCAAATACATGTACATTGAATGGAAGGTTCAACTCAAGTTTTACTTTGCTCAATATTACTACTGCAGCAAAAACAATAATTGATACCGTGAAAATAAATATCCTTGCTTTGCGGTCATTCTTTTGTAAAACTGGTTCTAACATCTTATACTTTTAGGGTTTGCTTTTTTCTATTGTTACTGAGCACTGCCATCAATACGATCACGATACCGATACCAATAAATATTACCGGCAGGTACGGAATAAATTCACGCAATATAGATGGACTTTTTTTATCCCTTTCCAGCATTAGTGTAGGAATATCCCTCACGAGTTCTGCCTGGCGGGCAGTATCAAAGCCATTATACCAGCCCCTTACAACACGGTTGCTGTCGAGTAGGAAAAAGTTTTCTGTGTGAATAAATGCAGTATCAACCTCACTGTCAGCAACACTTGCTTTTATTTCCTGCAACGCAAAATCATATATTTCTTTTTTATTCCCGGTTACAAACCACCAGGTATCATGATTAACATTAAAATGATCTGCAAATTTTCGGAGTTGTGGTACACTGTCGTGTTCTGGATCTATACTGATAGAAACAAATTGTACAATACTGTCATTCTTTACAAATGAGTCCTGTAGTTTTTTCATGCTGCGTGCAAGTCCCGGGCAAATGGTCGGGCAACGGGTGAAGAAAAAATCCAGCACGATAATTTTGCCTCTCAGGTCATCCAGTGAAACTTTCTTTCCGAGTTGGTTCGTGAATGAAATGTTTTTTACATGGTGCCACACTGTATCGGTAGACCTCTTCCCGTTTTTTTCCACCACTGTTACGCTGTCAAAAAAATAATGATGCGGAATAAAGACAGCGTCTTTGCTGTAATATTTTACCAGCCAGTAACCGGTGAGCGGCAACAGGATGGCCAGCATTAAAGAAAGGATTGCTTTTTTATTCAAAATGATTGCTTGATTAGTGCGCAAGTTCGCACAATTCAGGTATAAAAAAACCACCGTTTAAAACGATGGTTAAAATATTTTTTATTGATTGCGGTAACTTATGGCTTCGCATCTTTTTCTACAGCAGCAGGTGCAACCTGTTCAGTAGAAGGATGGCTTCCTGCATTTGTATTTCTCAGGTTTCTCCAGCTGGTGCCATCCCACAAAAATGCAGTTATGAACCAGATGAACAGGCAAAGCGGAACTACGATCGTCATGATCATATTCCTTACTTCATCACCAAGGTGCATAAATATGGAAACAATATAATAAGCTTTGGCAAGTGTAAGGATACAAACCATTCCTTTAAAAGCCAATACTAAAGTTGCATTAGGATGTGCTCCTTTGTGAATATTATAAATGGCAAGCCCGATTCCAAGCTCTATCAGTGTGATAACAGACAAAAGCCAGAATGTTTTCCAGATGTGCTTGGTATCCCCGGCGTGTTCCGGTGCAAAACTGATCTCAGGTGATATGGTATGTTGACTCATAAAAAATATGCTCGTTAATTATTTTTAAATCTTATTTAATTATATCAGGTAAAAGCAAAGGAATACGAAAACCCAAACAAGGTCTACAAAGTGCCAGTACAATCCTGCTTTTTCGATCATTTCATAATGGCCGCGTTCGTCAAAATGACCAAGTTTTGTTTTGATATACATGACCACATTAATGATAACGCCACTGAATACGTGGAAACCGTGGAAACCTGTTATACCAAAAAAGTATCCGCCAAATGCAATGGGTCCGGGTGTTGCAACTTCCTGTCCGTTGAACATAACTTCGGGGCCCCATGGATTTTTTGATACCGTTGTTCCCCAATGTTCAATGTGACCATTTACCAATACAGCGTGATCGCCGGTTATCAAGTGCGTCCATTCCCAGGCCTGGCAACTTAAGAAAGCAAGTCCGCCAAGGATGGTAAGTATCATATATTTTTCAACCCCTTTCCTGTTCATTTTATGTCCTTCATGAACAGCCAGTACCATGGTAACAGAACTGAAGATCAGGATGAAGGTCATCAAACTCACGAATGCTAACGGAAGGTTGGCACCATGCCCTGCAAATGGAAATGCATTAAATACATGGTTAGGATCTGCCCAGTGGTTCACACTGAAACGAATGGTGCCATAGCTGATCAGGAATGCCCCGAAAGTGAAAGCATCACTCATCAAAAAGTACCACATCATTACCTTGCCATAACTGGCATTGAAAGGGCTCTTTCCTCCACTCCACCATTTTGTTCCTGCTGGTATTGCTGTTGTTGACATAAAGAATATCTAAAATTTTGAACAGTTATTATTTATCTTGAATTCCTTTTAATTTTTTGATCCTTGATCTGCTATCTAGTATCTAGTATCCGGTATCCAGTAACTTATCGTATCATCAATAAAAATATCAATAAGTATATCCAGAGTATATCTACAAAATGCCAGTATGTACTGATCAGTTCAACCGGCACTGTGCTGTAACTTTTTATCTTGCTGTTGAAAGCCCTGAGCGACATTACGATCAGTGTAACGATTCCTCCAAGCACGTGTACAGCATGAATGCCTACAATTGCATACAAAAAGGAATAAGATACATTTCCGGTAAATGTTACCCCAACCGACCACAGCTGTTTAAAACCAATGAACTGCAATCCGATAAAAAGAACTCCTAAAGCCAATGTAAGTGCCGACAGCAACCTGTAGCGGCTCATCAACCTCTCTTTAAATGCCTTTGATGCCAGGAACAACGTTAAACTGCTTAATAGAATTACCGCTGTACTATACCAAAAAGCAACGGGTAAATTAAATGTTACCCATCCGGCCTGGTTTCTTTTTACAATGTATGCGCTTGTTAAACCGGCAAACATCATCAATATACTTCCAATGCCCACCCACAAAGTGAATTTGTGCGGATGTATTTTATTTTTCTGTGCCATCGCCACTGTACTCATATTCACCCCCAACCCCTAAAGGGGCGTTTAGTTTATTAATTTCAAAATATTTTTTGTCCCGGCATTAGTTCTTTTGCTCGCCATCGTTGCGTCGCACTCTTGTACTGCAACATACTATTCAACTTATGAACTTTTAAACTTTTATCTTATCAGCATACAAGCTTAAAAAAACGATCATCAAATAAAAATAAGAACTGAACATTACTTTTCTTGCGCTTGCTGCATCCATCTTTACGTACAACATGATACTCACATACACCATCCAGAGGTTGCAGGCCAGCAGTATCCATAAACTGGCAAACCCGCTTAATCCGAATACATAAGGCAATATTCCAACCGGCACCATAAATACACTGTATATGATGGATTGAACAGCTGTAAATCTTGTCGGGCCTTTATCTGCCGGCAATAATTTAAAACCTGCCTTTGTATAATCCTGGTGTGCAAGCCAGGCAATTGCCCAGAAATGCGGGAACTGCCATATGAATTGTATGCCAAACAATATCCAGCCACCAGCACTGAATTTATCTGTTGCTGCAACCCAGCCAATTAAGCAGGGAAGCGCACCAGGTATTGCACCAACAAGCACGGAAACAGAATTCACTTTTTTTAAAGGCGTATAAATAAAGCCATATAAAAACAAACTGAATAACCCGATCATGGCACTTTGAAAATTGAAAAAGTACCACATCATTCCTACACCAAGCAAACCTGTAATGGCTGCAAAAGTATAGGCTTCGTTTATACTCATCCTGCCACTGGCAACCGGCCTTTTAGCCGTTCGTTTCATCATGGCATCGGTATCTTTTTCAAGCGCCTGGTTAATAGCGTTAGCCGAACCGGTTATCAGCATACCTGCTGCAAAAAGTAAAAGAACTGATAATAGCGTTGATCTTGTATATATCTCGTAGTAAGGTGCTATTAAAAAACTTACTACCGTGCTGAAGACCACCATAAAACTTAAAGTGAACTTGATCAGCTGAAAATAATCCTTCACTTTACTTGCCAATGCAAACGATGTTGAATTGGATATGGTATTGTTCTCCGCCATGTTTCTTTGCCTCACTCAACCTTCCGATTAAACGAAAGAATCAGGATTGGCTTATTTTATTTCAAACTATTCGCTATTGTATTCCTGCTCGCCACTAGCCATTCCCCACTTACTATTAATGATCTGTACTCTCATCTTTTCCAACAGGTACATTCTGCGGTATGAATTCTCTTCCGTCTTTTCCATAATCATATGCCCAACGGTGTACTTCCGGAATTTCGCCAGGCCAGTTTCCATGACCCGGGCGTAACGGTGTTGTCCATTCCAGTGTATTTGCATTCCATGGATTCAGTGTTGTTACTTTTCTTCCTTTCCAGATGCTGTAGAAGAAGTTGAATACAAATAATAATTGCGCTGCAAAAACGATCATGGCAACAAGGCTAATGAATTCATTCAGGCCGCCGAACATTTTAAATGATTCCCAGTTTGCATAGTCATAATAACGACGTGGCATACCTGCAAGGCCTTCATAATGCATTGGCCAGAAGATCATGTAAGCACCAACGATTGTTATCCAGAAGTGAACATAAGACAATGTATTGTTCAAATAACGTCCGAACATTTTAGGATACCAATGATAGATACCGGCAAACATTCCAAAAAATGAAGCCACGCCCATTACAATATGAAAGTGGGCAATTACAAAATAAGTATCATGCAGATGTATATCCAGTGCTGAGTTACCCAGGAAGATACCTGTTAAACCTCCACTGATGAACAAGCTTACAAAACCGATTGCGAAGAGCATGGCCGGTGTGAAACGGATATTTCCTTTCCACAAAGTGGTAAGCCAGTTAAATACTTTAATAGCTGAAGGAACCGCGATCAGTAGTGTCAGTAACACAAACACAGACCCAAGGAATGGATTCAATCCCGTTACGAACATATGATGCGCCCAAACAAGGAATGCAAGAATGGTGATCGCAAATAAAGATCCCACCATCGCCATATAACCAAAGATCGGTTTGCGGCTGTTAACCGATAATATTTCCGATGCCATACCCATGGCCGGCAACAGGATGATATAAACCTCAGGGTGACCAAGGAACCAGAATAAATGCTGGAACAGAATAGCGCTACCGCCTTCATTTGGCAATATTTTTCCTGCAACAACGATATCACTTAAATAGAAACTTGTTCCCAGGTTCCTGTCAAATAATAACAAAATAGCACCTGATAATAATACAGGGAAAGACAATACACCAAGCACAGCTGTAAAGAACAGCGCCCATATTGTAAGCGGCATCCTTGTCATACTCATGCCTTTTGTACGCATGTTCAATATCGTAGTGATATAATTCAAGCCACCCAACAGAGATGATACGATGAACATGGCCATACTTACGAGCCAGAGGTCCATACCGATCTTACTTCCCATTGATGCATCACCCAACGCACTTAACGGAGGATAGATCGTCCATCCGCCACTTGCCGGACCTGTCTGAACAAATAAAGAAGATACCATGATCATAGAAGCAAGGAAGAAGAACCAATAGCTAAGCATGTTCAGCATTGGCGATGCCATATCCCTTGCGCCTATCTGTAATGGAATTAAGAAGTTTGCAAAAGTTCCGCTCAAACCTGCCGTCAATACAAAGAACACCAATACTGTTCCGTGCATGGTTACAAGTGCATAATAAAATTCCGGCTGCAGTTTACCTCCCTTTGCCCAATGGCCGAGGAAATCTTCCAGGATCGGGAATGTCTGCTCAGGATATCCTAATTGCAAACGAAAGATCACAGAAAATAAACCTCCGATGATCGCCCAGATGATACCTGTTACCAAAAATTGTTTGGCAATGGTTTTATGATCCTGGCTGAATACATACTTGGTTATAAATGTCTCGTGGTGGTGATGCTCATGGTGTGCATCGTGTGCCGCATGACCTGTTGCATGTTCTGAAGTAACTACACTGCTCATAATCTTAAATATTATTAGAGATCCGTTTAATTATTTTTGAGGCATTACAGATGCTAACGGTTTTGCCGTTGTATCTGCTGCTGCTTTTGTTTTGTTAGGGTTTTTGTCCGGGTACATGGTAAAGTATTCCGGAGTTTGTGACGCCAGCCATTTTTTATACTCTTCTTCTTTTTCAACAACGATCACACCTCTCATGGAGAAGTGGCCTTTCCCGCACATCTGATCACAACTGATCTCATAAACAAAATTCGGGTTGCCGGTTATTACCTTCATTTCTTCTGTGGTATGAATTGGAGTGAACCACATGGTAGTTGGAATACCAGGTACTGCATCCATTTTCATACGGAAATGAGAAAGACCCACATCATGTATAACATCCTGTGCATGTATGATAAGCTTTACTGGCTTTCCTACAGGAATGTGCATTTCGGTAGTATGTATATCATCCCAGCTTTCAGGGTCATTTTGAAAATCAACACCAAGGATATTTCCTGATGGGTTGTTGTATAATTTGTAATTGCTCTTTCCAAATACGGCGTCTTTACCCGGATAACGGAATTCCCATGCAAACTGGTGACCGGTAATTTCTACCTGTACCGAATCTTTAGGTGCATCACTTGTAATTTTGAACCAGAATTTCAAACCAAATACAACCAATACGGTAAGGAATATTGCAGGAACTGTTGTCCACAATAATTCCAGTTTGTTGTTGTGCGGAAAGAAGAATGCTTTTTGCCCGTCTTTTTCCTGGTATTTAAATGCGAACCAGAAAAGCAATACCTGTGTAATAACGAAAACCACTCCTGTAACACCGATGGTGATATACAGCATCAGGTCAATTTTTTCGCCTTCAAGAGAGGCAGATCCCTGCGGAAACAATGTTTTTCCATAATATAGGCTGTTGCAATACCAGGCGCCGAAAAGGCCAAGCACCAAAAATACGATCAGCAAAAACCCATTGATCTTATTGTTTTGCCTGCGTGTTTTTTCTTCACCTTTCAGTACGCTTACATATTCACTTGCTTTTGATATCTGGAATATCAAAACAAATATCATGACAACAATCGCAAACAGAAAAAACTCCTTCATTGTATAAAATTTTTAGCCTCAAGCCTTAGCTATTAGCTGTTAGCTTATTTATATCTTGTTTTTATTTTTGATACACAAATTTAACTTCAAACAAAAGCAGCCATTGCTTTTGTTGAATGATTAAGTATGGTGTATAATACTTTCTTTCAGGAACGGATGGTTCTTTGCTGTTAATGCATTGCTGCTAACATACCTTCCAACTCCCCACATGATAATACCGATGAACAATGCAGCAACACCAAATTCAAAAGGCATCATTTCTGCATGCTCGCCCAATGTGCCCGGCATTACCATCTGGTAAAAATCGATCCAGTGTCCAAAGATGATCAACACCGCCATGAATGTTACCATTGTCCAGCTGCGTTTGGTGCTCTTTTTCATCAATATCAATAAAGGGCAAAGGAAATTCACGATCAGGTTAAAGAAGAATATTCCTTTGTATGGCCCGCCTTTGGTAGCCGTTCCGATCCTTTCAATAAAATATTTTGTTTCTTCCGGTTGGTTACTGTACCAGATCAGCATGTATTGAGAGAACCACAGGTATGTCCAGAACACAGAGAATGCAAACATGAATTTACCAACATCATGCAGGTGTTCTTCTGTAACATATTCCAGTTGGCCGCGGTTTTTCAGGTAGATAACAAACAATGCGATCAATGCCATTCCTGAAACGAATGTACTTGCAAATGTATACCAGCTGAACATGGTGCTGTACCAATGGGCGTCAATGCTCATCAGCCATAACCAGGGTGTTGTAGATGCTACTGTTAATCCGAAAAACACGGTAAATAATGAAGCCCATACTGTATTTTTCCAGATCCACTTTTTTCCGGTTTCATAATCCATTGAACCATTCCTGTCAGTTTCAAGGCTCATCGTCCTCATTTTACGTCCAAGCAGCCACCACAAACTAATGGTAACAAAAGATGCGATCGAAAAGAATACAGGGTTTAAGAATCCTTTTTTTCCGTTCAGCACTTTATCATGAGCTACTGCATCTTTATCAAGCCAGTGATAGATATCTGTATGATTGCCCCAAACAATTGCCATTAATATTATAAAAGTGATCAACCCTAAAATCGGTAATACACTTGAAATTGCTTCCGGAACACGGCGCAGGGCAACCTGCCATCCGCCCATGGCCATGGTTGTAACACACAAAAAGAACATAGATGCATTTACAAGAAGCAGCCAGTAAACGCTGTTCTGCAACAGTACTGCCCAAAAGCGGGTGCTGTTAATATTTTCGCCATGCCCACCATGTGTGAAAGGGTGAAACATAATAAAGCCGTATAAAAGCGCCAATACACCGGCTACGATCAAACCCAAGGTCCACTTTTTATAACTGCCCGGTAATTCAAAATGATTATTCATCTAAACTTTATTTTGTGTGATGCTGGCCTCACCCTCTATCCCTCTCCAAAAGAGAGGGAGGCCAAACTTTATTATTAATATTTTACTTTATCGCTAACACCTCGTCTTCACTTCTTAAATCAACATCAGTATTATCCTTTTTTTACTGCTACGCTGTCTTTTGCCACGGTGGCAGTTGTTGTAACTGCCGCTGCTTTTGGTTGTAATGTCCTGATATATTTTATGATCATCCAGCGTTGTTGCCTGCTCAACTGCGATGCATAACTTCCCATGTTGTTCTTTCCGTAAGCAATTGAATAAAACATGGTACCGTCGGCCATTGATACATACAATGGCAATGTAAGATTTGCAACACCTCCAATTTTTCCGGAAGTTGCCAATGGACCGTTTGCAACGCCTTTTTCACCATGGCAAATAGCGCAATTAATATTGAACAACCTTCCTGCTTCAGCCAAATCTGCTTTGCTTAAAGAATCATACGGATTTTTAATAGTTCCGCTGATCTTATAATTATTGGTATCCTGTGCCAAAGGATAAGGAAACAATTCTCCTCTTTTTATTGTACCCGGGGCAGGTTTGTTATCATAATAGATCATACTGCCGCCCCTCTGCGACTCATCCATGGTGAACTTGGTAGAATCACGCAATGCATAAGATTCATAAGCCCTGCTATAAGTCATATCGGGCATGTATATTTTACCTGGCTTACGCTTGTTGTCGCAACCTGTAAATACAATAATTCCTGTTACCAGCATTGCAGTTATATAATAAGTAAGTCGTTTCATTTATCAATTATCAATTAAACAATTATCAATTAATAGCCTTTTTCGTCCCTGTATAATTTTTGTTCTTTGTCATAACGGCCAAGCCACCAACCTGTTTCAGCATGCTGAACATTGATCTCTTTGGCGCCTGCATTCTGTAAAAAACGCTGAACTTCCCCGTCGTCTGTTTTATCTGTGCACTCAATGGCCATTACAAAAAGATCGTCTGTAGCCCTTGCATGAAAATGATGTTTTTTTACGAATGGCGACAACTGGCATAAATAACAGAATGTAAGCACCATTCCTACTGCAGAAAACAATACGGTCAATTCAAAAGTGATCGGTATCCATGCAGGCAATGCGAAGTGTGGTTTACCGCCAATGTTCAAAGGCCAGTCTTTGGTAAATACCCAACTCATAAAAGTTAATGCAGTTGTTGTACCCGTGATCGCATAGATGAACCCTGCTGTGTGCAAACTTGTTTCCCTGATACCTATTGCATGATCCAGGCCATGAATAGGAAATGGTGTGTACACATCGTGGATCTTATATCCTGCTTTGCGTACATTTTTTACCGCAGGAAACAACACCGCTTCATCATCAAATGATCCTACTACAAATTTTTTAATTCCTCCAGCCATATTTTGAGCTTTTAGCTTTCAGCCATTAGCTGTTAGCCTGTTACTAATAAACTTTTCAACTTAATAAACTTATCAACTCTTAATGCGCATGCTCTACTTCCTCATGATAAAACTTTTCAGCATCTGCTTTTTCTAAATCTGTCATTTTCACTTTATAATTTTCCCCACTGGTTTTCAATATAGCTTTGATCTCTGCCACCGCAATAACAGGGAAGTATTTCGCAAAAAGGAAGAAGCAGGTAAAGAACAACCCGAACGTTCCGAGATAAAATCCGATCTCATAAATACTAGGACTGTAATAAGTACTCCAGCTTGATGGAAGATAATCCCTGTAAACCGATGTTACGATGATCACAAAACGTTCGTACCACATACCGATATTTACGATCACACTCATAAAGAATGTAACAGGAATATTCCTTCTTAATTTACGGCTCCAGAACAATTGCGGGGAAACCACGTTACAGAACATCATCAGCCAGTAGCTCCAGCCGTAAGGGCTGAAAAGGTTTGCCCTGTTCTGACTGAATGCGTACCACTCGTATGGATTTTGTCCGTACCATGCAATGAACAACTCCGTTAAATATGCACAACCAACAATACTGCCGGTCAATACAATTACCTTATTCATCGCTTCAATATGACCCAGTGTAATATAATCCTGCAGGTTCATTACTTTTCTTACCACGATCAACAATGTTTGCACCATGGCAAAACCAGAGAAGATCGCACCGGCAACGAAGTAAGGAGGGAAGATCGTTGTATGCCAACCCGGAACAATAGAAGTTGCGAAGTCAAAAGATACGATCGTGTGCACCGAAAGTACAAGTGGTGTACTCAAACCCGCCAACACCAATGATAAAGATTCATGACGCTGCCAGTGTTTGGTACTTCCTGTCCAGCCAAATGAAGCAATACCGTATAATAATTTTCTTAATTTAGTTTTAGCCCTGTCCCTTACTGTTGCAAGATCCGGCAACAAACCAGAATACCAGAACAATAATGAAACGGTGAAATAAGTTGATATCGCAAATACGTCCCAAAGCAATGGTGAGTTAAAGTTTACCCATAAAGGGCCGCGGCTGTTCGGATAAGGCAGCACGAAGAATGCCATCCACACACGACCCATATGCCATATCGGGAACTGGCCTGCACACATTACCGCAAAGATCGTCATCGCTTCTGCCGCACGGTTCACGCCTGTTCTCCATCCCTGGCGGAACAATAATAAGATCGCAGAGATCAGTGTTCCGGCGTGACCAATACCTACCCACCATACGAAGTTGGTGATATCCCAGCCCCATCCGATGGTCTTATTCAGGTTCCACTGTCCGATACCGTAAGTAACCTCCCTGTACACACTGTACACCCCGAAAAGCAATAAACCCACACTGATATAAAAACCAATGTACCAGAGTTTGCTTGGCTTCATTTCAATAGGGCCGATAATATCTTCCGTTACCTGGTGATAATCCTTATTACCATCTACCAGTGGCTCCCTTTGTTGTGATTCGTATTTCAGTAATGACATATCTTTTTTAGCTTTTAGCTTTAGCTGTTAGCCGTTAGCTTGTTTTTTATTTTGTACTACTATTCAACTGATCAACTTGTTACTTGCATTTATGCATGTTCCTTTTCACCGTGTTTAACTTCTTCCTGTTCTTCTTCTGCACCTATATGCCTTTCTGTATTCCTTATTTTAGCCAGGTAACTTACGTTAGGCAGTACGTGCAATTGTTCCAGCACATAGAAATTACGGTTCTTGTCTGCCCTTGCTCTTGAAACCTCGCTTTCTTTATCGTTCACATTACCGAAGCTGATCGCATTGGTAGGACAAGCCTGCATACAAGCTGTCTTAACATTGCGTACAATTGTTGGATCCTGTTGTTTCTTGGCTTCCAGCTTGCTATCCTGCAAACGCTGAACACAGAAAGAACATTTTTCCATCACACCTCTTGAACGTACGGTAACGTCAGGGTTCAATACCATTCTTGTAAGGTCTTCGTTCATCTGGAATACAGAGTTATCGATATCTTTTCCACGCAATGGTTCCTGGTTATCTGCGAAACTATCAGCGCCTGTGTAATCAAGCCAGTTAAAACGACGTACTTTATAAGGACAGTTGTTGGCACAATACCTTGTACCAATACACCTGTTGTAAGCCATCTGGTTCAACCCTTCAGAACTGTGGTTTGTTGCTGCAACCGGGCAAACGTTCTCACAAGGAGCATTGTCGCAGTGCTGGCAAAGCATTGGCTGGAAAACAACATCCGGGTTTTTCTTATCGCCGGTAAAATACCTGTCGATACGCAGCCAGTGCATTTCGTGTGCACGCTGAACCTGTATCTTTCCAACAACACTTACATTATTTTCTGCTGTACATGCTACAACGCAGGCGCTGCAACCCGTACAGGTATTAAGGTCAATACTCATTCCCCATTTGATGCCTGGTTTTGCATAATCGGGATAAGGAGTTCCATCTTTTACAAAATCTGTTTTTCCTTCCGCAAGCAATGCAATTCTTTCATGCCTTGGTTCTTCTAAAACAGCTTCCGGGTTTGCAATAAAGCTTGCCAGGTTGGTTTCGAAAAGGATCGGCCTGCTTTCTGACGACCCGTGTACCTGTGTTTGTGCAAGCGGATAGGTATCTGCTGTTTTTTCAACTGTTGCGGCTGAACTATATAACAATGAAGTACCGTCAAATCCAACAAGAGGATACACATTTTGCCCGGCCCCTTCTGCTGAACGCCCGATCCTGTCTGCAGTCTTCTCTTTCTTGGCACTTTGCCTTCCGTAACCAACTGCTATTGCAATGGTGGAAGCATTCAATCCCGGCAATATCAATGCAGGCAATGAAACAGACCTTCCGTTTACGGTGATTTTGATAACCGGTTTTTCAGGATGTACTTCATAAGCATCAGCCTGTTTCTGGTTATCAAAAACATCTATATTCAACAATGACTTAGCCAGTTCAGGGCCGATCATTGCATAGTTGTCCCAGGTTACTTTTGATACAGGGTCAGGCAATTCCTGCAACCATGGATTGTTTGCCTGGTTACCATTTCCTATTGATATCTTTTCGTATAAGAATACTTCGGTATTTCCTCCTTTAACTGCAGCAATTTTTCCTGCCGCTTCTGCAAGTTTTGCATTGCTGAAAGTTCCGGGAGCCGGAGCTGGTTCAGCAGCTGGTTCAATAACACCATCTTGCAAAGCTTTTTCCCACAATTCTACGCTTCCCAGTTTGCCGGTCCAGTAATTTCTTACGTATGCTTCATATTCATCACTGCCGGAATTATTCGCTGCTGTCGTTACAACTGTTTTATTTGTTGAATCCGTTGGGGCAACTGCAGAAACTTTTGTTGCTTCTCCTCCTATCCATTTTATCAGTGATGTCTGGTAAGCCCTTGTTTTGAACAGCGGGTTGATCACCGGCTGTATCAAACTGATATAACCTGATCTTCCTTCCGAATCGCCCCAGCTTTCCAGCCAGTGGTGAGAAGGAATGATGTATTTACACAATTCAGAAGTTTCATCCATGGTTCCGTTAAAGGAAACGGTCAATGGAACTTTTGAAAGCCCTTCAGCAAATTTTTTGCTGTTGGTATAGTTATATGCAGGATTGGCATCATACAGCAATAATGCGCCAACAGCTCCGGCATTCATATCATCAACCAGTTTGGCCATGTCGGCATCTACACCCTTACGGTAGTTTGATGTTGCAGACCAGCTGATCGTAGTTCCGTTTGCACCAATTGCTTCATTGATCGCATTTACAATGACCTGGATATTCACGTCGTTGCTGCCACAAACGACCAATGCTTCACCTTTGCTTGCCTGCAATACAGATGCTGCGTGTTCAATTCCTTTTGCAAGTTTTGCATCTGCAATGGCAGGAGGTGTAAGTGCTCCCACAAATTTAGAAAGCAGGTTCAATGCAATTGCACCTGTTTCAGAAGGTTTGTGTGTATGGCGGTCGTCAGCATTACTTCCTGTAAGGCTGAGCATGCTTTCAAACTGAATGTGACGGCTAAGTGATGGTTTTTCTCCCTTCACTTTCCTGTTCTCAGCATATTGTTTGCTGAATTCAACCGGGCTTAACCATGTTCCCAGGAAATCTGCGCTAAGGCTCACGATCGTTTTTGCCTTTGCGAAATTGTAGGTTGGCATGGCCCTTTTTCCATAGCAAGCCTCATTTGCCAGTAACATGCCGCTGTAACTAACTGCGTCATATTGTACGTGGCGGCTGCCCGGATATTTTGCTAAAAAATCATTTATTACCTGTAAGGTAGAAGGGGAGTTAACGGTAGAAGTAAGTAACACAACCGGTTTTCCGCCAAGGGCACCCATTTCAGAAGCAACCATTTTATCAAACGCTTCGAATGTGCTTACTTCTTTAAAATCATTGCCATCTTTCTTTAAAGGATGGCGAAGCCTTACGGTATCATACAGATCAAGAACAGACGCCTGCGCCTGCGCACTTGTTCCGCCTTTTGTAAGAGAAGACAATTCATTTCCCTCGATCTTGATCGGCCTTCCGTCTCTTTGCTTAACTACAACACTGATCGTATCTCCGCCATTTACATAAGTAGAAGCATAGTAATTGGGAACTCCCGGAATAACGTTATCTGGCCTTTGTAAATATGGTACAGCTTTACGTACAGGCATTTCGCAACTTGCCGCCAATGCTGCAGCAGCGGTACTAAAACCAAGGTATTTCAGGAAATCCCTGCGTGGCGTTGTGCCATCCAGTAATCCTTTCTCATCCATATCGGCCAGTGGAAGTAACTCTTCTTTAAACTCATGTTCTGTTGCTTGTTTAAAAGCATCAGACTGATTAAGTTCTCCAAAATTCTGCCAGTACTTTTTGTTACTCATAATTCTTTTAAATGTGCTGATTAGCTGGGATGCTAATGTGCTAATTCATTAAATTGTTACTTTATTCTATTAAGAGCGTACTAAAAATTTATGCTGTTTTCATGTGCACACGAGCTAATCGCCGGATCAGCTATAATTGATTAATAGTGGCATTTCTGACACTCTGTACCGCCGATATTCTCAACTGTTACACTATCCATTTTATGATTCTTGATATCATTATGGAATTTCTCATAAATGCTGTAAAATTTGTTACCGGTACTGTCTGCTTTATTGTAAAAATCTACTTTGCTTTCGCGATGGCAGTTGATACACCATCCCATGCTCAACTCAGAGAATTGATAAACTTCAGGCATTTCCTGTATGTTGCCATGACAGGTCTGGCACTGTTGTTTACCTACTTTTATGTGTTGACTGTGATTAAAGTAAACATGGTCGGGAAGGTTGTGGATCTTGATCCATTCAATTGGTTTTGCTCCATCAGGAATGCCGTCTTTATTATTATCAGGCTTGTATGCTTTTGCAACGGGGTCCCATCCTGCGTAAGCGTATAATTTCTGTATTTCTGCAGTTCCGTTTACTGATGTTCCGTCTTCTTTTACAATTGCATCGCCTTTATATTCTTTGATCGCCATGTGACAGTTCATACAAACATTCACAGAAGGGATACTTGCCTGCTTGCTGTCCTGTGCACCACCATGACAGTATAAGCAACTGATCTGGTTTGTGCCGGCATGTACTTTATGTGAATAATATATAGGTTGTTCAGGCTGGTAATTCTTCATGCGGCCAAGGCCAATTGCTGCACTGATGGTCATATAACCACCAATTCCAAATAACAGGAGAACCCCTGCCATTAAATAGGTTTTATTGCGGTAGAAAGGAACAGGTTCACCTCGTAATATCCCTTCTTTTTCATCGGTAAGTTTGCGGAGATTGCTGTTTACCTGTAATAAAACAAAGGCAACAAGTGCTAAAACGAGGGTAAGTATCCCGAATAAGAGAGAATTATCAGATTCAGGGGCGCCATTTGTTCCCGGCTCATTTTTAGCAACCGGTGGCGTATAATCGTCCACGTATTTTAATATCGCATCGATCTCGTCTTTCTTCAACTGCGGAAAAGCAGTCATGATCGTAGGCTTCCATTTACCCTTAAGCGCTGTTGCATAAGGATCGTTTTGTCCCGATGGATTGGCAACCCATGCATATACCCAATCCGGGCTGGGAATCCTGCTACTCCAGCCTTTCAGTGCCGGGCCGGTATAATCTGCGTCTGGTTTATGACAGTTGGCACAGTTCGCTTTGAACAGGGCTTCGCCATCGGCGGCCATCACAGAATTATTTAAAGAAACAAGCAGAAATAAAAGAAGACTTGCAAAAACTTTGGTAATGATTTTTCTATAGCGACTCATACAGTTATCGGGGCTAATGTGGAAAATATCCTTATGTGCGTGCAAAAATAAGACAGGATATTGACAATATATCAACATTGTTAAAATTTTTTTTCTCTTATCCAGACTGGCTTTCAGCGAATTGCGGGTGCCCCCGGATAATAATTGTCATGCATTTGTAACATGTTTATGGGTTGGCCATTGCTTTAAACTTTCCCTGTTATTATAACAATGTTTTACCCCATTTTTGCAGAATGTTAGAAAAACTGAAACAACGTTGGAGGGTAAGCGGACTTAGTTTGGTATTAATTATTACAACTTTTGCACTGGGAGGTAGTCTTTGCGGCTGGGCCGGGCGGAAATTGCTCCTGCTCATGAATATTGATAAAGGGATCGCCTGGATATTATTATATATTGTCTTCATTACATTGCTTTGGCCTATATCGGTACTCATTGTAAGTATACCGCTGGGCCAATTTGCCTTTTTCAAAAAGTATATTGCCCGGGTTTTAAATAAGCTTCAGGGAAAAATGGCAACAAATACTCAATCTATTGCCATTTTTGCCAGCGGGGCTGGAAGTAATGCAAAAGTGATCATTGAATATTTCAACCAACCGGTAAGAGAAAACCTGGCCCGGATAAGATTGATCGTATGTAATAAACCCGGCGCAGGAGTCTTAAACATTGCAAAAGAATATAATATCCCTGTATTACTGATCGAAAAGGATCGGTTCTTTAACGGAGACGCCTATTTGCCCGAAATAAAGAAATACAACATTGATATGTTGGTGCTTGCCGGTTTTTTATGGAAACTTCCGGCAGCATTGATAAACACATATCCCAAAAAGATCATTAATATCCATCCTGCCTTGTTGCCTGCGTATGGAGGAAAAGGAATGTATGGAATGCATGTACACAATTCAGTGATCGGTAATAAGGAAAAAGAAAGCGGTATCAGCATCCATTTTGCAGACGAGCTGTATGATCATGGTGAAATCATATTCCAGGCAAAATGCCCTGTAAGCGATTCTGATACTGCCGAAACACTGGCACAAAAGATCCACGCATTGGAACACAGACATTATCCGGCGGTTATTGAGACAATTGTAGAAAAGCAAAATATGAGTTAAACAATCCAAACGAAACCTGCATGATAAAATTCTTTCCTAATATTACAGCCAATAAATACTGTTCTGTTTGAGACATATCTTCTCCTGCCTGTTTTTCTTCCTGCTAACAACAACCTTATATGCCCAACTTACAGTGAGTGGTGTTGTATTCGACAGCAGCAAGATCAATTATGTAGAGAATGTAAGGGTTGTAAGTACAGGGGGCATGTTCTCGATGACAGATAGCATGGGGAGGTATTCAATCATGGCCGGTGAAAATGATTCACTGATATTTTATTACAACAATAAGCCTACTCAAAAATTTGTCGTGAGGTCGATACCAGATCCTCAACATTTCAATATATCGCTCCGTATAAATATAAAAGGCAAATACCATGTATTAAATGAGGTTGTTATCTTTTCAAGATCATATAAACAGGATTCTGCAGAAAACCGGCAGGCCTATGCAGATATCTTTGATTATAAAAAACCGGGATTATCTACTTCCATTACACCTGGTGGTGGTGTGGGTGCCGATGTTGACGAGCTTATCAATATCTTCCGTTTTAAAAGAAATAAAAGGCTCAGGGCTTTTCAGCAAAGGCTTGAAACACAGGAGCAGGAAAAATACGTTAATTACCGGTTCAATAAAATGGTCGTAAGGCGGATCACACAACTGGATGGCGCTTTACTCGATACATTCCTGGTTTGGTACAGGCCCGGTTATGAGTTTACAAGAAACAGCGATGAACTTGTTTTTAATCAATATATCCTGAATGCATTTTACCAGTTTCAGAAAATTATGAATCTCCCTTCTGCAAAAAAAGAAGAACAACAATAAATTAATTGGGGATTTGAAAATGTGCTGATTAAAAAAGCCTTCCCTTCATTCCTTTACACTTACGCTTCTTCAAATTGCCCTTTATTTTTTTGAAAGTAAAAAAAGTA
>Ga0209023_10002360_pt1 | contig 23709 bp, 22 predicted proteins | sample LakOneMetagenome_FD_187468 | JGI IMG/M metagenome (GOLD analysis project Ga0209023, IMG submission 187468) | Freshwater and sediment microbial communities from Lake Erie, Canada (SPAdes) (version 2) | ecosystem: Environmental > Aquatic > Freshwater > Lentic | place: Lake Erie, Canada... | reverse complement strand
ACGGGAGCCGGGCAAGATCAGCGCTGGCGGAAGCTAGTTCCCATGTCGCACCTCGTCGTTGTCCCGGTGTCCACGCAATGCGTGGTGGGCGGTACAGGGTTCGAACCTGTGACCCCTACCATGTCAAGGTAGTGCTCTACCGCTGAGCTAACCGCCCGAAGGGCGCGAATTGTAGCCCAGCCCCGGCCATCGGGCCAACGCATTGCTCCTCCCCCTTCCATGGAAGGGGGAGGTTGGGAGGGGGTTGGGGCGAAAAACCTGCAACCCCACCCCAACCCTCCCCTTCATGAAGGGGAGGGAGTCAGAGCGTGGCCTCGCGCAGGCGGTGCAGCTGGTCGCGGATCCGGGCCGCCTCCTCGAACTCGAGGTCGCGGGCATGCTGGTACATCTGTTGCTCCAGCGCCTTGATCCGCGCCGCGGCCTGGGCCGGGCCGAGCGCGGCATAGTCCTCGCGCTGCTCCGCGACGCGCCGGGCCTTGCCGCGCCCGCGTGCGTCCGGGCCTTCGCGCGCGCCTTCCATGATGTCCATCACCGCGCGCTGCACCGATTGCGGGGTGATGCCGTGCTCGGCGTTGTATTCGACCTGCTTGGCGCGACGGCGGTCGGTTTCGTCGATCGCCTTCTGCATCGAGTTGGTGATGCGGTCGGCATAGAGGATCGCCTTGCCGCGCAGGTTGCGCGCGGCGCGGCCGATGGTCTGGATCAGCGAACCTGCCGAACGCAGGAAGCCTTCCTTGTCCGCGTCGAGGATCGCGACCAGCGACACTTCGGGCATGTCCAGGCCTTCGCGCAGCAGGTTGATGCCGACCAGCACGTCGAACACGCCCAGGCGCAGGTCGCGGATGATTTCCACGCGCTCGACCGTCTCCACGTCCGAATGCAGGTAGCGCACCTTCACCCCGTGTTCGGACAAATACTCGGTGAGGTTCTCGGCCATGCGCTTGGTCAGCGTGGTGACCAGCACGCGATCGCCCATCGCCACGCGTTCGTGGATTTCCGAAAGCAGGTCGTCGACCTGGGTCGCGACCGGGCGGATCTCGACCTGCGGATCGACCAGGCCGGTCGGACGCACCACCAGTTCGGTGACTTCGCCGCCGCTTTCGCGCAATTCGTATGGCCCCGGCGTCGCCGACACGAAGATCGTGCGCGGCGCGCGCTGCTCCCATTCCTCGAAGCGCAGCGGGCGGTTGTCCAGCGCCGACGGCAGGCGGAAACCGAATTCCACCAGCGTTTCCTTGCGGGATCTATCTCCCTTGTACATCGCGCCGATCTGCGGGACGGTGACGTGCGATTCGTCCACCACCAGCAGCGAATCCGCCGGCAGGTAGTCGAACAGGGTCGGCGGCGGTTCGCCCGGCGCACGCCGGGTGAGGTGGCGCGAGTAGTTCTCGATGCCGTTGCAGTAGCCGACCTCGGCCATCATTTCCAGGTCGAATTGCGTGCGTTGCGCCAGCCGCTGCGCTTCCACCAGCTTGTTCTGCGCGTACAGCTGCTCCAGCCGTTCCTTCAACTCGACCTTGATGGTCTCGACCGCGTTCAGCACGCTCTCGCGGGTGCTGGCGTAATGCGTGCGCGGGTACACGGTGTAACGCGGGATCTTGCGCGTCACCGCGCCGGTGAGCGGATCGAACAGGCTGAGCTGCTCGATTTCGCCGTCGAACAGCTCGATCCGCAGCGCCTCGTCCTCGCTTTCGGCCGGATGCACGTCGATCACCTCGCCGCGCACGCGGTAGGTGCCGCGACGCAATTCGCTGTCGTTGCGGGTGTACTGCAACTGGGTCAGGTGGCGGATCAGCGCACGCTGCTCGATGCGTTCGCCGCGGGCGAGGATCAGGCGCAGCGACAGGTAATCCTCGGGATCGCCGAGTCCGTAGATCGCCGAGACCGTGGCCACGATCAGCGCGTCGCGTCGCGACAGCAGCGCCTTGGTCGCCGCCAGCCGCATCTGCTCGATGTGCTCGTTGAGCGAACTGTCCTTCTCGATATACGTGTCCGACGACGGCACGTAGGCCTCGGGCTGGTAGTAGTCGTAGTAGCTGACGAAGTATTCGACCGCATTGCGCGGGAAGAAGGCCTTGAACTCGCCGTACAACTGCGCGGCCAGGGTCTTGTTCGGCGCCATCACGATGGCCGGCTTCTGCACCCGTTGGATCACGTTCGCGATGGTGTAGGTCTTGCCCGAGCCGGTCACGCCGAGCAGGGTTTGCCTGGCCAGCCCGGCCTCGAAACGTTCGACCAGGCGCTCGATCGCCTGTGGCTGGTCTCCGGCCGGCGCGTAGGGGGCCACCAGTTGGAAACGGTCGCGTTGCGATTCGGGGTGGTCGGCGTGTGGCATCGGTCGCGGTTCCTGCAATCGGTCAGTTTATCCGGCCCGCCGATGCGGCGTTTTCCGATGCCGCTCCACATGACTCGCCGATCCGCCCGGCGCCGGCCCATGCCCAGCATGGATGCATCCACACGAGGAACGGACATGCGCCGGACGCAGCACGGATTCACCCTGATCGAGGCAACCCTGAGCCTGGCGGTGCTGGGCGTGGTCATGGGTATCGCGATTCCCACCGTGACCGGCACGGTGTCGGCGGCGCATGCCGGGACTGCCAAGTCGGCGATGGTCGAAACCTTCGGCAAGGCGCTGACCCATTCCACCATCACCGGTGCCGAGGTCGTGCTGTGCCCGGCATCGGGCGGCAACGACAGCTGCAACGACACCACCGACTGGAGCGGAGGATGGATCGCCTTCGCCGACCTCGACGGCAACCGCAGCCGCGATGCCAACGAAACCCTGCTGCTGCGCCAAGCCGCGTTTGCGCATGGCGTGCACCTGCGCAGCACCTCGGGTCGCAAGCGACTGGTGTTCCAGCCGAGTGGCGGCGCCGCGGCCGGCTCCAACGTGACCTTCACCCTGTGCGATTCGCGCGGGGCGGGCAAGGCCACCACGCTGGTCCTGGCCAACAGCGGACAGTTCCGGCAGGGCAAGGCCGATCCGGCGGCGGCCCGGGCCTGCGAGCAGCCGATCTGAGGCCGGAACTTGCGCGCCTCGGGGGCCGAACGGCACAATGTCGCCCCCGCCCGAATAGCTCAGCCGGTTAGAGCACTTGACTGTTAATCAGGGGGTCGTTGGTTCGAGTCCAACTTCGGGCGCCAGATTCGCGAACAAAAAACCCGCACCGAAGTGCGGGTTTTTTGTTTACGCAGCGTGGCGACGACTACCAGCAACCCTCGGTGGTTGGCGACTTGGTGCCTGCCTGGTCCAGCGTCAGCGTGCCGCACTTGCCGTCCTTCTGCGAGGCGGTCGGTACGGCCTGCACCGTGAATGTGGTCGCATCCGGCGCTGCCGCAAAACTCAGGGTATAGAACTTCTGCGTTTCGGCGTCGCAGATGTCCTTCGGCTCCGACGGCGGCGCGGTGGCATTGTTGTAAGTCATGTTGGTCGTGTAATAGCGCTCCATGTACTGCGCGGCCTGAGTCAGGCAGCCCTTGGCGGCGTTACGGCGCGCCTTGACGTTGGCGAAGCTGTAGCTGGACACCGCGAGGATCGCGAGGATCGTGATCACGACGACCACGATCATCAGTTCCAGCAGGGTGAATCCCCTCGCCCGGCGCTGGCCGAGGCCGGCGCCGGACATGCAGCGAGTTGTTGCGTGATGCCGGTTCGCCATGTCAGTCCCTCAGGATTTCGCGCCAGGAGATGCGCCGCGCTGTCGCACCCTGCCGGTTGATCTTGATCCGGCCCATGGTCGCATTGGAGCCGCCGACCACCAGCAGATCGTCGATGAGGACAGGCATGGTCGGCATGCCCACGCCCAGGTCCACCGAACCGATCGGAACCGGGGGATCGCCGATGGTGTCGTTGGTGAAATCGCCATCGCCATTCGCATCGAAGAACGGTTCGGACGTGCTGGTGCCGGTGAAGGCATCGAGCGCATTGATGTAACCGCGACCACCGGCATCGCAACTCACCTCGTCGGAGGGAGGAATCATGCTGGACGTGATCAGCACCGTGCCATCGACGAGCGGGCGATTGGTGATGCGCTCGCCTTCCGGGGTACCTGATGGCGGCAGGAGCATGTCGATGTACCAACCCTTCTTGGCCGGATCCAGCGTTCCATTCGGCTCGAAGCCGCGCACGAGGTTGCCGTCCACGGTGCCCGCCACCACGATGCTGCGCTTCTGCAGGTCGCCATCGCCACCGGACGTGCGGCCAGTGACCACGCTGTCGTCGTCGACGATGCCGTACATCGACTGCACGCTCATGTCGAGCACGTCGGGAGTTTCCATGAACTTGCCGGTGCCGATGAAGACCCAGCGCTTGCCGGTGGCCGGTTCCCTGGCCAGGCCGAGGCCGGCGGTGATCGGCTGGCGGTTGTTGCTGGCGTCGGTGGCGACGAACATCGGCGAACCGCCGTTGGCGATCTTCCAGCCGGTATTCGACGCAGCGGACAAGTCGAATTTCCAGAGGTTGCCCTTCATGTCGCCGGCGTAGATGTAATCCACGGTGCCGTTGCCGTCGTTGTCCCAGGCGCGTGGCGCGGACAGGCCGTTGCCGCCGACTGCGCCCGTGTCCAGCTCCTTGATCACCGAACCGTCGCTGAGCTTGAGGATGAACAGCGCCGCGGTTCCGCTGCTGCTGTTGATGCCGTTGCTGGCGATGATGACGGTGGTGCCGTCGTTCATCTTGGCGATCAGTGGCTCGCCCAGCACCTGGCCCATGTCGGCCGGTGCCGCGCCGCCGGTCTTGTCCCAGAGTACGTTCGTGGCATTGAACGTGGACGGGTTGGTGACGTCCAGACCGTACAGGCCCTTGCCGCCACGGCCCAGCGTACCGACCAGGTAATTGACGCCCGGGGTGCGGCTCAGCGTGGACACGATCACCGGGCCGTCGACGAACCAGTTGTGCACGTATTGCGGATCGCTCAGTGCGCCGAGGCCCGTGGTCCCGGAGAACTTGAGGCCCGCGGGGATGTAGGCGAACTGCTCCTTGCCCGTGGCCGAATCGAAGGCATGCAGCATGCCGTCGTTGGCGCCCACGAACAGGCTCTTGCTGTCGGTGGAATAGGCCGGAGAGGAATCGACGATGTCGCCGAGCACCAGGCCATTGCCGTTGGTATCGATGCGATTGCGCAGGGTTCCGCCGGGCTTGCGCTTTTCCAGGCTCGGATCGCCCAGGATGTAGGCGGCGTTCTGGTCGCCGGTCACGGGGGCCACGCCGGTCGAGCGCGCCAGGGCCGACTTCTGCGTGGTCGTCGGGAAGCTCGTACCCGCGCTGCCGTCCCAGGTCACGATGTTGCGGCTGCCGTACGCCGGGATCAGCGAGGAAGCCTTCCACAACGGAGTGGTCGTGCCGTCCGACTTGATCGTGTAGGCCGCCAGTTCGCCGCTCCAGGTGCCGGGCGTGTAGCTGGCCTGGTACACCGCCGAGTTGTCCTGGAACGAGGTGCTGTTGGTGCTGACGTTGGACGCCGAACCGCTGCGTCCGGCCACCGCGGCCAGCGCCGAGATGAGGCCGGTGGCGAACTCGGTCGGGTTGCTGGCGGCGACGAAGGTACCGTGCCCGTTGACCGCGGCGTGCCAGAGGTCGTCGATGCGATCCGCATCCTCCGCATTCATCGGATCGGTCCAGAGCGCGGAATTGGGTGCCGGCGGCGGATTGGTGATCGTCATGTTGCCTTTCAGGCCGATCGACAGGCTGAAGGTGACCATGTGCTGCCAGGTGGCCGGGTCCTCGGTGGAGGGCGGCACCTTGTTCACCAGGTCGTCGCGCAAGTCGGTCTGGTAGTAATGCATGGCGATGTCGGCCAGCGTCACCGAATGGCCGTCCTTGTCTTCGTCGCCCATGCCGAACTTGTTGGTCGTGCTGTCGTTCCAGTAACCGTCGGTGGTCAGGATCGAGAAGCTCGGCCGGCAATACAGCTGCTCCGCATCGGTGCCATCGCCCCAGGGACCCATCTTGTCCTTGCGGGTGTAGTACTGGCCGACCGCATTCAGGGTGGTGCGCAAGGGCGTGGAACCGTCCTTCACCACTTCCTTCTGCAGGAGCTTGTACCAGTCGGTCTTGTTGGTGATGCCGGCGCCGCTGTCGTCTTCGAAGCGGCCTTCATCCTTGTTGACCGGGATGATCGGGCCGGTGCCGGTCGAACTCAGGTCCGGGGAGCGGCCGTTGATCGGCGTGTAACCGACACGGTAGCCACGGCCGAGCGAGGCGAAGGCCTCGGACGCGCCGGACTTCGCGGTCTTGATGCGCGTGCGCGCATACGAGTACCAGGTGGCGATGTTCTTGAGTTCGTCGGCCTGACTACGGCCGGTCGGGGTGGCGGCTTCGGCGTTGCTGATGGCGGTGATCGTCAGCTTGTTGCCATACACCGTCCGATCGCCCGATCCGGAATCGACGTTGTACACGCCGATATGCCAAGTACCGGATGTCACCGGACCGGGGACCGTCACCGATTCGGTGCTGCCGCTGCCGGTATCGCGATAGTCATAGGTGCTCGTGGTCGGATCGGCGGTACGTTTCACATAAAGTTCGGCGTTGCCGCGGCCGGTACCATTGGTGTTGCCGGCAATATCGATGACCAGCTGGTCGGTTCCCACTGGCACGGTGATGCTCTGGTACCTCCATCCGGCCTCGCCGATATCCTGGGTCCAGGTCCAGGTCTGCAGGGTTGTCGGCGCACCGGTGCGGACGACCTGCGCGGTTCCCCCGTTGTTGCGGATCCAGTACTTGACGTAGTGGGTCGGATCGGCGTCCCCGGCGACAGTACCGGACTTCGGCACATAGAAGATGGCCTCGCTGTTGCCGCGCAGGTCGCGGGTGCCGCGGCCCGTGTCCGCCAGGTTCCAGTCCAGGAACACGGACGTGGGATCGGTGCCGCCGGTCAACCGGGTCGTTCCGTCCGCGGTCAGCCACGGCTGGTAGTTGATGCGCGGATCGTAGTAAATCGCGTTGTTGAGATAGGAGCGATCGTGCGGATTGTCCTTCAGCCCGGTCCGGCTTGCGCCCGTGCTGGTGCCGGTGTAATTCGGATCCTGCACGTCGAAATCTTCGCTGACCGTGGGCATCGACACCAGCGCCATCGAACCCGAGTTGTCGAGGATGAACATGATGTTCGGCGGCACCGTGGCGCCGGTCTGCATCGGGTTGTCCGGCCAGACCACGGCGGCGTTCACCGGCAACGCGAGCAGCGTCGCAAGGCAGGCCGCGGCGAACGGCAAGACGCGGCCGTGCAGGAGCGCTTGCAGCCGGCCGCGGGAAAGGGATCGATGCTTGGCGTTGGTGTTCATGGCGTGCTCCGGGGCCGGTTACGGCACCGCGTAATTGGTCTGCAGGGTGACGTCGGCGCGGTCGTTGTCGCGGCTGCGCACGGTGATTCGGTAATGGTTTTCCTTGAAATCGCAGGAAGAATCCGGATCACCGGCGGTGGTGCAATAGGGGCTGTCGAAGCGCCCCATGTACTCGATGATGTAGCTGGGCTTGACCGCCAACGATCCGGCGACGACATCGTCCACCGGCTTGGAGATCGCAGCCCAGCCGGCGTCGTCGAGCAGCCAGCGCGGGGTATCGGTCGCGACCGGGGTCGCGCAGACTCCCGCGGCGTTGCAATTGGCGCCGGGCACGGTCGGATTCTTGGCGGCAACGGCTTCCGCTTCGCGCAGGGCGGCTTCGGTCGCCTGGAACCCGAGGCTGCGGTCGTACTGGTTGGAACTCATGCGTTCCTGCAACAAGGTGCCGCGCAGGGACACCAGCGCCAGCAGCGTCATCAGCACCAGCAGGATGAGGACCACCATGAGCGCCACGCCGCGCTGGCGCGCACGACCGAAACCGACGATGGAAGGCGACGGGGCGAGGCTGCGGGTCATGGTGCACGGCTCCGGATGGCGACAACGTGCTCGTATTCGCGCTTCAGGGTCTGCTGGTCGGTGCCGACCTTGTCGTGGCTCGACAGGTTCAAACCGATCAACACTGCATCGACATGCTTCCAGTCCGCGGGCGTGTCGACGTAATCGGCGGAACCCTGCGCGTGGTATCGCAGGGTCATGCCGGTCACGCCCTCGGCGATCTCGTCGGGCTCCGGCGTGGCGTCGGCGCCGCTCGTCAACGCCACCCGGTAGAGCGATGTCAGCTTGTTGCCGTCGTTGTCGCTGCCGCCGTTGTAGCCGATGTACCAGCGCACGGGATGCAGCCTGGAAATGACCGCATTGGGTTGGTAGACATTGGGCGGCAGGTCCCCGGTACTGTTGCCCGGGGTGCCGCTGGCCTGGTGCTGGATGGTGTCGGGGTCGACGCCGGTCGCCTGGAAGATGGTGCCGTGGACAGGATCGCAGATCACCAGGATGTCGTTGGCGGCGATGCCGGAGCCCGTGGTGTCGGACACGGCCAGGTCGTCGCTCATGCTGCCCATCGCCGCCGTGACCCTGATGTCGGTGGACGCGGCCGTCCACAGCTCGATCGCGGGCGTGCCGGCCACGCGCTCACCCGCGGCGGTACCGAAGGGAATGTCGAGCGGGAAGGCGTCCGCCCCGGTGTAACCGTGCAGGCCGGTGCCCCAGTTGCTCCACCACGCGTAGGTGGCATTGTTCTTGAGTCCGTTGACGAGGGTGATTTCGTTGCTGCAGGGATTGCCGTCGGCCTCGCGCACGTCGCGCGCCATCAGTTCGAAGGCGCTGCGGGTCGTCTCCTGCATTCGGTCCAGGTTTTCGGAGGCGGTATAGACCTGCTTGTTGGTCATGAACAGGGCCAGCGCGGCCCCGCTGACCACCAGGCCCAGCACCAGCGCGACCATCAACTCGACCAGGGTCACGCCACGCTGGTCGAACGCGCTACCGCCGCGGGGATGTTTGCGGGACGGATTCATATGGCGGTACTCGTGGTCAGCTTCTGCGCGGAATCGCCCTTGGTCCCACGGGAATCGTCCCACTCCACGGTGATCGTGCACTGGAAGGTGGTCCCCGGCTGGTTGCAGGTGATCGTGCCGCAGGACTTTTCATCGACCATGGATTTGTGGATGTCCGTGATCCAGTCGCGAAGGTCGTTGGCGGCCTGGCCTCCGCCGGCAGGCACGTCGCAGGTTTTCGCCAAGTTGTAGGCGTAGCTCGGGCCTATTGCCGCGGAGCGGTTGGCGCGCATGCGATCCAGGATGGAATAGGTCAGGCTCACCGCCTGGCTGCGCTCGTAGGAACTCTGGCTGTTGCGCAGCGCGGTGGCCTGCAGCGCGGCGATGCCGAGCAGGCCGAAGGCGAGGATGGCGACGGCCACCAGGACCTCGATCAAGCCCACGCCGCGGATGCGGTGCGGAGCAAGGTCATGAGGGCGACGATTGCGAGTGATGGTATTCATGGCTTGTCGGCGGGGGCGGCGCAGGCGGCAGAAGCATCGGCGGAGACAATCGAGGTCCGGCTGCCGGCGGCGACGATCACGTGGCGCACGTTGGTAGGCGGACGGCGGGTCGGTATGCACACGTCGATGGCGCCATTCAGCAGCGCATTGGCGCTGTCGTAGGCGAAACCGTCGGAACGGAACGAAACCACGCCGGCTGGCTTGGCGCTGCTCAATACCTGCACGTTGGGCGAGACGGTGCTGGTGCGCAGCAAGGTATCACCGGCCCCGAAGGCATCGTTCTTGTCGGTGTCGACGAAGACGATCCAGCCGTCCACGTCGGCGGTCGCGCAGGTCGGCGCGGCGTCATTCGCATTGGCGCTCAGGCACAGCGCGACGCGCCCATTGCGCCGCACCGCCTCCATCCGCGCCGTCTGCAACGACGCCATCATTTCGTTCGAGGCCCCGGCCAGGCGATTGGCGTTCATCACCGCCTCGAAGCTGGGCACGGCCACGGTCAGCAGCACGGCCAGCACGACGACCACGACCATCAGTTCGATCATGGTGAAGCCGGCGTGCTCGCGGCGGGCATGCCCTGAGGCGGTTGCACGCGACCGCATGCCTTCGGTCGCAGTCGGCGGCAATGCGATACGCCGCAGGGCGTCCCGTCCTACTCCTGGATCCATCGTCCCCATGCGTTGCCGGCTCCGGCATTTGGCCCCGATGGCACCATCCCGGATGCCGCGCGACAAGGCAAGCGGCGACGGACAGGCGGCGGCAGGCGCGGGATCGGCGGGCGAACCGCGGACCGGACCGGGTCGCGGCGTGATTCAGGTCACGATTTCGTAGCAGGGCTTGTAGCCGCCCGCGATCTTCATCCGCCCCTGGGCGACGAAGGCGCGCAGCAGCGCGTCGAGCGCGCGCATCATGTCCGCGTCGCCGTGGATCTTGAACGGGCCATTCGCTTCGATCCGACGCATCGCCGGTTCCTTCACGTTGCCGGCGACGATGCCGGAGAACGCGCGGCGCAGGTCCGCGGCCAGTTCGTGCGGCTTGCGCCCGTGGTGCAGGTCCAGCGCGACCATCGTCTCGTGGGTCGGCACGAACGGCTGCTGGAATTCGCGCGGAATCGACAGCGCCCAGTTGAAGAAGAACGAATCCTGCTGCGCGATGCGCTGGCGCCGGACTTCGGCCACGCCCACGTGCATGAGCCGCGCGACCTCGACGCTGTCGCCGACCACGATCCGGTAGCGTCCGGCCGCCGCATCGCCGAGGGTGAGGCGGATGAACTTGTCGATCTGCTCGAAATACGCCGCGGACGACGCCGGCCCCGAGAACACCAGCGGGAATTTCAGGTTCGCGTTTTCCTCGCGCAGCAGGATGCCGAGCAGGTACAGGATTTCCTCGGCGGTACCGACGCCGCCGGGGAACACGATGATGCCATGGGCCATGCGCACGAACGACTCGAGGCGCTTCTCGATGTCCGGCATGATCACGAGGTGGTTGACGATCGGATTCGGCGATTCCGCGGCGATGATCCCGGGCTCGGTGATGCCGATGTAGCGCATGCGCCGGCGGCGCTGCTTGGCATGGGCGATGGTCGCGCCCTTCATCGGCCCCTTCATCGCGCCCGGGCCGCAGCCGGTGCAGATGTCCAGCCCGCGCAGGCCGAGCTCGTAACCGACCTGCTTGGTGTAGAGGTATTCCTCGCGCCCGATCGAATGTCCGCCCCAGCACACGACCAGGTTGGGATCCGCCGGCTGCAGGATGCGCGCGTTGCGCAGCAGCCGGAACACCGCGTCGGTGATGTCGGCGGAAGTGTCGAGTTCGGCGGAATATTCCGGTCCCAGTTCGATCGCGGTGAACGCGAGGTCGCGCACCACTGCGAACAGCAGCTCGGCGACGCCGCGGATGATCTCGCCGTCGACGAAGGCCATCGCCGGCGCGTTCTTCAGCTCGATGCGCACGCCGCGATCCTGCTGCAATACCTGGATGTCGAAATCCGGGTACAGCTCCTGCGCGGCGCGCGGGTCGTCGCTGGCGCTGCCACTGGTCAGCACCGCCAGCGCGCAACGACGCAGCAGGTCGTGCATGCCTCCGGAGGAAGCATCGCGCAGGCGCGCAACCTCGTCGCGGGAGAGGACGTCCAGCCCGCCACGCGGATAGATACGCGCGTCGACGGTTTGCGCGCGGGAATCCGGGCCGCCCTCGGCCTCGGCGTCGATGTGCTCGGGTTCGATGTGCATCCGGGCACTCTAGCGCGGTCGCCCGCAAACGGAAACGGCCGGGTTTCCCCGGCCGTTTCGCGCAGTGCGATGGAGCGATGGATCAGAAGGTGTAACGCAGGGTCAGCGTGGCCGACCAGCGCGAGACCACGCGCGACACGTTCGAATCGTACAGGCCGAGGGCCGCGGGCGTCTTGCTGAGGTCGTAGACGTATTGTTGCGCAACGGGATCGTAGGTGGCAGTGGTCAGGATGCGGGTACCGAAGAAGCCCGCGTTCTCCGTCTCACCCCAGTTCTTGTTGAGCAGATTGAGGAAGTTGTAGACGTCCACGCGGACGACCGACTTGTGCCCCTTCATGAAGCCCGGGAACTCCTGCTGCAGGCCGAGGTCGAGGCCGTTCACCCACGGCGACTGCGAGCGGTTGCGGCCCGCGATCTGGCCACGGTGCGAGCGCAGGTAGGGATCGTTGTCGATGTAGGCGTTGAACGCGTCGATCTGCGCCTGCGTCGTTCCGGCCTTGTACGCCACGTTCGGATCGCCGTGCAACGGGATGTAGGCGAGGTCGCCGATCAGGCCATCGCCGTTGACGTCCTGGCCGAACACCCAGCTGTAGGGCAGCCCATCATGGCCCGAGTAGAACACGGACACCGTGGTCCTGTTGTCGCCGAAGAAGGCGTGGTCCCAATTCAACACTGCCTTGACCGTGCGCGGCACGTTGAAACGGGAATTAGCGAGGACGAAGTCGTTCGGGTTGGCGCGCGCGTAGTAGTTGAAGTTCGAATAGGCCTGGGACGCGCTGCCGGGGTTGACGTCCTTGGCGCTGGTGAAGGTGGCACTCACCATGCCGCTCAATCCGTTATCCGCCGCCTTGCTCAGCGAGAAGGTCAGCGAGTTCGAGAAGCCCATGTCGGTATTGGTCAACTCGGTGGAACGGGTGCTGATCTCCGGGAACGAGCCCACACCGGTGTAGAACTCGCGGCCATCGAACAGGTGGCCGCTCGGCGTGCCGATGTTCGGCGCGAGGTAGGCCAGGCCGTCGCGTGTCTTGATGTAGATGTCCTCGATCGAGCCCACCAGGCCCCACCACGGCAATTCGGCATCGAACGCAATGCTGGTCTTCCATGCCGTCGGCAGCTTGAAGTCCGGATCCAGCGTATCGATCGTGCAGACGGCGGAGCTGCTGCACTGACCGGTGGGCGCCGACGTGGGGCCGGGTTGGTTGTACGGATCGTTGCTGAAGGGATCGGCCGTCGGGTCGCTGCCGTGATAGCTCCGCGACGAAACCACGCCGTTGTTGACATACGGGTTGGCCAACCACACGTAGGGCGGCACGCTCTGGAACAGGCCGACGCCGCCGCGCAACTGCATGGAGCGTTGCGTGTTGAAACTGTAGTTGAACGCGAAACGCGGTTCGATCACCTTGTTCCGGGAGCCGAGCTTGGTGTTGCTCGGATAACCGAAACGGCTCTCCCATACGGGTGCGCCCAGCGTGGCTCCCGGCGCGAGAGCGCCATTCTTGTCCAGTCCCTCGACGGCGACCGGCGGCGCATGGTCGGCCTTGGGGATATCAACGCGCACTCCGAAGGTCAGCGACAGGTTGTCGGTCGCCTGCCAGGTGTCCTGGATGAACGGGCTGATCTGGGTGTACTTCCAGGTGCCTGCGCTGTCGGCAATGGTGACGCCGTCCGGCAGGTAGGTCTTGTCGAAGGTGTAGTAATCCATCGCCAGGATCTCGTCCACCGGGGTGCCGTTGCCGTTCTTGTCGTAGAAACCGTACGAACCATGCAGGCCCTGGCCGAAGATGTCGGAAGACTCGTTGCTCAGGTAATCGAAGCCGCCCTTGATGGTGTGATCGCCGGCGTAGTAGGTGCCGGACAGGGTGGCGTTCAGGCGCTTGGCGTCGATCGCGTTCTCGTGGCGATACCAGTCTTCGCCGGCGATGACGGCATTGGTTCCCGGGATATTGCGGAACACCGGCGCCCTGCCACTGCATTCGGAGGCAACCGCGGTGAAGCACGCGAACACCTCGGGCTGGTCCTTGGTGGCGCCGTTGTTGTTCTTGTACTTCTGGTAACCGAGCTTGAACTCGGTACTGAAGTTGTCGCTCCAGTCGCTGAACAACTGCAGGGAGTAGTTGTCGGTCTTGTTGCTGGTGGTGTACCAGTTGCTGGGGAACAGGTAGTGGTGCTGGCCCGTGTAAGCGCTGTACGGAGTGGGCTTGGTTTCCTCGGTGCGCTGGTAGGTGAAGCTGGCGCGCTGGGTGTCGGTGATGTTCCAGTCGAGCTTGACCAGCGAACGCTTGTCTTGCTGGACCACGTCGCCGCCGCCGCTGCCCGTGTCGATGCCGATCGCGTTGAACGCCTGTCCGACGGAGTCCACCTGCGCCTGGGTCAGGTTGCCGCTGGTGAGCGCGTCGTCGCCGGTGCCGGCGAGGCCGTTGATCTTCTGGTCCTCGTACGCGGCGAAGAAGAACAGGCGGTCCTTGACGATCGGACCACCCAGGGTGGCGCCATAAGTCTTGTTGGTATCGTAGGCCGCGTAATCGGTGCCCGAGCGGCCATCGCCCACCATGTTCCTGGCGTTGTTGTAAACGCCGTAGATCGAACCATGGAAGTCGTTGGTGCCGGACTTGGTGACCGCATTGATGTTGGCGCCGACGGAGTCGCTCGAGACATCGAAGTCGGAAACCTTGATGTCGTATGCGGCGATGGTATCGGGGGAAATGGGCGAGCCGGTGAAACCCAGGCCGTTCGCATTCAACCCGAAGGGATCGTTCACCGACAGGCCATCGACGCTGATGTTGTTGTAGCGATTGTTCTGGCCGGCGAGCGAAATCGAACCATCGCCCTGGTCGGTGACGGTGATGCGCGGATCGACGCGGGCGATATCGTCGAGGGAACGATTGCCGCTGACCGCCGTTTCCAGCTTGCGGCCGCTGATGTTCGTGCCAAGGCCCTTGTTGTTCGTGTTGAATACCGGTGCAGCGCGCGTCGCGGTCACGGTCACGGCATCGAGCGTGTTGCCCGCGCCGGTGATCTGCGCGTTGACGGTCGACACCTGGTTCAAGGGCAGGTAGATGTCGCTTTCGGTATCGGTGCCGGATGCGCTGTTCACCGTGATGGTGTACGGGCCGCCCACGCGCAGGCCCTGTGCCGCATAACGACCGTTTGCATCCGTCGTGACCTGGCGCGCCGTTCCCGATTCGACATGGGTGATGGTGACGCTGGCTCCGGCGACCGGACTGCCATCCGCACCAGTCACGGTGCCGGCAACGCCGGACGAAGTGCTCTGGGCAAACGCGGGCGCCATCGCCAACGCTGCAACCAGGGCAAGCGACAGCCTCGACAGCTGGACACGGGTGGATCGGGTCATGTGCGCAACCTCATTCTGAAAAGGAAACATGGCGAATCGCATCGTTGCGATGCGAGGTGGGCGATGCGACGGGATTTCCCCTCCCGATCGGGCGCCTTCCCGCCCATTCGGATTAACAACATGCTAACACTCTCGCCCAAAAAGATGACAGGACGAAGACGACAAATCGCGGCCATTGGGCTGAATACGCGGGTCTTCCTGACAGGGCGCCGAGGTGTTTACCGCAAGGTCTTGTTTTGCAACATCAGGGCCCTTGGCCTTGCAGGTACAAACCCAGCCCGTCAAGCAGCATCTGCACGGAAATGGCGACCAGCAGCATGCCCATCAGGCGTTCGATTGCGGTCAACACCCGGGGGCCCAGCCAGCGGTAAAGGGCCGTGGCAGAGAACAGGAGCGCCGCGGTCGCACCCCAGGCGATGAGCAGGGCCAGGCTCCAGTCGCCGAGGCGCGTCGGGTCCTTGCTGCCCATCAGCATCACCGCCGCCATGCCGGAGGGGCCGGCCACCAGCGGGATCGCCATCGGCACGATGAATGGCTCACCGTCCGGCAGTTCGCCCATCAGTCCCTCGGGCGGAGGAAAGATCATGCGCAGGCCGATCAGGAACAGGACGATGCCGCCGGCGATGGACACCGATTCCTGCCGCAGGTGCATCAGGTCGAGCACGAATTTCCCGCCCCACAGGAACGCCATCAGCACCACGAGCGCGATCAGCAGTTCGCGCGCCAGCACGATACGGCGCCGGCGCGCGGGCAGCGGCCGCAGCAACGACAGGAACACCGGGATGTTCCCGAGCGGGTCGAGGATGAGGAACAGCAGCAGTGCGGCGGAAGCGATGGTCATGGTGGCGACCACACCTGGCCGCGATGCGGCGTGCCGCCCGCCGACAACAATTCCACGCAAGACTCCGCGATCCGCGCCGGATCCACCGCCGCGTGGTCGTGTTCGGCGACGAAGGCATTCGCGCGCAGCGGCGTGCGCATCGGACCGGGGCTGAGTCCGCTGACGCGCACCGGCGACTTCGGTCCAAGTTCGCTTTGCAGCATGTCGACCAGCGCGACCTGCGCCGCCTGCGCCAGGCCATACCCGCCCCAGTACGCGCGCGTGCCCGGCACCTGCGCGTCGAGCGCGAACACCACCGCGGCGTCGCCGGACTTGCCGAGCAGCGGCAGGCAGGCCTGGGTCAGCCACCAGCGCGCGGTGAGGTTGACATGCACCGCGCGCGCGAAATCCGCGGGATCGGTCAGGGCCAGCGGCGTGAGGCCGCGGAAATTCGCCGCGCAATGCAGCAGGCCGTCGAGGCGCCCGAATTCCTCGCCGATGCGCGCGGCCATCTCCGCGTAGTCATCGGGCGACGCGCCTTCGAGGTCGAGCGGATACAGCGATGCTTCGCCACCGTCGGAAGCGATCGCTTCGTGCAGGCGATTGAGCTTGGGTACGCGCCGGCCGAGCAGTACGAGTTTCGCGCCGGCACGCGCGCAGGCACGCGAAGCCGCGTCGCCGAGGCCGCCGTGTGCGCCGACCACGAGCACCACGCGTCCTTCGAGGGCGCGCGCCTCCACGGCACTGGCCGCGGCTGCGCTCATGCCTTCTGCGTTTCCGCGATCATCCGCGCGAGCTCGCCGGATTCGTACAGTTCCATGGTGATGTCGCAACCGCCAATCAGTTCGCCATGGATGAACAGTTGCGGGAACGTGGGCCAGTTCGAGTAGCGCGGCAGGTTGGCGCGTACCTCGGGTTCCTCGAGCACGTTGACCGTGTACAGTTCGCCGGCGCCCGCGGCCTTCAGCGCCTGCACCGTGCGGCTGGAAAAACCACACATGGGGAACTGTGGTGTTCCCTTCATGTAAAGCACGATCGGGTGGCCTTCGATCTCGGTCTGGATGCGTTCCAGGACGCTCACGGCATTCTCCTGCTGGGCTTCCCGCCGACGCCTCACGAGGCGACAACGGGAGGTGGGGGTAGAATGCATATTGTAAGACTTGCAGACCTCCGTTCGCCCTTCGATCCCGCGCCGCAGGCGTCATGCCCGGGGCGAACGCCCATCGAACCCAGGAGCCCGCCATGGCCATCGAACTGCCTGCCCTGCCCTACGACCGCACCGCGCTGGAACCGCATATTTCCGGCGAGACCATCGACTACCACTACGGCAAGCACCACAAGGCCTACGTCGACAACCTCAACAAGATGATCGATGGCACCGAGTTCGCCGGTTTGGCGCTGGAGGACATCATCCGCAAGTCGCAGGGCGGCATGTTCAACAACGCCGCGCAGATCTGGAACCACAGCTTCTACTGGAACTGCCTCAAGCCCAATGGCGGCGGCGAACCCTCGGGCAAGCTCGCGGACGCGATCAAGGCCGCGTTCGGCGATTTCGCCAGGTTCAAGGAAGAGTTCACCAAGACCGCGGTCGGCACCTTCGGCTCTGGCTGGGGCTGGCTCGTCCAGCGCCCGGACGGTTCGCTGGCGCTGGCGAGCACGCCGAACGCGGCGACGCCGCTGACCGGCGAGGACACGCCGCTGCTCACCTGCGACGTGTGGGAACACGCCTACTACATCGACTACCGCAATGCGCGGCCGAAGTATGTCGAGGCGTTCTGGAACCTGGTCAATTGGGACTTCGTCGCCGGCAACATGCGTTGACCGGCTTTTCCCTCTCCCTTGATGGGGTGAGTGGGGATTTCGAGCGGCATGGCCGCGAGCCCGCGAACGCCCACCGGCATGCAAGCCGGTGGGCCGGGGTGAGGTGGCCGCAGGCCGGGAGAGGGTGAATCGCAATGGCTCCCCTCTCCTGTCGCTAGCGCGACATCCTCTCCCACGAGCGGAGAGGAAAACGCATCAAGCCAACGCCGCGATCACCGGCGCCACCTGCGCCTGCCGTCCGAACGCTTCGCCCACGCGCTGCAGCGATTCGGCCAGTTCCGCAGGTGCATCCGCGCGCAAGGTGGCATGTCCGACCTTGCGCCCGGCACGCGCTTTCTTGCCGTAGTCGTGCCAGTGTCCGCCGGCCTCGCGCAGCACCGGCGCGGCATCGGGCATCGCGCCGATCCAGTTGAGCATGCAGGCATGGCCGAGCATGCGCGTGCTGCCGAGCGGCAGGCCCAGCACCGCGCGCAGGTGGTTCTGGAACTGCGAGGTCTCGCTGCCCTCGATGGTCCAGTGCCCGGAGTTGTGCACGCGCGGCGCGAGTTCGTTGGCGAGCAGTTCGCCATCGCGCAGGAACAGTTCCAGCGCGAACACGCCAACGTAGTCCAGCGCATCGGCGAGCCGCTTCGCGTGCGACAGCGCGGTCGCCTGGGTCGCGGCATCGATGCGCGCCGGCGCCAGGCTGGCCGAGAGCACGCCATCGACATGCCAGTTCTCGGTCAGCGGCCACGCACGGAATTCGCCATCGCGGCCGCGCACCGCGACCACGCTTAGCTCGCGCTGGAAATGCACGAAGCCTTCGAGGATCAGGCCCACGCTCGCGGCTTGCGCGCCGAGCGCGCTCCACGCCGCATCCACGTCGCCTGGCGACTTGATCCGGAACTGGCCCTTGCCATCGTAGCCGAGGCGGCGCGTCTTCAGGATGCAGGGCATTCCGAGCTGCACCACCGCCGCGTCGAGTTGTTCGCGGCTGGCGATATCGGCGAAACCCGGCACCGGGATGTCGAGCTCGCGGAACAGGGTTTTCTCGGCGAGTCGGTCCTGGGCCACCGCCAGCGCGCGCGGCTTGGGGAACACCGGGATGCGGTCGGCGAGCCAGCGCGCGCTGTCCGCCGGCACGTTCTCGAAATCGAAGGTGGCGACGTCGATTTTCGACGCGAATTCCGACAGCGCGGCCTTGTCGGTGTAGTCGCCGACAACCATCGGCGCGCATTGCCCGGCGCAGGCATCGGCCACGGTATCGAGCACCAGGAAGCGCAAGCCCAGCGGCGCGCCGGAAAGCGCGAGCATGCGGGCCAGTTGCCCGCCGCCCAGTATTCCCACCGTGCTCATTTGCGCGGGTCGTCGTTGCTGGCGACGTCGTCGGTCTGGCGCGCGCGGAACGCGGCCAGTGCATTGGCGATCTGCGGATGATCGTTCGCCAGCATTGCGGCAGCGAACAACGCGGCATTCGCCGCACCGGCGTTGCCGATGGCGAAGGTCGCGACCGGGATGCCGGCCGGCATCTGCACGATCGAGAGCAGCGAATCCATGCCGTTCAGCGCCTTCGATTGCACCGGGACGCCCAGCACCGGCACCGCGGTCTTGGCCGCGAGCATGCCCGGCAGATGCGCCGCGCCACCGGCGCCGGCGATGATTGCGCGCAAGCCGCGCGAATGCGCGGTCGTGGCATAGTCGAACAACACGTCCGGCGTGCGGTGCGCCGACACCACGCGCACCTCGTGGGCGACGCCGAGCGCATCGAGCTTGGCGGCGGCGTGCTGCATCGTCTCCCAGTCGGAGCGCGATCCCATCACGATGCCCACCAGTGGCGCCCTGGATTCCCCGGTCATGGCCGTCCCCGCTCGCAAAGACGTATTCTAGCGCCCGATTCCCGCCTGTTTCCTGCACGCATCGCCATGGATCGCAAGCTGCTCGACCTCCTCGCCTGCCCGGCCACGCGCCAGCCGCTCGCCCTGCTCGATGGCGCCGGCCTCGAAGCGCTGAACCGCGCGATCGCATCCGGGGGCCTGCAACGCATCGACGGCTCGCCGCAACGCGAGCCGCTGCGCGAGGCGCTGGTGACCCGCGACCGCAAGCTCGCCTACCGCGTCGACGACGGCATCCCGGTGCTGCTCGCCGAGGAAGGCTTCACGACCGCGCAAATCGCGGGCTTCCCGAACGCATGAGCGAATCGCGTTTCGATCCGCCTTCGCAGGCCGATATCGACGCCGATGTCGCGACTGCGCTGGCCGAGGATATCGGCAGCGGCGACGTCACCGCCGACCTGCTGTCCGACGCTCCGGAATCGGCCTACCTGTTGTGCAAGGAAGATTGCGTGGTCGCGGGCCGGCCGTGGTTCGACGCGGTGCATCGCGCGCTCGATCCCGGCGTGCGCATCGACTGGCGCTGCGACGAAGGCGATCGCATCGCGAACGGCACGGCGATCGCGACGCTGCAGGGACGCAGCCGCGCGCTGGTCAGCGCCGAACGCTCCGCACTGAACTTCCTGCAGACCCTCAGCGGGACCGCGACCATCACCGCGCGCCACGTCGATGCGGTGCGTGGCACCGGCGCCCGCATCCTCGATACGCGCAAGACGATCCCCGGCCTGCGCCTGGCGCAGAAATACGCGGTACGCGCCGGTGGCGGCGACAACCACCGCATCGGCCTGTACGACGCGATGATGCTGAAGGAAAACCACATCCGCGTCGCCGGCTCGGTGACCGCCGCGATCGGGCAAGCATGTGCGAAACATCCGGACCTGCCGCTGATCGTCGAAGTCGAGACGCTCGATCAGCTGCGCGAAGCATTGACGGTCGGCTGCACGCGCATCCTCATCGACGATTTCGACGCACGGACGCGCCGTGAAGCGGTGCGCATCGCGAAATCCGCGCCGTTCGACGGTCGCATCCCGCTGGAAGTCTCCGGCGGCGTCAATCTCGACTCGCTGCGTGCGATCGCCGAGGACGGCGTCGACTGCATCTCCATCGGCGGCCTGACCAAGCACGTGCACGCGATCGATTTCTCGATGAAGCTCGGGCCGGCTCCCGGCTGATCCGGTTCAGCGCAGCAGCGCCACTCCCGCCGCGATGGCGATGGCGCACGCCGCGAGCAGGCTCCAATGGCGCCAGCCGCGGGTCACGCCGGGCGCTTCCTTCGGCAACGCATCGGTGACGCCCGGCGCCACGACCCGGAAACGCTGCGTGTCGAAGGCGATTTCATCCCCAGGTCGGGCCATCGCGCGCTGGATGCGCTGGCCATTGAGCATGGTGCCATTGGTGGAACCGAGGTCTTCAACCTGCAAGCCTTCGGTCGTCGGCAGCAGGCGCGCGTGCCGGCGCGAAAGTCCGTCTTCGTACACGCGCATCTGGCAATCGTGGGCGCGCCCGATAACGGTCGGCATCGTGATCGGATGGCTGCGCCCGTCGCCGCTCAGCGCGCGCAGGAAGTAACGCGGCATCGCGACCCTGACCGCGGTCGCACCCGGATCGTCGTTGGCCGTCGCCGGCATCCTGTCCGTCGCCTCGATCGCGATCAGTTTGGCGTGGACGTGATGGAAGTCCAGGTGATCGCCGGTGCGCAAGGCGATCAGCCCCGCCACCGGACGGCCATTGACGCTCACCGGCGCATTACCCGGCACCTGCAGCATCACGCCCTTGTCGCTGACATGCAGTTCGCAATGCAGCGGACGCACGCCTGGCGCACCCAGCACGATCTGCGAGGCCGGATCTGACCCGATCCGTTGCACCCCGGCATCAAGTTCGACCTGGGGATGCTCCCCACCCGGGAAAGTCAGTTTCACCCGTTCACCCCGTCCTTGCGATCGACGCTATGTAAGACGCCGCCCGTGAAGGCGGCGCGGCGCTTGTCGAAAAGCCGGACTGGCCGCACATTGGCGCCATGCCCACCCTGCTCGTCCTGATGATTTTATTCGCCCTTGGTGCCGCCTGGTGGAGCACGGCGCGTGCCGCCGCGGAGCGCGCCGAGGAAGTGGGACGGAATGCATGTTTTTCCGCCGGGGTGCAATGGCTGGACCAGACCGTGCATGCCGACGGGCTGCGCCTGCGGCGCCGCAGGGATGGCTGGCTGGGGCTGGAACGCAGCTTCCGCTTCGAATATTCCGAGGACGGACAGGACCGCCACATCGGGCGAATCGTGCTGCTCGGCGACGAACTGGTGTCGTTCAGCGGCCCGGCGAAGGCGGCGTCGGTGGTGACGCTGCACTAGCCTGATTTCCCTCTCCCCGCTTGCGGGGGTGAGCCGGGATTTCGAGCAGCGAAGCTGCGAGCCTGCGAACGCCAGCCGGCGTGCAAACCGGCTGGCCGGGCGAGGGTGCCGAAGGCCGGTGACGGGCAATCACTTCACGATGCGCAAATGCCCGCCGCGCTTCGGCGGTGGTTCGCTGCTCGGCGGTTCGTCGTCCGGCGGAGTGAGATCGCTTTCAGAAATCGTTTCCGCAGGCGCCGAACCGTGGGCCACGATATCCGGCGGCAGTTCCATGCCCTGCCCGTTCTCGCGCGCGTAGATCGCGACCACCGCGTCGATCGGCACGATCACCGCATGGCTGACGCCGCCGAAGCGCGCGGAGAAGCGCACGTCGTCGTTGTCCATCTGCAGGTGCCCGACCGCACGCTCGGCGATGTTGAGCACGATGCGACCGTCCTTCACCGCATGCGTCGGCACGCGTACGCCGGGTTTCGTCGCATCGACGAGGATGTGCGGGGTCAGGCCGTTGTCGACGATCCACTCGTACAGCGCCCGCAGCAGGTATGGGCGGTGGCTGGTCATGGCGGGCGCGTCAGTCATTCCGGGGCGGTTCGTGGTTGGTAGTTCGTAGTTGGTAGAAGGTTCTCACGAACCACGAACAACCAACTCGCCGTTATGCCGGGATCTCGCGCAGGTTGCGTTCCTGCGGCGTAAGGCTGCGCAGGAAACCGGGGTTGCGGAAGATGCGGTTGCCGTAGTCCTCGATCGCCTTGCCGTCCTTCGGCAGCGGGATGTCGAGCGCCTCCAGCCGCCAGATGATCGGCGCCATCGCGCAGTCGGCGAGGCTCATTTCCGGGTTGAGGAAGAACTTGCTCGCCTTGAACAGCGGCACCGCAGCGGTGAGCAGTTCCTTCAGGCGCTTGCGCCCGGCCTCGGCCTGCTGCTTGTTGCCGAGCTGGATCGCCTGCACCTGCGGCACCCAGTCGTGCTCGATGCGCAGCATCGCCAGGCGCAGGCGCGCGCGCGACAGCGGATCGACCGGCATCAGCGGCGGATGCGGATAACGCTCGTCGAGGTATTCGCTGACCACGGACGCCGCGTAGAGCACGAGGTCGCGTTCGACCAGGGTCGGCACCGAGTGATACGGGTTGAGGTCGACCAGGTCCTCCGGCGGATTCTGCGGATCGACCGGGATGAAGTCGTAGGTGACGCCCTTCGCCGCGAGGACGAGGCGGACGCGGTGGCACAGGACGTCGTCCACCGAGGAAAACAGGGTCAGGGCATTACGCATACGCGGACTCGCAGCCATCATCGGCTTTCTCCACGCAGCCGGAATCCGCCGGCCGCATCGGCGCCACCCGCCCCGTGCAGGTGGTCGCCCCGGTCGCCGCGCCGTGGGCCGCGGCTAGTGCACGTCCTTCCAGAATTCCTTCTTGAGCAGCCAGGCGAGGAAGGTGAAGAACGCGAGGAACAGCACCACCCACACGCCCATGCTCTGGCGCTTGAGCACGGCCGGCTCGCCGGCGTACTCGAGGAAGGTGGTGATGTCGCGCACGCTCTGGTCGAACTGCGCGGGCGTCTGCGCGCCCGGCGTCGCCAGCACCAGCTTCTCGACCGGACGATCGCCGCCGCCCTCCGCCTTGCCGTAGACCGGTTGCTGCAGGCCCTGCAGTTCCCACAGCGGGTTCGGCATCGAGGCGTTCGGGAACAACTTGTTGTTCCAGCCCATCGGCCGCGATTCGTCGAGGTAGAACGACTTCAGGTAGGTGTAGATCCAGTCGCTGCCGCGCACGCGCGCGATCAGGCTGAGGTCCGGCGGCATCTTGCCGAAGAACTGCTTGGCCTCGGCCTCGGTCAGCGCGACGTGCACCTGGTCGCCGATCTTGCCGCCGGTGAAGTTGAGGTTGTCCATCACCTCCTGCTCGGTCAGGCCGAGGTCGCTGGCCATGCGCGAATAGCGCAGGTACTG
>Ga0209023_10002359_pt1 | contig 23715 bp, 21 predicted proteins | sample LakOneMetagenome_FD_187468 | JGI IMG/M metagenome (GOLD analysis project Ga0209023, IMG submission 187468) | Freshwater and sediment microbial communities from Lake Erie, Canada (SPAdes) (version 2) | ecosystem: Environmental > Aquatic > Freshwater > Lentic | place: Lake Erie, Canada... | reverse complement strand
GAGTCAACCTGGTGGAAGCTACCGTCTTTCACCGTGATCTTCAGGTTATCCATTGGATAAGCAGCCAGTACACCGGTATGCATGGCAGTTTCAAAACCTTTTTCAATAGCAGGAACGAATTCTTTTGGAATTGATCCGCCAAAGAGTTTGTTTACAAACTGGTAATGCCCTTTATCTTCTTTCAGGAACTCTTCATCAGCAGGCCCGATCTCAAAAATGATATCGGCAAATTTACCACGGCCACCGGTCTGCTTCTTCAATATCTCCCTGTGTTCAACGGTATTCTGGAATGCTTCTTTATAAGCAACCTGCGGAGCACCCTGGTTGATCTCCACTTTAAATTCACGCTTCATCCTGTCCACAATGATCTCGAGGTGCAATTCCCCCATCCCACTTAAAATGGTCTGGCCAGTTTCTTCATCAGTCTTAACACGCAGGGTCGGATCTTCTTCCACCAGTTTGGCAATGGCCATACCCATCTTATCAACGTCGGCCTGTGTTTTCGGTTCTACGGCGATAGAGATAACCGGCTCCGGGAAGGTCATTGCTTCCAGCACGATCGGGTTATCTTCATTACACAATGTATCCCCGGTTTTGATATCTTTAAAACCAACGCCTGCACCGATATCACCGGCTTCGATGAAATCGATCGGGTTTTGTTTATTGGCATGCATCTGCATGATACGGCTGATACGTTCTTTCTTACCTGTACGGGTATTCAGTACATAGCTGCCGGCATCCAGGCGGCCGCTGTATGCCCGGAAGAAGGCCAAACGACCCACGAACGGATCGGTCATGATCTTAAATGCAAGGGCAGAGAATGGTTCTTTTGGATCAGCATGGCGTACCAGTTCTTCACCACTATCCGGGTCAATTCCTTTGATCGCTTCAATATCCAGCGGACCAGGCAGGTAACGGCAGATCGCATCCAATGCGGTCTGTACACCTTTGTTTTTGAAAGATGAGCCACACATCATCGGGATGATGGAAATATCAATAACCGCTTTGCGGATCGCTTCGTGCATTTCATTCTCTGTGATGCTGTTTGGATCTTCAAAGAATTTCTCCAGCAGTTTGTCATCATATTCCGCAACGGCTTCCACCAGGTGCTGCCGCCACTCGTTCACTTCTTCCAGCATATCTTCCGGGATAGGCACTTCTTTATAGGTCATTCCCTGCGTGGCATCATCCCAGATGATACCTTTCATGGTAATGAGGTCAACCACGCCTTTAAAGTTGTCTTCGGCACCGATCGGTAATTGCAAAGGCACTGCTTTTGCGCCCAGCATTTCTTTAACCTGTTTTACCACGTTTAAGAAGTCGGCACCGCTGCGGTCCATTTTGTTCACAAAACCGATACGGGGTACTTTATAACGGTTGGCCTGGCGCCAAACAGTTTCAGACTGTGGTTCCACACCGGATACGGCGCAGAACAAAGCCAGTAAACCATCCAGTACACGTAAAGAACGTTCTACCTCTACGGTAAAGTCCACGTGGCCCGGAGTATCAATGATGTTGAATTTAAATTGTTTCGTATCCGGTGTTTTCTGACCCTGTACCATTGGAAAATTCCAAAAGCAGGTGGTAGCAGCCGAAGTGATGGTAATACCTCTCTCCTGCTCCTGTGCCATCCAGTCCATAGTAGCGGCACCTTCGTGTACCTCACCTATTTTATGGTTCACACCGGTGTAGTATAAGATACGTTCAGTAGTCGTCGTTTTGCCGGCATCAATGTGGGCGGCAATTCCAAAATTTCGTTGATAACGTAAATCTGCCATTTTGTTTTATTTAGTATTTATGATTTTTTATTAAAAAATTGGTTGATGATCTTTTGTTCTTTGCTCATCATCGTTGTCCCGATCGCTATCGGTTCTCACTTGTACTTCTTAATCTTTGCTGAGCATTTCTTCCCCGTAGCTGAACAGGCCTTTTAGGCTGTTCGGGGTTCGATATGATTATTTATGCTCTCATTCTATGCTAAATAGTTCAACGCCTTCCTGCTAATGCTGAAGCTTTTAGCGGCGCAAATATACGTCCATTTTTTTAAATATCAAAAGCCAAAAGCATTAAAAAAGCCATCCGCTAGCTGGCGGATGGCTCAAAATATTTCAGATCAATTGAAACTTAGATACGGAAGTGGGCAAATGCCTTGTTGGCTTCAGCCATACGGTGGGTATCTTCTTTCTTTTTGAAAGCAGCGCCCTCACCTTTGCTTGCCGCCACGATCTCATTGGCTAATTTGTCTGCCATGCTACGGCCATTTCTTTCACGGCTGTATTTAACCATCCACTTAATGCTTAAAGAGGTCTTTCTGTCGGCACGTACTTCAGAAGGGATCTGGAAAGTGGCACCACCAATACGGCGGCTGCGTACTTCAACACCCGGTGTAATATTTGCCAGGGCCTTTTTCCACACTTCATACCCATCTTCGCCGGTTTGCTTGGCTACTTTGTCCAACGCATCATAAAAAATAATGTATGCACCACTTTTTTTACCTGCCCACATCAGGTTATTTACAAAACGTGTAACCAGTTTGTCGTTAAACTTTGGATCTGGCGCTAATGGTATCTTTTTGGGTTGTGTCTTCCTCATTGTTATTTCATTTTTTCTTTCTGCCTTTCCTGCCCGGGTAGTTTACCCTGGGCGAAGTTGAAGGGAAGGATTATTTTTTAGCTTTTTCTTTTTTAGTTCCGTATTTACTGCGGCTTTGCTTACGGTCTTTAACACCTGCAGTATCAAGGCTGCCCCGTACAATATGGTAACGTACACCTGGGAGATCTTTTACCCTGCCTCCACGGATCAATACAATTGAGTGTTCCTGCAGATTGTGTCCTTCTCCCGGGATGTAGGCAATAACCTCAATTTTATTGGTCAGCCTTACCTTGGCTACTTTACGCAAAGCCGAGTTTGGCTTTTTAGGCGTAGTTGTGTACACCCTTGTACAAACACCACGACGTTGCGGGCAGCTATCCAGGGCCCTGGACTTGCTTTTGGCTTTAATTACTTCTCTCCCTTTTCTTACTAATTGTTGTATTGTAGGCATTTGGTACCTTTTATTTTTAGGACGGCAAAGGTAGGGTTTATCATTTGATTTCAGAAAATTAAACCCAAAAAAAATCGATTTTTATTCACATTTAAACAAGAAAACCGCCTGGTAAAGGCGGTTTAATCCTATTTCAGTTCCTGAATACTCAGATTTTATACATCCAGCCATGGTTATCAGCCATTTCGCCATAGCGGATGGCATTTAGCCGGCGTTTCAGTTCGGGTGCTGTTTGCCATTTGTCTACATCAAAGGCCATGGTGAAGTCTTTGTAACGTAGTTCTTTTATCAGCGAAATGGTGGCAGCCGTACCCGTGCCAAATACCTCGTACAGAACCCCTGCCTTATAGGCATCAATGATATCATCAATACCCAGGTTTCTTTCTTCTACGTCGAATCCCATTTCCTTAAGTACAGCAATGGCACTGTCTCTTGTAACGCCCGCCAGGATGGTACCTGATTCCAGGCCCGGGGTAATTGCCTTATTGCCAATAATGAAAAATACATTCATGGTTCCGCATTCCTGAACATATTTGTGTTCAAATGCATCCATCCACAATACCTGGTCGTAACCCTTAAGTTTGGCCTGTGCCGTAGCATACATGGCCGCACCATAATTCCCGGCTGCCTTTGCAAAGCCAACGCCCCCGGGTGCTGCCCTTACATACTGCTCCTCTACATAAATACGCATGGGGGCACTGTAGTATGGGCCGGTTGGACTGAGAATGATCAGGAATTTATACTTTTCACTTGGCCGTACGCCGATCATCTCATCAGAGCTGAACATGAAAGGGCGTATATACAATGAATGATCGGCTTGTTGGGGTATCCAGTTTTTGTCCAGTTCTACCAGCATACGCATCCCTTCCATAAAGATCTCTTCGGGCACCTGCGGCATCTGCATCCGCTCTGCGGAAGCATTGAATCGTTTAAAATTATCCAAAGGGCGAAAAATACTTGTTTCCCCGTTTCCATTTTTATAGGCTTTAATGCCTTCGAAGATCGCCTGGCCGTAATGCAAAGCTGCAAGCGAAGGCTCCAGTAATAAAGGTTGGTAAGGTTTGATCTCTGCATTTTTCCATTCGCCATCTTCATAATCCACTTCCAGCATATGATCGGTGAAGTATTTACCAAATGGAATATTAACCAGGTTTATATCTTTTAGCTTACTCCGTTCTACTTTCGTAATATTAATATTTTCTGCAGCAATCATAATCAATTAATTTTACCCCAAAGAAACGAAAAAAACAAGATTTAACCGGCGTTTTAATGAGTTTAGATAATATTCAACTTACTCCATTTGTACTGGGCAATTTGTTCAATAAATCACTGTACGATCTGAAACCGGCCGGAGAGAACAGTGCAGCAGCCAACATTTCATTTTTAGGAGATAATAAAAAGCGGATCGCCCTGCTTGTTCATTCGCCCGGGTCCATTTATTTACCGGATGAGGAATTAAATTTTCTCTTAGGGATATTAACTGCCTGCAAGCTCAGCATGATGGATGTCGCATTGATCAATATCTCAAAAAACCCGGAGTTGTCTTACAATGATATCGCAGAAGAGGTAAAAGCTGAGAAAGTATTTTTGTTTGGCGTAAATCCTGAATCATTAAACCTGCCGTTGCAATTTCCGCATTACCAGTTACAGCACTACAATAACCAGGTTTATCTTTCTTCTGCCCCACTGAGTAAACTACAAACGGACAAACAGGAGAAGCTGAAATTATGGAACAGTTTAAAAAAGGTCTTTTCCCTCGGTTAATTTCTTACAAATGGAAAGTTTGATTTTCGCAACCAATAACCAGCATAAAGTAGACGAGGTAAGAGCCGTGCTGGGTAAAAAATTCAATGTCCTACCTCTGAAAGAAGCAGGTATAGATATTGATATCCCCGAGCCGCATGATACGCTTGAAGAGAACGCCTCTGAAAAATCGAGAACGATCTTCAAACTGACCGGTAAGAATTGTTTCAGCGAAGATACCGGGCTGGAAGTACAGGTACTCAATGGCGACCCCGGGGTAAAAAGTGCCCGCTATGCCGGGGAAGGCAGGAGTTTTGATGCTAACATAGATAAGCTGCTGAAGAACTTGCATGAAGCAGATGATAAAGCAGCCCGTTTCAGAACGGTTATTTCATTGATATTGGATGGAAAGGAATATTATTTTGAAGGGACCTGTGATGGCCGGATAATTTCAGAAAAAAGGGGGAATAATGGCTTTGGGTACGACCCGGTTTTTATTCCGGATGGCAGCGAACTGACCTTTGCAGAAATGAACATGGAGGAGAAGAACAAATACAGTCACCGGAAAAAAGCAATGGAAAAACTGATCTCTTTTTTAACCCTGCAATGAAACAGTTAATCAAATATGGCAAGAATAAAAATTGAAGCGCCTGAAAAGGAAATGGCTTCCTTCCATATACCTGTTCGGATCACCGACATCAATTATGGCAACCACCTGGGTAACGATGCTTTCGTAAGCATCATACATGAAGCAAGGATGCAATGGCTGCATCAATACGGTTATACGGAATTGAATATTGAAGGAACGGGTTTGATCATGAGCGACCTGGCCGTTGAATTTAAAAGCGAATCCTTTTACGGAGATGTGGTGGAAGTGAAGATCGGTGCCGGGGAAATTTCCCGGGCAGGCTTTGAACTTTATTATCAGTTATTTGCGGGCAGGAACAATGATCGTATACTTTTGGCGAATGCAAAAACAGGGATGATCTCTTATGATTATGATGCAAAAAAAGTAGTTGCAATTCCCGAAAGGCTGAGATCAATATTATCAGCTTAGTCTTCATTCCATATCCGCCAGCTTTCTTCGGCCTGCAATACCAGCATTTCATATCCGTTCCTGATCGTTGCTCCAAATGCTTCCCCTTTTTGCAGGAATAATGTTTTTTCGGGGTTATAAACAAGGTCGTACAAAAGATGCTCAGAAGTTAAAAACCGGTAAGGCATATCCGGGCATTCATCAATGTCCGGGAAGGTGCCCAGCGGTGTTGTATTGATTATGATGTTGCTTTGTTCAATAATTGATTTCGTCAGATCGCCATATGTGAGATCTGCATCATCATGAATTTTCCGGCTTACAATTTTAAAGTTGATCTTCAGTTTTTTCAGCACGAATTTAACGGCCGCTGCAGCCCCGCCGTTTCCTAATATCAATGCAGCTGTGTGCTGTTCTTTCAGATGAGGCAAAAGCGATCGTTCAAAACCAATAATATCCGTATTATACCCGATTGTTCTTCCTTCTTTGATACGGATGCAATTGCATGCCCGCAACCCGGCAGGTATTTTATCGGAATCATCCAGATTTGCGAGTACGGATTGCTTATATGGTATGGTTACATTTAAACCGCAAAGATTTGGATTTTCTGCTATTAAATCTTTTATTTCACCGGCTGAGCCGATGGGATAAACCTCATACCTGCAATCACCGATTCCTTCTTTCTGAAATTTTTCCGTAAAGAATTTTTTTGAGAAAGAGTGCGTTAATGGAAAACCGATGATGCCATATGTTTTCATTACCCCACTTCTTTATTCAGGTATAAGTTGAACGTATCTCCCCTTAACCCGATACGCATTGCTTCCAGCGGAATCACTTCATTAGGCGGGATGTTGCCCAGGTTTACATTGCAACCGATCAGTTCCAGGAAATAAAGTTGCTGTGCTTTCTGAGGGGCTTCCCAAATGATCTTTTCTTCGGGAATTTGTGTAAGAATTTCCTGCACCAGGCCTTCTCTTACCTCACCGGTACCCCGGTAAATACCTACGTTACCGGCTTCCCTTGCTTCAGCAATTACATATGTTGATCCGGCTTCCAGCTCAGCCCTCATCAATTCAATCCACTTGTATGGCGGAATGATATGTGCGGCATCTTTACTACCCACTTCACTCAGAACTACCCCCAGTTTAGACAGTTTTTCAATATAGCCGCACTTTTCGGCATGAGGAATGTTTATAGAACCATCACTTACTTCCATATAACTTACTCCGAACTCTTTACACACATTGATATAGTCTTCGAACTGGTTCCTGATAAGAAAAGCTTCGAATAAAGTTCCGCCGAAATAAATGGGCATATCAAAAGAACGGTAAACTTCCAGTTTTTCTTTAAGGTTTGGTGTTACGTAAGATGTTCCAAAGCCAAGTTTCACCACATCCACATGCGGGTGAGTTGCATTCATAAAGTTTTTTACTTCGTCAGCACTGAGGCCTTTATCCATCACCATAGTTATGCCATGGCTTCGTGGTTTTTTATTCCGTTCCGGAATTTGCGTAAGATTAAAATTCATGATCAGTTATTTAGGGACTGCAAAGATAGTCCCATAACAGCATATCTGATAAAACAGAAATTATAAGGGAAGGTTAAATGGATTTTCTTTTTTTATGACGGGCTACAATATCCACCACCTGTTGTATCTGTAATAAAGAAGGATTTATTTCAATAAATTTTTTAATAAGCCTGGGATTCCTGCTCATGCCCGATTCCAGTTGCAACAGTGCTTCCTTCGGTTTTCCGAGTGTAAAAAGAAAAGCACTTTTATAAAACAGGAAGATGGGTTTTGCATCCGTCTGTTCATAAGCGAAGTTTGCATATTCCAAAGCTTCTTCAAACATTTCAGCCTTGTACAGGCAATTTAAAAGCTCCGTCCATCCGTTTATATTTTTTGGCCTTACCCTTACAACATTACCAAAACAGGTGATGGCGTCTTCCAGTTTATTCAATTCCATATAACACTGCCCCATAGCCAGGTTATACTCGGGTTGCATACGATGAATGCGCAAGGCAATTTCAAGATTTTTAATGGCACTGTCCCACTGTCCTTCATTCATATACGTGCAGGCAATTTTGTAGTTCAACTGGCTGTCGTTAGGGTTCAGATGGCTCGCTTTCCGGTAATTAAACCTTGCCTGGGCATAATTACCCGTTTTATCATAACAATGACCAATGGCTTCATAAATAACATCTTCAGGTCTTGCCAACTCCAGTACCTTTTCCAGTACCTCAACGGCATCTTTATACCTTCGCAACCGTATATAAGCATCTCCCATATTTCGAAAGGCATAATCGAATTTTTCATCAATCGCTACGGCATATTGATATGCATCAATGGCTTTCTCATACAGTTTTAGACCCTGGTAAGCAGCAGCAAGGTTAAACCAGGCAAGCTCATTGAATGGGAATTCTTCAATTATTTTCTGATGCAGCCGGATACCTTCTTCATTTCGTCCGGTAAAATCTGTCCAAAAACAGATTTTATATAAAGCCTCTTCATTATTTGGCTCCTGGTCAAGAATCATCTTCAGGCAATCAAAGACCTTATCGAAGTTTTCGTAATCATCATAAACATCGGCCAGTTCAAAGAGAAGGTCAATTTTTTCTTCTCCACCAAAATCCTCAATGGCAGCCTCTAATACAGAAGCCGCTTTTTGTTGAAGGTCAAGTGCCAGGTAAGCATCTGTTTTTAAAATATACAGGTTCGTATCCTTACTATCCAAAGTTTCGGCATGGTCCAGTATGAATAATGCTTCTTTATAACGTTTTAATGCGATTAGAAGATCAGCTTTTTTTAGCAATAATATGGATGAGTATGGGTATTGTTCTATGCCATAATCCGCAACTTCCAACGCCTCAGTCAACTGCTCTTTCTCATCAAAATAATCAATAATGCGTTCAAAGGAATCTTCCTCAAGAAAAGAGTTGGCTTTACCGGTTTTGAGGTTGTCAAATTGCTCCAGGAGGGCTTTAATTTCTTCTCGGTTTTGACGGTAAGGATATTTACTCATGGGTTATAGGTTATTGTAAATTAGGAACTTTTAAAGAAAAACACAAGTTTTAGTAACCTTTTTTAACCAAAAACGTTAAAACTGTGCAAAAAGATTTGATGAATGGTATGGTTTTAGCAGATATTTTTCAATATATTTGTTCCAGATAAAGTTAATCTCAATGACTACAAATGCCAAAATGATACTCGGAATTGTTATACTAAGCGGTATAACTTTTAGTGCTTTGGCTGACAGGGGAATTGGTAAAAAGAATAAAACCAATGTTTCATTGAACATTACCACTTCAGGTTCATTGAGAAATTCAATTTCTCTCAATTTAAAATCAGGCTTAAAATATACTGGAAGTTTGTTGACCAGTCAGCAAACGGATGGCAAATCAATTCTCAGCAATACATTGCTTACTTACAAAAAAGGCAACACTGTTTACATTATTCCACACAAACAGGTTATTGCTGTTCCTGATATGGGTCAGGGATATACCGGGATGAAACTTATCATTAAGCCTCACTAAATCTGTAAAATTTAGTTTCCCTCTTAATTCTCCCTTTTAATTTCCTTTTTTCAATTGTTGATTTTCTTCGTATGTCATTATCCTGTAACCGGTGGTTGGAAAATCAAATTGGGAAACCAATACAGGTTCATAAGAAATTTTAGATAAGCTGTATTTGAATTTGGTTTTACCAGATTCAATTTCATATTCAATCGGTAACCCGGGTAAATTAACAAACGTAGCATCGTATTCTTTGTTTGCAGGCACCAGGTCTGGTGTATAGTAAACAACAAAAGATTTACCATCCCCAGAGTTTGCTATGGCTTTACGGGTATTATATCCTGCTATTATTTTAGATTCATTCGTCAACTCAAACTTTAACCCCGAGTTCATCTTATTTTTGGCTTTCCAGTTCTCTTTATTCAGGGTTATCATCAGTTTCTGACCACTGAATTCCTTCAATATAATTGCATTATCAGATTTAGAATTGAATATAGTTATTTCTCTGCCAAGGCTGCTGGCCATATCCGTACGACTGTTATTCCCCTTCAGATAAACAGTATGGGTTGCTCCATTCAATCCGTTTCCGCTTTGAGAAGTACTGCCTGTTTCAATTGATACGTCATATACAAGCGTACCTTCGGAAAATATCTTTTGCGAAAATGACTCCTGGCTCACTATTGCCAAAACAAAGAGAAGCGCAGCCTTGTAAATATTTTTCATTTTATCCATTGTTTGCTAAAGGTAATAAAATCCTATGCCAACATTCAAAATACAGTTATAAAAAAACCTGCACATCTGTAAAGAGTATGCAGGTAAGCGAATTTTAACTTGGCGTTTTATTATTTTCCGCTCTTCTTCTTCATCTCCTGGAGTTTTTTGTTACTTTCCTGCATGGCCGTTAAACGCTCTTGGAACTTACTTTGCTTTACAGGCTTTTTTCGGTTTTCTTCTATCTGCGCCAGTATCTTTTCGTGGTTAATGATATACTTCTGGATAACGATCTGCAATATCAGTGTGATAGTATTTGAAACTGTGTAATACCAGGTAAGTGCCGATGGCAGATTGTTAAATACACCCAGCAAAAGAACCGGGAATATGTAAGGCATATATTTCATTACAGGGTTGGTGTTATCCTGCATACTGCTCATACTGTAGATGGATATGATTAAACTGGTAAGAGTGGCTGTTATGGTAAACAAACTAACGTGATCACCATAAAAAGGAATTGAGAATGGAAGTGTTGCCACTGAGTCATAGGCAGCCAGGTCTTTGGCCCATAAGAAGTTTTGGCCCCTTAAAGAAATATTAGACTGAAAGAAATAATACAGTGACATAAATATCGGTATCTGCAACAATGCAGGTAAACACCCCCCCAAAGGGCTCACCCCTGCTGTTTTCCATAATTTCATCTGCTCCATTCCAAACGCCTGCTGATCCAGTTTGCCTGCCTTATCAGTGAATTTTGCTTTCAACAGATCAATCTCAGGCTTTAATGCCTTCATTTTAGCACCGCTGAGATAGCTTTTGTATAAAATAGGAGACGTAATCAGCCGGATCAGGAAAGTAAGCAGCAAGATTACTATTCCCATACTTGCAATGTTTCTCCTTAGAAAGTCGAAGATGGGAAGTAAGAAATGACGGTTGATATATTTTACAAAAGCAAAAATACCACTGCCATAAGGCACAATATTCTCCATCTGGTTATGGCTTTTGCTAAGTTCACTGTAGTCGCTGGGACCGTAGTAAAATTGCAAAGGAACTTGGGTAGTTGAACCGCCCGTTAATGAAATCCGGCAAATGGCTGATGTTTGTGTTACGATCTTTAGTGAGTCTGCCGGAAGGGTCCATTTAACAACAGCACTCTGTATTTTATTTTTTGCGGTGAGGGCCGAAACAAAAAACTGTTGTTTTACTGCCAACCAGTCAACCGTATTATCGAATTTTTTCTCATTCCCGGAACCCAGGTATTCAAAATCGTAATTCCCGTTTTTTAAATAACAGATATGAGTCTGCCCTCTTTCATATTTCAGATCCTTTTCCGCCTGGTCAGCCTCAGTTTGCCACAGCAGGCTCATGCTGTTTTGTGAAAAAAGTTTATCCGCTCCATTTACAGATATGTTAAGATCCAGTAAATAAGTGTTTTGAGCAAGTGTATAACGATGAATGATCTCTCTTCCGGCCGAATCTTTCAGTACAAATGAAATGCTCTGTGATTTATCAGTATTTGTCTTTTTTTCGGCTTCAACAAAGGCTATGTCTCCCGTTTCTGCAGTTTTGTTTTCTCCGGAATTTATACTATAAGATAGTTTATTGAAAGACCCCCTTCCTAGAACAATCGATTTCCCATCGAATTTTTTAAAGTTCTTTAGCTCAACTTCCCTGGGTTGACCACCCCTATTGGTAAAAGTAATTTTAATGAACTCATTTTCCAAGGTATCCAGTCTTTCTGTTCCGGCAGTATCTGTAATAAAAGCTGTTGGTAGTTTTTGGTTTGATTTACCTAACGAATCTGCCTTCCGGGAATCTGCCTTAAGCAAGGCACTGTCAACCTTTGGTTTTGTCGCAGCAATGGAATCTTCTATCCTTTTCTTTTCAAGCATGTATGCCTGATTGCTTCGGCTATTAATAACAAACATTGCTATTAATAAAGCGCCGATCAATACAAAACCAATGATCGTATTTCTGTCCATTCCCATGTTTACCCGTTTTAGGTTGGCAAAGGTAATTAAAGTTTTATGGCTACCCTTTGCCGGTCAAAAAAAAGCCCCTCCGGAAAGGAAAGGCTTAGAGTTTTATTTCAGTAAATCCTGAGTTATTTCTTTTCAGCTGTAGGAGCTGCAGCAGGTGCAGCAGTTGCATCAGCTTTTGGCGCTGTTGCTTCTTCCTGCTTCAACTGCCTTGTCATGGTTACGGAAGCTACAGGAATGCGGGGTGAGTTCAGGATCTCCATATTATCTGCTGCCACATCTTCTACCCTTATATTTTCATTCAGCTCGAGCTTATCAATGTTTACCTCTATGCTTTCTTTTAGGTATTTAGGAAATGCTTTAACCTTTAAGGTCTTCATCTTGGTAACCAGCTTACCCCCCGCTTTTACACCGGCAGGAACACCAACGAATTTAAGCGGTAACGTAGCAATTACTTTTTTATCGTCAACCAGTTCTAAAAAGTCAACGTGCAATAACTCGTCTGATACTTTGTGAAACTGCAGATCTTTCAAAATGCAACGATACGATTTGCCGTCAACACTAACTTCAGCCACCATAAATTCTGGCGTGTACACGATGTCTTTAAAAGCAGTTGCCGGAGCATGGAAATTAATTTCCTGTGAACCACCATAAATTACACCTGGCACCAGCTTCTGAGAGCGAAGTTGGCGGGTGGCTTTTTTTCCGCTTTCGGTCCTCAGTTGTCCTTCGATTGTAATTGTTTTCATTTTATTAATTTTTGTGAGGCGCAAAGGTAGGGAATTGTTTCGATGTTTTAGCTTGAAATCTGAAGTAATTGTGCTGTGTGAAAGCCTGAAAATTACTTCTTATTTTCCATCCTGCTTCTCATAAAAAGACTGTTAATACTTTTGTTCTCAAAAGCATTACGTATGGTAACTGCAAATAATTCATCGGTAGAAATAACCTTAATCTTACTGCATTCGCCCCGCAATGGGATGGTATCGCAAACAACCAATTCAGACAAAACACTGTCTTCTATATTTTTGTATGCGTTACCACTTAATACCGGATGTGTACACATCGCCCGCACACTCCTGGCCCCATTCTCTATCATAAGTGCAGCGCTTTTTGCCAAAGTTCCCCCTGTATCGCATATATCATCAATTAAAACCACATCCCGGTCGGTTACATCGCCAATTACCACCATACTGGCAATTTCATTAGCTCTTTTCCGATGTTTATCACAAATAACCATTTCACATTCAAAATAAGTGGCAATCTCACGTATCCTGTTAGCACTCCCTACATCTGGGGCGGCAAAAGTAAGGTTGGCTAATTTCAGGTTCTCGATATAGGGAATAAATACCGCCGATGAATCAAGGTGATCAACCGGTATATCAAAATATCCTTGTATTTGCGGGGCATGCAGGTCCATAGTGATTACCCTGTCCGCTCCGGCAGCAGTAAGCATATTAGCTACCAGTTTTGAACCTATGGCTACCCTGGGCCTGTCTTTACGATCCTGTCTTGCCAGGCCGTAATAAGGAATAACAGCGATCACTTTATAGGCCGATGCCCTTTTTGCTGCATCAATCATCAATAACAATTCCATCAGGTTATCGGCCGGTGCATAAGTGCTTTGAATTAAAAAAACAAAACGCCCCCTGATGCTTTCTTTGAATTCAACATAGATCTCTCCATCGCTGAAACGCTGGATATTTACTTTTCCCAGTGGTTCCCCGAATTTTTTCGCAATTTTTTCGGCCAAATACTGCGAACCGGTACCGGAAAATATCTTTGCATTTGATTCCATAAATATTAAATTGAGGTAGGTGTGCTGTGTTTAGCTGCGAAAGTATCATTTATTTGGGTGATTTAATTTTGAAAAGATGGAAAATGTCAACAAGCCTTCCACATCAATAAAGAATTGGGCGGTGGACGACCGGCCACGGGAAAAACTCCTCAGTAAAGGTGCCGCTTCATTAAGCAATTCTGAACTGCTCGCCATCCTGCTTAATAATGGCAGCAAAAATAAAAGCGCTGTTGAACTGGCCAAAGAAATACTGCAACTGGGCCATGATAATTTAAATGAACTCGGAAAACTTACGCTCAAAGATTTCAGGAAGATCAAAGGCATAGGAGAAGCCAAATCAATTACCATTGCTGCAGCGCTGGAATTAGGCCGTCGCCGGCAGGCCTCAGCTAGTTTGGCAAAGCCCGTAGTACGTTCAAGCCGGGAAATTGCAGAATATCTTCAGGCCCTTATCAAAGATTACAGCTATGAAGTGTTTGCCGTAATATTCCTGAACCGGGCTAACAAAATAAATCATTTTGAGATAATGAGCCGGGGTGGCATTACCGGCACGGTAGCTGATCCGCGGGTGATCCTGAAAAAAGCGCTTGAGGAAGATGCCACGTCAATAGTTCTTTGCCACAACCACCCTTCCGGAAATTTAAAGCCAAGCCTGGCAGATGAAGACCTTACAAAAAAAATTAAAGAAGCGGCCTCGTATATGGATATTAAAGTAGTCGATCACATTATCGTAAGTGAAGAAGGCTATTACAGTTTCGCCGATGAAGGTATTTTGTAAATTATCAAGCTCCTGAATACTAAGCTGCTATGCCTGTGCAGCAGGTCCCCCAAAATTGAATGGTATCTCCACTGCTTCCATATCCTGTATGGTTCCGTTTGCTGTTTCGAACTTTTTCACATTATCTATCATTGCCTTCATAAAACGCTTGGCATGAAAGGGAGTTAGTATGATGCGGCTCTTCACTTTGCTTTTTGGCGTACCTGGCATTACATTTACAAAGTCAATCACAAACTCTGCGTGGCTATGTGTGATGATAGCAAGGTTTGCATAAACGCCTTCTGACATTTCCTCAGAGATCTCTATGTTTATCTGCCCGGGTTGTTCTGGTTGATTATTCATTTGCTTTTTTTATAAAGGTAAAAATAAAGAGCCCCAGATTGGAGCTCTTTATAAAAAGTATTTTAAGATCAGTATTACCTTGGTCCTTTATATTTTAAAACAATCTCGTACTCCCTGGTGGTAGAAGTTGGGTTCCACCTGAAAGCCAGCCTGAAAGTTTTGGTTGCAGGATTATAGTCATTTACATGACCAGCCCAGTTGGTAAGTGTGGCATTGCCTGAAGATGACATAGTCACTAAATTTGTTGCTGCATCAACCGCGGCCTTTAATCCGTCAATTCCGGCCACCATGGAGTTATTGCCGAAGGCCCAGAACAAACCACCGGTTTGCCCGGCAGGGGGTATCGCTACGGTAGTAGCACCAACAGTAGCCATGATCACATCAGGATTACCCGTTAGATCTCCGCTTAGTACATCGCCAGCCGGTACGCCCGGAGCAGTATACCTTGTAACCAATCCTGACTGAATACCATAAACTCCATCATATGCATTTTTAGCTCCTATTTCTACAACCACTGATTTTTGAGCAGAAATGATTCCACCTGCATCAGCAGTCATAATTGTAAATCCAAGTCCATAAAGAGCACTTGGATTCAATAAAGTCGCATCAGGAACAACAATGTATATCTCTTTTGCAAATTCACCTGGCTTAAATGTAAAGGTGAATGTACCTCCCTGTCCACCTGTTTTTACACCATCGCTGCCATATTGAATGGTGTACCAGGCAGTTGGCATTTGGATGTAATTACTATTTGCAGCGCTTACAGCAGCTGTATCATCCTTAACAGTTACTATCATCGTTTTATTCAGTTCAGCCGCATTTGGAATATCTCTGCGCAATTCCACAGCCAATATTTTGGTTGGCGTTGGAACAAAGTCAATGGGCCTGGCCGCAATGGTAGCAGGCGAACCACCATCAATAATTTTTACCAGTGTTCTTCCTGCATCTCCCATCGGTTCCGGGACTTTTACTTTTTTACAGGCACTGAACAGGATCAATGCACCTGCAAAAATTGCAAGGTATTTTGTGATTTTGAATGAATATTTCATATCGGAATTGTTTAGTTGTTTACTTAATTTGCTCAAACTACAAAATTAGACAGTTTGAAAATCCTATAATTATTGATCCCACCAAACCCTGCTTTCCTGCACATCTCCACCTGGTATCCATCCATTAGCCTCGGTAACACCCGATAAGTTGGTAGAGTACTCAGAGGTTCCATATGTAAACCTCCTGGGTATTGTTGTATGTGATGCAGACAAAGGATATGGGCTTGGTGTAAGAACAGGATATCCTGTCCTCCGCCAGTTTGACCATCCCTGTGTTCCATCCGGGAAAGTGGAAAGGTAAAATTGAGTAGCAATATTTTTCAGATTTGCACCGGTTCCTGTTGGTGCTGTTAATGCAACATTGGCATTAGCCAGGTAACTGGCTGAAGGAGCAGCAAGGCCCCACTGTTGGAAAGCCGCAGTAATACCGGCATTATAAACAGTAACGGCATTTTCTGAGGTCCATCCCCTGTCTGCCGCTTCTGCCCTGGCCATTAATACCTGGCCTGCAGTTACTACAAAAACAGGTGAATTTATACCTCTGTAATTGTCAGAAAATACTCTTGCCCATCCTGGGTTTGCCTGCCGCCAGGCATTAATAAGACCTTCATTATAACCGTATGGAACCGCTGTAGAAGATGAACCATATACAGCAGCCCTCGGATCACTTATTGAAGACAGCATATTATAAATTGGTACGCTTAATCCGTTATCCCTGATCTGGAGGTGAGTATAGTAAAATGGATTACTATACGCATTGTCTGCACCACCACCTACATAATTAACCTGGAAATTATCTGCGTTGCTGGCGATTGAACCTGCAGCATCATTCAAAGCAAGATTGAATTGTGTAGCTGCATATTCTGTAGCACCCGGATATTTTTTAGAAAGCCTTAAGGCCATTAACATCCTAAGTGAATTAGCCAACCTTTTCCATTGTGAGAGGTCTTTGTACATAATGTCACCCCTTTGTACTCCGCTGCTTGGCATTTGTGCTCCCGCTTCAGTAAGTTCCTTGATCAGGTCTGGATAGATATCCTCCTGCTTAGAATATCTGGGCGTTACTGCTTTTAGCGCTTCAGCATAAGGAATCGGGCCATACCTGTCGGTTAGTGTCCAAAATATATATGCTTTCAGTATCCGGGCTGTAGCAATCTCTGCATTGGTAGAAGTATTCGTGTTTATTACCGTTTGCAATCCATTCAGCAGACCTGTATAGGTTCCTGCAAAATCTACCTGGGGAATAGAATATTGTCCAATCCCCGGATATTCAGCCTCAGAAAAGTACTGGCAGGTTATTGCTGCCCTTACGTTAGAAGCGAAGCCACCCAGTTGCCACTCTACATTGGTGAGTAAGGCATACGGCACCGGAGCGGTTATCACATTCGGGTTCGAGTTAGTGTCGCCAAAACTGCTTATTTTATTACAGGATGACCCAACGGCAATCAATCCAATTGCGGCCACTGCTGTAATAAGTTTAAATTTTTTATGGTACATAATCTTAATTTTTAATTTTGATGAATGTATTAGAATCCTAATTTCAGGTTGAAGCCTAAACTTCTTGTTCCCGGGAAGTTACCATCCTCACCGGAAAGATTAGCAACCTGTGAAGGATCGAAATCCCTTGTCTTGGCATAGATCAACCATGGGTTCTTGGCAACAATAGAGAAATTTGCTCTTGTCAGCCATTTACCTATTCCAAGTTTTTCAACCGGGATATTATAACCCAGGCTAAATTCCCTCAACTTAACAAATGTCAGATCATACACAAAATCATCATACAGTTTGTTTGAATACAGATTGGTGAAGTAGCTTCTTGCATCCACATAATAATCAACTGCTTTGTTAGTAGCATCAACACCAAATACATGGATACCACCGCTGTGAGCCAATGGTTTACCTGTAGCATCCAAAGCAACTGGATCACGGATCGGGTTACCCAGGTCATTAAGAACAGCAGTACGTGCAGTTAATCCTGTATAAGATCCCCACATGTTTGACAGCGAGAAGAATTTACCACCAGACTGGAAGTCAATATTCACATTCATGGTGAAATTCTTGAAAGTGATCTGGTTTTGAATACCACCGGTATATTTTGGTAATACATTACCATAATTAACATTAGGGTCAGTGCTGTAGTTGCCGCTGGCATCCAGAATCGGAATACCTGCCGCATTTCTCTTGATACCATTACCGAATATCTGTCCCCACTCCTGACCTTCTTCCTGAACCAGGCCAGGCGTACCATTACCCCAAAGATTTTCTACATAGGCAGTTCTTGTGTGGAATGTGTCAACACCATCAAGGTCAAGTACGGTATTTTTCAGCAAATATGATAATGTTCCGGTAATTTCCCATTTGAAGTCTTTACCCCAAATTGGCCTGAGCATACCTTGTAAGTCAATACCTTTTTTCTTGATCTTTCCAACGTTTGTTAAGATACCGGTATATCCGGAAGTAGAAGCAAGGGTTTTAACAGTTGGGAAATCTTTTGAAGTTCCTTCATAGTAAGTAGCTGTTACACCAAACCTGTTTTTGAAGAACCTTGTTTCAATTCCATACTCCAACTGCCTGCTTACCGCTCCGTGCAGTTTTGGATCGATCAGCTGACCGGGAGTTCCCTGCACGATATTTCCACCCCATTGAAACTGGCTTACGCCAAAATTAGAGTTATTCCTGTACGCCACAAGAGCCTGCGGAACTTCTCCATAAGAGAACCGCAGTTTACCATAGCTCAGGATATTGTTAGTTCCAATCAGGTCGCTGAACACAAATGAAGCACCCACTGATTTTGAGATAACATTTGGTTTGCCATCGAATGTAACGGTTCCGTCAGTAAGAGAAGAGAAATAGTCATCCCTGATGGTTCCGTCAACAAAGAACAGGTTTTTGTACCCCAATGTTGCGGTAGCAAAAAGGGCACGTCTTTTTTCGTTTGTGCGGGCATTTGATATAGAGGCCTGGTCTTTAGAATTTGTTACTGAGTAAAGATTTGCCACACTTAAACCACCGTTTGTATTGGCATTATTGGTTCTTTGAACAGAATTGAAGATATCAATACCGGCAGTTGCATTAACAGAAAGGTCTTTGAACTTTTTGTTATAAGTACCCAGCACCTGGAAGTTTTCTCTGTTGCTGAATGAACTTGCTGCAGAATAATATCCAAAACATTTAGGACAGTTACCACCGGCCACTTTGTTTGTGTTATTTGCCAGGTTTGAACTATACCTTTCTTCAGAATAAACTGAATTTTGCTGTTTCCTGTAGGTAGTTGATAAAGTGAAAGCATTGCTCACTTTATATGTCAGCGAAACATCCCCAAATAACCTGTCAGCTCTTGATGTATTATTAACCAGGTCGAACCAGGTATACGGGCTAACCCAATAGTAAGCTCCGAAAAATTCGGTAGGTTTAGCCGGGTTATACACATTAGGATTCTGGTGATTCCAGCTTGCTTCAACGCCAGAAGGAGTTTTCAGGTCCTTTAATTCTTTAAGAATATTCATATCAAGGTCGCGATGGAACCATTGGTTGAATGAACCTGTTGTAGAGTTCGCATAGCTATCATCAAATTCACCCTTAATATTTGTAGTAATGTAATTCACATTAGCTCCCAATGTCAAACGATTGGTAAGGTTAACCGTAGAGTTAATGTTGAAGGTGTTTTTCTTCAGCCAGGTAGTAGGCAATAATCCTTTTACATTAATATTGCCATAAGATGCACGGATGCTGATGGCATCAGTAACCTTAGAAAAGTTAATGTTGTTATTTACCGTTTGCTGTGTATTGAAATAATCCCTGGCATTAGTAGGCTGAGGTACTAAAGAAGCAGTTTTATATGACCTTTCATGACCGCCATACCATGCATACCAAGGTATGTATTCCTGGCCAACCATACGTGGTCCCCAGCTTACGTCCTCAGAATAATCAGGATAGTACTTTCCATCAAGTGCTTTCCATCCTTCCGGATCACCCGCTTTCCAGGTATATTTTTTCAGATCATAGCCATCACCACCAGCATATGAATTCTGATAGTTTGGTAAAATGTATACATTGTCAAATTGAACACCTGAGTTAATTTCAATGCCAATTCCTTTTGTGGCACGCTTTCCTTTTTTAAGTGTCATAACGATGGCACCGTTAGCACCTTCAGGTCCAAACAATGCTGCTGCACTTGGTCCCTGCAAAACTGTGATATCCTCAATATCATCAATGTTGATATCATTTGCATTCGGTAAAATGGTTCCGTCTACAACATACAAAACGGTAGAACCATAGGTTCCATCACCATTAGAAAATCCGCTTTCACCACGTAACCTTACGTTATTCTGACGGCCTAAAGCAGCAGAAGACTGGCTACGAACCTGAATACCTGCTACTTTACCAGCCAACGCATCATTTACGCTGGTGCTACGTACAGGGTTAAGTTGTTCGGCACCGATCACCTGGGCATTAGAAGAAGTACTTCTGGAAGTACGCTTAATACCGAAAGCGCTGGTTACCACAACTTCTTTTAAATCTGAAGTTTTGCTTTTTTCCAACACGGTATTTAAAACGTTTTGAGTTCCAACCGGAACTTCAGCATCAGAAAAACTTGCGCCTGAAATAACAAGAACAGCGCCCGGGTTAACTCGGATAGAGAAAACTCCGTTTGCATCAGCAGAAAGACCTGTTGATGTTCCTTTTATTTTAATAGTAGCAAAGGAAACCGGGTTACCGTCTATATCAGTAACCTTACCGGTCACCACCCGGCTTTGGGCAAATGCCAATACTCCACAGAGCATGAGCATTGTAAACAGTGTTAAAAATCTTCTCATGTGCATTTAGATTGAGTTTAATGATGTGTAAAAATAAGGATAATTTCTTAACGCCAAAATAATGTTAAATTAATTTCCCTCGTATTTCATCTCCCATATAGGACAACCAGTGGTTTCAAATAGCTGCATTTTACCGGAAAAATGTTAAAATTTATACAACAGCTGCAGTTTTAGCTCGCTCTTGTGCCTGGCCATTATCTCGTCAAGTCCGCTACCAATAAGCGTTTTATCACGGTAAAGGGTTTGGGCCCACCTTAGCCAGAGGGTAATTCTTCCGGCTATATCATAATTAAAATTTAGATAATATCTATAGCCTTTATCATAGAAAACAGGGACAGAATAACTGTAAAGAACGTCATTTTCATAGGCATATAAGCGGCTGTTGTATCCATCTGTTTCAAAGTATTGCAGGCGCAGGTTACCCGAAAATGGTTTTAGGGTTGGTTTATAGAGGAGATCAAAAAAGATCAGGAAACCCTGTTCGGAAAAGGGTCCATTTTTATCAAACCAGGTAATTTCAGTCCTGCTCCGAATGGTTATTTTCCTGCTTATTCCGCAACTGGCCTGTGTTCGCCAGCTTTTTCTCGGCTGTTGCAGTACCGGGGAAAGTGGCAGATCATCCGGATTCGCATTGATGGCTTTTGACTCAGCATGGTACCGGGTGTACATTTCCAGTTGCCGGCTGGGTTTATAAGTAAGCTGTACCAGGTAGTCTGACCCGTTTGATGGCGCATCCACCCGGTATCGCAGCCAGGGAAATTTATACAGGTCTGCATAGGCATCTATGCAGATATCCATAGAAGGCCGGAGCGTCATTCCGACGAATAACCCCCTTTCATTAGCCGGAGAAGTACTTTCTGTAAATGCAGACGTATAAAGCGATTGATAGGATCGTGAAATATTCCGGTATACTAAACTCATATCAACAGCCGGGGAAACAGAAAGCATCAAACCATTTACAAATGCTTTATCAAATGAGGATGTAAAAGCGGTTTCTCCAAAAAAATGAATGTTCCTGAAAGTATAACTGTAATCTAAACTGTAATTACCAAGTTTATTTCCTGAAAAAATATACTTGTTATACGGTTCGGCTGATCTGATCAGCGGCAGTTTAAATCTGTACTGAACAGCATTAATACCAACATGAAATCTTTTATAGCCATAAGATAAGTTGCCGCCAAATGCCAGCTGGCGCTGGATTCCTTTATCATCTGTTTCGCTTTTGGTACGGTGATAGCCGGAAGTTTGCAGTGATGAAACATAATTAGCGTGATCCTGCAAGGTGTCGGCTACAAAGTTTGCATCAATCTTTTTATAAGAAGCAAAAACAGTTAACTGCCATGTTCTTTTGCTTATTGTTATACCGATACCCCTGTGAAAATTTATTTCCCCCGCAGAATTATATGGCCGCAAAACATCTGCTTCCCGTTTGATGCTCATCACATCGGCCGTTTTTTTAAACGCCAGACTTTGCCACTGCGTTAAGCCCTGCCCAAGGCTCACTGTAAAATCGCCGATCGCCAATGACCGGATGATCCCGATCTTTCTCACAAAGAGATGAAATGAATAAAAATCAAACCCTTGTTTTTGTTTTCCTTTAAAGAACTGTTCGCCGGCATCTTTTTCTGCTACAATGCCATATTGCAATAGATCTTTGTAAGAATATTTATACCGGAGCAATATTTTTTGTGGGGAACCGGGATAAAAATTTGTTGCAGAAGATGAATCAGGTAAATACCCTTTCGATCTTTCAGGTACCTGCGAACCTCTTAATAAAATACTGTGCTCTCCGTTTCTTAACCGGCTGTTTAATGTTGCCAATGCATCAACCTGCAAACTTACACGGATGTAAGGCCGCAGTTTTTGTATGGTTTGCAGATCCCATCCTGGTATGGCTTGCAGTTCATACACATCGATCAGTTTACCAACCAGGCTTCGGTATGAAATAAAATTTTGAATTTGCAATGGCGTAAGAATCTGTAATTCTCTCAACACAGATTCATCTGCCGAATTAAGGTTAACAGGATCTTTTAAAAACTGCTGCATCTGCTGCAGGTACGAATCGTCTTCCGTTTCAACATCTTCATTATTTGCTGTATTGTTTTCGAGCTGCTGCTCTGTAGTAGGTTCTGTTACCTGCGCAGGAACAGGCACGAACAACAAGAGAAAGATGAGTACAAAAAATATTTTTTTCATTTATCTCTTCCTTTAAAATTTACAAGCAATAAAATACCGGGAGAAAAACCAAGCTGTGGATGATAAGCGGATGAAATATCCAGTCGTAAATTCCGCCATCCAATACCGGCACCTGCATAAGCAGAAGCAGATTCACCGATAACACCGGCCCGTAAAAAAAACTGTTTTGCAAACTGATATTGCAAACCGGCAATTACATTAACTGCCTTATCTTCTTCTTTAATAATTTCGGCTCCGATAAAAAATTTATCCGAAGCATCATACCCAAAACCGAGTTTATATGCTGATGCCAATTTTTCTTCTTCGCTCTTTCCAAGTTTTCCACCCACGGGATTATAAACATGAATTCCCGCATTCAGTTTATTTGTTAAATGCATCATCGCTCCTATCTCAAAATTTATAGTCGAAGCATTTCCGTAAACCGGAACCCGGTAACCATAATAATTGAATTGAACACCCACATCGATCATCCTGCCCAACTTTCTTGCATAGGCTAACCCGATCTTATTTTCATTGAAATTTTTAAAGCCTGCATAATTTACCTGCAGCCCGATATTTCCCAACCGGGTTGGAAATGCAGCGCCCAATGTATATACACTTGTTTCTTTCAGCATGAACCTTCTTTCGCCGAATACCCCAGCACCTGCCTGCTTTGTCTGGGCAAGTGCGGCCTGGTTACCGGTAAAGGACAATGCATCATTCTGTTCCCTGCTGTA
>Ga0209023_10002358_pt1 | contig 23721 bp, 16 predicted proteins | sample LakOneMetagenome_FD_187468 | JGI IMG/M metagenome (GOLD analysis project Ga0209023, IMG submission 187468) | Freshwater and sediment microbial communities from Lake Erie, Canada (SPAdes) (version 2) | ecosystem: Environmental > Aquatic > Freshwater > Lentic | place: Lake Erie, Canada... | reverse complement strand
CGATCTGACGCCGGGCAAGCAGGATCCGCTGCGCGAACGGATGGCCCGGCGGGCGGCGCAGGAATTGCGCAGCGGCTATTACGTCAATCTCGGCATCGGCATCCCGACGCTGGTGGCCAACTACATTCCCGCCGGCATGCACGTCACGCTGCAATCGGAAAACGGCCTGCTCGGCATCGGCCCCTTCCCGCCCGGCGAGCATGTCGACGCCGACCTGATCAACGCCGGCAAGCAAACGATCACCAGCATCCCCGGCAGCAGTTTCTTCTCCAGCGCCGATTCCTTCGCGATGATTCGCGGCGGCCACATTGACCTGTCCATCCTCGGCGGTCTGGAAGTCTCGGAGAACGGTGACCTGGCCAACTGGATGGTGCCCGGCAGGATGGTCAAGGGGCCGGGCGGGGCGATGGACCTGGTGTCCGGCGTCGGGCGCGTCATCGTCCTGATGGAGCACACGGCCAAGGACGGCACGCCGAAGATTCTGCCGAACTGCAGCCTGCCGCTGACCGGCAAGGGCGTGGTGGACATGATCATCACTGACCTGTGCGTGTTCACCGTCAATGCCGGCGGTGGCCTGACTCTGAGCGAATTGCACCCCGGCGTTTCGGTAAACGAGGTCAGGGCGAAAACAGCTTGTAGCTTCTCTGTGTCGCCGTGCCTCAGCGCGCGCTATGCCGCGGAGCTTGCTGCCGTCTCATGAAGTCCGATGCTGCCACGGCGGGCGGTGGCCAGCCGTGGCTCGGCAATCCGCGTGAAACCATAGATCTGGTCGGCAAGCTGTGGGATATTGAGCGCCGCCATCTACTCGGGAAACTGACCCGAGCCGAGTACCGGCGCGCCGTCGCGGCGCTGCGCGGCGACTCGGCAAGAGGGTATTTGCCAACCGCCAACTCAAGGAGAAAGATCGATGACTGATGCCTATATCGAAGGACTTGAAGTGCGCCGACAGGTCATGGGCGACGAGTTCGTCGACAAGGCTTTTGCCAATGCCACGGAATTCACCCGACCCTTGCAGGATTTCATAACCGCCAATGCCTGGGGTTCCGTCTGGTGCCGTGACGGCATTGATCTGAAAACACGCAGCCTGATCACCATCGCCATGCTCACCGCCCTGGGCAGGCAACACGAGCTGCGCGGACATCTCCGCGGCGCGCTCAACAACGGCGCGTCCGCCGCGGAAATTCAGGAAATCCTCCTGCACGCCGCCGTCTATTGCGGCGTTCCTCTGGCGGCCGATGCCTTCCGGACCGCAGAGACAGTTCTTTCCGAATGAGGGATGTTTTTCGAAGGATCTGATTGGACAAGCGGGGGTTGTCGAGACAGAAGAATTTCCACCATCAAATCTACGATCCTAAGCATTTCATTCAGTAAGCGGCTGCAGGTCTCTTTGCGTCATCCGGCAGATATCGAAACGCTCCAGCCGCAGCATGAATCACAAAGTGGTTGGTTAGCGAAATAACATTGGCAATGGCTGGTATCGGCGCCATTCCGGCCATGGCTCGCCATATACCCCGCCGGCGGTTTTGGCCGACTAGCAGGCCTGTGGCGAAAATATGGTTCGAATTGACTTTGATGCGCAAATTTGTCATTCCCCAAACCGCATACGGGGATCGAACTCAATCCCGGATTGCCGGCAAGGATACGCGCCGCCGTACACGGCTTGTTGTGTGCCTATAAGCATAGTGTCGTCACCAGGTCGCATTTTTGCTTATCAGGTTCGGCATAGTAAGTCAGACGGATTGCCTAAAAAGATTGGGCGGAATATTGCCACTGCCAGATCCGGAGACGCAAAAAAACGGGACCCCAGGGTCCCGTTTTTTGATGCTTGCGGTTAAGTTCAGGCTTGCCGAGAGGCGTTCGTCGAGCACCTGAGCAATCTGTCCATGTCGGTGCTCCTCTTATTGTTGCTTGGTCGATATCAGTCGTTGCTTGAGAAGCCCAGAAGCTGCAAGAGCGACAGGAACAGGTTCAGCACATTCAGGTACATGCTGACGGCTGCCATTACGTAGTTATTTTCTTCGCCACGAACCAAGCGGCTGGTGTCGTACAGGATGAAACCAGAAAACAGCAATGCGCCAACGGCTGACACCCCGGCCTGCATGGCCGGGACAAACATCGCTGCGATGCTGGCCAAGATGACAACGATCAGGCCGGCAAACAAGAAGCCACCCATGCGGGAAAAATCCTTGCCGGTCTTATGAACGTAGGCCGTCAACGCCAAGGTCACCGCCGTGGTGATGACCGCAGCATTCAGAACCGTACTGCTACCGCCTGGCATATTAATGTAGTGGCTCAGCGTCGGGCCGAGGCCCAAGCCGCTCAAACCGGTAAAAGTCAGCATCGCTGGAACAGCTGCCGCGGTATCGCGCTTCTTGTGCAGGTAAAACAACGGCAGTAAGCCAAGCAGGGTGAAAACAATGCCTGCCAATGGGCCGAAGCCGGCGAGCATACTAATGCCAGCACCGGCACCGGCACCGGCAACAGCGGTCGACAGGGCGAGCAGTTGATAGGTATTGCGAATAACCCGGTTGGTGTCGGGCGCAGCATACGTGCCATATTCGGTTCGACTTAAGTCGATAACGCATGCTTCAGTGCGCATAGTCATTGGTCCTTCGTTAGGTTGGTGACGTCACTATATGTTGGGATGGGGGGGCGAAAAAATCAATCTGCGGCTGATTTATTGTTCGGAAAAACAAGATATTTTGTGCCGATTGGTACGATTTTATGGTGTTTGTGGCATTCTGGGGTGATCTTGAACTTGCCAGCTATCCATAACCAACTGAATTTATTTGTTAAATTTTTTGGCCGAGAATTGCTTTATTTTGTGACGATTGGCCAGGATATCGTTTTCCGGGGCACATCAACAGTTAAATATGGTCCTGCATTCGATTGTTCACCGCACTATCGAACTGCTGTTTGGACAGCTTGATTCTTGGCTCAAATTGCGTGTTGGTCACGTTCATTTTTAAACCGAGTTCAGGCGGTTAGTCGGGGCACGTTTCTGGGGGGTTTATCTGGCTACAAGCCAGAATGGAGTGTATTCCCTACTGGGCGGGGAAAAACGGCGCTAGCTGCGCAGCTGCGATATCTTGGCCTGCGTCGTGTTCAAGTAAGGGCTGATCAGATTGCTTGATGGTTGTTTTGCTCTTGCTGCCGTATCGCTGCACATAATGCAACCTGCTGACCCGCGGTAATCATTCTCTGACCGGGTCGCCATTCATAGTGAATGCCTTTGGCTTTTACACCCGCTTGATAAAGGGCATAGGCCAGGTGGTGCATATCTGAATGTTCGATGCTGCGACCATCTTTGAGTGTGGCGATAAATCGACCTTGAAGTAGTCCGATGCTTGCTTGAGTGCTCATAGAGTCCATCCATCTGGTGCAAACGAATGCATGCGATACAGTTCCGGATTGTGTGATGCTGCTGCGCTGACTGCATGCAAAGTCTTGGTGCCCATCCTGAACTATTATAATGGCATGGCGATGTTTCGAAAATATTAAGACATTGTCTTTTCAGGCTGGCGTGGTCGCTGGAGGCTTCAGCGATATTTTCCCAGTTGCCACGGTTTCAGGGGGCGATTCGCCTACCGCAAAATTATTTTCCGACGGCGTCGGGTACGCTGATAGGACTTAGCATTTCTGGCGAAAAGTAATAGTCCGCTGCCCACATGCCAGCGATGGCGAGAATGATGAACAGCGACGCTGCAATCCACAGAATGACGTGGGACTTGGATTTTTTGGGGCTATTCTCGTCGCTCATTTCTGGTCGCTCACTGCGGAATGCTGATCATACGCTTCCTGTGGCTACTGGAAGCGGTATGTCGGGATTTATCACAAACGAGGTGACAGTAACCCGGGATATGCAATTTGGCGTTGTCAAATCAGTGTGTTGATACATGCGGAATGATTATTGCGTTAGACTTGGCATGCGCCAGATGTGGTTTATTGGCACTTCGTCATCATCATTTTTCAGGAGCCGTCGTTGAAAATTCGTGCCTTGATTTCTCTTTTTGCGTTGTCAGTCGCTACTGCGGCGGGTGCTGCCACCCAAACCAATGACTACGGTTCATATAGCCTCACATTTGACGACAGCACGATTTTCGGCAGCCCGTCGTTAAGTTTCACCGGCGGTGGGAATGTTACTGGGTTCGGCTGGAATCTGCCGACCAGCGTGAATGTGGTCAGCCTTGGCGCGCCGGTGACCAGCACGTTTGTATTGCCGGACTTTACGATCACGGCCAATGCCGGGTATGGACTGAGCGGCTTGAGTGCATCGGTGGGAAATCTGGTGTTTACCGAAGTGGGCGGTGCAATGACGCAAGCGGTTGCTGGTGCTAATGCGTCCGTTAACGGCGGGCCAGTGCTTCCTTTCGGCGGTATCTTGACCAAAACGACGACGCTGAGCGGTGCCGGCTATTCGACAGGATATTTGTCCGGTTCTGATTCGAGTGGTGCCGGTTCGTTTAATGCCATTGTTGTGACGGGTGGGATGCTGACCTTGAGTGCAAGCGGCGGCTTCTTTTCCAGCATCACATCCAATCCACAAAATGAAATTAAATTCAGCCTGGTCGCTACGGCCGTTCCCGAGCCGGCAAGCTACGCCATGTTGCTGGCTGGCCTGGGCTTGATCGGTGCAATCGCTCGTCGGCGCACGCAGCAAGCCTGACTTTATTCCGGCGAGCTAGAGGGGCGGCTTTGGCCGCCCTTTTTGTTGCGCGAATTTTGACCTGTCGGCTTCGGGGATTGGCAGGGGTATTTCTCTTTCGGGACTTGTATTACAGCGAGATTCACCGAATACTTTGCCTGAGTCAGTGTCACACTGATTCGCAGGTTATCACTTGTCACCACAACAATAACTGGTTGGAGGATCGAGACATGACTTTGGCTGCCAAGGTGCAAACACACAAGATTTCCACAAACGCGATGCTGAGCGCGTCAGGCTACAACCTGATTGGTGCGGATTCGCCGGCGATCGAGGCGATGACGGACTTTCTTCGGGTCAGCGTGGTCGTCATTGGCGCTGATGCGTCGATTAAAGAGGCGAATGCGCAGATGATTTCGCGCGGTGTTCGTCTGTTGATGGTGACCGCTGCTGACGATCGGGTCGAGGGCTTGATCACCGCCCGTGACATTCTGGGCGAAAAGCCGATGCAGATTGCGCACGCCCGCGGCTGCAAGCGTGATGAACTGCTGGTAGCGGACCTGATGACGCCGGTTGGCAATGTCGACACCCTCTATCTGAATGAGGTGTTGAACGCCCGTGTGGTGGATATCCTGAACGCGTTGAAGCGCCTGGGTCGTCAACATATTCTGGTAGAGGATGTGGATATGGCGTCGGGCCTGCCCCGAGTGCGCGGTTTGTTCTCGGCGACGCATATCGGGCGTTTGCTGGGGGTGCCGGTACTAGGCTTTGAACTGGCCAGTACATTTGCTGAAATCGAGGCGGCGCTGTCCAACTGATGCCGGGATCGGCATGAATACCCCTGACGATCTGCGGCAGCTGGCATCGCAGTCGCTGCTCTCGCATTTCACCGACCTATGCGAGGGGGCGGTGATTGTCGATGCCCAGGCCAATGTGGTGTGGATGAATGACAAATATCCCGGACACCTGGGAATCACCGATCTGGCGGCGATGGTCGGGCGGCCAGTCGAAGAGGTGATTCCGAACAGCCTGTTGCGACAGGTCGTTCATACGGGGCAGCCGATCATGCTCGACATCATGGATTCCGGTGACGAGGCATATGTCGTGACCCGCTTGCCACTCAGGGATACCGGCGGGAAGGTGGTCGGCGCGGTCGGCTTTATACTGTATGACGACCCGCGTCAGCTGGCGCCGGTGGTGTCCCGCTATCAGCGCCTGAGAGCCGATCTGGCTGAAGCCGAGCGCAAGCTGGCGGATGCCCGGCGAACCAAATATACCTTTTCGAGTTTTATTGGCGCGGGTGCCGCCTGCAGTAGTCTGAAGCAGGCGGCACGGCGCGCCGCACGTACATCCTCATCGGTGCTCATCCTCGGCGAAACCGGGACGGGCAAGGAGTTACTGGCGCAGGCGATCCATGCGGCCAGCCCCCGAGCCAAAGGCTCTTTTGTGGCCGTCAATATTGCTGCCGTGCCGGAAACCTTGCTGGAAGCCGAGTTTTTTGGCGTTGCGCCCGGGGCGTATACGGGCGCTGACAAGCGCGGCAGAGATGGCAAGTTCAAGTTGGCCGATGGCGGCACGCTGTTTCTCGACGAAATTGGCGATATGTCGCTTGCCTTGCAAGCCAAGCTGCTTCGCGTATTGCAGGAGCGGGAATTTGAACCGGTCGGTTCAAATCGCCTGCAAGCTGTCGACGTCCGGATCATTGCAGCGACCAGCCGCGACTTGGAGAAGATGGTTGCTGACGGCCAGTTCCGGGCGGATCTCTACTATCGTTTGAACGTGATCACCCTGAAGACGCCGCCATTGCGCGAACGTCCGGAAGATATGGCCTTGCTGGCCGATTATTTGATTGAGCAGATCAGTCGATTGCAGGGAATACCGCTGCACGGGATCAGTACATCGGCCCTCAACCGCCTGTTGCAGCATGACTGGCCGGGGAATGTTCGCGAACTGGCCAATGTCCTGGAGCGCGCCTTGCTGATGAGTGATGGCGACATCCTGGAAAGTGACAACCTCGATCAGGTGATGCCCAAGGTGAAAGCGTCGCTGGTTCCATCCATGGCGAACGCCCTCGGCATTGCCGAAGTCGTTGCGCAGGCCGAACGCCAGGCCATTCTTTCCGCCCTGCGTATTTGCCTGGGTAACAAGGCCCAGGCGGCACGCCTGCTGGGCATCTCGCGGGCGGCGCTCTACGAAAAAATTGCCGTGCTTGGGGTCGATGCGCAGCTTGCCTGAAGTGTCCGGGAAGCAGGACAAAGGTGTCTGGGCGGCCAGACACATATTGGCTGCGGTCAACCGGAAAAATCACCGAATTTCATAATATTCAATACCTTGCATTGTCTGGCACAGCCCGTGCGTAAGGAGTGGTTCCGCAATAATTAACAAGGAGACAACTGTGGACTTTCTGATCGTACTGGGGGCCTTGGCCTTTTTGATGTTTGTGGCCTATCGCGGCTACAGCGTCATCCTGTTTGCACCCATCGCTGCCATGGGGGCCGTGCTTTTCATCGACCCCAACTTGGTTGCGCCCATGTTTACCGGCCTCTTCATGGACAAGATGGTCGGCTTCGTCAAAAACTTCTTCCCTGTTTTCTTGCTCGGCGCCGTCTTCGGGAAAGTGATTGAAATGTCCGGCTTTTCGAAGTCGATTGTCGCTTCGGTGATCAAGATGATCGGCAGTGAGCGGGCCATGCTCTCCATTGTCATCGTCTGCGCATTGCTGACCTATGGCGGTGTTTCGCTGTTCGTGGTGGTCTTCGCGGTCTATCCGTTTGCTGCCGAGATGTTCCGTCAGGGCAACATTCCCAAGCGTCTGATTCCCGGCACCATCGCGCTCGGTGCTTTTACCTTCACGATGGACTCCCTGCCCGGTACGCCGCAGATCCAGAACATCATCCCGACCACGTTCTTCAAGACCGATATCTACGCTGCGCCTTGGCTTGGCATCATCGGCGCAGTCTTTATCTTCATTGTCGGTATGGCCTATCTGGAAAGCGCCCGTCGTCGCGCCGCCAAGTCGGGTGAAGGCTATGGTGAAGGCCATTCCAATGAGCCGGACCCGGTGTCTGCCGAAAAGCTGGTTCACCCGGCCATCGCCATTCTGCCGTTGATCATGGTCGGGGTCATGAACAAGGTCTTTACCAATGCCATCCCGCTGCTGTATGGCGAGAAGGTCCAGTTCAATGCCGCCGTGATCGGCAATGCCCACCCGGTGATCCAGCAAACCAAGGCGGTTGCCGCCATCTGGGCCGTAGAGGGGGCACTGCTGATTGGTATCGCCACCGTTTTTGTCTTCGGCTGGAAAATGGTCGCCGCCAAATTCGGCGAAGGTAGCAAGAGCGCCATCGGTGGCGCCCTGCTGGCGACGATGAACACTGCTTCCGAATATGGTTTCGGTGCCGTGATCGCTGCGTTGCCCGGCTTCCTGGTGGTCGCGAATGCACTGAGCTCGATTCCCAATCCCCTGATCAACGAAGCCATTACCGTCACCTCGCTGGCCGGTATCACCGGTTCCGCATCGGGCGGCATGGGTATTGCGCTGGCAGCCATGGCCGATACCTTCATCGCCAATGCCACCGTCGCCGGCATTCCGCTTGAAGTCTTCCACCGGGTTGCCTCGATGGCCTCGGGCGGCATGGATACGCTGCCGCATAACGGCGCCGTGATTACGCTGCTGGCGGTAACCGGTTTGACCCATCGCCAGTCGTACAAGGATATCTTCGCGATTACCTGTATCAAGACGATGGCCGTGTTCGTGGTGATTGCCACCTTCTACGCCACCGGTATTGTTTGATCACCAAATAAAAATAAGGAGGAGATAAATCATGCCCCTGTCCCGTCACCCGATGGCCTCGTCGCTACGAGCGTCAGATACTGGCAAGGTGGTCTCGGCGCGCGATGCCGTGCGCCTGATCAAGGATGGCGACACCGTTGCGACCGGCGGTTTCGTCGGCATCGGTTTCGCCGAAAACATTGCCGTTGCGCTGGAGAAACTGTTTCTTGAAGGCGAAGAGGCCGATGTGCATGGGCTTGGCCGTCCGCGCAACCTGACCTTGGTTTATGCGGCGGGTCAGGGTGACGGCAAGGAGCGTGGTCTCAATCACTTGGGTCATGATGGTCTGGTGTCGCGGGTGATTGGCGGTCACTGGGGCCTCGTGCCCAAGCTGCAGCAACTCGCTGTCTCGAATCGAATCGAAGCCTACAACCTGCCACAGGGCGTAATCGCTCACCTCTTTCGCGACATCGCGGCGGGCAAACCCGGCACGCTGACCCGCGTCGGTCTGGGGACGTTCGTCGATCCGCGTTTCGGCGGCGGCAAGCTGAACGAGATGACGACGAAGGATGTCGTTCGCCTGATGGAGATCGACGGCGAGGAGTATCTGTTCTACAAGGCGATGCCGATCAACATCGGCATCATCCGCGGCACGACAGCCGATCCTGACGGTAACGTGACGATGGAGAAAGAGGCGCTGACGCTGGAAGCGCAGGCCATTGCGATGGCCGCCCGAAACTCGGGTGGCATCGTCATCGTCCAGGTCGAGCGCATCGCCGAACGCGGAACATTGAATCCACGTCAAGTGAAGATCCCCGGCATTCTGGTCGATTGCGTGGTGGTCGCCGAGAAGCCCGAATACCACATGCAGACCTTCATCGAGCAGTACAACCCGGCCTATGCCGGCGAAATCAAGGTACCGATGTCGGCGATTGCGGCCATGCCGATGAGCGAGCGCAAGATCATTGCCCGCCGCGCTGCGCTCGAGTTGAAAGCCAACGCGGTGGTGAATCTCGGCATCGGCATGCCGGAAGGTGTCGCCAACGTGGCGGCCGAGGAGCAGGTCATCGATTTGATGACGCTGACCGCCGAGCCCGGCGTCATTGGTGGCGTGCCGGCCGGTGGCCTCAGCTTCGGGGCGGCGACCAATGCCCAGGCCATCATCGACCAGCCCAGCCAGTTTGATTTCTACGATGGTGGCGGGCTGGATATTGCCTTCCTGGGTCTGGCCCAGGCCGACAGGCAAGGCAACCTGAATGTCTCCAAGTTCGGTCCGCGACTGGCTGGTGCCGGGGGCTTCATCAACATTTCACAGAACGCCAAAAAGGTGGTTTTCGTCGGTACGTTCACGGCGGGCAATCTCGAAATCGCGGTCGACGCTGGAAAGCTGGCCATTCGGGAAGACGGCAAGGCGGTGAAATTCGTCGAAGAAGTCGAACACCGTACCTTCAGTGGCCCGCAAGCCGCCAAGTGGGGCAAAACGGTGCTCTACATCACCGAGCGCTGCGTCTTCAAACTGACGGCCGCCGGACTGGAATTGACTGAAATTGCGCCCGGCATCGATTTGCAAAAGGACATTCTCGACAAGATGCAATTCAAGCCCATCATCAACCAAGAACCGACGCTGATGGATGCCCGCATCTTTGCCGAGGAGCCGATGAATATTCGCGCTGAAATGCTGGAAATGCCCATGTCGGAACGGCTTTCATTTGATCCGGACAAAAACCTGTTCTTCGTCAATTTTGCCGGCCTGAGTGTACGCAATGAAGCCGACATCGGGCGGATTCTCGAGGCCGTCGAGCATGAACTGGCACCCATTGGGCACAAGGTCAATGCAGTCGTCAATTACGACCGATTCTCCATCGTGCCCGAGCTGGTCGATGACTATATCGGGATGGTCAAGGGGATCATGGATCGTCATTACCATGATGTCACGCGCTATACCTCCAATACCTTCCTGCGCATGAAGCTTGGCGAGGCACTGGAAAAGCAGATGATTTCCCCGCATCTCTACGAGAGCGCCGACGAGGCCGAAGGTCATCTGGCAAAGCAATGATGACCGAAGGGTCATTAAGTAGGTGACATTGATGTTGGCCGCGGTATCATTTGACGATTTCCGCGGTCAACACAGGTTTTGGCATGAAATCCAAATTTTCGGGCCCGTTTGCCGGGCGAAACGGGCGCATCGTGCTGGCCATTGCCGCGGTGGCGCTGGCGGGCGCGTTTCTCGTGCTGCGTGGCGGGTCGCCGAAGTCGGACCAGCCAGCCAAGCCGGCAGCGACGAGTCGCCCCGCCCTGACCGTCAGCCTGATTGCGCCACAAAGCCTGGACTGGCCGTTGGTGCTGCCGGCCAACGGCAACGTGGTTGCCTGGCAGGAGGCGGTGATCGGTGCCGAGATCGCCAATTACCGGATTACGGAAGTTCGCGTCCAGGTGGGCGACACGGTCAGGAAAGGTCAAGTACTGGCCCGCATCGCCAGCGATACCGTGGCCAGCGAACTGGCCGAGGCCAGGGCGTCGGTCGCTGAGCTGGAGGCCAGTGCGGCCGAGGCCAAGGGCAATGCGGAGCGGGCCAAGGAGTTGCGGGAAAAAGGCTTTTACAGTTCGCAATTGAATACCCAGTACCAGACTGCGGAGCACACGGCGCAAGCCCGTCTGGCGGGGGCTCGGGCTCGCCAGCAGGCGGCCGATCTGAAAATGAGCAAGACCGGTGTGCTGGCCCCGGATGATGGCGTGATTTCGGCACGTAGTGCGACCGTGGGGTCGCTGACCCAACCGGGGCAGGAGCTGTTTCGCCTGATTCGCGGTGGTCGCCTGGAATGGCGGGCCGAAGTGCCGTCGGCCGATCTTGGCAAGGTCGGCGCTGGCGTCGTGGCGATTCTGACGGCGCCCGGTGGCGAAACCGTCAGGGGCAAGGTGCGGACGGTGTCGCCGAGCGTCGATCCACAGACCCGCAACGGTCTGGTCTATGTTGATTTGCCCACCTCGAAGGCGATTCGCGCCGGCATGTTTGCACGTGGCGAGTTCGAGCTGGCGCGTAGCCCGGCGCTGACCTTGCCACAGACGGCGGTCGTCCAGCGCGAAGGCTTTGCCTACGTTTTCCGGATGGAGGGCGACGATCGTGTGGCGCAGACCAAGGTGGCTCTGGGGCGCCGCGTCGATGAGCGCGTCGAGATTGTTTCAGGACTGGCGCCCGAGGCGCGCGTGGTGGCGGCTGGTGCCGGCTTTCTGGCCGATGGCGACGTCGTGAAGGTGGTTGACGGGATTTCAAAATGAGCCATTTTTTCCGGTTGACCGTGGCAGTGCCAAGACAGGCAGCATTCGCTGAATGGAAGGGTGTGGCGCGATGAATGTTTCGTCGTGGTCGATCCGGAACCCGACGCCGGCCATCCTGTTTTTCCTCTTGTTGACCCTGGCGGGGGTCATGGCTTTCAAGGCCATGAAAATCCAGCAATTCATGGACATTGACCTGCCGACCGTCATCGTGACCGCGAGCCTGCCTGGCGCCGCGCCGGCGCAGATGGAAACCGAGGTGGCGCGCAAGATCGAGAATTCGGTGGCGACGCTGCAGGGCATCAAGCATATTTACACCAAGGTGCAGGACGGCACGGCGACGGTGACGGTCGAGTTTCGCCTGGAAAAGGCAACGCAGGAAGCGGTCGATGACGTGCGCGACGCCGTGTCGCGCATCCGGGCCGATCTGCCCGGTGACATCAAGGACCCGGTGATCAGCAAGGTCAATCTGTCCGGCGCGCCGATACTGACGTACACCGTGGCATCGAGCCGGATGGACAACGAGGCGCTGTCATGGTTCGTCGACAATGCTGTCACCAAGGCGCTGTTGTCGGCGCGTGGGGTGGGGGCGGTGTCGCGGGTAGGTGGCGTGACGCGCGAGGTTCGGGTCGAGCTCGATCCGGCCCGGATGCTGGCGTTGAACGTGACGGCGGCAGATATTTCGCGGCAGTTGCGGCAGATTCAGCAGGATGCGTCAGGCGGTATGGCCGACGTGGGCGGCATCGAGCAGTCGGTGCGCACCATCGCCACCGTGCAGACGGCCAGCGAACTGGGCAGCATGGATATCGTGCTGACCGACGGCCGGCGCATTCGCCTTGATCAGGTGGCCAGCATCAGCGACACGGTCGGCGAAGAACGCACGGCGGCGCTGCTCAACGGCAAGCCGGTGGTCGGTTTCGAAATTACCCGCAGCAAGGGGGCGGGCGAGATCGAAGTGGCCGACAACGTCCAACGCGTGCTGGAGAAGCTGAAAACCGATCACCCGGATATTGAAATTACCGAGGCCTTCAATTTCGTCGATCCCGTCATCGATAACTATGAAGGCTCGATGAAGCTGTTGATCGAAGGTGCGCTGCTCGCCGTGCTGGTCGTCTGGCTTTTCCTGCGTGATGCTCGCGCCACCTTTGTGTCCGCCGCCGCGCTGCCGCTGTCGGCCATCCCGACCTTCGCCGCCATGTACCTGATGGGATTCACGCTTAATGTCGTGACCCTGCTCTCGATGTCGCTGGTCGTCGGCATTCTGGTCGACGACGCCATTGTCGAGATCGAAAACATCATGCGCCATCTACGCATGGGCAAGACGCCCTATCAGGCCGCGATGGAGGCCGCCGACGAAATCGGCCTGGCGGTGATTGCCACCACCTTTACGCTGATTGCCGTTTTTCTGCCGACCGCCTTCATGAGCGGCGTGGCCGGCAAGTTCTTCGTGCAGTTCGGGTGGACTGCAGCGATTGCCGTGTTCTTCTCGCTGGTCGTCGCCCGCATGCTGACACCCATGATGGCTGCCTACATCCTCAAGCCGGTGACGCATGCCGAGCCAACCCCGGGCTGGCTCACGCGCTACGAAGGGTGGGCGGCCTGGTGTCTGAAGCACCGCGTGATCACCATGCTGGGGGCGGCGGTTTTCTTCGTCGGTTCGTTCATGCTGGTGCCGCTGCTGCCCAAGGGCTTCCTTCCCCCGGATGACGTCTCGCAGACGCAGATCTACCTCTCCTTGCCGCCAGGGGCGACCTTCAAGGAGACGCTGGCCGCCGCTGAACGGGCGCGGGTGGTTGCCGAGGCCAATCCCCACGTGAAGCTGGTGTATACCGCCGTTGGTGGTGGCAAGGCGGGCAGCGACCCGTTTGCCCCGGCCGGTGCGGCCGAAGTGCGCAAGGCGACGCTGACCCTGAACCTGACCCCGCGCAGTCAACGCCACGGCACCAGCAAGCAGGTGATTGAGGACCAGCTGCGGGAAGGGCTGACCGCCATTCCCGGTGTTCAGGCCAAGGTCGGCCTGGCTTCCGGAAACGAAAAATATATCCTTGTGCTGGCCAGCGAGAACGGTCCGCTGCTCTCGGAACACGCGCGCGTTGTCGAACGCGAATTGCGTGGCCTGCCGGGGCTGGGCAATATCACGACGACGGCCAGTCTGGTTCGGCCGGAACTGGTCATTCGTCCTGATTTCGCCCGGATGGCCGATCTCGGCGTGACTTCAGCCGCGATTGCCGACACGCTGCGCATTGCCACGGCCGGGGATTACGACCAGGGACTGGCCAAGCTCAATCTTGCCCAGCGCCAGATCCCCATCGTCGTCAAATTGCCGCCGGCCGCACGCACTGATCTGGCATTGCTGGAACGGCTGACTGTGCCCGGAAAGCATGGTCCGGTCATGCTGGCCAACGTCGCCGCGATCAGCATTGGCGGTGGCCCGGCCGAAATCAACCGCTACGACCGCCTGCGCAACATCAATTTCGAAATCGAACTCAATGGCCAACCGCTGGGCGAAGTTGAGGCCTCTGCCCTCAAATTGCCCAGCCTTGCCACTCTGCCGCCGGGTGTCATCCAGACCACAGTTGGCGATGCCGAGGCGATGGGTGAGTTGTTCTCCAGCTTTGCACTGGCCATGGGGACAGGGGTGTTGTGCATCTACATCGTACTGGTCCTGCTTTTCAAGGATTTCGTCCAGCCGGTGACCATCCTGGCGGCCCTGATCCTGTCGGTGCCGGGGGCCTTCCTGGCGCTCTTTGTCTCGCATACGGCTTTGTCGATGCCATCAATGATCGGACTGATCATGCTGATGGGCATCGCGACCAAAAATTCCATCCTGCTGATCGATTACGTGGTCCTCGCGCGTCGCGAGCATGGGCTTGATCGCTGGGATGCCTTGCTCGATGCCTGTCGCAAGAGGGCTCGTCCCATTGTCATGACGACCGTCGCGATGGGAGCCGGCATGATGCCAATTGCACTCGGGATTGGCACCGATCCCAGCTTTCGGGCGCCGATGGCCATCGTCGTCATCGGCGGCCTGATTACCTCGACTTTTCTGAGTTTACTGGTAATTCCGGTGGTTTTTACCTATGTTGATGATCTGATCAACTGGTTCCGCCGATATTTTGCCAAGCCCGTTCACGGATGACGGGCTGCTGAATGACGCGGCCCGTCATTCAGCGCGGCAGATGGCGCCGGGATAAATTGGGTTTTTCGAAAGTAGTCGTGCCGCTTTGGGTAGAATCAAGGATTGGAATCCATCGATGGGTCAACAGATGAAAAAGAATGGATTGCTGCTTGTTGCAGCCGCGATCACGGTTTCCGCATTGATGAGCGCTTGTGTCATGGCGCCAGTGGATCCTTACTACGATCAACCGGTACGCCTGCCGCCGCCCCCGCCACGGCATGAGTATCTGGGCTACGCGCCCGCGCCGGATTATGTCTGGATCAGCGGTTACTGGGGTTGGGGGGGCGCGCGTTATGAGTGGATCCCGGGTCGCTGGGAAGCGCCTCGTCCGGGGTATCAGTGGATGCCGCATCGCTGGGAGCGCAGTGGTGACCACTGGCGTCAGTCTGGCGGCCGCTGGGAGCAGGACAATCGCCCGCGAACGATGCCGGCACCGGTCGTCGTACCGCAAAACGCTCCGCGCTCGGAACGCGATTATCCGCAGTACCGGGAGCAGGGTGGCGATGCGCGAAATTTTCGTGATCAGCGCCCGGTCGCGCCGGTAGAACGGGGCAGTCAGCCACGTTACGAACAGCGTGAAGCGGGTCGTTCGGCGCCGGTAAATCCGGCGCCGAGGCCGGATCGAGATAGCTATTCCCGTCCGGCGGCACCGGTTGCGGCGCCAGCGCCAGCACCGGCAGTGGCTCCGCAGCCAAGTGCCGTCCGGCGCGACGAGTCGGCCAGGGGCAGAGATGGGGGTGACCGAGGCGATGGGCGCTCCAAGCGCCGCAGGGGCGAGGACGAGCGCTAGGCGAATCGCATGTCGGTTTTTTGCACTGAGCCCCTCGTTTTGTAAATTTGGGGCAAACGTGAAATAGCTCACTGACCGTCGTTATTAGTCGGCTTAGTTTGTAGGCATAGGAGGTGGTGTCATGACTACAACGGCAAAAGTAATGTTTTTCAAGAATGAATTTATCGCCTCATTGAGCGATGGGCGGCGTATTGAGCGTCGAGACTGGCGTGAAATGGCGCTGGCGCTTTACAGTGCAGGCGTAGAGGGTGGCGCGGTGGATTTTGAGTGGGGTGCCGGGCAGCGCATGATTACGGCGGGTCAGCAGGTGGCTTTGCGGGCCGAAATCCGGCGTTTGGCGCGCACGGAAAAGGTCCGTATTGTGGCGGCCGCCTGAGCCGTGCTGCTATTGTTCAAGCGTTTTGTCTGTTTTTCGTCCAAAACTTAGCGTATAGAAAATATCCAGCGCATTGTCGCTGCCGGCGCGGCCGATGATGGCAATTTGACGGGTCAGATTGACCGTCAGTTTGACGATACCTTCGGCCTTGCCGAGCGTTTGTTCATAAGAGAGCAGCGCATTCGACGAAAGGCGCTTGCCAACGCTGAGTATCTGCTGACCGGTGTTGCTCGTGTCGCTGACGCTGCTGCCGGCAACGCGACTGCCCGGCTGGCGGCCACCGGTGTCGCCGATGGCGCCTTGGCGTACGCCAAATTCGTCAAAGCCAAGGGTTTGTTTCAACTGCTGGACGACATTGACCGAGTTGTTACCGAGCAGTCCGCCAGCCGCTGAAAACAGCAAACTGGCATCTCCAGCCCCCATTTGTTCGGCGCCGTGGCCAAGAACGAGCCAGGCCAGCTTTTCGGCATCGGGCAGCTCCGGATCAGAAACCAGCTTGATGACGGGCTTTTGCGCACTGCCGCCAATTTGGACGCCAGCTTCCACTGATAAACCCTTGCGTACAGCGCGTATGTCGAGGCCGGGATTGTCGAGCAGGCCATTGAAGCTGAGAATGCCTCGTTCGATGTCCAGCTTCTGGCCGTAGGCTTCGAAGCTCCCGTTGCGGGCGCGTATGGTACCGCTGGCCCGTGGCAGGTCGCGGCCGTGTGCCGAAATCCGGATCGCACCAGCGAGCCGGCTGGTGAGTCCAGCCCCCTTGAACAGGAAATTCCGGCCAAGATCGGTGCTGATATCGAGTTCCAGTTTCGGCCGCAGGCTGGCCGCAGGCTGGTCGCTGCCCGGTCGAGTGATGATGACGTCGTCCGATAGCCGGGGCGCACCGCTGGGCGCGAGTTGCCAATAGCCGGCGTCTACGGTCAGCTTGCCGTGGGCGCCCAGCGCACGGTCTTTCCAGGTCAGGCGGCCGTCGCCGGAAACGGCCACCCATTGATCAGGCAATTGAAAGGCGCCGAGTCGATCGAGGTGAAAATCGAGAAAGGCATTGTCGTTCTGGCTGCCAGCGTCTACCCGCATCTCTCCGGTAATTTCAAGTCGGCCCGGCTGTTTGGTGAGCGCTGCCACATTGTCGCGGGCTTCCAGACGAAGTAGCCGTGGCATGGGCTGGAGCAGGCTGTCGAAGCCGAGGCGGTTGATGCGCAGCAGGTTGTCACGCAGATCGACATCGAGTTTGCCGCGGGCCAGATTGAGGCCTTGTTCGGGCAGGCGCAGGGCCAGCTTTTCGCCCTGGAAGCGGCCGCTGGTCAATGGTTTGGCAGGCGTGCCGGCCAGTTGAAGTTCGCCGTTCAGGCGGCCTTCGCTCTGCCAGCCTTCGCCTATCAGTTCGGCCAGCCAGCCGAGGTCGGCGATGTCGGTCTTGAGTTTGCCTTGCCAGCGAGCTTGCTGGTTGAGCGACCAGGCGCCGAGCATGGTCGCAGTTAGTTCGCCTTCCACCAGGCCGACCCGGCTGCCGCTGGCATGCAGGCTGGCGTGCAATTGGCGGGCATCGGCGCTGGCTTGAAGGGTTGCCTGCCAATCCAGCGGGTCGCCGGTGAACGTGGCGGGGCCGATATTCCAGCCGCCGCCCGTGAGCTTGACAGGCGCGGGGGCCGCGAGGCGGAAATTGCGGGACTTGTCGGGGCCGTTGGCACGGGCTTCGAGCAGCTTGCCTTGCCAGGTGGTGAAATCGGTATTCAGCCCCCCATCGGCGGCGAAGTTGAGCAGGATTTTGTCGGCCAGTTCGGCGTTGGCGGTCAGGTGGTGCGCCTGATTGCTGCCTTCGCCCTGAATCCGGATATTCCGGAGCAGGGCGACTTGATCGGGTCGGTCGAGCGTAGCGATGGCGACGTCGACGCTCAGCGGCGAGCTTGCTTCACCGCCGCCGTTGGCCTTCACAGACAGGTTGTTGAGGCGGAAGCTGCCGGGGCGGCCGATTTTTGGCGAACTTATCTGGCCGGTGATTTTGGCCTGTTGCGCGGAGCCGGCGAGCTCAAGATGGCCCTTGAGGCTGCCTTCCAGTCCATAAGGGGCAAGTTGTGGGGCGTCGATGTCAATATTGAGCGTATCGCCCGGCTGGCCGAAGGCGCCTTTGGCAGAGAGGTGGTTGTCGCGGGTGACGAGCTGGATGTCGGCTTTCGGGATGCGCGGCCAGTCGATGACCAGGCTGCCTTGGCCGCTCAGTGGTTGGTCGGCGACGCGGCTGTCCTTGAGCGTGAAGCTGCCATCCAACACCGGGCGGGGATCGAGACGGCCTGCGGTCTTGAAGCTGGCGTTGATCTGCGCAGCAGGTACTTTGGCGAAACGACTCGGGTCGAAATGTTGCAGTTCGCCCTCGGCCGTGAACGTACGGGGTGTCTTCAGGTCGAGTTCGCCTTTTGCATTCAGGCGGGCATCGCCGGCGCTCAGCAGTAATTGCGGCAGCTCGATTTTGTTGTCGGCGTGGCTGGCGTCGGCCTGCAGGCCGAACGTGGCGTCCTTGAGGTTGAGTTTCAGTTGCTGGCGCTGGGCGCTGACCAATGTTGAAATTTGGCCATTTAATCGGGTTGACCGCAGCACTGAGGCGATTTGTGCAACATCCAGTCGGCTGGCGGTCAGGGCCAGGGAGAGCGCGCCATCGCGCCATTCGCCGCTGCCGTCAAGTTCGCCGCTGCCCGGCAGTGTGGCGTGCAGGCTGGCGAATTTGCCAGTTGCCCCTTGCCAGTCGACGGTGCCGGCCAGAGTGGCGATAGGCAGACGTTGACGGTCGAAGGGGCCGGGCTGATGGTTGGTCAGGCCGAAGCTGCCTATGACGCCGCCGTCTTGTGGCTGAATGTCGGCCGAAATGCTGAGTTTGGCTTGTGGTGCGTTCGGCTGCCAGGTTGCCGGGTCGATATTGTCGAGGACAATGCGGGCGCTGGCGAAAGCGGCGGCGGCAAATGGCGTGAGGGCAACGTCGGCGTGGCCGGCTACGCCTTGTGTGGCCACCGCGGACAGGGCAATGCGCTCCAGCGGGCCGCGAGCGGTGAGCGACATGGCAAGCGGTCGCTGGTCGAACTGGCCGGTTATGTTGGTGCTGGCGTCGAGCGGGAGCGGGGCGAGGCCATCCAGTTTGGCGTGGCCGGTGATGGCAACGTCACCGGTCAGGGCATGGAATTCATCGAGGTGATGTTGACGCCCGTCGCTGCTGAAGCTGCCCTCAAGCGCCGTGGCGACGAACGCTGCACCATAGGAAAATGTCGAAATAGCCACTTTTTTGGCGTTGACCGCGACCGGCAGCTGCAAATCGGTCGGTGCCGGCGTTGGCGTCGGGCTTGGCGTGCTGGCGATGTGCAGGCTGGCCATGCGGAGTTCAGCGATTTGCAGTACGCCATGCAAGAGGCTGGCTGGTGTCCAATCCAGATGAATTTCAGTGGCGTCTATTTGCAAGTCGGGTGCTTGCCAGCGGAGTTGGCCGATGTCGAGATTACCGAGCAGCCGCCCGCTGGCGCCGGCGATGTGCAGTTGCCCGGCGGTACCGCGTTCAGCCAGCTGGATGGCCGCTTGCAGGCCGCTTTCGCTGGTCGTCAGCCAGCCGATGCCACCGATGACGGCGGCGCTGGTGAGGAGGGCTAGGGTGCGTCGCATGTCAGAACGGAATGGCCAGCGAGAAATGCAGGTGCAGCGCTTTGTCGCGTTCGCCATACGCGAAGTCGACGCCGATTGGTCCGGCCGGGCTGCGCCAGCGGGCGCCAAGGCCGTAACCGATGGCGAGGCGGACGTCCTGCAGCGCGTCGACCGCATCGCCGGCGTCGATGAAAGCGGCGATGCCCCAGGCCTCGTTCAACCAATGGGTCGCTTCGACGCTGGCGATGGCGAGATAACGACCGCCGACTACCGCAGTGCCTTCCTTGATGCCGAGGCTCTGGTAGGCGTAGCCGCGCACCGAGCCGGCACCGCCGGTACGGAACAGGTAATCCTGCGGGATATGCTGGCGCGAGTCGGCGAAGGTGTAGCCGATTTCGCCGCGGAGGATCAGTGTGTCGACCCGGCCGAGCGGGATGTATTGCTGGAAGCGGCCATGCAGGCGGACGAAGTTCTGGTCCGAGAAGGCGACCTTGGCGCCGCCACCGATCTGAACCTGGATGATGGTGCCGGTGTGCGGGTCGAGCAGGTTGTCGATATGGCGCCAGGTCCACATGCCATTGGGTACCAGCGCCCGGCTGGTGTCGGGCAAGGTACCGTCGGTCTCGCGCCGCTCCTGTTCCCAGTTGAGTGATAGTCGCTGCTCGACAATGCCGCGTTGCTGCACGGTTTGCGCCCCGAAGGCATAGCGCTCGGTGCGCAGGCCCTGGATGTCGGATGCCTCGGCCATGGCACCCAGGCTGTTTCGCCGGTTGCGCGCGTCCGGCGGCAGGAAGACATCGGCGTAGGCCGTCTGCCTTTTCTGTTCGATGCGCAGACCACTGTCCAGCGCCCAGGTCTGGTTGAACAGATTGGGCGTGTGGTAGTTGATTTCGACGCGGCCACCGGTATTGGAGCTGGCACCGGCACCGAAGGAAACGCGATGCGATGCGCGTTCGCGAACCCTTACCCGCACGGGAATGGTGGCCGTCCCGTCATCTTGGATCTCGGCCGCATCACGATCCAGCGAGGTTTGTACCGATGCAAAATAGGGCGTCGATTGCAACGTGCTTTGCAGGGCGTTCAGACGGTCTTCGCGGTAAGGCTGGCCGGCCAGCACGGCGCGGTTGTAACGCTCGACCAGTTCCGGCCCGTAATTCTGCAGGCCTTCGACACGCAATGGTCCGAAGCGGTAGCGCGGACCGGTATCGTAATGCGTACTCAGCCTGGCGCTGTGCGTTGCGGTGTCGATGGCCGCCTCACTGTCCAGCAGCCTGGCATCGGCGTATTCCACGGCCAGCAGTTCGGACAGAATCCGCTGCTTGGCAGTATTCCAGTCATCCTGCCGGAAGGGGCGGCCGACGGGCAATAGCCAGCTGTCAATCAGCGAAGATTTCGCTTTTGGGTCAATTTGGCCGTCGACCGTGACGTCGACGCGGGTGATGGTGGTGCGCAGCCCTGGATCAATCGCCAGATCAAGCCCCCCGTCATGTTCTTCAAAGGTGAATTCCGGCGAAAAATAGCCTTCAGTGGCGAGGATTTCGCTCAATTGCCCCTGCAGGCGACGCTGATTACCGGCATCGTCAGGTAACCAGGGCGTCAGCAGCTTTTTGATGTCGCTGGGGGCCTGCAACGACAGTTCGCCAGCCACCAGCGGGGTGGCGACGGCGAGCAGGAGCAGCAATGCAGGATGGGTCAGGCGGCGGTGGATCACCCCGATATCTTACGCGTCGACGGCTCTTTGGCGCGGTGGCAGCACAAAACTGCGGGGATGATGGTTGATACGATTCCACCAGGCGCGTAGCAACGGCCCCCAGTGTTCGAACTGTATGCCACGGGCGCGCATGGCCGTTCGCATGGCCAGCGTAAAGCTGACCGCGAGGTTGATGAATCCGATGGCGGCAACGCCAAAAGCAGCCCAGGCGATGGCCTTGAGCGGCAATTCGAACTGGAAGCCGATCAGCGCATAACCGAGATTGGCCGAGGCGAAGGCAATGTGCCGGATATCGAGCGGCAAGCCGAGAATGGTCCCGATGACCCCTGTTGAGCCGAGCATGCAGCCAAACAGGAAGTTGCCCATGATGCCGCCAAGGTGTTCCTGAATATAGTGGCCGATGCGGCTGGCCTGATCCCGGCCACAAACGCCTTGCAGCCAGCGCAGGCGACCGATGCGTGGGCCGAGTTCGGCGTAGGCGGCGCGATTGTCAAAATAGCCGCTGATCAATCCGGACAGGAAGAGGTAAAAGCCGGCAATGGCGGCATGTGGCAGCGCCCATGACAGCGGATCGAGGTCGGCGATCAGATGCGCGCCCTTGTCGAGGCTGACCACGGGTTCGCCAACCAGATAGCTCAACCCGAAACCGACGGCTATGGCGACCGGTAGCGCGACCATGACATTGCCCGCAATGGCAGCCAGTTGGCTGCGGCTGACGGCAGCGGCCACATCGATGATTTTCTCAAGATCGGCGCTGCGGTTTCCCCTGGCGTCCCCCAGCAGGCCGGCCAGCGTTTGCGCGGTCATGGCTGGCTGCTTGGTGGCCACTGTCATGCCGAGCAGGAAAATGGCGACGAAACCCAGGCCGTAAATCATGCTGAACATGAAGGCCTCGCCGAACAGCGGCGCGTGCAAACTCGCGGCCATGATCTTGAGCAGGGCCATCAGGCCGATCAGCACGCCGGCGCCCGCCGCCGAGCGCCACATCTTGCGATAATCGGCCGGGGTGTCGCAGATGTAATGCTCGCCGGAGCGGGCCGCATTTTCAGTGACGCGCACCGCAAGCAGGTGAGAGAGCTGTGCCATGTAAAAGCGCAAGCTGTTGCGCCGGTTTTCGGCGAGGAAGGCGGCGTGGGCAAACTCGCCCCACGACTGGATGGCATCCGCACGAACCGTCGCCTGTTCGCCGGCGCGCAGAATGGCAACGAGGTCGCACAGGCGCTCAAGACTTTGCTCGCTGCGCGTCAAAATATAGGATAGATGGAGGCTTGTACCGACAGTAAGTGCACGCTTTCTGATCCGTTGCAGGGTTTCATGGCACTGGTCTGCGATGACCAGTAGCTGGTTACCGTCGTCGGCAGTCAGCGCCGGATCATCGAGGGTGGCGCGAAAGGCGTTCACGAAACCCAGCGCTTCGGCCGAGAGGGCGATGAAACGCGGCGTGTCGTCGTCAAAGTTCGGCGAGGCGCGCATCAGTTCGCTTTCAATGCCGAGGCCACTGACCCGGTGAGCAAGCAACAGGACGGCATCAAGCATTTGTTCCTGAATGGCGCGCCAGTCGATATTGCGCAATTCCTCAGCCGGTGCGATCAGCGCCCAGAAGTGTTGTGAGGCTTTGGCGGGAATCGTCTCCAGCCAGCGCCAGTCACTGGTACGGTCATAAATGACATGCAGGCAATCCTTCAGTCGGCGCTCGTCGGCTACTTCCGGCAGCAAGTTGCTGCCCAGGATACGCCACCATTCCGAAAAGAAGCCCGTACCCGGCAGCACGCCGCTTTCGGTAAAAAAGGTGACCAGTCGGCGGGTCGCGACGAAATGAACGATATGACGACGAAATGCGGCGAGCAGCGCGGGGTCTGCCGCCAGTTGGTCGAGCATGGCCTGATGGCGCCCGATGACCCCGAGGTCGCCCCGGCCTTGCGGACGCAGTGCGGCAACCAGTCGACGCGCCAGTTCCAGTGTGTTCGCGTCGGTGTCACGGAAATAGCGCAGCGCCTCGGCAACCGGGTCGCCAGTCGGGGCTGATTGGCCGAACAGACGCTGAAGAAAAAGGCGGGGTTTTGCCATCGTTTTTTGCAATCTTAAAATGACGGAGAAATCGCCGGATGGCTGGATGGTAACTTAGTTAAAGTCTATCTGCCGTGCGTGACAAGTGGTTGAAATGTGACGTTTCGTAATAGAATTGCGGGGTTTCAAAATTAAACCATCCTAATTTCTCAGGGACTGCTGAATATGAACATCGCCAAGAAATCTCTGGTTCTGGCCCTGCTGGCCGGCATCGGTTTTACTGCTGTTGCCCAAGAACGCGTTTATCTGATTGACCAGCGCGACGTCGTCGCCAAGTCTGGTTTCGGCCTGTGC
>Ga0209023_10002357_pt1 | contig 23727 bp, 15 predicted proteins | sample LakOneMetagenome_FD_187468 | JGI IMG/M metagenome (GOLD analysis project Ga0209023, IMG submission 187468) | Freshwater and sediment microbial communities from Lake Erie, Canada (SPAdes) (version 2) | ecosystem: Environmental > Aquatic > Freshwater > Lentic | place: Lake Erie, Canada... | reverse complement strand
TCTCCACGTCTTCAGGCGCTACGGAGTCGGAAATTTTCCTCGCAAGGGCCTCTTGTAACGAGTACCCCGTAATACGTTCGCCTGCCTTATTGAGAGAGGTATAATTGCCCTCCAGATCGTGTGTATATATTATGTCGGTCGCATTTTCGATCAATTCACGGTTGCGTTCCTCTGATTCTACCAAAGCTTTGGCGACTTTTTTTCTCTCCGTTATATCTCGTGCTATTCCCTGAAGCCCGACAGGAATGCCGTTTTCCTTTATCGCTCGGGTATTGACCTCTAATGCTACCCGGCGCCCATCCTTCGCGATAACTTCGATCTCAAAAGCAGGAACATCGCGCCCGGCGAGTTGTTCGGCTTGCATCCGAGCGGCGAGCTCCTGATATTCGGGAGCTACCGTCAGATTTATGTTGCGTGTTAACGACTCCTGTCTCAAATAGCCCGTTATCCGCTCACCTGCCGCGTTTACCGATGTATAATTACCTTTAAGATCGAGGGTATAGATGATGTCGGTCGCATTCTCGACCAACTCGCGATACTGCTCTTCGGATCTCTTGAGCGCTTCGTCTGCTCGTTTGCGTTCGATCACAATGGCGATTTGATCACCAACCGAGGACAAAAATTCAAGATCACGCTTGCTATAGGCGTTCTCATCCTCATAATGCTGCAAGACCAAGACACCGATCGTGCCCGTCGGCGTGTGAAGCGGCACGCCCAGCCAAGATGCGGCTGAGGTACCGACTTCTTCAGCCTCCCCCCGCTCGTACATCTGCTTTTTAAGCTCGTCGGTCAATAGAATTGCCTTACCTGTCCGTAAAACAAAATCCGCAAAGCCTTTGCCGAGAGGACGAGGAGTCGGGAGCGGATCATGCTGATCGGCCCAGAATTCAAAATGTACCAGGTCATTTGCCGAGTCATTGAGCATGACAAAGCAATTTTCCGCTGAAACGATCTGGCCGATCGAGCGGTGAACTAGTATCAGAAATTCTTCAAGATTGGTGGTGGTTACGCTGCCCTGAATTATCTTAAAGAGTATTTTTCGCTCCAGATCTGCCTGCCGCCGTAATCGGCGATTTTCGGCCTCGTGCAGTTCGCGTTCGATCGTTGGTTCGAGACGCGCAAGATTATCTTTCATCATGTAATCTTGGGCACCTGCGCGCATTGCCTCGACAGCGACAGCTTCGCCTACCGTACCTGAGATTATGATGAGAGGAATATCTAGACCGGATTCTTTCAGCACATCGAGCGCCGCCAATGCGTTGAATTGCGGCATGGAATAATCGCAAAGAATGACATCCCATTCCTGCTCCTTGAGCGCAGCCGCCATATCTTCGGCCGTCTCGACCCGATCCGCCGTCAGAGCGTAGCCAGCGGTCGAGAGATGACGCCTCAATAGAGCAACGTCCGGCTCCGAATCTTCAACATTTAATACACGTAGTGGTTTTTCCATGATCTACACAGTTCCGGTCGGCGGAGCTTCGTTCACCACCAGCCAGTACATTCCCAACTGTCTCGTCGCTTCCATAAACTGTTCGAAATCCACCGGCTTTCGGACATAGCTGTTTGCTCCGAGGTCGTAACTTCGTATCATGTCTTCCTGCTCGCTCGACGAAGTGAATACCACGACCGGCAGCAGTCTTGTTCGTTCATCGGCTCTCAGTTCACGCAGCACCTGCAATCCATCGACCTTGGGCAATTTCAGATCCAGCATTACTAATTGCGGCATGATACTGGTATCCCGTTCGGCATACGTACCTGTCCCGAATAGATAATCCAATGCCTCGACGCCGTCCCGGGCGACTACGACCTTATTAGCAATGTGGTTTTTTTCGATCGCCCGCAATGTTAAGGCCTCGTCGCGGGCATTATCTTCGACCAGTAATATTAATTTGTTATCCATTCACTGACTCCTTTGAACCTGACAAAGTAAAATAAAAAGTAGCCCCTTTGCCTACTTGTGCATCGGCCCAGACGCGTCCGCCGTGGCGGTTGATCACTCGTTGGACCGTTGCTAAACCGATACCCGTACCCTCAAAATCGTTCGAGCTGTGAAGACGTTGAAAAGCTCCGAATAATTTGTCTACATAAGCCATATCGAAACCGGCCCCGTTATCGCGAACGAAATACGCGGAGCCCTTTTCAGTTTGTTCACGGCCGAATTCTATTTCTGGCTCGGCCTGCTTTGAAGTAAACTTCCACGCGTTTCCGAGTAAGTTGGTTAAAGCGATCTCCAAAAGGCGTTTGTCTCCGATCGCCACGAGCCCTTGCTCGATCTTGACCGTCACAGTCCGGTCGGGTTCGCTCTTTCTCAACTCAGCCACGATCTCATCCGCAAGCTCGCTCAAGTTCACGTCTTCCCGGTTCATCCCGGCGCGTGTAACCCGAGCAAGCTTTAAGACATCGTCGATCAGTACCGCCATTTCCTGGCTCGCTTCACGAACCTGGGTAAGATAGACCTTGCCGGTATCGTCAAGCTTGTCCGAATAGTCCTCCAATAACGCCAGGCTGAAACCGTTGATGTGACGCAGCGGAGCACGCAGGTCATGCGAGACGGAATATGAAAAAGATTCGAGTTCCTGATTCACTGCCGCCAGCTCCGCGGTTCGCTCTGAAACGCGTTGTTCGAGTTCGGCATTGAGATGGTAGATCTTTTCTTCAGCGGCTCTGCGTTCGATGGTCGCCCAACAGCGTTCGACAACATCTTCTACAATCGAAATCTCTGCCGGCTTCCAATCGCGAGGAGTTGTTTGGTGTACAGCCATCATTGCACGAAGAACACCATCCTTTACAAGCGGACAGGTGATGATAGCCTTGATACCAATGGCGTTGAACATGTCCGCTCCATCTTCCGGTAACAATTCCTCGTCGACGTTGCGAACGATCAGTGTCTGCCCGCTGTGAAGCTCCGCCATAGCCTTTGTTCCAAACAAAGAAAGATCATATACGCCAACAGTGCTTCGACAGCCGTCAGTGTAATCGTAGAGTATGGTGAATCGTTCGCTGCCTTCTTCTACATCGGCGTACGCACAACGCGACGCCCCGAGATATTCGCCAAGCATCAGTGCCATTACGGCCATGATCTGACCGGCATCGGCTAGCCTTCGGGTCGATTCGACGAGGTCGTTGAGAAATCGAAAATGCTCCTCGCTTTCGCGCAGGGCTTGCTGAGTCTGGTTGCGCTCAGTGACGTCGGTGATCGATAGAAAGGCGAGAGAGTCGCCGTCCGCGTCCTTGACCAATGAACCTGAGCAGCTGACAGTGCGTTGCCAAGGGATGTCCAGACGCTTAACAATAACTTCGCATTCGCGCAGCCGCTCGCCGGCAAGCACGCGGCTCAGGGGCCATTCGTTAGCATCGAGCGGGATACCTTTGAGGTCGGTTGTCTGAAATATGGAACCGAACTCGGCCAGATCCACCGAGAACTCGTTAGGTTTAAGTCCAAACATCTCGACGCCGACGCGGTTCCAGTGGAGCAGTTTCCCGTCTGCACCGGCAATGATCAGTCCTTCGGTCAAATTTTCGATGACGGCGCGTAGCTGTTCTTCACTCTTGCGCAAGGCACGCTGGATCTGATACCGGTCCGTAATATCGAGCACAAAACAAACCCCTTCATCCGGGTTGTCCTCAAAAAGTGCTGCGCCGGCCATGATCGGAACGCGCGAGCCGTCTTTTCGGAAATATTCTTTTTCAATAGGCGAAGAGATCCCTGTCTCCGCTAATTCTTCAAGGGAACTTACGTCGAGATGAGCATATTCCGCTGGAGTCATCGCGGCCCAGTCCAACAATCCGGCTTCGAGATCCTCACGTGCATAGCCGACGATATCGAGGAAAGCGTCGTTGGCTTCCGTGATCTCGCCTTTTGTGTTCCAGAAGATGACGCCCTGAGCATTAGACTCTACAAGGCGGCGAAAACGCGCGTCGATCCGTTTGCGATCGTTGATGTCGATCACCGCTCCGTGAAAATTGACAGCGATGCCATCCGCGTCACCCTCGACACGTCCCTTTGCCTGGATCCACTGCAGTTCGCCGTCGTTCTTGCGAACCCTGTACTCTATGTCATAGGTACCGCACGATTCGATCGCGGCCGACAACTGGTCGGAGAGAGGCTGTTTATCCTCTTCACGGACGGCCTTCATATATTCCGCAACGGGCAGGCCGAAAGCGGCTGCGCTCGGATCGAGAGAGAAGGTTGTGGCAACAAACTCATCGGCGATCAAGATATCGTTCCGGATGTCCCAGGTCCATGTTCCGATCGAACCGGCCAGCAGGGCCGAACTTAGACGTTCCCGGGCGCTACGCAGAAGTTCTTCCGCGACTTTCCGTTCGGAAATATCAACGATTGAGCTTAGAACATAAGTGTGGCCTTCCATTTCGATCGGATTGAGGCCGATCTCCACGGGCACCTCTGTCCCGTCCTTACGCAGGCCGAACAGGTCGCGGCCGGCACCCATTGCCCTCACCTGCGGATCGGCGGCGTAGGCTTTACGATGTGCCGGGTGCGTGCGGCGCAGACGTTCCGGAACCAAGGTTTCCACGGGCAGGCCGATCAGTTCGTCGCGATGATATCCGAACAATTTCTCTGTCTGTGCGTTGACGAGGATGATCTTGCCGTCGTTATCGGCCATGACCATTGCGTTAGGGGCGGATTCGACAGCTAGGCGAAATCGCGCCTCTGCTCGTGTCCGTTCCGTGATGTCCCTCGCGATCTTTGAAGCGCCGATGACCTCACCGTGAACATTCCTGATCGGAGAACTCGTTATCGACACATTTATCGCTGTGCCGTCCTTTTTAAGACGAATGGTTTCTAAATGCTCAACGGCGTCACCTCGAGCGATGCTAGCGAGTATCTCGGCTTCTTCTCCTCTCCGCTCCGGCGGGATGATCCGAAGTAATGTTTCGCCGATCATTTCACCGCTCGTATAGCCAAACATACTTTCAGCCGCCGGATTCCACGAAGTGACGACGCCGTTCAGATCTTTGCCGATGAAAGCATCCATCGCCGACTCAATGATCGCGCTTAGCCGCGATTCACTCGTGAGCACGGCTACGTCGGCTAGTTTTAGCGCTTCGACATCCGCTTCGGCGGCGGTTCGTTGCCGACGCAGGCGTTCGCATACAAAGATAATAAATATCCCGACAAGCGCGACGACGATCATTCGCATGACGTTTGCCCGGCCGGGCATCCCGAACGCGAAATAGGGTTCAATGAAAAGGAAATTCGAGATGACCAGCGAAACGGCGAGCGATAGCAACCCCGGATAAAGGCCGCCGAACCACGCGGCGACGATGACAGCCAAAAGGTAGATCGACACCGGATTATCAATGAACAACGGCCAGGTCGCGGCCATTAACAGCCCGACGAACGCGGGTGCGATTATCGCGGTTAAGTAAGCAAATGACCGTGGGGTGGATCTTGAATGCATTTCGTTGTAATACTAACTGCCACCGACCGTTTTAGTTATTGCCGTCGGCAAAGCAGTCCGATGTTTACGCCGGGCGAGCGTACGACACTAGTAAAATTTCGAAAGCGCTATTGTTTCGGAATTAAATATGGATCAATACAGATCCGATGACAAAGAAGAATTCCCAACCACTAAATACGCCCGTCTGGAGGAGGCTGGGATTTCCGTGCAATTTTGATAATCGCTACTGTGAACCTATTCGCTCTAAATGTAAAGCATTATTTTTTCGCTACAGTTCGACACCACACACGCCACGCCGGCTCGCAGAGCCAGACAGCGGGGTTTTATGAGTTGCCCCCAGCTTTAGCTACGGGACAGCCGGAAAAAAAGTTCCGGGCTTTAGCCCAAAAGGTTTCGGGTAAAGCCCGGAGTTGTGAGAGAAACCTTCCACCAGCTAAAGCCAGTGGCAACCTATACGCCCCCGGCCTACGGATTGAACGTCACGTAGTCGGGTTGGCTGGGTTGGCCGAAGTTTGAGTTCGATTTACGCAGTTGGACGTAGATCTGGACCTGTTCGGCTTCGCCGGGGGTTGTGGGGGTGATGGTGACTTCGGCGAGTTTGCCGCTACACGTGGCGAATTTTGTCCAGCTGCCGCCTTTGCGAAGCAGATATGCGTCCCACATCTCGATGCCGCTTCGGTTCGAAACGGTGATCGTAGCGGCGTAGCCATGTGCGGCGGCGGTGATCTGGATCGTCGGTTTGACCTCTGACGGAACGACGTTCGCCGGTGTGGTGGCCTCAAAACCGAGCGCTTCGCCGTCGGCTTTTGCGTAATTTGTCAGCCCGACGACCTCGCGGCGGATGTCGCGGATCATCTTCTCGATACCCGGCGGCACCTCGGCGGGCGTTCCCGGCGGCAGCGTCCACGTGATCGGCGCAGGCGGATCAAGCGAAGGGTCGTTCCCCGAGATCGTGTTGAAATACTTCGACAATTGCGTGCTCATGTCGTCAAAAGTATGCCGAGCGTCCACCCAATACTGTATCCAAAGCCCCGCGTCGATGATCTCGGCCTTCCGCGTCCCGAGTATCTGATACTTCGCCTCAAACTCAGCCCGCCGCAACAACAAATTCGCCCACCACGCGGCAAGCTCAACCATATTTTTTGGATACCAATTTGCCATATCCTTAATCTCCCATTTTTTGATACCCGGTTGGACCACCGAAACCGGGCGAAATTTTTCAATTTCTACCTATATATGGGAAAAATGGCCGAAATCTTACAAGGTTTTTTAAAGAAAATTTGCGGCGATCGGGTAAGTGCAATAAATAATAAGGTTTACGGACGAAAAAAAAGTTCGCCGACGACCGCCAACGGCCATGAAATTCTCGCAGACAAGCAGAAAATTGCCGCAGACAACCGAACAATGCCCACAGACAACTGAACAACGCCCACAGACAACCGAGCAACGCCCACAGACAACCGAACAACGCCCACAGACAACCGAACAACGCCCACAGACAACCGAACAACGCCCACAGACAACCGAACAACGCCCACAGACAACTGAACAACGCCCACAGACAACCGAGCAATTCCCACGGACAGCCGAGCATCGCACACAGATTTCCGTCCGGAGCACAGCGACAGGCGTGTTATCTTCAGCGATAACTGACTAACCCTCAGCGATAACCAATCGATGACCCGCGATAGGTTCAGCCTTTGAAAAAGCGGTGTTCTGGCATTGGAGTCGCGTTAACGCTTTTTAATTTCAAACTTCGGAGGATTGTGTAAGAATGGAATTGTTTCAAAGCAGAAGGCGACGGGGGAGCAATTCATGCGATCGATCAAAACACTTTCGATTCTCTTGGTAATTATATTATTGACGGCATCAGCATTCGGACAGCATTCAAAAAGGGACGAGGGCATCGACCTGTACCGTGCCGGTAACTTTAGCGAAGCTGTCTTGCGGCTTACCGAAGCGACCTCTCTAGATAGATCGGACGGTCAGGCATGGATCTACCTTGCCGGAGCGCATAAACATCTCGGCAATGATAAAGAAGCGGTCGAGGCCCTCAAGACCTGGCAGAGCAACAGAAAGACGATCGCGCCCGAATCCTACAAGCCGGTAAAGATCACGTCGAAAATTACGCCGCCTATTAGGCGTGACAACACCGAAGGTCCTATCAACTACACCGTCGCCATCGAATTCTGCTCCGACGGCACCGTCGGCCTCGTCATCTTCATCCCTTCCGTTTTTCGCGAACCGGAACAATCGATCATCGACGACGCAAAAAAGATCAAGTTCGAACCGGCGGAGCAAAACGGAAAGCCCGTCACGGTGATCTATGTTTTCGAATATACATTCAGCTAACTAGCCCGTATCGTTCTGGCTGTCGGATCGCTAAATTTGGACGGTCAATCTTGCCCGTTCGGTCGGGTGCGGACGACCTCGACCGAACATGACGCGCGGGACGAGACGGCGACCGAGACGCTGCCGAGGAGGAAGCGCTCGAATGAATTGAGCGAGCAGTGCGGGCCGACGAAGATGCTGTCGGCACCCCAGTTCTCGGCCTGCTGCGTGATCACCTCGGCCGGATGTCCTACTGTCACACGGAGCGAGCTTTTCAGTCCTGCAGCGGTCAGTTTTTCGATCGCACCGGCGGCCAGCGCCTCTGCCCACTGATTCGCAAACCGTGCCTCGATGGTCGCATCCGATATCTGCGGCGTAAACCGGCCGATATATTTCAAAACGGACGCATCGGCAACCGCCAGCAGACGAACTTCGGCATCCTCTCCCCACTTTCTGGCGACGATCGACTCGACCGCCAAAAGGGCTGTCGGCGAGCCATTAAACCCGACGAGGATCTTTTCATTGTGGTTCTCGCAACCGCGTTTGCCGCGGGCGATGCGGACCGAGCATTCGGCCTCGGTGAGCAAAGTCTGTGTCGTCTGGCCCAGAAAGCTGGTACCGTGGCCGATGTTCTCGCGTTCGCCGAGCACCAGCAGATCCGGCTTCATCGTTTCGGCAACCGCCAATATTTCCCGCGGCGGCGAACCCTCGCGAATCTCCGCTGAGAGTTTCCAAAGAGGAAATTGAGCGTGCAATATTGCCGTGCCCTCTTGCGAAATGCGGCCGGCGTCCTCGATAGATCTCGGCTGCTGCCACGAATCAACGACTGTGATCAGCCGGATCTCGCTCCCCCCGGAGATCCCGGCGTAACGCAGGTCGTACAATGCCGCCTTGGAAGCCTCAGAACCATCAAAACCGATCAGTATTCTCATATTCTAACCACCCTTAGCCGGATCTCGTTCAGTACCCGATCCGACGGCTAAGGCTTCCAAAAGCAAGCGTTATGCCACAGGAAACCACGCCATTTTTAGCTAGTTCCTATTACGAATGTGCGTAGTTTTTCGCACCAGAGCGTGAAAACTTCCCGATACATCGGATAACTGAAAGGCGATCACTCGTTTTTCGTCAATAACGCGTGGAAATCCGTCCGGACACGGATTGGAACAGCGGTTGCTTTGACCATGGTATGACGGGAGGGTATTTATGGACTCTTTACTAGTAGCGGACATTCCGCGGTTTGTACCGATCATGGATAACAACGAACCCACGAGATTTTCCGAAGGCGACCACATGATCGCGTCGTTTGTCGGAGATCCCGCCGGGCCGACCCTGATCGCCGTCGGCAGCCTCCACGGCAACGAACCCGGCGGTGCGGCAGCACTTCGAAGAGTCGCCAGGCATCTCGAACGGCTAGCCCACAGACTCAAAGGCAGGGTCTATTTTCTCGCCGGCAACACACGGGCACTTGCCGCCGGAGTCCGGTTTATCGACCACGATCTCAATCGTGCCTGGACCGCTCAAAATCTTTCCAGCGATCGCGCCGTCAATATGCGCGATTCGTCGGAACGGGCCGAGATCCGGGAACTCGACGCTGTTTTCGACCATGTGCTGATAACGGCAATGGACGAGGTGTTCGTGCTCGATCTGCATTCCACATCAACGGGTGGGATGCCCTTCGCAACCGTCGGCGACACGCTGCGGAATCGCAGGTTTGCTCAGAAATTCCCCGTCGCGATCCTGCTCGGTATCGAAGAGCAGCTCGATGGTACGATGCTCGAACACCTCAACAATACCGGTGCCGTCACGCTCGGTTTCGAGGGCGGCCAGCACCTCTCTAAAGAGACCGCCGACAACCACGAAGCCCTCGTTTGGCTTGGCTTGGCAAATGCCGGGATTCTCGACCCCGCTGATATTCCGGGTCTCGACAGGTACAAAGAACGGCTCGCGGGCCGGCATCGCAGATCACGCGTCTTCGAGGTTCGTTATCGTCACGCGATCACTGTGGACGATGAGTTTCTAATGAAGTCCGGGTACGCGAATTTTGATCCGGTCAAAAAAGGAGAAGTACTCGGAAGCGACAAAAACGGCGAGGTCACCGCTGTCGAAACCGGCCTTTTGCTGATGCCGCTTTATCAAAAGCTCGGCGAAGACGGTTTCTTCATCGGCCGCGAGATCTCGCCGTTCTGGCTCGCGCTCTCAGGTTTTCTGCGGCGGATCGGCGTGCAAAAGATCGTTCACTGGCTGCCGGGTGTAATGAGTGACGAACACGACCCCGGAACGCTGATCGTAAACACACGCGTTGCTCGTCTGTTTCCGCTCCAGGTATTTCACCTGCTCGGGTTCAGACGACGCCGCTGGGCCGGAAACAAGCTGATCGTCAGCCGCCGCCGTCACGACACCGACGGCCCGTTCAAATGGAAAGGAGCGTAATTTATGGGCGACAAAAAAGTCACACGTAACTACGACGACGAACAAATGCGAGCATTCACGCTCGGTGTGCTTAATGATCTACAGGCACTCGAACAGATGCTCAGCACGGGAATGTTCGAGGAAGATGTTTGCCGGATCGGTGCGGAGCAGGAGATGTTTCTTGTCGATTCCTCAATGCATCCCGCGGGCCTTGCCGTCGAAGTGATCGAAGACGCAAGAGACGGCCGTTTGACGACCGAGATCGGCAAATTCAATCTCGAGGCCAATCTCACACCGCGTGAATTCAAAGGCAATTGTCTCCGTCTGATGGAGGACGAACTGAACGAGGTGATCGGCGTCGTTCGCGCATCCGCCGCGAAATTTGACGCAGGCGTCGTCCTTGCCGGAATTCTGCCAACGATCCAGCTCTCCGACCTGACCCGCGATAACCTTACGCCAAACCCGCGTTATCACGAGATAGACCGAATAGTGACCGCTCTTCACGGCGACAACCGGGTCATTCAGATCAAGGGCCTGGACGAATTATCGCTGACACTGCAGAACACGTTTATTGAGTTTTGCAATACCAGCTTTCAGATCCATTTACAGGTCGGCACAAAAGATTTTGTCCAATATTACAACTGGGCCCAGGCGATATCGGCCCCGGTGCTCGCTTCGGCGGTCAATTCCCCGCTGCTGCTAAATCACCGCCTGTGGCACGAAACACGGCTTGCCTTATTTCAGCACGCTACCGATACGCGTTCGCTGGTTCACAAAGAACGCAATCAGCCGCCACGCGTAAATTTTGGCGAGCGTTGGGTGGACGATTCGATCATCGAAGTCCTCCGCGAAGACGCGGTCCGGTTTCGCATTCTGCTGGCCCAGACGGTTGAGGAAAATTCGCTTGAGATCCTCGCTGCTGGAGGCATCCCGTCGCTCGCTGCATGGCGGCTACACAACGGCACGATCTGGCGTTGGAATCGCCCGTGCTACGGCGTACTCAATGGCAAACCGAGCCTGCGCATCGAGGCCCGATATCTGCCCGCCGGGCCATCTGTGATCGACGAAATGGCGAATTCCGCATTCTTCCTCGGCCTGATGATGCAAATGCCGGAAGAATTCGGTGATATTCGCGCTTACATGTCGTTCGACGACGCCAAGCACAATTTCTTTAACGCGGCGCGCTACGGACTTGCGGGCCAGATCCGCGGCCTCGATGGCAAGAGCCGCCGCGTTGGCAAACTGATCGAAGAAGAACTCCTTCCGCGTGCCCAAAAAGGCCTCGCCCTCGCGGGTGTTGACGAATCTGACATCGAACGCCTGCTCGGCGTGATCGAGGCCCGCGTTGCCGCCGAAAAGACCGGTGCCACCTGGATGATCGATTCGCTCGCCGGTATGGACAAACGCGCCAAACAAAACGTACGAATGCGCACCCTGACGGCCGCTATGAAAACAAATCAGGAAACGGGCGAGCCGCTGCACACATGGCCGCTCGCCGAAATACCGGACAAACCCGACTGGATCGACAATTATAAGACGGTCGAGCAATTTATGGCCGTCGATCTATTCACCGTTCGCCCCGAGGACGTACTCGATCTCGCCGCGAGCCTGATGCACTGGCGCCGCGTCCGTCACGTTCCAGTCGAAGATGACGCCGGACGGTTGATCGGTATAGTGTCGCACCGTGACCTGATCGAGCTCATGGCATCCGGAAAATTGGGCGCGAACGGAACGACCACCGTTCGCGAGATCATGAAGACAGTACTCGTAACTGTTTCTCCTCAGACACCGACCTTGAAGGCGTTGGAAATGATGCGCGAACACAATATCGGCTGCCTTCCCGTACTCAGCGATGACCGTCTGGTCGGTATCGTCACCGCATACGATTTCCTGACGGTCTCGACCAAATTATTCGAAGATAGGCTAAGTAGCGTGATCTAACGAGGTAACAGTATGAACGCAACAGCAACGCAGCATGAATGGTCTAAATATATGAAGTTTTATACCGAGGACAACGCCGGCCGGCCAACCCGGCTGGGCGTGTTTGAACGGCAGGGTGACACGGTAAATGATTACTGGCTCGAGAGCGGGCTGCCGTTCGTTGGGATCGATGTTGATATACATCTCGAATTGCCGTCTGTACAGATAGCGGTCGGCGACCTCTGTCATGAGGTTGCTGACGCGGTCGATATGGCCTTTCACTTTAGTGCGTCCGGTGACGAAGACGGCGTGGACATCAAGAGCAGCAACGGCAACACGACCATCTTACGATTCGAAAAGCGAGCCGACTAGCATCAGCGCGTGTTTTTTCGCAGCCGAGAGTAATTCGACGCGTTTTGCTTGGCAGATCGATCGAACAATACCGCCAAATCGTGTGTTTATCGCGTTTAGGGTCCGGGTCACTCAGGTATGTTAATTGCAATTGAATGGTCAGGCGCTCTTTAAAGTCGCCAAACTAACTCGATGATGAAGACCGCTGATCCGGTCAAAATTAATACGATGAAGGCAGCTCACGATATAAGAATTCAGGATAAATGTAAGTCCTGCTCAATTCATAACAACAATTTCTTTTGCCATATTCCCGCTCCGGAGGGTTTTGAGTCGATCTCGATGACAAAGGTCTACCCGAAAGGCTCGATGCTTTTTGTCGAAGGCCAGCCCGCGTCGGGCGTTTATATGCTCTGTCAGGGCAAGGTTAAGCTATCGACCTGTTCCCCGGATGGCAAGGTCATTATTCTCGGCATCGTCGAGCCCGGCGACATACTTGGTTTGAGTGCGGCGATCGATGGTGTCGAATACGAAACAACCGCCGAGGTTCTCGAACTGAGCCAGGTCAACTACGTTTCGACCGACGATTTTATCCGCCTTTTGCGATCAGATTCCGACGCATGTCTCAACGCAGCACGCCAGCTTAGCCGCAATTACCAGACCGCTTACCGTCAGGTTTGTTCGCTCGGCCTGTCGGATTCGGTCGCGGACAAACTCGCCAAGCTATTTCTCGGCTGGACCGGCAACGGTACCGGCGGCGACGGCCTTGTCAGAATGAAGAATTTTTTCACCCACGAAGAAATGGCCGAGATGATCGGCGCATCACGCGAGACCGTTACGCGTGCCCTCAAATATTTTCGCGAGCACGACCTGGTCACTCTCAAGGGCTCCGAAATGGTCATACACGACCGCCGACGCCTCAAAGCCGTCATCGGTACCCGCAAAAGCATCCACGCCGAAATGTGATGCTCGTCACCATTGGTTGTGACGAGCGTCCTATCTCTCACGTCAAGATCACCTAATAATTCGAAAATAGCGGGAGGTGTGCTGATGGTGCTCCGGAACGAATCCAGCGAGCGTTATTTTTCCGACCTGATCTCTGTGGACAAGATCCTCAGAGCATTCGACCAACGCTCTTGCCCGGTACTAATACATCTTTCCGACGCCGAATTTGAAGTCATTGGCCGTGATGACCCTCTGGAATATCTGCGAGATCAGCCCGAATTATGTTTTCGACTCACCGTGACCCTCAGCCGTTTGTACCAACAGGCCATCGAAACGATCAAATCCCACTGACCAAACGAAAATAATTTAACTATTTTCATATTTCCGTTGATTTGTGACAGCGCTCACATCGCCGCTATTTTATGTCGGTTAGCCTAGAGGCGTAATTAAGCCCGACCGGGCTAAATGCACCAATTTGGAGGCATACGTCATGACGTCAAATAACAAGATCAAGTTTCTATTTTTTTCAGTGTTTACGATCGCCTTGATCGGCTGGATCGCATCCGGCTCAGTCTCTAAGGCATTGGGCGATCCGATCGATCCTGAGAGTTCGGCTCCGAGCATGATCGAAAATGCCAATCCTGACGACTACGTTGGCAGCGAGACGTGCAAGGCGTGCCACGAAGATCAGTTCAAACGGTTTTCAAGCACCAAGCACGCGAAACTCCAGGAAGTCGCCAGTTGGAAAGACAAAGCACAAGGCTGCGAATCTTGCCACGGCCCCGGCAAAGCGCACGTCGAAAATGCCGGCGACAAAACGAAGATCGTCACGTTCGTTGGCAAGAACTCGAAAGAGATCTCCGAAACGTGCCTCGGATGTCACGCCGGCAAGGAAAGCCACAACAATTTCCGCCGCGGCGAGCATTGGCGCAACGACGTCGGCTGTACCGATTGCCACAGTTCGCACGGCACGCTAAAGGATTCCAAACCAAGTTCTACCGCCCTCATCGGCGAAACAACAAATCAAAATCCCGGCATCGCAAACGTCGCGATGCTCAAACAGGGTGAACCGCAGCTTTGTATGAGCTGCCATACCGAGACCAAATCGCAATTCACCAAACCGTTCCATCACAAGGTGCTCGAAGGAGCGATGAAATGCAGCGATTGTCACAACGCACACGGCGGTTTCGAACAAAAGCAAACTAAATTAGCCGTCGGTGCCGACGCGGCATGTATCAAATGCCACGGCGATAAACAAGGCCCGTTCGCATTCGAACACGCACCGCTCAAGACCGAAGGCTGCTCTGCCTGTCACACACCGCACGGCTCGGCTAATCCGAAAATGCTCACGCGCAATTCGGTCCGCCAGCTTTGCATGGAATGCCACAGTGCGATCTCGGCCGATTCCGATGGAGCTCCGGGCGTACCGAGTTTCCACAATCAGACGCAGGTTCGCTATCTGAATTGCACGATCTGTCACATAAAAACCCACGGATCGAATGCGAGCAACCGCTTCCTGAGGTGATCGACGAAATATAGGAGAGTTATATGTTTGACAGTAAACTACAAAAACGAGGCAACCGCCGAAGCAACCTGATCCTATTCGTCGGCTCGCTGGCAGCAATGCTTTTCGCAGTAATTTCCGTCGCGGCCCAGGGAACCGCGACGGCACCAGCCGAAACGCCTGTGACCTGGGGCGGTTACAACGTAACCTCAACCACCGAGGTCGGATGGCGTTGGCGTACGGTCGACGGCAGTCTGAATAAATACCGTAGCGACCTCAATTACAAACAGGGACTGCGTTCATTCGACACAAATCTTTTGCTCGAGAGCGACAGCGGAAAAGGGAAATATTTTGATTCGCTGCTCATCAGCAATTCCGGCTGGGGCTCGGATCCGCAAGGATTTACTCGTCTGAATGTCGAAAAGACCGGCATTTACAAATTTAACGGAACGGTCCGCCGCGTCACGTATTTTAACAACCTGACCAATTTTGCTCTGAACGAACACACGTCCAACACCAAGAATACGATGGGCGATTTTGACCTGACCATCCTGCCGCAGGATGAAAAGATCCGTTTCAATATCGGAGCTTCGTTTGATAACTACAGCGGGCCGGGCTTCACCACGATCCGTGCGTACAGTGACGAATTTCCGGTTGCGAACACGACAAAAAATAGATCGAACGATTTCAGGATCGGTGCCGAAGGCAAATTATTCGGCTTCAATTGGGGCATCAACCAGGGTTTTCGATTGTTCAAGGATCGCTCGTCCTATTCGATCACAGCGTTAAATCCGGGTAACAATCCCGCAAACACCGCCGCCCTGACCATGTTCAGCCGCTCATTCCCGACCGACGGCACGGGCTATTTTACCGCTCTGAATGCGCAGCGGACCTTTGCCAAAAAGCTTGATTTTTCGGCACGCTTTATCTATTCGGACACGCGGAGCCTGATGTCGATGACCGAGTTGACCACCGGCCGCGACAACTCGAACAACCAAGTAGATCTCGACCGGTTCGATATTAGTGCTTTGAGCAAGCGGATCCAAAAACGCGGAGACGTCGGCCTGACCTATAACGTTAACAACAAATTCCGCATCTCGAACACCTTTAATTTCGACGACTTTGACGTAAACGGCGGCGAAAGCCTAGAGGAAGCTCTCTATCGACGCAACAACGCCGGAAACCCGCTCGCTAACAGCTTTGTCCGCTCGCGTGCGTATCGTGTCAATTCATACACGCGTTACGTGAATACACTTGAGGGCGATTATCAGTTCAATGACGCCGTCTCGGCTCATATCGGATATCGTTACACGCATCGCAAGATAAACGTCACCGGCTACGATAACACGCTGACCAGCCCGGTTTCGGCAACAAATCCGGTGCTGATCACCGAGGCTGAAAAGAACAGCACAAACACGCTGATCGCCGGTATGAAGATCAAACCGTTCAAATACTGGGTCGTCTTTTGGGATGTCGAACACGGTAGCGCGGACAATGTATTCTCGCGGCTCGAGAATTACAAATTTACCAATTTCCGCGCCCGCTCGAGGGTCAAGATCAAGCAGTTCGCCCTAAACGCGAGCGTGATCACAAAGGACAATACCAACCCGTCCGAGACCGAAACGGTTCCGCCGCTCGGATTTGGCACCAAGATACAGCAGCGGACCTTCGCGAGCTCGATCGATTACGATCCGATGAGCATGCTCTCGATCAATGTCGGCTACACATATCGTCACATTACCGCCGATACTGCGGTGATGGTCCCGATCACCGGCCAGATCGCTCTTGGCTACAGCAAATACTATGTCCGTGACAGCTATGCAAATTTCGACATTGCCTTTAAGCCGCACCAACGCGTTTCGTTCTTCGGCAGCTATCGCATCGACATCGATAAGGGCCAAGGCAACAGTTTTTCACCGTTTCCTCAGAACCTGATCACATCCTATCCGATGCAGATGGTCTCACCCGAATTTCGTGCGGCGTTTCGTATCACACGCAATATCGACTGGAATGTCGGCTATCACTATTACAATTTTCACGACAGCCAGACGCCGGGCCAAAACTACAAAGCTCACCTGCCGTACACCTCTCTCCGGATCTACTTCGGAGGCCGTGCGGCCGACCGTTAAATTGCACAACCCCCTCCGCCAGAAAAAAAACGCCGGCGCGACCAGCACGCCGGCGTTTTTCTTTACGATTTTCGACACGTCCGCCCATTCAAATTCGATTTGAAGATCGCGGCATCAACACTCCTTTTGCCTTCCCCCAAAAAATGACCGATCGTGTTTTTTTATGTGCGCGAGGGAAAATGTGGTACGTACCACATTTTTATCAGCAAAAATGCAGAAAAGTGCCTAAAAACGGATGTCAGGAGACAAAAATCACCGCCGAGAACCGTCATAAAATGCGACCAGAACCCTCAAAAAACGCATCGAGAACCCCAAAAAAAGGCACCGGGAACCATAATGTTTTGAACGGGTTTTCGACCCAAATATCCCCGCTTTTACCTCAAAAAGTCCCATCACTCCACCACCGGCCACACCCCCACCACCCACCTTCCCATCCGGACTTCGGAATTAGATCAAACATAAAAGAAAAGCAACAAAGCGTCTCTAAGAACGGTTTGTTGCTTCTATTGGGCTTAAACTAAGAGTGGGCCGCGATGGGAGCATTCCCGTCTACCGCACAAACGCATTCGGCAGCGGCACATCGCCCGCGATCCCAAACTGCTGTATCAAAGTCCCGCCACCTGATTTATTCGCAAACCACGTCGAGTTCGAAGGCCGAAACACCGCCGCATCAATTTTGCCGTCGCCGTCGTAATCCCCAGGCGAAGCGATATCGCCTGAAGCTCCGAACGGAAACGCGTAATACGAAAGATCTTCGCTCCGCAGAATATTCCAAGCCCCCGTCGAAGGCCGCCAAAACGCAACATCGGCCTTGCCGTCACCCGTAAAATCTCCCGGCACCGCCTTGTCGGTCGCCGTTCCGAACTGCAACGCGAACACAGATGCATTCGACGAACGTCTCACCCACCACTCGGCCCCATTTGCTCCGTTCGGTCTAAAGATCGCAATGTCCGATTTCCCGTCACCGTCGTAGTCAGCATTAACAGGCTTATCACCAGCCGCCCCAAACCCGACAATATCAGTCCCGCCCGACGATTTCGAAATGTACCAGGTCAACGCACTCTCTCTAAATACCGCAGCATCCGCCTTCCCATCCCCATCATAATCCCCCGGCACCGGTAAATCCCCGGTCGCCCCGAACGGAAACGCATAAAACGAAAAGTCCTCTGACCGCAAAACAAACCACTCCCCCGTCGAAGGCCGCCAAAATGCCGCATCCGTCTTCCCATCGCCCGTAAAATCAACCGGAGTCAACATATCGGTACTAGACCCAAACTGCAACGCCGCATTCCCACCCGTCGAACTCTTCAACCACCACCACTCTCCCGGAGCAGGTCGAAAAATCGAAAGATCAGTCTTCCCGTCTCCATCAAAATCAGCGAAAGCACGCCGCCCTTGAGATAACGGAAGCAATCTGGAAATGTTGCCGCGAGGCACACCATTCGATCCTGTAAAACTCCCACCAAGGAGAATCTTGCCGTCCGACTGGCGTGAGAGAGAAGAGACCGACCCATTGACGCTCAATGTCATCGAGAAAGAAGGATCATGCTGCCCATTCGCTAACAGGCGAGCAAATCCTCCCTGTAGAGTTGCGCCATTGACGGTTTGAATACTGCCGCCGATTAGTACCTTTCCATTGCTGAGTCCAACAACCGCGACCACACTAAGAGGGCTCCCTGTCATGCTTGGTGCCACAAAATTAGCATCTGCAGTACCATCGGGATTGATTCTCGCGACGTTTCTGGCGGCTATCGGGCCAAGACTGGTAAAAAGCCCAGTGATAAGAATCCCTCCATTATCTTGGATTGCTATGTCCGTAACTGCGGTCGCGAGCAGACCAGTGGCCGCCATTGGAATGTACCAATCAGTCAGACCACTTTCGCTAAGTTGCAAAACGCCATGTGAAGTCCCGCCTGACACAAACCTTCCTGAGATCAATATTTTTCCGTTTTGTTTGACTACTACTTTGTTTATTTCGGCAGTACTAAAAGACAAATTCGGGGTAAATGAATTGTCAATATTTCCATCCGGGAGAAACCTGACGATGCTCTTTTTGGTCTGTCCGTTTACAATTTCAAAGCTCCCCACGGCGACTATCTTCCCGTCAGGTTGAACCGCGATCGCTCGAACGTTCGCATTCGCTCCGGACGGTGTCGTGCAGTTTGCCGTGAAGGTGAGATCTACCGTACCGTCGGCATTGAGCCTATAGAACGGAAATGTTCCTTCAATAGACGTCCGATTACCCCCAATTACGACCTTGCCATCGGGTTGCACACCAAAGGCAGAGAAATTATTGAACGATGGCAGAAAACTCTCATCTAAAGCACCATCGGCGTCGAGCCGGGCAAATCGCGGCCTATTAAGCCCTCCGGCAGTAGCAAAATCGCCAAAAACCAAAATCTTCCCATCAGGGGTGAGAGCAGCCCTGCTTATTCCTAAATCAAGATTTCCGGTTCGGGTGAGATAGGAATTATCACGAGTTCCATCACTATTTAGTCGCCGAACGCCGGCTCTATGTGCACCGCCGATAGCCGTCGAAGTTTGGTTCATGTACCCGCCGACAATTACCTTATTGTCGGCTGTAGATAAAACACAGTTGATTGGATCGGTTTCACTATTCGCGAATGTGGAATCTGCCGATCCATTCGAATTTAACCTGGTAACGGTTCTTGCCTGTCCCTGAGTGTTAGTAAACGTGCCGCTGAGTGAGATCTTTCCATCCGCTTGAGCGGCGATCTTACTGACTGTACTTACACCTACTGCCACAAATGAGTTGTCGTTAAAACCGTTTGACAGAAGTCTAAACAACCCGTTTGCACCGCCTACCAAGATCGTCGAACCCGTAACCGCAATTGCCCGAAAATTACCACCTACAGCTCCTGAAAACGAAGTGTCGAGAGCCCCCGAAAATTGAAGTCGAGCAAGGGCAAACCCACTAGAAAAAGAGCCGCCGACAAGGATTGTACTTCCTCCGTAAACCTTGATAACGTTAATGGTTCCGCTATTATTGAAGTTGCTGCCTCCGGTGAATGCTTGATCCAGCATTCCATTAGCGTTGAGCCGAACGATCTTGTTTACAGACGATCCATTAAAGTTACTAAAATTGCCGCCGACGATTACGTCACCCAACGGCGTCAATGCGATTGCGTTTATTACTTGGGCGCCGGAAACTCCGGAGCCCGTATCAAACGTCGGATCGAGCGAGCCGTCTGGCAGGAGTCGAGCGATCTTTCCAACGGGGACGCCATTAAAATTTGAAAAAGCCCCGCCGACAAGGACCTTTCCATCGGGCTGTAGTTCGACCGTATTAATATCCCCGTCTGCTCCTGTACCAGTGTTAAAAGTTGAATCAATGTTCCCGTTTGTCTGAAGACGAACTATCTTCTTCGACGAGACTCCAGCTGCCGAATTAAATTGCCCGACAATTATTACGCGTCCGTCCGGCTGCATTACCATATCTAAAACGTCGTCATCAAATCCCCGAGCACTTGCAAAAAACGGATCATTCTCGGGCGTTTCTGAGACACTTGCTTTGGATCGAACGAAGCCAGATATCACTCCATAATCGCGAAAATGCTCCGAAGCAAATAGCTGAGATATCAAGGTATGCTCTGATGACCCAGCAGAAACAGTGCCTGCCTGATCGAATATAAGAAATATCAACAAAAACAACGATTTTGTGTACAAGGAGAAGGATTTCATGGAAGATCGACCTCGCATCAAATTAATTAGTATTCTAAACAACGGAATAGATCAAAATTGATCGGAAAATAACCAAGCTTTGTTAGGATTTTATGTTCTCTGGGCAACGAAACGCAAGAAAATTCTTAAATCGCTCTATGAGCATGGGCTTTGGAACGCAGGGTTTTAAGAGTTTCGTAATGCTCGATCAAGTCTGCTTTTTTTTCGAAACTCACCATAGATCTCATTAGCTTCGAACCGGCGTGTGTTCTTGCTGCGTCACGATTGAACCCGCATTACGCAAGAAAACACACTCGCTACTGGTCATGTTTCTGCCTTATCGTCGGGTCTTGTTTTTCGCGGTTTTTTGACCGGGCGTGTTTTCTTTGGGTTGAGCGTCAGCATGCCGTCTTCTTGTACGGTGACATCGAGGAACTGGATGTTTCCGTCGTATTTAATCTCGAGCTTTCGGCAAAACGGCATTATCAGGACGCGTTGGCCGCCGAAAACGGACCTTTGGTATCAGCTCGTAGGCGTTTGACGTCAAGACTCCGCATGACGCCGCCCGATCTTTTACGTTTTCGATGAATGAACGTCTTTTCTTCGCTATAATGAGGTCACTTGAACACGGATCTGGCGGATCAGTCGGATGTTACCGGTGGTTCTTTAATAGATTGTTATCAATCTGACTTTACCCGCCATTATCCGCTCGATCTGGCTGATCCGCGTTCAAAGAAATACTGTCAATTTCGATTTCTAACTGTGCATCCTAAAAATAATGCGTATTTTTGGGGTCAAGGTAGCATTTACAGGGAGCGGGTGCGCATTTACTTGTCAGAAATGCGCATGGATATGGAAAAAATGCGCATGTTATTAAAAAAGATGCGTATAAAAATGAAAAAGATGCGCATTTATTTGGGAAAGATGCGCATCTATTTTAAATAAATGCGCATAAACGGGGGAAAATGCTCATTTATTTCAGATAAATGCGCGTCTTTTTGAAATAAATGTGAAGAAAGATCAGGAAAAAGGTCATTTATCCGGAAAAAGTGCGGACAATGACGAACTTATTAAGTGATGAGAGCATTTCTCTGGCAGCCTTTGGAAAAGAATGGCCTGAAAAGGCAAATCAAAAGGAAGCGAAAGCGTCTTCTTAAAAGTTCATGGTCGTCGATTTAGGCCCCTTGTGGCATTCGGCACAGGCAAATTGCGATATGTCACCGAGGTTGACTGGATGGACAAAGGTCTTGTCACCCTGATGGCATGATGCGCATTGAAATGTGTTGCGGTCGCCGAGTTTGACGGGGTGGCTAAATTTGCCGTCGGCCGGGGTGTAGGTTTTGCCGCCGAAGGTCTGATCGATCGTCGTATGGCAGACGCTGCATTCATTGCGGATGACCTTGCCGTCGCTGCTGAAATGCTGGCCGTCGTGGCACCGGAAACAGCCCTGAGCGTTGAGATGCCCGATATTGTTGGGCGATGCTTTCCAATCGGTCTTCATCTCGGGGAAAAAGTAGATCTGGTATATCCGCTGGAGTTCGACGACCGCGGCATCGACCGACCCCGTTTTGGTTTTGTAGATCTCGGGGTATGTGGTCTGATAGAACGCCGTAAAATCAGCTGCGATCGCCGCGACTGCCTCTTCGTTGGTCAGATACGGCTTTGCCAGCACCTCGACCGATCTTGCTTTGACAAACGGCAGTTCGAGATCGAGTTTGCCGGCCTCGAGCGAACGGTCGACCGCCTGATTCGGCGACAGATAGACATGCGCCGGCCGGTTATGGCAATCGATGCAGTCCATCTTTCGCTTTGGCGCCGCCGCGATCTCGTCAGCGGTCAATGCCGAATCGCGTGCCTTATATTCGACGACATTGCCGTTCAGGTCCTTCATACGGATGTACGGGATGGTCTGCCGCCGTTCGTCGCCCGAGATAAAGGTCACCTCGTTGTTGACGTTCATATGCCAGTGAATCCCGCCGACCGGGCCACCATTCGGGTCGCCGCCGCCGACCTTGACCAGCAGACGCGTCTGATTGAGATCGCTCTTTTCGCCGTAACCGTAGTGATTAAATATCTTGATCTTGTCGCCGTGAAATTTCTCCGACCAGTGGCATTTCTGACACGTCGCATCGGCCGAACGCATGTTCGCCACCGGCGTCCCGATCGGCCGGTTAAAATGGCCGGTGATCACGCCCTTGAGCTGATTCATGCCATTAAATTTGGCTTTGACATACGCATCGGCACCACCGCCGACGTGGCATTCGACGCAACGGATCCTGGCGTGGGCCGATGCCTGATGGGCGACGAATTCGGGCTTCATCACGTCGTGACAGGCCTGGCCGCAAAACGTGACGGATTCGGTATATTCAAACGCCCGATAGCTCCCGAACGCCGTCATCGAGAGAAATACAAAGCCCACGGATACAAACACCAGCAGTGACCTTCGGCGGCGCGGATCATTTAGATCGAGGATCGGATACGCGGCTATCTCGTCCGCCGATTTATTCCGGCGGCGGCGGCGTTCCCATAGAACCCCAACAAGGGTAACGAATATACCAAACCCGAGAATGCTCGGTACAAAAATGAACGTGATCAGATCTGTATACGGATTGTCCGTCGACTCGGAAAAGCTGATCAACATCAGCAGGACGATGCTCGTAAAACTGGCAACGGCGATCGCGAGCCCGATAAAACTGATGTAATTTCGCAACAAACTCGGAACCGTTTTCTTGTCGGTCGGTTTGTCTGTCGGCTCTTCGGTGATGTCGATATCGTCGTTCATAATTCTTACCCGTTAGAGAACCAAATACGCCAAGGCCGCCCGCTTTAGCGAAGACGGCCAAGGCTCATCAAGCTCTCGCCCAATAGATCGGCGACTAACTTGCCGGCTTGAGTGTTTTCATCAAGTCAACGAGGCCTTTGGCATCCTCGGCGGTAATGCCTTTTGTTTCAAATGCCGGCATATATGGCGGTTTTTCGCCTTTTTTGCCTTTCAAAATGGCATCGATCTGTTCGGCCTCAGGCCGTGTCGGATCGA
>Ga0209023_10002356_pt1 | contig 23729 bp, 18 predicted proteins | sample LakOneMetagenome_FD_187468 | JGI IMG/M metagenome (GOLD analysis project Ga0209023, IMG submission 187468) | Freshwater and sediment microbial communities from Lake Erie, Canada (SPAdes) (version 2) | ecosystem: Environmental > Aquatic > Freshwater > Lentic | place: Lake Erie, Canada... | reverse complement strand
ACCGCCGGCGCTCGTGGGCCGATGCTGCTCCAGGACGTGTGGTTCCTCGAAAAGCTCGCCCACTTCGACCGCGAGGTGATCCCTGAACGACGGATGCACGCCAAGGGGTCCGGTGCGTACGGCACCTTCACGGTGACCAACGACATCACCAAGTACACCTCTGCGAGCGTGTTCGCCGAGGTCGGCACGACGACCGAGATGGTGGTGCGCTTCTCGACCGTGGCCGGCGAGCGCGGCGCCGCGGATGCCGAACGCGACATCCGTGGCTTCGCGGTGCGCTTCTACACCGATCAGGGCAACTGGGACGTCGTGGGCAACAACACGCCGGTGTTCTTCTTCCGTGACGCGCTGAAGTTCCCGGACCTGAACCACGCGGTCAAGCGCGATCCCAAGACCAACCTGCGCAGCGCGGAGAACAACTGGGACTTCTGGACGAACCTGCCCGAGGCGCTGCACCAGGTGACGATCGTGATGTCGGACCGGGGTCTGCCCGCCGGCTACCGCCACATGAACGGCTTCGGCAGCCACACGTTCAGCTTCTACAACGACGCCGGCGAGCGGTACTGGGTGAAGTTCCACCACCGCAGCCAGCAGGGCCTCAAGAACCTGACCGACGCGCAGGCCGCAGCGATCGTCGCGGGCGACCGGGAGTCGAGCCAGCGCGACCTGTTCGACGCGATCGAACAGGGCGACTTCCCCAAGTGGAAGCTGTTCGTGCAGGTGATGCCCGAAGCCGACGCGGAGAAGGTGCCGTACCACCCGTTCGACCTCACGAAGGTGTGGCCGAAGGCCGACTACCCGCTCATCGAGGTCGGCGAGTGGGAGCTCAACCGCAACGCCGAGAACTACCACGCCGAGATCGAGCAGGTCGCGTTCAACCCGGCCAACGTGGTTCCCGGCATCGGCTTCTCGCCGGACCGGATGCTCCAGGGTCGACTGTTCTCCTACGGCGACGCGCAGCGCTACCGCCTGGGGGTGAACCACCACCAGATCCCGGTCAACCAGCCGAAGGGCTGCCCGATGGCCAACCCGTACCATCGCGACGGCGCCATGCGCCTGGACTCCGAGCCCACGCCAGGCATCGAGCCCAACTCCTATGGCCGTTGGCAGGAGCAGCCGCAGTTCCGTGAGCCGCCGCTGCGCATCGATCCGCTCGCGGACCGCTTCGATTTCCGCGAAGACGACGACGACTACTTCGGCCAGCCCGGTGCGTTGTTCCGGACCTTCACTCCGGCGCAGCAGCAACGGCTGTTCGAGAACACCGCCCGTGCCATCACCGGAGCGTCCGCCGAGACGATTCAGCGTCACATCGACAACTGCACAAAGGCCGACCCCGCCTACGGCGCTGGCGTCCGTGCAGCCGTGGACGCGCTCGGTGCCGGCGCTGCACCGACCGCCACCGACGACGACCTCACCGCAGGGCCCGACAGCGACCTCGACCTGCTCTGAGCGGAGCACGTCGGCATCCGACCTGACGGCGCGGCGGCGAGTGCCGCCGTGCCGTCACGCAGCTGCCTCTCCGGCGTGGTGCGCACAGCAGCGTGGCGTCCAAGCCCGGTTCAGGCTACGACACCGGTCCGGAGGCGATCGACGTGGAGACGTTCGGCCCAGCGGAGCCCCTGCTCCACCGCCAGTGGGTACACGGCCCGGGCCCGGTCGCCGTCGAACAGGCTCAACGGGTTGCGACCCGCGTGGGCAGCGATCTGGCGCCCGGGTCGGATCATGGTGATCCTCCGGTCGGGGTGCCGGCGTTTCCAGATGCGAAGCTCTCGGTCGAGCAGGTACCCGGCGCTGCGGCCGATGGGACCCATGTGCGGGCCGGCCAGCGGGGCGACGACGATCACCTCCTCCGCGTCCGCGGCGGCGTCGACCGAGGTGACCGACCACATGCCGCCGTCGATGTAGAGGCGGCCGTCGATGCGATGAGGGGGCAACAGCCCTGGCACGGCAGAGGACGCGGCGGCCAGGTCGGCGAGCGGGTAGCGGCCGCCGTCCAGGATGTGTCGTCGCCGGGTGCGCAGGCACACCGCAGACACTGCGACGAGCGGATGAGTTGCATCGCCGAAGATGCTGCGTGCGACCTCAGCGAGCACACCTCGATGCCGGTTGGGCACCGGGGGCACGTCGATGCCGGCCACGTCGTCGTAGTGCGTCCCCAGCGCGACCGCCGCCGCTGCCCACGACCCCGCGGAGGTGCCGAGCGCGGGGGCGGTGGCGACCGGGATGCCGCCGGCAGCGAGGCCGTGTGCCACGCCGATGGCGTACCCGATGCCGAACACTCCGCCTCCGCCGTAGACCATGGACAGCGGATGCGGTCCCGCGGTCACGGCCGGCACGCCGTCGAGGTCGACGTTGCCGTTCTGGCTGTGTTCGTGGTGCGCCACCGGAATCACCCTCCGATCGTCGACGACCGTGATCGCCGTTGACCGTAACAACGCCTGTGGACGTGCCCTGGCATCCCGTCGACCGTGTGAGCTCCTTCAGGACGGCGTTCATCTGTGCGGTCGCTCTCAGCATGGACGGGCTGCACGAGCGGGCTGCATGACGGTCAGTGTGAGAAGTGGATGGTGGGCAGGATGCGTGCGAGCCAGTTCGGGAGCCACCAGTTGCGTTCGCCGAGGAGTCCCATGATCGAAGGGACGAGCATCATCCGCACCACGGTGGCATCGAGCAGCACCGCGACGGCCAGGGTGACCCCGAGCTCGGTCGGGGGGATCGGTCCGGTCACCCCGAATGCGATGAACACCACGATCATGATGAGCGCCGCGTTCGTGATGGGCCGACCGGTCTTGGCGATCCCTTCACGGATGGCGAGCTGTGTGTCGCCGGTGGCTTCGTAGCGTTCGCGGATCGCGGCCAGCAGGAACAGCTGGTAGTCCATCGACAGCCCGAACAGCAGGGCGAAGAAGAACAGTGGTGCCCAGGCGTCGACGAATCCTTGGTGTTCGATGCCGATGAGGCTTGCCCCGAATCCGTGTTGGAAGACCAGTGTGGCGAAGCCGAAGCTGGCGCCGACGCTGAGCAGGTTGAGGAAGATCGACGAGAGGGCGATCGTGAGGCTGCGGAAGACCACGAGCAGCAGCACGAACGCCACGAGCATGATGATGCCGATCGCGATCGGTGCCCGTCCGATGAGCTCGGCGGTCAGGTCGTGGTTCTGGGCTGCGGGTCCGCCGACGGCGGCGTCGGGGACGGTGTCGCCGATCGTGGTGCGGAGCCTCCCGACCATGTCGGAGGTCTCCTGGGCGTCGACCGCGGTGGCAGGGGTGACACGGACCACCGTCCGGCCGCTGGCCGCGGGCTCTGCTACGACTCGGGCGTCGACGACGTTGCGGTCAGCGGATGCCAACGCGACGACTTCGGGGGCCTGGTCGGTGGGTGTGGTGACGAACAGTGGTGCGGCGGCGCCGGGTCCGAAGGAGGCCACGAGCAGCTCGTAGCCGTCCCGACTCGAGCGTCCTTCGTCGACGACGCGGGCGCCGGGCATGCCGAGGCGCATGCCGATGGCCGGGGCGGCGAGGAGCAGCAGGAAGACGAGCCCGGCGGCGAGGGTGCGGCCGGGGTGGCTGAGGGCGAGACCAGTCCAGCGGGCCCAGCGGCCTTCGGCGGAGCGGTCGGGGTCCTTGTGGCCGCCGGCGACGAGGACCTTGTCGCCCATGGACACGAGCACGGCCGGCAGCAGGGTGAGTGCTGCCAGTCCGACGGCTGCGACCGACAGGATCATCCCCAACGCCATGGACCGGAACACCATGACCGGCACCACGAAGACGGCAGCCAGGGACAGGACCACGGCGAGGGCGGACAGGAACACGGCCTTCCCCGCGGTCGACAGCGTGTTGGCGATGGCGTCGAGGGCATCGAGGCCGTCCTCGCGTTCCTCCCGGTATCGGGAGACGATGAAGAGGCTGTAGTCGATGCCGACGGCCAGGCCGATCATCATCGAGAAGTTCATCGACCACACCGAGAGCGGGGTGGCGTCGCCGAGGAGGTGCAGTGCTGCGAAGCCCACAGCGATCCCGGCGAGGGCGAGCAGGAGGGGGATGCCGGCGGCGATGGCGGATCCGAATGCGATGAACAGCAGGATCACCGTGGGGACGCCCGAGACGAGCTCCGCCATGTGGAGCGCCTCCGCGTTCGTCGTGTTGAAGTCGCTCCAGACCGGCCACTCACCGGTCACCTCTGCTTGGGTGCCCTTCGGGAGCTTCAGCGCGTCGACGTGGTCGATGAGCAACCCCGCCGATTTGGGGAGGTGGGCGTCGTCTTGGGCCTCGAGTTGCACCGGGATCAACGCGGTCAGCCCATCCCTGGAGACCAGACCGGCTTCGGCTGGCTGGGTCAGCGGATCCACCACCGATGCCGCGCCGGGGGCCTCTTGGAGATCGGACACGAGCCGGTTCACGCCGGTGGGGTCCTGGCTGATCGGCGTCTTCTGGCGGTAGACGACCACCGCTGCTTCGGCTCCGAGCCGTGGGAAGTCGCGTCGCAGCTCGTCGCGCACCTTCACCGACGTCGAGCCCTGGGCCTCCCAGCCGGCGCCCGACAGCGCTCCGGAGAGGGTCAGCGCCAAGGGCGCTGCGGCCAGGGTCGCGATCAGCCACACGACCATCACCGCTCGGCGGTGCGTGCCGGAGAACCTGGCCATCCGCGCGAACCAGGGCTCGCGGCCGTCGTCACTGCTCGACGGCGGCAACATGCCGTCCGAACTGGGGATCGTGATCATCGGTTCCTCCGTGGGTGCATGGACACGATGATCAATCTATATACCCCTGGGGGTATATAGCAATACCCCCGGGGGTACGCCTGAATGGGCGGGCGGTCGACAGGGTGTGGGCCGGCACCTCGATCGCGCCGCCGGTCCTTTCCCATCAAGAAACACCCGTGTTCGTCGATTGGTAACGTCGCCGGATGCGACAGCGACGAGATGAACAGATCGCCGGTCGCCGCGTCCTCATCACGGGCGCGGCACGAGGCATCGGTGCGGCCCTGGCCGAACGCCTGCACGAGCGGGGTGCCCGTGTTGCACTCGCGGGCCTCGAGCCCGACCTGCTCGCCCAGGTCGCCGGTCCTCTGGGTGCGCCGTGGTGGACCTGCGACGTGACCGACCGCCACCAGGTCGACGCGGCGGTCGACGAGGCGGCCGAACACCTCGGCGGGCTCGACGTCGTGGTCGCCAACGCCGGCGTCGGGGCGCAGCTGCCGATCGTCGACGGCGACCCCACGATCTTCGAGCGAACCTTCGACGTGAACGTGCTCGGCACCTACTACACGCTGCGCGCAGCTGGCCGACACATCAGCCACCCGAACGGCTACGCGATCGCCGTCTCGTCGCTTGCCGCAGCGGTGCACGTGCCACTGCTCGGCGCGTACAGCGCGTCGAAGGCGGCGGTCGAGTCACTCGGCAACACGCTGCGCCAGGAGCTGCGACCGAGCGGCGCCCGGCTCGGCGTCGCCTACTTCGCCGAGCTCGACACCGACATGACGAGCCGCGGGTTCGGCACCGAGGCGGCACAGCGGTTCCTGGGCGGCGGCAACCTCACTCGGGTCACACCCCTGTCGGTCGGCATCGATGCACTCGAGCGTGGCATCAACCGCAGGTCCCGCATCATCTGCGCGCCGCGCTACGTCGCACCGATCCTTCCGATCCGCATGTTGGCGCAGCCGGCGTTCGAGCTGGTCGTACGCGGTCGACTTGCCGAGGTGCTCGACATCGCCCGCGGAGAGGTCGTCGACCTGACGACGCCGCAGCCGGGACGAACTCGATGAGCTCGGCCACTGGCGCCTCGGGCGGGCCGGGCACCCTGGGCGGAAGCCGCGCGCTCGATGTGCCGAGGATCGCGCCGGGGTCACGTATCGACGTCGGCCTGATCGCCTGGACGTTCGCGACGATCGCCGGACGAGTGGCCAGGACCGAGCCGCCGAACCTCTTCCTGACCCTGGGTCGGCACCGACGGCTGTTCCGCGGATGGCTGCACTTCGCCGGCACTCTGATGCCCGGCGGTCGCCTGGCTCGACGCGAGTCGGAGCTGGTCATCCTTCGCGTCGCTCACCGTCAGGGGAGCACCTACGAGTTCGACCACCACGTGCGCCTCGGCAAGCGGGCCGGCGTCACGCCAGACGATCTTCGTCGTCTCACGGCCAGCGTCGACACGGCCAGCGTCGACACGGTCGTTGGCGACAACGCGAGCTCGCACGGGACCACGGGTGGTTGGTCGCCTCGGGAAGCCGCGATGCTGGATGCAGTGGACGCGTTGATCGACCAGGAGGACCTCGACGACGCGCAGTGGCGCAGCATCGCAGCCCACCTCGACCCACGCGAGCTGATCGAGCTCGTCATGTTGGTCGGGCACTACCGGATGCTCGCCACGGCGATCACCGTGCTGCGGATCCAGCCGGACGCGCCTCGTGGCTGACCCGGCCGTGCGCCGGCTGCCGCGCGGGCGCCACCCGCTCAGCCGGGAGGAGGTCGAAGCCGATCAGCGCGTGCGGATCCTGATGGCCGTCGCCGACACGATGTCCACCCAGGGGTACGTCAACACTCCCGTCGCCGACATCATCAGCAGCGCCGGTGTCTCCCGAGCGACCTACTACTCGATGTTCACCGACAAGCTCGATGCGTTCCTCGCCGCGTTCGACTTCGTCGGCGAGCTGCTCGTGTCGAGCATGGCCACAGCGACCGGAGAGGACGGCACCCCCTTCGAGAAGGTGGAGCGGGCAATGAACGCCTACCTCCAAGCCATCGCCGCCCAACCCGGATACGCCCGGCTGTTCCTCATCGAGGTGTACGCGGCCGGACCGGAAGCGATCGGGCGTCGCCACGCGGTGCAGGCCCGGCTGGTCGAGGATCTCGCCGACATGCTCGGTGCCACCACCGACTCCGCACGGTTCGCGTGCCAGGTGATCGTGACGTCGGTGAGCGCGATGCTGGTCGGTCCGCTCATCGCAGGGGATCCGCAGGCGGTGCTCGCGCTGGGACCGCCGATGCTTGAACACGTCCGTCGTCTGATCGACGACGGCATCGCCACCACCTGACCATCCGACGGGCCATCTGGCGTCCGGTAGACCCGCATCACGAGGCCGTCGCGTGCTGTTGACCGCTTGTTGACCGCGGTGGGTGATGATGCGTCTCAGAGGGAGAGGGCGGTTGAGCTCGTGGCCTTCACGGACGTGGGGAGGAGCGTTCGTGAAGCCACGTGGTCGACCCGCCCGGAGAGACAGCGACCGTCCCGACCACCAGCCGATCACTGACGACGATTGATGGGGGCCGCCGCAGAGGTCGATACCGTTGGCAGCGACGACGGCCCACGCACCGCTGAGGTGTGATGGACCTCGTCGACGTCAGGTTCGATCGGCCGACACGGGGTCACGATGTCGAAGCAGCGCAAGAAGCCCAAGAAGCACCAGAAGAAGTCCGCATCGGGGGCTCACGGTCACGGGCAGGGTCCGGAGGCCGGTGCCGCCCGACCTGAGCAGGTTCCCACGCTGTCTCGCAAGCACTACGAGCGCGAGCTCCGGCACCTGCAGGAGGAGCTGGTCCACCTGCAGGACTGGGTCGTCGACACGGGGGCCAAGGTGTGCGTGGTCTTCGAGGGTCGCGACACCGCAGGCAAAGGCGGGGTGATCAAGCGACTCGTCGAGCGCGTCAGCCCTCGGGTGTTCAACGTCGTTGCACTGCCGGCGCCGACCGAGCGTGAGAAGTCCCAGATGTTCGTCCAGCGCTACATCGCGCACTTCCCGGCAGCCGGCGAGGTCGTCATCTTCGACCGCTCCTGGTACAACCGCGCGGGTGTCGAACGGGTGATGGGGTTCACCGCCGAGGACCAGGTCGAACGCTTCCTCCGCATCGTGCCCGAGGTCGAGCGGGCGATGGTCGATTCGGGGATCATCTTGTTGAAGTACTGGCTGGAGGTCGCACCGGACGAGCAGACCCGTCGGCTCGAAGCTCGGATCGACGACGGCCGCAAGACCTGGAAGCTGTCGCCGATGGACCTGGAGTCCTACAGCCGTTGGTACGACTACTCGAGGGCTCGTGACGACATGTTCGCAGCGACCGACACGTCGTGGGCGCCGTGGTTCGTCGCCGACTCGAACAACAAGAAGCGCGCTCGTCTGAACATCATCAGCCACCTGCTCGGCCAGATCCCCTACGAGCGGCGGTCGCCGTCGAAGGTGACGCTGCCGGACCGCCAGAAGCCCGGCGACTACGTCGACCCCAAACGACCGCTGCACTTGGTCCCGGAGCGGTTCTGACAGCCTCCTCCTCGGCGTTCTGGTCTGCTCTCGCCGTAGCGCAGCAAAGGGGTTCCGGGGTCGTGTGACCGAGGTCTCGGTGCAATCGTCGGTGGTGCGGGACACAGTGGGGGCACCTTCAACGCACAGGAGGTCACCATGCGTGACAACTCCGGACACGAGCCGTGGGACCCAGCGTCCCGCCATCCGCGGGTGCTGATCGAGTGTCCCGCCAGCGCGTCGCCGTCGATCGTGGCGCAGGTCGTGGAACGGCACGGGTTCGCGGTGAGGACCTGCGTTGGCCCGCAGGACCGCGGCGGGTGTGACCTGATCGACAAGGGCGTCTGTTCACTGGTGAGCGGCGCGGATGTGGTGGTCAACATGCTCCACTCCGAGGACCCCTCTGCCCAATCGGTGCTCGGAGCGGTGATGGGGGAGCGCCGGCCGCCAGCGACGGTGGTGGAGCTGACACCGGCGCGCATCGCTGCAACGGGTCTCGGCGCTGGCGAGCACATCGGTCCACCCCAGCCGACGGTCATCACCACGCCGGTGAACGCGGCCGGCCTGATCCAAGGGATCAACGACGCGATCGAACGACAGGAGCGAACCGTCCCGTGGTGGGGTGACGGCTACCCCTGACAGGTGCATCGAGGGACCTTGAACCCGCGTCGGCGAGTTCGGGTCAGCCGAGCTCCGCCAGGATGTCGTTCATCTCGGCACGGAACCTGCGGAGTTCGTCGCGGTGCAGCGCGGACAACGAAGCGAGGAGCGCATTGCCTCGTTCGGTGACGTCGATCAGTTGGCGGCGGTGGTCCTCGGGGTCGACGTGAGTGGTCACCAGTCCGGCCTGCTCGGCGCGCCGGACGAGCTCGACCGTCGAGTGGTTCCGCAGCTGGAGCCGATCGGCCATGTCGGACACCGAAGGGGAGTCAGAGCCCGGCCACCCCTTGACGGCGAGGACCAGCTGGTGCTGCGCGGGAGTGACCCCGGCGCTGCGCGCCGCGTCCTCGGAGAACCGCTGGAACACCCTCAGCGCGTGTCGGAACTCCGCCAACGTCACGTACTCGCGTCGGCTGATCGGTCGGGAACTCATCGGTCGTCCACCTCGTTGGTCGCGTCGGGTTCGACGAACGGATCGGTCGCGTCGGACGCCCCGTCAGCGGCTGGGAGGCGGGCCCGCTGGGTCTCGATGAGGTGCACCGACGAGGAGGCCAACAGCGCAACTACTGCGGCGATCACCGTCACTGGGAGGAGCGACAGCCCGGCCATCTCGGTGACGACCAGCGTGGATCCGATCGGGGTCTTGGTGACGCCCACGCACAACGCCACCATGGCGCACACCATGAGGACCGTCATGTTGGTGCCGGGCGCCGCGGCATGGACGAGTTGGCCGGCCGCTGCCCCCATGAAGAACAACGGGATGATGAAGCCCCCCTTCCAGCCGCTCGCAAGCGTCACCGTGGTGCCGAGGAACTTCGCCAGCACTGCAATCGCCAGGGCCCCAGCAGCGAGGCGGGTTTCCGTCAGGGACTCGATCTGCGCCTCGCCGAAGGTGAGGGCGTACGGCGACCACAGCCCGAGGAGGCCGAGGAGCAGGCCGCCGACGATGTAGCGGGCTGCGACCGGCAGGCGGGTGATCACGCTGCGCATGGCACCCACGGTCACGCTGAAGATCCACGCCCCGGCGGCGCCGGCCAGACCGATCGCGACCGCGATCCCAAGGTCGCCGATGCGCAGCGGTCCGAAGTCCGGGAAGGTCCACACCGGCCCGACGCCCAACCCGCTCAAGCCCAGGTACACGCCGTACCCGCACAGCGAACCGACGATCGCCGGAACGAGCGCTTCGTAGTACTGCAGGCCGCGACGGTGGAGGATCTCGAGCGCGAAGAAGGCCGACCCGAGCGGCGCGCCGAAGAGGACGGTGAAGCCGGCGGCCATCCCGGTGATCGTGAGGATCCGGGAGTCCGGGATCGGTCGGCGCATCCGGGTTGCGACGAGCGTGCCGACCGTGCCGGTGGTCTGCACGAGCGGTGCCTCGGGGCCCATGGCAGATCCGGCTGCGACGCACAGCAACGATGACGGGATCAGGGACCGCAGTCCTCGGATGCCCTGGGCGCCGCCGACGACGTGGATGTTGTCGACGAGCAGCTCCACGTTGCCGGTCTCGCCGGCGAAGTGGGTGATGAGCGCAACGGCGGCGCCGACGGCGACCAGGATCGCGAGCTGCGTGGTCGCCGCGTGGTGTTCCGGGCCGAGCACCGACATCAGCAGGTGCAGCGCGCCGACGTAGGCGGCACCGATCAGTCCTCCGAGCACTCCCACGATCGCCGTGGGCGCACCGAGGCCGCTCCGAAGACGAACGGAAGCAGAGCCGAGGAGGTCACGCAGGGGAGGTCGCACCAAATGATCGTGTCACGATATGTCTGGGTTCGACCAGTCGGGTTGCGATCCGAGCCGCAGAGCCTGGGCGATGTGTGACGGGCGACTCACGTGACACCCGTCGAACTCGATCGGGACCTTCTGCCCTACTGAGAGGATTCTTTGGATCCGTACGCTCCCCTTGAGAAGTCGGGAGGCACGGCATGAGCCAGCCCCAGAGTCCAGAAGCGACAGGCACCCTTCCGGGTAGTTCGGCGCTTCTGGCATGACTTCCCACAGGCATTCGCGGACGGACCGGTCGACGGCGTTTCGGTGCCCGACCTCCGGTCTGCTCGCCCGAGGGAACAGGAGTCGGGACACATGACCGACACACCCACACCATCCAACGAGAAGGGCCTCGGCTACGACGGCTGGCTCGTCATCGCCGTCATGCTGTCGCTGATATCGATCCTCGCGGCAGTGGTAGGGATCGGCTTCGCGGTCCGTGCGGTGAAGGACTCAGACGGCGCACCTGCATCGGTGGGATCGTCCGGGTCGAAGACCTATGAGATCGAGCTCGGTGACCTCTACGTCAAGCCCTCTTCGATCGACGTGGCAGCCGGGTCCGAGGTCATCCTCAAGGTGACGAACAAGGGCGCGATGCAACACGACCTCAAGCTCAACGGCGACAAGGGAACCGAGTTGATCGACCCAGGCGGATCGCAGACGGTCAGCCTGGGGAAGATCGACTCGAGTGCGCAGGCATGGTGCACCGTCCCCGGCCACAAGGCCGCAGGGATGATCCTCGACATCAAGGTCGCGGGCGGTGCGGCCGCCTCCGGGAGCGCGACGGCGGCCGGCGCGACTGCGGATGCGGCGGGAGCGAAGATCGACTTCTCTGCCAGCCCACCGGCGGACTTCAAGCCGTATGACCCGATGCTGCAGCCGGCACCGAACGGTCGTGAGCACACGCTGACGTTGCACGCCACGGAGAAGGAGATGGAGATCGCCCCTGGCGTCAAGCAGCAGCTGTGGACCTTCAACGACATGGTGCCCGGTCCGATCCTGCGAGGACACGTCGGTGACATCTTCACGATCACCCTCGTCAACGACGGCAAGATGGGTCACTCCATCGACTTCCACGCCAGCAAGGTTGCGTGGAATGACGAGATGCGCACGATTCAGCCCGGCGAGTCGCTCGTCTACCAGTACGAGGCGAAGTTGGCAGGCGCGTTCATGTACCACTGCGGCACCGCTCCGGCGCTGCACCACATCGGCAACGGCATGTTCGGTGCAATCATCATCGACCCACCGAACCTCGCCCCGGTCGACCACGAGTTCGTGTTCGTGCAGTCGGAGTTCTACACCGGACCGCAGGGCGAACCGGGCGACCTGACCAAGATGCAGCACGAGGCGTGGGACGCAGTGGTCTTCAACGGCTACGTCAGCCAGTACCAGCACCATCCGATCCGGGTCGAGCCCGGACAGCGTGTGCGGGCATGGGTCGTCGACGCCGGACCGTCGGAGAACTCGTCGTTCCACATCGTCGGCACGATCTTCGACACCGTGTTCAAGGAAGGCTCGTACCTCCTGCAACCGGACGCCCGTCAAGGCGGTTCACAGGCCCTCGACCTGCAACCGGCGCAGGGCGGGTTCGTGGAGTTCACGCTCGACGAAGCCGGGCTCTACCCGATGGTGACCCACAAGTTCGCCAACGTCGGCAAGGGCGCCATGGGCTTCTTCCAGGCGGGCGAGGTCGACATGGCGGGGGTCGGCGGTCACTGAGACCGAGGAGTGGATGCGGTCGTCGGCAGCGTGCCGGCGGCCGCTTCCGCGTCCGGCCGCTGGATCGTTCGCACTCGACGAACGGGTGCCCCCGAAGGCGGTGTTCGGTGGGCGGCGGGCCTCGGCCCCGATGGTCGGGGCGCCTTGCGGTGGAGCATCCGGTAGGTCATCGCCCACACGACGGCAGCGATCGAGATGGCCGCGGTCACCTGATACAGCCGCTGCGATCGGTCGGTGCCGGCAAACGCGGCATGCAGCGACGTGAGCCAGAACGTCAGATAGCTGACCAGGTGGATCGTGTGCCAGAACTTGCGGGGCAGCCGCTTCATCGCGAGTGAGGTGACTTCGACGGCGAGCAGGCTCCACGCAGCAACGACGCCGAGCGCGACCGCTCCGGGCTTCCATGTCGAGGCGAAGGGGATGGCGAGGTCGGCCAGCGTGAACGTCGTGTAGTTGTCGGCCACCAGCGCGGTGAGGTGGATTCCAACGAAGCAGATGGTGAGACCTCCGAGCCAGCGATGGAGGTCGAGGAGCCACGCAGGTCGGCGGTGCCGTGGAAACGCCTTGGTGGACAACACGATGCCCCACAGGACCGACGCGGTGAGCAGCAGCCACGCCACGACGCCAGACGCTCGGACCACGTACCACCAGAACTGACCGTTCACGATGCGGCTCCTGTGTTGAGGAGAAGGTCGGCGAGGTCGCCGGTGACCATCGCTTCGCCATGGTCGGTGACCGCGATCCCGCTCAGCTCATGGCTGTCGAGGAAGTCGATGACCGACCGGCTCCCTGCGAGGATGGCGGCTGTTGCGAAGGCTTCCGCTCGCCACCCCGAGCGAGCGAACACCGTGACCGCAGCCAGGTCGGTGTCCGACTGGGCGCCGGTGGCCGGATCGATGACGTGGTGGCGCTCTCGACCGCCGTGATCCCATCTGCGGGACCGGGTGCTCGACGTGGCGACACCGCCGCTGTCGATCATCGTCTGGCACAACGTCGTCCCGTCGGGCCCGCCTCGCTCGATGTCGACGCGCCAGCCCTCTGCCTCGGGCGCGCTGCCACCCACCGTGAGGTCGCCGCCGATGCTGACGAGCGCACCGGCGGCCCCTGTGGTCAAGAGGAGGTCGACCACCATGTCGGCAGCGAGCCCCTTGCCGATGCCGCCAGCGTCGAGTGCCGTGCCAGGCGGGATGGTGACCGTCGATCGGATCGGATCGACGAGGATCTGATCCAACGCGCCGGAGTGGGTGGCCCCCGGGCGCAGGGACGTGGTCGATGCCGGATTGACCCTGCTGGCCTCGTACCCGTTGGCGACGAGGATCGGCAGCGTCGTGGGGTCGTACCGTCCCTGGGTCAGGTTCCAGGCCGTCTGCATGGTTTGGATGAGGGTGATCGTCTCCGGAGCAACCATGGCCGGGGCGCCCGCTCCGTCGTTGATCCGGGTGATGTCGCTGTCCGGGAGGAAGCGGCTCCAGCGGGTCTCGAGGCGTTCCACCAGCTCCACCGCCTGCTCGATGCCCAGCAGACTCCCCGGGTCGTTCACGATGATGTGCAGCTCGCAGGCCATCACCGTCCCGCGGTGCTCAACGACTGCCATGGGTCGTTGCGGCAGGGGCCTGAGGGTGGGGAGTGGCCGGACGCACCGTCGGGCGGGCCGTGAGGGTCGTCGCCGCACCAGAAGGCGGAGCGACCGCGGTGCGAGGAGCGACCGTGGGACGGGGGACTGCAGCAGCGCCAGCAACGCCGGCGGCACGGGGAACGTCGGTGGTGCGCTGGGTGCCAGCAGGGCCCGGGGCAGCACCGGCGGCAGGTCGTGCCGGGTGCACCACGACCACGACCGGAGGTGGTGCGGTGCTAGGAGCGATCGGCGGCGTCGTGGTCTCGCCGCCGGCGGCAGCCGCTGGTGATGCGGTCCCGGCGTTGTAGCCCATAACCCCGACGAGTCCCAGCATCGTCGTGGCCCCGATCCCGGCAGCGGCGATGCGGGCCCGATGCGCTGGATGTCGGCGCTTGGTACCAGGGCGACGAGCGTTGGCGAGCGCTGTGAGGCGAGCCTCCTGTGCCGCCGAGTTGGACCGGCCGGCGGACGTGGTGGTGGCCCGGTCAGTCATCGGAATCACGCCCCTCGTGGCCATGATCGTCGGAGGTCCGATCCTTGGCGTCGTGGTCGTCGGACTTGTGGTCGTCGGACTTGTGGTCGTCGGAGTGCTCGCTGCTCTTGGACCGGTCGGTGATCGACGGTGCAACCGGCTCGGTCACATCGCCCGTGACGGTGCCATCGGCGGCCAGCGTCGCGGTGAAGTGCAGCGTCCGGCTGCCGCTGGTGAAGGTGACGCCCGCCTGGCTTGCTGCGGCAGTCACGGGAGCTGCGGTCCAGCCGTTGGCAGGTGTGATGAGCCGAACGCTCACCACACCTCCGTCGGTCGTGACGTCGACGGTGCCTGCGGTGTCCACGGTGAAGCGCTGCGACCCGACGGGTGCCGACGGGTCGGAGGAGAGTGGCATGCCTTGGCTGTCCAAGTAGACGTCGACGACCTTCGTGTCGGTCGGGACGAGATCGCCTGCTGCCGCCAGCGTGCCGACCCGGGTCGGGTCGGTGCTGGCGAGGATGCCCACGTTGGCGCCGATGGCGAACAGGCCGGCAAGCCCAACGGCGAGGATCGAAGCGCCGGTGACGATCTTGGTCCGGCCGCTGAGTCGGTTCGGGGTCTTCTGGCTGGTCATGGGCTCGACCCTACGAATCGCTTCGTGAGCAACATCGCCGGGCAATGCAAGGGTTTGGCAAGGAGTAGCGGCGACCGCGCACCGGTCGTGGCAGGCTGCCGCGGTGCGCCTGCTCATGGTGGAAGACGACCCCACGATTGCGGGCCCCATGCTCGAGGGCCTCCGCCGGGAAGGCTTCGACGTCACCCACACCCAGACGGGTGCCGAGGCGCTTGCCGCGCCTGCGGTCGATCTGGTCCTCCTGGATCTGGGGTTGCCCGATCTCGAGGGCCGAGTGGTGTGCCAGGAGCTCCGAGCGCGCGGGTCGGTGCCCATCATCGTCGTCACGGCTCGGGGTGCCGAGCTCGATCGCGTCACGCTGCTCGAGCTCGGTGCGGACGACTACGTGATCAAGCCGTTCGGCTTCCGGGAGTTGGTCGCGCGCATCAGGGCGGTGCTGCGCCGCTCGAGTGCCGGCGGCGACGGCTCCCCGGTATCGCGCGTAGCGATCGGCGATCTGACCATCGATCGTCGAACCCGGACCGTCACCAGCGGAGGCGACGTCGTGGCGCTGTCGCCGAAGGAGTTCGACCTGCTCGCCTGCCTGGCGGAGGACCCGGGCGCGGTGCAGAGCCGCGACCAGCTCATGCGCGAGGTGTGGGACGAGCACTGGTGGGGCTCCACGAAGACACTCGACGTGCACATCGCGTCGCTCCGCAAGAAGGTGGGGTCAGACCTCATCGAGACCGTCCGGTCCGTCGGCTATCGGCTCAAGGCGCCCGACACCGAATGACCCGGCGACTCCTGCTGAGCTACCTGGCGATCACGCTCGTGGTCCTGGCGATGTTGGAGATCCCGCTCGGGATCTTCTACGCGCAGCGCGAGCGGGACCGCTTCACCGCGGATGTCGAGCGTGACGCGACGGTGATCGCAACGATCTACGAAGATGACCTAGAGCACGGCGAAGTAGCAGACCCCGCCCCTGCGGAGCGGTATCGGGACCGCACCGGTGCTCGGGTGGTGGTGGTCGACGACAGCGGTGCCTCCATCGTCGACACCGGCGCGGCCACGCCGCGTGACTTCTCCACCCGACCCGAGATCGCCAGCGCACTCGTCGGTGAACGCGCCACCGGCATCCGTCGCTCGGACACGCTCGACACCTCGCTGCTGTACGTGGCGGTGCCGGTGGCGTCGAGCGGCATCGTGCATGGGGCGTTGCGCCTCACCCTTGATGCCAGCAGCGTCGACGATCGGATCTACCGGTTCTGGGCGGGACTGGCAGGGATCGCGGTCGTCATCACCGGCGTCGTGAGCCTTGTCGGCTGGGGGCTCGCACGCTCGGTCACCGAACCGATCCGGCATCTACGTGAGACCGCGACGCGCTACTCGGGAGGCGATCTCTCGGTGGACGCGCGGCCCGTTCTCGGTCCACCCGAGATCCGCGAGCTCGCCTCGTCGATGGACACGATGGCGGTTCGGCTCGAGGCGCTGATCGATGAGCAGCGATCGTTCGTCGCTGATGCCTCGCACCAGTTGCGCACTCCGCTGACGGCCTTGCGGCTTCGGCTGGAGAACCTTCAGACCGGTGCTCCCTCTGAGGTCGCCGCCGAGCTCGACACGGTGATCGACGAGAGCGTCCGGCTCGCCGCATTGGTGGGCGACCTGCTGGTGCTCGCTCAGGCCGATGAACACCGGCCTGTCGGTGTGGTGGATCTTGGTGAGCTCGTCGCCGGGCGCTGCGACATGTGGTCGGCGGTCGCGGAGGAGCGACACATCACGATCGAGATGCGCTCGCCCGACACGGTGGTCATGGCTCGTGCCATTCCTGGCGCAGTCGACCAGGTGCTCGACAACCTGATCGACAACGCGCTCAACGCCAGTCCCGACGATGTCGCGATCCGGATCGAGTTGGTTCCCGGAACCGACGAGCACGTGCTCACCGTCAGCGACGAGGGCCCGGGACTCAGCGATGCCGACAAGCAGCGGGCGTGTCAGCGCTTCTGGCGGGGTGACGCCTCGTTGCCCGGCACCGGTCTGGGCCTGGCGATCGTGTCGTCGTTGGTCGTCGGTTCCGGTGGCCGGATCGACCTGATGGATGCTCCGTGCGGCGGACTCGCCGTGGCAGTCCACCTGCCGGCGGCGACGCCGGGCGAGCAGGCCACGCAGATGACGACGAGGTCAACCGGCGTCGGGATCGACCGGGATCAGCGGCAGCCCACGTAGCAGCCCTTGGATGGCGAGCACGTCGCGGGGGATGAACTCGGCGATGGTCAACCCCACGACATCGCTGACGGTAGAGACGTCGGCGATCACTCGCCGAACCTGCTCGCGGCTGAGTCCGCCTGGTTCCTTGCCCAGACCGAGCGCGACCTCGTCGCTGTCGATGGCGTCGACATCCAGGTGGATCGCCACCTTGGTGGCACCCGTCGACGCGAGCCACTCCACGAGCGGCTGCGAGGTCGTGCGCAGGTCGTCCGGGCTAAAGGCCGTCAGACCCCATTCGGCGATGTGCGGGTACGCGTCCGGTTCCCAGGAGTGCAGGCCGGTGAGGGCCACCCGGCTGGGTTCGACGGTGGCAGGGAGGAGCTCGACGATCCCCTGGTCGCCGCGGCCGATGAGCGTGCTCACCGCCATCGCGTGGTACCCGTCGTACGCGGTGTCGGGGGTATCGCAGTCGGGGTGGGAATCGATCCAGACCACGGCGAGGTCGTCGCCGTACGCCGCTGCCAGGGTCGCGAACGGGGCGACGCTCACAGAGCACTCACCGCCCAGGGTGAGCACCCTGTCGACATCGTGGCGGCGGATCGCATCGAGCGCCGCGATCAGGGACTGCACGACGGCGCCGCGGGACTCGACACCGTTCGTGGAGCCCTCGCCGGACTCGACCATGTCGACCGGGACGATCTCTGTGGGTCCCGCGTGGTCGGGCAGCACGGCCTGCAGGACGCGCGACCCGGTGGCGTACCCGTGCCTGGCGTCGGACACGGGTACATCGGGCAGCAGGTGTTCGACGTTCGCTCTGGTGGCACCCTGCCATTGGGGCCACACCAGGCGCAGCGTGGTCGGACCGTCGAATCCGTCAGTCATCGTCATCCTCGGACGCTCTCTCGTCGGGTCCCAGGATCCGCCGTGTGGCTCGACCGACCTGGGGCGTGGGGCTGGTCACTGCTCGGTCGTCACCGCCGGGACGTCACGCCGCGCGTTCGAGTGCCCCGCTCAGGACGCCGTCGACGTAGTCACCGACCTTGGACGACCAGAGGAAGCCGACGTGGTTGCCCGGGAACCATCGGATCGACGGTCGGTTCCAGTGCTCCCACAGTGCGGTGGCCTGCGCGGGCACCGCCATGCGGTCACCCAGACCGGCGAAGATGAACCTTCGATCCTCGGGCACCTGACACGGTATCGCCAGCGGTGAGACCACCCGGTGCACCTGTTCGACGTTGCCTTCGAGGATCCCGTGCTGCACGGCTCGTTCGCGGACGTGGCGCGGTGACTGGAGCGCGAACAGCGCGGGGAAGTCGCACACCGGGATCCCGGCGATCACCGCGTCGAGATCGCCGTCGAAGCAGGTCGTCAACGACGTCACGTACCCGCCGAGCGACACTCCGTAGAGCGCGAGGGCGGTCGGGTCCTGGCTCCGTACCCAGCTGAGCAGGCGACGCACGTCCCACACCGACTGCGACAGGGCGTGCACGCAGTTCATCATGTCGAAGCCGAGGAAGTCCTCGCCGCCGATCCGGGAGGGCCTGCGAGCCCCGTGCACGGGCAGCACGATCGCCGCCACGTTCCAGCCGAGCTCGTGGTACACGTGCAGCGCCCGGAAGGTGATGATGTCGGCCACGGCCGCGCCGGTGCCGAACCCGTGCACGCCGACCATCCATGGTCGCGGCCCGTCGTCGTGTTCGAGCAGCCACGCCGAGGCGGTCCGGTTGTTCTTGAACGCCGCCCACCGCTCGGCCCCCGGCTCTTCGACGCGGGGCTCGTAGCCGCTCTGCCACCAGATCCGGCGATACGACTCTCCGAGCGCCCAGCCGCGGGTGGAGATGACCTCGGCATCACCGAGCGGCGGAGGATCGCTGTGGTACGAGAGCGGGTCGGAGATCCATCCGCGATCGTCGAACAGAGATCGTGCCTCGACGAGCTCGGCGGCGACGCGCAGGTAGTCGGCCCGGCGGGGTGACCTGCTCGGTCCCTGGACCAGCGCCATCACCGCTTCGTCCATCGCGACGTGTGCGGCGAGCGATGCGGTCATCTTGATCTGCGGGGCGCCGGGGATGCGGCCGGCCTCGGTCATGCCGGCGTCGATGGCCCAGCGAAGGGTGCGAGGTCCGACCGTCGTCAGCCGTGCGAGGGGCCAGCGGGCGATGCCCTTCTCGATCCGGTTCAGGGCCGTGATGCTGCCCCGCTCGTCTTCGGCGACCTCCTCCAGGCGCACCTCGTCGAGCTCGGGGGGCGGGCCTGGCAGGTGTCGGCGCAGCAGATCAACGGTCATGATGCGGTCACCTCGTCGTCGGACGACTCGTCGGCCGTCGTAGCGGTGTCGGTCGGTGTGGCGGTGTCGGCCGTCGGAGCGGAGCGCTCGTCGGAAGTTGCTTCGAGCAGCGCAGCCCGCTGCTCTTCGGCCTCGGCCGCAGCGCGGAGCACCTCGATGCCGTCGATGATGCCCTGGACGAGCGCGTCGATATCGGGAGCGACGTCGGGGCAACCGATCACCCCGATGTCCATGTTGCCCATGTTCGACAGGACCGTGATGTTGAGCCCGGAGCCCTCGATCAGTGGCCCGAACGGATAGACGCCCTTGAGCCGGGCGCCGGCGACGTACAACGGGAACGGCGGGCCGGGCACGTTGGAGATGACCAGGTTGTGGATCGGCGCCAGGCGATCGGCGAGACCAGCCGAGCTGTACATCCGGCTGGCCAGGTTGAAGATCGCCGGTGGGGTGAGCTCGGTGACGTCGCCGATGATGTCGGCGCTCAACGCGCCGTGGACCGCCTTCGCGTCCCTGGTGTCGGCCCTGACGGCTTGGAGCTGCTCGACAGGATCTTCGACGTGCACCGGGAGCCGCACGAACATGTTCGACACCTGGTTGGCGGCGGCATCGGCCTTGGCTTGGCCGTGGACCGACACGGGCACACTCACCACGAGTGGCCGGTCGAGGTGCTCCCCGTGATCGGCCAGATAGGCGCGAAGCGCCTGCGTGCACGCTGCAAGGAACACGTCGTTCACGGTGGTGCCGAACACCGACTTGGCGAGCTTGAGGTCATCGAGTGGGGCGGCGCCGAACGCAACCGAGCGGCGGCGGGTGAGCGAGCGGTTGAAGAATGTCCGTGGTGCATCGAAGGGCCGGGCCATCGTCGGGCCGTCCTCGGGACCGCCGACGACTTCGAGCACCACTCGCCCGGCCGACGCGAACGATCGTCCCAGCGCGCGGACGCCGCGCAGCGGGCTCCGAACCCGTGAGCCCAGCGCGCCGAACAGCAACTCCGCCTGATTGGGGAGTCGGTCGGATCGATACGGAGGTGGCTCGCCGTCGGTCGTTCCCTCGGCGTCGAGATCGACGATCTGGGCCATGATGTCGGTCCCCGTCGCCCCGTCGACGGCGACGTGGTGCACCTTCGTGACCGCAGCGAACGAGCCGTCGGCGAAGCCTTCGATGACGTTCATGCTCCACAGCGGCTTGCTCAGGTCGAGAGGCTCCGACGCGAAATCGCCGACCCACGCTTCGAGGTCCTCTGTGGTCGCGGATCCTCCCAGGTCGATCCGGTGCAGATGGTCATCGATGTCGAAGTCCGGGTCGTCGACCCACACCGGGTGATCGATGCCGAGCGGGGACTTGAGCAGCCGCTTTCGGAACACCGGGATGCGATGGAGCCGACCCAGCACGTGGGTCCTGAACTTGTCGAACGAATAGCCGCCGGGCACGGTCGACGGGTCGAGGACCAGCACGCCCGTGACGTGCATGTGCACGATGCGGTTCTCCATGTACAGGAAGGCGGCATCAGCCGCGGAGATGCGCTCCATCCCCACAGTGTGCCATCGGCCACACCGCTCGGCGCCATCGGAGCCCAGGGTGATCAGCCCCGAACGGTCACCGTCGAACCGATCTGGTCCCGCTCGATCTCCTTCTCGGTGAACGCGATGTCGCGCCACTTCTTGGCGGAGAAGCGCTTGGTCACCGCGGTGAACTGCTCCGCAGTGCGGTCATCGGTGTTGCCGTAGGTGAGGAACGCCTTGCCCTTGGGCCCATCGGTGCCGAAGTGGACCGCGAACAGGAATGAGGTGCCGTAGTTCACCGGGTAGCCCTTCTGGCCGTCGAGCTCCAGCAGCTGCGAACCCGCGACCAGCTTCTTGGGGTCCATGCCGACGATCGCCGGGTCCTGGCTGGAGCTGGTCTGTGCGAACGACACCACGTTGGTCGTGCCGTCAGCGAAGTTGCCGCCGTGCAGTGGGATGCGCTCGCCGTTGCGCACCGCGAACTGCGTGGCGCCGAGGGCCGCATCGGGGGCGTAGCCGGCGACCTGGAGCGTCTGGACCGCTCTGGCGATGTTGATGAGGAGCGGATCGGGCGATCCGGCCGGGGCCGCGGCGAGTCCGTTCGGGGTGTTCACCGGATCCGCGGCGTCGAACGGCTTGGCCCACAGCGCTCCGGCATCGGAGTAGTCGCTCGGCTTGTAGCGGGCGAGCACCTCGCGCCACAGCGCAGCGCCGACGCTGTCGAGGTCGTAGCGGTCGTTCCATGCCGCGAGCACCGAGCACGCGGGTGCGATGTCGACCGATGCGGCCGGGAGCCCGGCGACGTCGTCGTCTGCGGGGAGCTCATCGACGTTGATCGGCGCGGTGACACCTCGGCAACGGTCGACCACCGCGGCACGCAGCTCCCTCGCCGTGTACCCCTCGTTGCGCAGCGATGCGTCGGCGACCTCGTCGAGGGTGAACTTGCCATCAGCGCCCGACGGGCCCGTCGGTGAGGTGTCGTCGAGGACGACGGCGTTCTCCCGGGTGCGCGGCGACACCGCGGTGTCCTGGCGACCGTGCAACGGCGAGTAGTCGCCGGTGAGCAGGTGCTGGGCGTTCGTGACCCAGAACGAGTCGTTGGCGTTGAACACGTAGTCGTCGCGTTCGACCTGCGGCTGGCGATCCGGCGGCACCAGGCCCGGATCACGGGCGCCGGGCACATCGACCCACTCGAACTTCGGGTCCGACCCGTCGAGCAGGACCGCACCGTTGTCCGCCGCGAGCTTGGTGACCGGGTCGGACTTCAGTGCGGCCTCGTAGGCGGCGATGGCCTCTGGTGAGAGGTTCGGGGTGGCGGAGGTGTCCGCGTACAGGGCGCGTCCGTCGTCGGACGCGGCGATCGTGTTGAACAGCGGGACGCCGTTGATCTTCTTGTTGATCGCCTTGAGGTCATCGAGGGTCTTGGCGTTCAGCGTCTCGAGGTACTGCTCGAGGAACTCGTCGTTGTCGATGTTGGCGTCGCGATAGGTGATCGCAGCGCTGTCGGACCAACCGAAGCCCGGCAGGTTGATCATCGGCCCGTAGTGGCTGCGCCACGTCGTGCGTTCGACCGTGCTCACCTTGCCGTCGTCGCCGAGCACCTCGATCTTGTGCTGCGTTGGCGTGATCTTCCGGACCTCGTCGCCGTAGCGGTACGAGGTCGGGTCACCGGGAACGAGCGACAACCGGTACGCGGTGAACCGGTTGCCCGCCGACACGGTGTGGGTCCAGCCGAACTTCTCGGTGAAACCGACCCCGATACCGGGAAGGCCCGACAGTTGCACGCCGTAGAAGTTCACCTTGCCGGGCACGGTCAATTGCGACTCCCAGAAGCGCAGTTCGCCGTCCCACGGGAAGTGCGGGTTGCCGACGAGCAGTCCGTGACCGTCCTCGGAGCGCGCCGAGCCGATCGCCCAGCCGTTCGACGCGAGGGGCGTCTCGGCGAGCGGGCCGAGGCCGGTCGAGCTCGCAGCGGGGCTCGACGTCGATTCGTCGCCACGTTCGTCCTGCGTCGAGGCAGTGGTGGCCGGTGCATCGCCCGATGGGGTGGCGCTCGTCGCGACGGTGGTCGTTGTGGACGTCGCGACCGGCGTCGGCTCCGGCGTGCCCGGCGGGCGTGCGGTCGGGATGAACCGACTGACCGCACCGCCGCTCGCGAGGATCGCTGTGGAACGGCCGTACGCGTAGATCTCGAACGGCTCGACCGGACGGAGCCACTTCGCGCCGCGGCACCAGCCGGCGACGTGATCGGCGCCGACCTCCGCGAGTTGGGCGTTCCACCCGTCGGCGAACGCCGTGATGAGTTCGACCCCGTCCTTCGGGAACGATGCCCAGTCGGCCTTTGCCTTGTTCCAGATGTCGATCGTGCGCCACGCGACATCGGAGTTGATGTTGGCGTCCTTCTCGCCGGGGCCGAACCACCGAGCGCGTTCGCCGCGCACCTTCAGGATCTGATCGGCGAGGTCGCACGTTCGGTCCTGGCCGCTCGCGTAGCCCTGACCGAACGCCGCGTCGGTCAGCGTCTTGCCCGAGATGTGCGCCACGCCGTCGGTGGTGCGTCGAACCGTCGCCTGGTAGCGGTCGCCGGAGCCGACCACCGATCCGCCGTTGTCCGACGATGCATCGTCACCGTCGTTGGTGCACGCCACCGCCAAGCCGGCCAACAG
>Ga0209023_10002355_pt1 | contig 23733 bp, 19 predicted proteins | sample LakOneMetagenome_FD_187468 | JGI IMG/M metagenome (GOLD analysis project Ga0209023, IMG submission 187468) | Freshwater and sediment microbial communities from Lake Erie, Canada (SPAdes) (version 2) | ecosystem: Environmental > Aquatic > Freshwater > Lentic | place: Lake Erie, Canada... | reverse complement strand
CAGCAATTCGGCATAGCCCGCGGCCAGCGCGCGGGCGTTGAAGGGCTGGCGCGCGCCCGTGGGAAGGGTCTCGGGCAGGCGCAGCGCCACCGCCGCGAACAGGGCTGCCGCCAGCAGGGCGAGGAAAAGGAATACAGCGCGCCAGCCGAAAGCTACCTGCAACGCGCCGCCGATCAATGGCGCGACGGCCGGCGCCAGCCCATACAGCATGACGACCTGCGACATCATGCGCCGCGCCAGCGGCCCTTCGTGCAGGTCGCGCACCACCGCGCGGCCGATCACGATCCCGGCGCCGGCCGAGCAGCCCTGCAGCGCGCGCAGCACCCACAACTGCTCGACGCGGGTGGCGAAGACGCAGCCGAGCGAGGACAGGACGTACAGCGCCAAGCCTGCGAGCACCACGCTGCGCCGTCCCAGCGCATCGGAGATCGCGCCATACCAGAGCGACATGAAGGCAAAGGCGGCGAAATAGATGGAAATGGTCTGCTGCAGCGCCACCCGGTCGGTCTGCAGCACCACTGACATCTCATGGAAGGACGGCAGGTAGGCATTGAGCGAGAACGGGCCGAGCATCGCCAGGCCCGCCAGGATCAGCGTGATGCCGCCCAGGTCCGTGCGCGCGCCGGGCGCCGGCCCCTGCTCAGCCATGCATGCCGAGGAGGTCCGCGATGTCCCTGGCCGGATCGGCATCGGCGCCGTAACTGAAGTCGCCCTGGCGCTGGCGCTCGGCCAGGCGCGCCATCAGGACGCGGTAGCGGTTGCCCGGCGCGTCGAAGCGCGAACTCATGTCGCGCGGCTGGCCGGGTTCCAGGTAGCGCGCATTCTGCGGGCGCAGGACCGCGTTGTCCTGGGGCTGGATGATGTAGGAGATGCGCGGCATCAGCCAGCGGAAAGGCGCCGGCGCGTGGACCGTGTAGTTGGTCTGGTCGACCCGCGAGCGGTGCCGGCCGACCGGGACGAAGGGCTGCACGTTGGGGATCGCATAGCCCGGCGTGAAGCTGGGATAGGAAATGCACAGGTTGTTGCGCAGGTGGACGTGCAGCACCGCGCGCAGGTCCTGGTACTGCGCGCGCACGCCGCCGATCCAGCGCATCACCGGCGCCACCGATTTGCGCGTGACGATACGGGTGCGGGTCAGCGTCTCCGAGGTCGAACTGAATTCGACCACGTCGCTTTCCGACTGGCCGTCGCCGATGGTGTTCGCATGCAGGAAGTCGGCGTGGGTCAGGTCGATCAGGTTTTCCACCGACAGCGCGGTCGACGCATCGAAGCGCACCGAGCGCTGGGTATAGCGCGGAATCCCGACGCCGTCGGCCGGCAGGAAAGGGATCAGCGGGATCAGTCCCTCGTGCGCGCGTTCGGGGTCGCCGTACCAAACCCACACATAGCCGTAGCGCTCGTGGACGGGATAATGCGCCGAGCCGCCGGTGAACATGCTGGCGCGGGGCCGCATGCGCTCGATCAGGTCGGGCGGGAATTCGGCGGCGCGGATGCGTCCATTGTCGCGCCACAGGTACACGTTCTGGGCATGGACGATGCGCCTAAGCGGCCGGCTACCGACTTCGGCGCCATAGGCCATGGGGAACCAGGTGTCGCGCAAATCCAGGCTCGACGGAATCCAGTCGCGTTTCGGGTCGGGTGCCGCCATGCTGCGGGTCAGGTCGTCACTGTTCATGCGAAGCTCTCCTCTGCGGCGCAAGGGTGCGCGTGCGGATGCCGGGCGATCGGAATGATGCCGCGCCGCGCGAGCGACGGCGCCTTTTCGAGGGCCGCGATGGCACGCCCTTCGATGTCCGCGAACACGGCGAACGGCGGCTTGCCGGCCAGCCGCCGCAGGCGCCATGCGAGCGGCCCGGCCTGCGCGCGCGCATGGGCGTAGCCGCGCCACGCAAGGCTGGTCGTACCGCGCCGGTTGGCCGTGGCCGCGAGCTGGACCGTTACCAGCGCTTCTTCGCCGGCATTCAACAGTTCGACGAGGATGTCGCCGCCGGCCAGCGGCACACTGGTGCGCACCAGCAGCGGATGGTCGCTCACGAAGGCCGGCCCGAGGCCCCTGCCCTTCCACACCGCGCCGCGGTCGAGCACCAGGTGCGCAGCGTCGCGCCGCGGTTCGCCCAGGTAGAAATCGGTGATCTGCACGCCCGGGAAGGACAGCAGGCATTCGGGACCGTCGAGCATGACGTCGAGATACTCGTCGAAGGCGATGCCGGCGACGGCGCTGCCCGTGTACTCGCGCCCCTGCGCGCGGTAAGCCGCCGCAGGCAGGACGTCGGGCGCTTCGCCCTCGCCGGCGAACACGTGGACGAAGCCATTGCGTTCGGCCACGGGCCATGCGCGCACGGCTGCGGCGGGGATTTTTTCGTCGCGCCGCAGGTTCGGAATGTCGACGCACTTGCCGCTGGCGCCATCGAAGGTCCAGCCGTGGTAGGGGCATTGCAGGCCGCCCGGCTTGACCACGCCGGGCGAGAGCAGCACGCGGCGGTGCGGGCAGCGATCATCGAGGGCGAAGGCCTGGCCACCGGCGTTCCTGAACAGTGCCAGTTGCTGGCCGTCGCACACCACTGCAAGGGGTTTCGCTCCGGCCAGCTGCTCCGACAGCGCCACCGTCCACCATTGTTCTTTTTCCACCGCACTCCTCCTGGATGCATGCATTCCCGTTCGTTCTTTCAGCCGCGTACGCGCGCCGTGATCTTGGCGTGCGGCCCGTCGATTTGCGCAGCCCACGCTGCCGCCGCGTCCTCGAAGGCGAAGTCGGCGTAATCGATCCGGATCTGCTGCTCGCGCGCGATGCGCAGCAGGCGTTCCCAGATCGCGCGGCGATCGGCCGGCGGGCGCTGGCCGGTACCGATGCAGGACAGGGTGCGAAACAGCAGGTCGGCGATATCGAGGTCGAGCTTGCGGCCGGCGCCGGTGCCGATGGTCATGATCCGCGCGCCCCAGCGCGTGGCCTTGAGGGCATTGAGCATCGGCTGGCCGCAGACGAGGTCGAGCACCACGTCGAAGCCGGCGCCGCCCGCTTCCTTCAGCGCCGCAACGTCGTCGCTGCCGCCCAGCACCACGATCGCGTCGGCGATGCCGCGCTCCTTGAGGCGCTCGAGGGCGGGTGCCGAACGCGCGGCCGCCACCACGCGCCCAGCGCCGAGGTAGCGCGCCAGTTGCAGGGCGATCTGTCCCAGGGTTCCGGTCGCGCCCAGCACCAGCACCTGTTCGCCGGGCTGGATCTGCGCCGCTTCCAGCGGCACCAGTGCCCCGGTGGCAGCGATGCCCATCGCGATCGCTGTGCGGTCGTCGACATCGTCGGGCACCTCCCACAACTCCTCGACAGGCACCAGGGTGCGTTCGGCCCAGGCGCCGTAGGGCTGGACCGAGCGCTCACCGAAGTAGACGCGCCGTCCATCCTCAAGCCGTCCCACGCCTTCACCGCGTATCACGCACGGGAACTGCACGCCGAGACGGTAGGCGCCCAATACATCCCACCCGCCCAGGCCCGCGGTATCAACGTCGACCAGCAAGGCCCCCGGCTGCGCTTCAGGTGCAGGGAAATCCCGGATCGCCGGGGCGGCGCCCTTTTCCGTAATGATGGCTGCTTTCATGCGTACTCCCTACATTCCGTTGGCGCCGGTCTGCGCAAACAAGGCCTTCATCGCCACCAGCGAAGGCGTGTGGCTGCCGAAGCCGCCGTCGGCGACCAGCGTCGTGCCGGTGACGAAGGACGATTCGTCCAAGGCCAGGAAGGCGACCACGTCGGCGATCTGGCGCGGCGTGCCCACATCGGGCGTCAGGTGGTTGTCGCGCAGGATGCCGATCAGGGGCGCCGGCATGCTCTCGTGCGCGTTCTCGGCGGGCGCCAGGCCGATCTGCAGCGCATTCGAGCGGATTCCCTGCTTGCCGTACTGGGCGGCCACCGAGCGGCTCAGCATGATCAGCGCGGCCTTCGACGCGGCATAGGCGGACAGCGACAGGTCGCCCTGCGCGCCCAGGCCGGAGGTGGCGAAGATCACCGATCCCTTGCCGCTCTTGAGCATCTCGCGCACCGCATATTTCGTGCACAGCATGGCACCGCGCAGGTTGACGGCCATCGCCCTGTCCCAAGCCTCGACGTCCATGTTGATCACGTCGCGGTCGCGCCGGCGCTGTTCGACGCTCAGTATCGCCGCATTGTTGTGCAGGACGTCGACGCGTCCGAAGCGCGCCACGACCGCCTCGACCATGGCCTTGACCTCCGCCTCGGAAGACACGTCGGTCTGCACCGCCAGCGCCTGGCCGCCGCCGCTTTCGATCTCGCCGGCGACCCGCTGCGCGGCCGCGCCGTCGATGTCGACAACCGCCACGCTGGCGCCATGCATGGCCAGCACCCGCGCCGCTTCCGCGCCGAGGCCCCCGCCGGCGCCGGTAATGATCGCTACCCGTCCATCGAGCTTTCGTTCACTCATCGTTTGTCTCCTGCTATGGCTCAGTGGCCGGTGAAGTTCGGTGCCCGCTTTTCGCGGAAGGCGCTGGCCGCTTCCTGCGCGTCGTCGCTCGGCTTGAGCATGGCGAACAGGTCGAGCTCGAGGTCCAGCCCCTGCTTGAGCGCGAGGTCGAAGGCCCCACGCGCGGCGCGCTTGGCCGACAGGGTCGCCGCCGGCGCCCGTGCCGCGATGCGCAGGGCAAAGGCGCGCACTTCCTCGACCAGGGCTTCGGACACGCTGGCGGTACGGGTAATCAAACCCATGCCCCTGGCGGCGGCGGCATCGAGGCGCTCGCCGGTCAGCAGCAGGTCCATCGCGCGCCCCGGACCGACGACGCGCGGCAGGCGCTGGGTGCCGCCGCCGCCAGGGATCAGGCCGAGCGCCGTTTCCGGCAGGCTGAAGACGGCGTCGGGCGTGGCAAAGCGGATGTCGCAGGCCAGGGCCAGTTCGAGGCCGCCGCCGAGGCAATAGCCGTGGATCGCGGCGATCACCGGTTTCTGGATCGTGTCGATCGCCTCGATCCAGCGCACCCCTTCCATGCGGCTCCGCACTTCGATCGCGGTCTCGGGACCGCGCGCCTCCTTGATGTCGGCGCCGGCGCAGAAGCCGCGCGGCCCCTCGCCGCGGATCGCGATGACACGGATCTCCGGATCGGCGTCGAAGGCGCGCAGGGCTTGCGGCACGCCCTGGCGGATCTCGTCGTTGATGGCGTTGATCTGCGCCGGGCGGGTCAGCACGACCCAGCCGAGCGCGCCTTCGCGCTCGACGCTGACCGAGCCGTTGACGACATCCCGCTGCAGCGCGCACGCGTCGTTAGCGTTGGCGAGGTGGCTACCCATCTCAGGCCTCCTCGAATTCGAACACCTGGCCGCGCAGGCCGCGCGGGTCGATCCGGATCAGCGGCCGTCCACCGACGGCTTCCGATTCGGGGATCCAGGTGAAGGCAGTGCCGCGCGCCTTCAGGTCCTCGGCCTTGGCTTTCAGGTCGTTGACGGCGATCCGGATGTAATACAGGCCGGGGCCCCAGTTGTTCAGGTAATGGGCGGCGTCGGTATTCCATGCCTGGGGCTGGATCACGTGCAGCGCGGCGCTGTTGGCGATGGTGAAGGGCATCACGGCGCGCCGGTAGCCCTCGGTGCGCAGGTCCTGCACGGCGCCGGCGGGCTCCCAGTCGAGGTTGTCGGCGCAGCAGCGCAGCGTATGGTTCAGGTCGCGGACCAGGAAGGCGCGCGCCGTCACCCGGACCATGTCGGCGGGCTTGGGGTCGCGCGGCTGGGCCGGCGGCGTGGCGAAGGTCTCGGCCGGCATCTGCAGCGGCTCCATCGGCATCACCTCGATGCACAGGCCGCCGTCCACCTCGGGACTGTAGCGCGGGCGCTCCGGGGTGGCGCCCAGCCACAGGCGGTCGAAGGGCATCTCGGGCGTGCGCTGCGCCATCCGGAAGGCCAGCTTGCGGCGCATCAGCCTGTCGACGAAGACGTCGAACTTGGGTCCGTGCAGCGACAGCACCAGCGAGTGGGTCAGCATCGGACGATGGCGGCCCTGGTAGTCCTTCAGGCTTTCGAGGAACTCGTGAAACATCGGGTCGCCCGGATTTTCATGGTCCAGGTGCCACTGGGGCTCGACCCGGGTCGGCGCCACCGCCAGCGATTTATGCACGCGCAGGAAGTGTGCGATATAGGGATGGTTGTCGAAGGCCTGGCGCCAGTTCGCATGGCCATGGATGCCCAGCTTGTCAATCAACAGGGCAGCCATCCCGTCGGGGTCGGGCAGCATCATGTCGGCGGACATCAGCAAATCAAACATTGTTTTTCTCCGGTTCGTTCGGTTAGCGGCCGGCCGCGGCGCGGGCCGGGGCGACGGGTTGGGTGCCGGCATCCGCGGCCGCGACAGGTGCGCGCGGCTTCGGGTTGAGCAGGAAATAGGACAAGGCAGGCGTCAGGACCAGGGCGCCGAGCATATTCCACAAGAACATGAAGGTCAGCAGGATGCCCATGTCGGCCTGAAACTTGATCGGCGACCAGGCCCAGGTCACGACGCCGGCCGCCATCGTCATGCCGACCAGGGCCACCACCCTGCCGGTGAAGTCGAGCGAGCGGCGGTAGGCGGCGCGCAGGCTGTCGCCGCGGCGCTGGCAGGCCAGCTGCACACTGAGCAGGTAGAGCGCATAGTCGACCCCGACCCCGACTCCGACCGCGATCACCGGCAGCGTGGCCACCTTCAGGCCGATGCCGAGCCAGACCATCAGGGCCTTGCACAAGAGCGTGGTGATCACCAGCGGGATCAGCGCCACGACGGTGGCGCGCAGGCTGCGGAAGGTGATCAGGCATAGCAGCGCGGTCGAGCCGTACACGGCCAGGTACATCGTGATGATGCTTTTCTGGACCTCGATATTGGTCGCGGCCTCGATGCCCGCGCTGCCGGCCGCGAGCAGGAACTGCACCGGTTCGACTGCGCCCGGCGCCGTATTGTTGGCATTCGCGTAGGTCTCGGCCGTCTTGAGGATGCGCGCCACGGTGTCGGCCTTGTGGTCCGACAGGTAGGCCACCAGGGGCGAGACCGAGCAGCTCTGGTTGGTGATGTCGGGCGTCGCGATCACGGCGGCCGACATCGAGCCGTCGGTGATCGACTGGTTGCGGCTGATCGTCATCCACTTGCCGCTGCCTTCGGACATGGCGGCGGTCACGAAGCGCACGTTCTCGGCCAGCGAGGTGGTCGCCTGCACGGCGGGATCGGCGCGCAGCAGCTGGGCCAGGCCATCCATCTTGTTGAGCGAGGAATACAGGCGGCAGCCCTCGTCGCCGGTCTTCATGATGATCACGAACTGGTCGCTCGAGAGCCCGTAGTGGCGCGTGATATAGGCGTTGTCCCGGTTGTAGCGCGAATCCGCGCGCAGCTCGGGCGCGCCCGCATCGAGGTCGCCGATACGCAGGTCCTGCATCACCAGCGCCGAGACGACGGCGACGACGATCGAGGCCAGCACCACGGGAATCGCCCAGCGCCGCTCGGTCAGCGCATCGAGCCCGCCCCAGACGCGGCCCAGCAGCGAGCGGCCCTGCGCCGACTTCTGCTCGTCGGCGATCGCGCGCTGCACCGCCGACTCGCTGATGCCGACATACGACAGCGCCACGGGAATCAGGAACAGCTTGGTGAAGATCAGCACCGACACGCCGACGCTGGTCGTGATCGCCAGGTCGCGGATCACCGGGATGTCGATGATGACCAGCACCGCGAAGCCGACGATATTCGCCAGCAGCGCCGTGACGCCCGCCACGAACAGGCGGCGGAAGGTGTAGCGCGCCGCCACGTATTTGTGGGTGCCGCGCCCGATGTCCTGGATGATGCCGTTCATCTTCTGGGCCCCGTGCGACAGGCCGATGGCAAAGATCAGGAAGGGAACAAGGATCGAATACGGATCGAGCTCGTAGCCCAGCAGCTGCATCAGGCCGAGCAGCCAGACGACGCCGATTACGGCCGCCGCGACCAGCATCACCGTGCTGCGCACGCAGCGGGTGTACAGGTAGACGAAGACCATCGAAATGGCGACCGACACGGCGAAGAACAGCATCACCGCGCGCAGTCCCTCGATCAGGTCGCCCACGATCTTGGCGAAGCCGATGATGTGGATGCCAATCTTGTCGCTCTCGTAGGTGCGGATCTTCGCTTCCAGGCGTTCGGAAAAGGCGCTGTAGTCGAGCTTCTGGCCGGTCTTGGGATCGGTATCGAGCAGGGGCGCGACGATCATGCTCGACTTCGCGTCGAGCGCCACCAGGCTGCCGACGATGCCGGCCTTGCCGATATTCGTGCGCAGCTTGGCGATTTCGGCGGCACTGCCGTCGAACTGGGCCGGCATCACGGGACCGCCGGTGATGCCGTCCTCGGTCACTTCGCGCCAGCGCACGATCGGCAGCCAGATCGACTTCATCCACGAACGGTCGACGCCGGGAACCAGGTACAGCTCGTCGTTCACCTTGCGCATGACTTCGAGGTAGGCGGGGTCGTAGATGTCGCCGGTCTTGTTCTCCACCACCACCCTTACCGTATTGCCCAGGCCAGGAAGCTGGTTCTTGTAGGCCAGGTAGTTCTGCACATACGGGCTGTTATGCGGGATCATCCGCTCGAAATTGGCGTTGACCTTGATCCGGGTCGCGGCCGCGCCGAGCAGGATGGTCGCGAGCAGGCAGGCGAGCAGCACCAGCACGCGGTTGTTGAAGATCACGCGTTCGAGCAGGTTGCCCGAGCGCCGGTCGAAGTCTTTTGGATCCCGTATCACGGGCATCCGGGGTTGTTCGCTATGGCCTGCCATTTGATTCTTCCCAGTGGTTCACTGATACGCCGTCATTTCGACGGCATGGGCTGGAGCGTGATGCCGCCGATACCGGCCAGGGCCAGCTGCCCCGGTGCGGACAGCGCCGCGTCGAACACCTCGCCGCGCGCCCGGCTGGCGGTGCTTGCCGTCTTGCCGTCGCCGCCGGCGAAAACGACCTGCCCCGCCTGCGTGACAAAGGCGAAGCGCCCAGGCCCGGCGGGAATCGCCGCCACCACGGTCGCAGCGCCGCCCAGGGCCAGCGGCTTCCAGGTGGCGGCATTGTCTTCGCTGACGAAAGCGTTGCCGCGCAGGCCGTAGGCGACCAGCGCCGTGCCGTTGGCCTTGAGGCCGAAGAAGGTGCCGGCGTAGGGGCTGGCCAGTTCCGTGAAGCGGCCGGCGGCGCGGTCGTAACGGCGCAGCAGGCCCTGCTCGCCGGCCAGGTAGACGGCGCCGTCGGCGCCCTGCTCCAGCGCGTACAGGTGCATGCGGCGGTCGTTGCCCGCCTTTTCGACTATCGGCTCCCAGGTCTTGCCCGCGTCCTGCGTGTGCAGCAGCAGGCCGAAGGCGCCGGCCAGGAAGCCTTCGCCGCCGGCGTCGATGCGAATATCGAGCAGGGGATACGGCAGCACGCCGGGGGTGGCCGACTGGCGCAGGGCGCGATCGAGTTCGGCCAGAACGTCGGCGGCTTCGGCATTGCCGCCCGCGGCCAGCGCCTGGTAGTGCTTCTTCATCAGCGCGGCCAGGCTGCGGCCGTCGAGAACGCGGGTCCAGCTGCGGCCGCTGTCGCCGCTGCGCAGCGCGATGCCGTCGTGGCCGAGCGCCCAGGCCACGCCGGGCGCGGTGAAGCGCACCGTGGTGAAGTCGGCGCTGACCGGGACGCTGGCCTGCGTCCAGTTCCTGCCGGCGTCCTGCGACACCAGGATGGTGCCACGCACGCCGACCGCCAGGGCGTTCGGGCCCTGCACGGCGATGCCCGACAAGGGACGCTTGAGGGCAAGCGGCGAAGGCGCCGCAGGCAGGTCGAGGACGTCGGCCAGTGCGGCGGCCGCGGGGCCCGCCGGCAGTGCGACGAATGCGGCGCACAGGGCCGCGCCCAGGCACGCGCGCGCGGCGGCGAAGTAATCAAGGCTTTTCAATGGAGACTCCATCGTGTTGCGGTCGATCCGGTGCGGCGGCGCGGCTGCCCGCGCCGCCACCTTGCGAGCGTGATGCCTAGCGCGCAGTCTCTTTCGCCACGATGGTCTCGGGGTTCAGGTCGCGGTTCGAGCGCGGGGTGGTCACCACGCCGTAGCCGCCGACCAGGCCGTCGTTCACCAACGCGTACATGCCCTTGTTGAAGTCGAAGATCACGTTCTTGACGGTGTAAGGCGCATTCACGTCGTAGAGCTGGATCATCGAGTTGAAGATCGAGCGGTACAACTGGCCGCTGCGGTCATAGGCGTCGTACAGCATCGCACCGTAGGTGTCCTCGTCGATGTAGTAGGTGCGCTTGGCGTAGGCGTGGCGGAAGCCCTGCTTGAGCGTGGCCTCGACCACCCACATGCGGTGCAGCTCCCAGCGCCAGCAGGCCGGGTTCGGATACTTCTCCTTGAATTGTTCTTCGACGCCGCAGCCGAAATACAGCTTGTAGGCGTTGTACGGGACGTACATTTCCTTCTTGCCCGCCAGCTTGAAGTCGAAGCGGTCCATCTGGCCCGAGAACACGAACAGCTCGTCGAACAAGGTCACGCCGCCCATGCTGGCCACCGGCGTATCGTAGGAAAACTCGGGCGCGAGCTTGATGCGGCGCTGGCCCGGCGCATAACTCCAGGCACGGCGCGGCTTCTGGGTCGGATCGAGGAAGTCCATCAGGCCGGTCACTTCGCCCGCCTTGCGGATCGGCGCGCTGGTGACCGAGTAGGTGCGCCAGTACATCTGGTCGTCGCGTCCATCGAGGTCGGCGTGGTAATACGGCGTTTCCTCGAAGGTCTGCTGCTGCGAAGTCATGACCGCCTTGCCGCTCGAATCGACCACCCAGGAACGCGAGGAGCGCGTGGTGGTGTCGGCCTTGTAGCGCAGCTGCTGGTTCCACATCATCTCATTGCCGGTCTTCGCGATCGGGAACGGGATGCCGCCACGGCAGGACTGGTCGACCCCGAGCCCGCCCTTGGTGGTCTTGCAGGTGGTGGCGTTGCGCACCGTTTTCTCCAGCACCTTTTCCGGCATCGCGCCAGTGCGGTGGCTCGGATAGACGTCCATGTAGAAGCCGGGATTCTTCTTGAACAGCTCTTTCTGGCCGTCCGACAGTTTGTCGGCATGCTGCTGCCAGTTCTTGGCGTCGATGCGCAGCAGGGGCGCCTCGTCCTTGAACGGGTCGGCCCAGACGCCGCTGCCGGGCTTGAATCCCGGCGGGGCCTTGGTCAGGCCGCCGGTATAGGCCGGGATCGTGCCCTCCTTGTTGGCGGCCTTGGTCGCGCCGACCTGGGTCAGCGTGGTGCCGAGCTGCTTGGCTTCGTCAGCGGTGACCTGGGCCTGGGCGCTTGCGGACAGGCTTGCCAGCAGTGCCACGAGAATGCGATTGGTCTTCATGTCTTGTCTCCTGTTTGCGGCGCTTTAGAATGCCGTCTTGAAGGTAAAGGACAGCCAGCCGCGGTCGATGACGCCGACCGACGAATTGCTGTGGGCCGCGCCCCCGGTGATCCTGCCGTTCAGCTCGCGTACAGGCAGCGTGCGGTCGGCATACAGGAGCGAGAATTCATATTTCGATGCATAGGTGGCGGTGGCGCCGATCGACCAGCGCAGTTCGCCCTCGGTACCGCCGCCGGAGGTTGGCGCATTGCCCGAAATGCCGTAGGTGGCACTGACGGGCAGCGCCAGGTCCCACGAAGGCAGCACGTTGAGGTATTGCGGGGTGAAGCGCAATGCCATCTGCCATGCGTCCTTGGTCGAGCAGCCGTCGTCCTTGGTGCCGGAGCCCGCCACGCCGGTGCGCGAATCGACGCAGCTGGCCGCGCCGACCGCACGGTAGGTGTTCGGATTGGTCGTGACTTTATCGAGACGGTTGTAGGCCACCTCGCCCACCAGCGTGCCGGTGGCCCAGAGCGGCGTCGCAGGCAGCATGAAGACGCCATTGACGACGGCGTGCCAGGTGTCGCCGCGCGCCCCGGTCGGGGTGAGGACCGAGGAAGGCGAATTCAGGGCGCCGTTCTTGCGGTAGGACAGTTCGGTGCCGACCGAGACCGACTTGATCACCCGGCTGAAGCTCAGGCTGTACTGGTCGATCTTGTCCGGATACAGGAAGCGCGCCTGGGTCGGCAGCGGGCCCCTGAAATTCAGCAGTTGCACGCCCAGCTCCGGCGAATAGTCGTCGAAGCGGCGGTAATAGGCGCCGAAGTTCGACTCGATCGACTCGACGTTCAGGCGCGCGCCCACGCCCCAGTTGCCGTTGTCGCTCGGTTTCCTCGCCTGGACCAGCTGCGCGGCCACGCCGGGAATCGGGAACACCAGGTTGTCCGAGGAAGGGGCGGTGTCGGCACCCATCAGGTAGGTGCCGGCGTGCGGGATGCGGGTCGGTTTCCACTCGTAGTAGTACTGGCCGACCAGGGTCAGCGCATCGGTGACCTGGGCGCTGAGGTAAACCTGGCCGATCGGCAGGAAGACTTCCTTGGTCTCGACACCCGGATTGATCGCGGCCTTGACGCCGTCGACCGGCGATTGCGCGTAGGAGATCGCATGCGCACCGAGCAGCAGGCCCTCGCCCCAGACATTGGTCTGGCGCCCGACCTTGATATTCACCGGCACCTTGCCCAGGTCGACGTTGGCCCAGACGAAGGCATCGAGGATTTCGCCGGACGGGCCGTTCACGTAGCGCTGCACTTCATTGTTGTATTCGGCATTGCGATAGGCGGTCAGGAAACCCGCCGGCGAGCGCACCGAGTGGTCGTCGTAGGCATGGTCGTACCAGGCGGCGCCCGACACGCGCGCGCCTAGCTTGTTGCGCCAGCTGACGTCGAACTCGGTGAGCAGGTCGACACGGTTGGTCACCATGTCGTGCTTGTCGAATTTCGAGTCGCCCTCGTCGTAGATATAGTTGCGCAGCAGGCGCGGGTCCTGCCCTTCCATCCGGAAGCCGCCGGTGTAGCGGACCGTGGTATCGAGCCGCATCTTGATGTCGGGGTTGTCGAGCACGATTTCGCTTGCCAGCGCCGGGAAGGCGCAGGCGAGCGCCGCTGCTGCTGCGATACCCCGCAGCGCGAGGCTGGCGGGCGATGGAACACCGCTGGTTTGTTTCATGGGACCTGTCTCCTGTTTATCGGTTATGACCGCTTTTATAAATCGTTCAGCACTGCTTGCAAGTCCTTCCAGTGAACCGTGCTGCTCGACTGTCTTCGGCCCAACGGATACGAGACTTTTACGACGTTTTGATTGTAGTCCTAATTTCACTGCAATTCTACGGTTTGACGAAGATTCTGTATTAAGAATTTCCGGCACATGGTCCAGTCGCTTTCGCACGACGGATCAGTCAGTGCCGGCGGCCTGGTTACGGGCCCGGACCATCTCTGTGAAATCGCGTTTGAGCGTCGGGTAATAGGCGATCTGGCCCTGCAACCCGCCCGCGATGTCGATCGAGGCCGCGCTGATGAAGGAGGCGTATTCGCTCGCCAGGAACAGCGCCATGCCGGCCACGTCCTCGGGTTTGCCGAAGCGTCCGAGCGGCACCACCTTCAGCACCATCGCGTCGAATTCCTCGCGCGAGACGCCGGGTCCCACTTCGCGGTAGTGGCGGTCCCACTGGCCGGTATCGATCCAGCCCATGTTCAGGGAGTTGACGAGGATGTTGTCCTTCGCGAGCGACATGCCGAGCGACTTCGACAGCGCAAGGCAGGCGGCGCGGTTGATCACCGAAGGAATGCCGTCGGGCGTCGGAAACGCGCCGGCCAGGGCATTGATCTCGACGATACGCCCCCAGCGCTGGCGCCGCATATGCGGCACCACCGCCTGCACGAAGCGGAAATGCCCCATCTGCAGGATGTTGGCGTGCTCGAGGATTTGTTCGGGCGTCAGGGTGTCGAGGTTGCCTCCGCGCCCCTGTCCCGCGTTGTTGACCAGGACGTCGATGCCGCCCCAGCTCTCGGCCACTTCGGCGACGAAGGCCTGGACCCCGGCCGTATCCGTAACGTCCACCTCGCGCGCGATGACCCAGTGGGTGCCGCCCGACAGTTCGCGTGCGGCAGCCTGCAGCGCTTCGCCGCCGCGCGCGCAGATCGCGACGCGCGCACCTTCCGCCGCGAAGGCACGGGCGATGGCCAGGCCGATGCCGCGCGAGGCGCCGGTAACGATCACCCGCTTGCCGCTCAGGTCGATGTGCATTGCTGTCTCCTTTTATAGGTACTGCGTATTGGCGGCGGCCGGTTCTGTGCCGGTCCTGCCACCCTGCCTTGCTACATGCGTTCGATGATGGTCGCCGTGCCCATGCCGCCGGCGCAGCAGATCGCCTGCAGGCCGTAGCGCGCGCCGCGCCGCTCCAGTTCATGCAGCAGCGAGGTCATGATGCGGGCGCCGCTCGCGCCCAGCGGATGGCCGAGGGCGATCGCCCCGCCATTCACGTTGAGGCGCTCCTGGCCGACGCCCAGCTCCTGCGCCCACATCAGGGGCACCGAGGCAAAGGCTTCGTTTACCTCGAACAGGTCGATGTCGCCCGCCTCCAGGCCGCTCATCGCCAGCACCTTGCGCGTGGCCGCCACCGGACCGGTCAGCATCAGGGTCGGATCGGAACCGACCGTGGCGAAGGCACGGATGCGTGCACGCGGCTTGACGCCAAGACGATTCACCGCGGCGCCCGACATCAGCAGCAACACGGCGGCGCCATCGGAAATCTGCGATGAATTACCGGCGCTCAGCTTTCCATTTTCGCGAAAGCTGGTTTTCAGCGTTCCCAGCTTTTCCGCATTCGTGCCGGGCCGGATGGTTTCGTCATGGGACAGCAGGTCCGGCACCGGCTCGGCATGGCCGCGCTCCATCAGCGCGGCGACCGGCACCGGCGCGATCTCGCGCTCGAAGAAGCCCGCCTGCGCGGCCGCCGCGGCGCGGCGGTGGCTCTCGACGGCGTAGGCGTCCAATTCAGCACGGCTGAGTTCCCACTTGTCGGCCACGCGCTCGGCGGCTTCGCCCTGGCTGGTCAGCTCCCAGTGATCGGACGCCATCCAGCCGAAGGCTTCGCCATAGATCTCGCGGTTGCCGCCCATGCGTACGCGGCTCATGTTTTCTGCGCCCCCGGCCACGACCACCTCGGCGGCGCCGGATGCGATCATCCCGGCCGCCAGGTGCACCGCCACTTCGCCCGAGCCGCACTTGCGGTCGATCGCCAGGCCGGGAATCGAGGCCGGCCAGCCGGCGCCGAGCAAGGCGGTGCGCGCGATGTTGGCCGACTGCTCGCCGACCTGGGTCACGCAGCCGAAAATCACGTCGTCCACCTCGGCTGGCTCGATACCGGCGCGACGCACGATCTCATTGAGCAGGTGCGCACCCAGGTGGTCGGCGCGCACGCCGGCAAGGCTGCCCTTGTATTTGCCGACGGGCGTGCGCACGGCTTCGACGATGTAGATGTCTTTCATAGATTGCTCGCCTTCAGCCCGGAGCCCGGCACGCGCTGGCCCGCCGCGTCGTACTGGTAGACGCCATGGCCGGTCTTGCGCCCGTGGCGGCCCGCCGCCACCATCTTGATGATGAGCGGACAAGGGCGGAATTTTTCGCCCAGCGTCGAATGCAGGTAGCGCAGCACCGACAGGCGCGTGTCCCAGCCGGTCAGGTCGCCCAGTTCGAGTGGTCCCATCGGATGGTTGAAACCCATGCGCAGCGCGGTGTCGATGTCTTCGGCGCTGGCGGTGCCCTCCTGTAGCATCCACATCGCCTCGTTGCCCAGCATGGCCGACATGCGGCTGGTGGTCAGTCCTGGGGATTCGTTAACCAGGATCGCGGTCTTGCCGATGGCGTCTACCCAGGCCCGGCTGCGCGCGACGGTCTCCTCGTCGGTGGCGATGCCGAGCACCAGCTCGACCAGCTTCATCTTGTGCACCGGATTGAAGAAGTGCATGCCGATCACGCGTTGCGGATGCGGCACCGAGGCCGCGATTTCGGTCACCGAAAGGGCCGAGGTATTCGTCGCCAGCAGCGCGCCTTCGGCCAGCAGCGGCGCCGCCTCGGCCAGGATCGCCTTTTTCAGGGCCAGGTTTTCCGATACCGTCTCGACCAGCAGATGGGCGCCTGGCGCGCCCTCGGCCAGCGCCGTATGCACCGTCAGGCGCGCCTTGGCCGCCTCGGCCGCCTCAGGCGCGAGCTTGCCCAGCCGGACGCCGCCGTCGAGGATGGAATGGATGGCATGCAGGGCCTTGTCCAGCGCCTGGCCATTGCTGTCGACCAGCCGCGTCACGAAACCGCTGCCGGCAAAGGCGTGCGCGATACCGGTGCCCATCAGGCCGGCGCCGACGACGACAACCACTTCGTTCTTGTCGCTCATTGTTCTTGTCTCCTCAAGCGCCAGGCTTCTGCCCGACTACGTTGCTGATGGTCCCGATCCCTTCGACGCTCGCCTCGACCACGTCGCCTGGCTTCAGGTAAAGTCCGGTGCCCTGGCCAACGCCTGCCGGAGAACCGGTGAACATGATGTCGCCCGCTGCAAAGCTCGAACGCTGCTCGACGAAGCGCAGCAACTGCGCCACGTCCCAGGTCATTTCGGCCGTCGTGCTGTCCTGGCGGAGCTGGCCGTTGACCCTCAAACTCAGGCGCAGCTGCGGGCTGCCGGCCGGGAATTCGTCGCGGGTGACGATCCAGGGACCGACGCCGGTGCTGCGGTCCTGGCTCTTGGCCGCGAACAGGTCCATGCCGATGCCGGCCGGGCCGCTGCGCTGCAGGTCGCGTGCGGACACGTCGTTGCCGACGGTGTAGCCGAGTACCGCCGCCAGCGGGTTTTCCAAATCGACCGGCGCATCGCCCAGCACCACGACCAGTTCGACTTCATGGTCGAGTTCAGCGGTGAGCGGCGGATAGCGGATCGGGTCGGTCGCGCCGATCAGCGCGCCATAGGCCTTCAGGAAAGCGATCGGCTGCGAAGGCGACTTCAAGCCGAAGTCGCCCGCCAGGTGCTTGGCGTAGTTGGCACCAGCCACCACCACCCGGTTGACCGGCTCGATCGGCGCCAGCAAGCGCACGCTGGCCAGCTGGCGAACCGTGCCCGTCAAGGGCAAGGCCGCGCGCCCTTCTTCGGCGCGGCCGGCCGCGATCGCACGCGTCAGCGCCGGTCCCCAGCTTGCGAAGGCGCCGGCGATCTCGCGCAACGTCCCGCCCTCGCTGTCGACCAGCGCCCAGAAGGGGGCGCCGTTCTCAAGGCAGCGCGCGATCTTCATGCTGCGATCGCCGCCGGTTTTGCCACCTCGACCAGGGTCGCCGGGTCGATGCGCAGCAGCTCGCAGGCGTTTTTCCAGCGGATCTTCTGCAGGTCCTCGTCGGACAGGCGCAAGCCATCGGTCAGGTCATGGCGCACCGCGTCGCTGCCGCCGAAGTTCGAACCGTAGACGACGTGGTCGGCACCGATGACTTCGATCATGGCCTGGCGCATCGGCAGCTCGTGCAGCTCGACGTCGAAGGTGAAGTTCTTCATGTACTCCAGCACCGGCTTCTTGTTGTGCGAGACGTCCAGGTTCGGATTGGTCTGCGCCAGGCGCCCGAGCTGGTAAGGCACGAAGCCGCCACCGTGGGTGATGTAGATCTTCAGGTTCGGGAAACGGTCGAGCACACCGCCGTTGATGATGTTCCAGAAGCACTTGGTCTCGTCGTAGTTCATGCCGACGATGGCGGTGGTCTCGTAGCGGTCGGTATTGGCTTGCTCGCCCCAGGTCACCGACTGGTTATAGCCGTGCACGAACATCGGCAGGTCGACGTCGCACAGGGCTTCCCACACCGGGTCCATCTCGGGCGAATCGAACTCGAGGCCGCCGAAATTGGCGCCGCCCGCAACCAGGCCCTTGGCGCCAAGGGTGGTGCAGGCGCGGCGGATTTCCTTCGCCGCCTCAAGCGGGACGTTCAGCGGCGCGTGGGCCCAGGCCATCAGGCGGTTCGGCGCAGCGGAGCAGTATTCCGCCATCACGTCGTTGACCTTCTGCGCGAAGGGCACGCCGAATTCCGGCTCGGCCCAGTACATGTAGCAGTGCGAGGGCACCGAGACCACTTGCGCGCTCTGCCCGGCGGCATCCATGCCGGCCAGGCGGGTCTTCGGATCGGCCCAGCGCTCGAGGTATTGGTTGATGTCGAGGTCCTTGCCCTCGGCCTTGGCCTTCTTCAGCGCGGCCTTGCGTTCAGGCGAACCGAGCGAGAGGATCCAGTGGCCGACGCGCAGCTTGATGTCGCCGTCCGGGCGCTTTTCGAAGAATGGCCCCCAGTGCGGGTGCTGGTCGTAATAATCGGGATGCGGCGCGTGGGCGTGAAGGTCGATGAGCATGGGTGTCTCCCTGTGACGATTGGTTATCCCGACGCTGGGGCGCCATCGGCCGGACACATCGGACGGCCGTACAGCCTGCCCGCAAGCTTCATGTCTCCATCCGGCGCACTCGGTCGGTGCTTTTACATCAGGACCCATCATGCCAAAGATAGACAGATTTGGCAATTCTGTTTAACTTTTATTTTTGCAGCTGGTTTTGCAAGGCTGTGCGCGCCCCGCAATCGACGATCGAATACAGGAAAGTCACGATGCGCTGCACCCCGTCCTGTGGCCGCTTGTTGGGCACCACCAGTTCGCTCAGCACACAGCGGATCATCAGCTCGCAAACCAGCTCGCGGTCGGTGCGGATGCCGAGGCGCGCGTCCCAGGCGTCGAACACGCTGCGCATCAGCTCCTCGATGCGTACCAGGGATTCGTTGAACAGGCGCCCGAACAGGCGCAGCGTATATTCGGGCGCGGCGCCCAGCAGCAGCCGGGCCTGGCCGTGCGCTGCGTAGTTGTCGAGGTAGCGCACCAGCGCATGGAAGCGCGCGGCCGGCTCCGCATGGGGTGTGACGGCGTCCGCCATCGCCTGCTGGAAGGATGCGCGCTTGTGGCGCGCAAAGGCGTCGAGCAGCTCGTCCTGGGAACTGAAATACCGGTAGAAGGTGCCGCGCGACACCCCGGCCAGCTGGCACACGTCGAGTATCGAGATGCGCTCCGAGCCTTCACGCAGGACGATCTGCTCGGTCGCCGCCAGGATGGCGGCGACCGTTGCCTCGGCACGCCCCATGGCTTTCACCGGCGTGCTGCCGTGTGCGCCGGCGGGCGCCAGGGCTGGCATCGGATTGACAGCGCTCTCGAGTTCCACCTTGTCAGGCCTCCCGCACCGGCACATGCGCGGGCCGGGAGTTATACCCGGGCAGGTGCAAGCCGCCGTCGACATGGAAGGATTCGCCCGTGACATAGCGCGACATGTCGCTCGCCAGGAAGACGACCACCGGGCCGATGTCGTCTTCGGGATCGCCGCAGCGGCCCAGTGGGCGCATCGCCGCCGCGCGCTCGGCGAAGCCCGGGTTTTCGGCCGCCAGCTTGTGGAAAGTCGCGCCCATCGCGGTCGGCGCGATCGCGTTGACGGTGATGTTGAAGCGGCCCCACTCGGCCGCCGCGCTGCGCGTCAGGCCGACGATGCCGGCCTTGGCAGTGTTGTAGTCGGCATGCAGCCAGGCGCCGATCTCGACGTCGATCGAATAGAAGTTGACGACCTTGCCGCCGCCGCGCTCGCGCATGTGCGGCAGCGCCGCGCGCATGGCCCACCAGCTGGCCTTGATGGTAGAGGTCAGCGTCTGCTCCAGCATCTCGTCGGTCTTGTCCTCCAACAGCACGTTGGGGGTCGGCACGAAGGCATTGTTGACCAGGATGTCGAGGCCGCCGAAATGCGCGACCGCCGCCACCACGGCCGCCTGCACCGACTCCTTGCGCAGCACGTCCGTATGCACGAACAGGGCGCGCCCGCCCAGCTCTTCTAGCTCGCGCGCGACCTGCGCCCCGCTCTCGCGGTCGATTTCGGCGATCACCACCGCCGCCCCCTCGCGCGCGAAACGGCGTGCCACGCCGCGTCCGATACCGCCGCCGGCGCCGGTTACCAGCGCTACTTTATCCTGCAGAAGTCCCATGCCCGCCTCCTCACTGTTGAACATTTTTTCTGTTATTGTACACATTCGTGCAAATAACCCCTATCGGGAAATTCAATATGCAATGCTTTCGCAGGCGGATCGAGTTGATCGGGCAACACGGCACAGGGCATGGACAGGTTCGGGCGGCGCTCGAGGACGATTTCCACCACTTCCGGGTCGCGGTCGACTACCGCGACGGCGTGGTGATCGCCGTGCGCGGCGAAACGCCGCGCCATCCTTTCAGCGCCTGCCCGGGCGCGGCCCCGGAACTGCAGAAGCTGGCCGGCATGCGCCTCGACGCCATCGCCAATTCGGTGACCCTGCATACCGACGCCACCCAGCAGTGCACCCATATGTTCGACCTCGCGGGCCTGGCCATTGCCGCGGCCAGCCGCGGCGACACGGCGCGCCGCTTCGATATCGAGATCCCGCGCCATGTGGACGGGCGCACCCATGCGCTCCTGCTGCGCGACGGCGTCCTCGTGCTGGACTGGGAAGTCGAGGGCAGCGCCATCCTCGGGCCGGCGCCTTATGCCGGGATCGACATGCGCCAGGGAATGGCGCGCTGGGCGCTCACGACCCTGCCGGTGGAAGAAGCGGAAGCCGCGCTGGTGCTGCGCCGCTGCGCCCTGATCTCGCTCGGGCGCCTGAAGGACATCGACAAGGAGCCGCATGCGCACCTGACCGGCCGCTGCTACGCGCAGCAGCCGCAGCGCGCCCCGCAGGCGATCCGCATTGTCGGCTCGACCTGGGATTTCACGGAAAAGCCGGAGACGCCGTGCCGCGACGACCAAGCCTGGCTCGTCCACTTCGACAGCGCCCCTGCTCCTGAAGGCTGATCCAGAAATTTGCCGTCCTGCGCATGCGCGCAGATCGGATGCATGCACACCATGACGAACCACTCGCGATCAAGGGGTAGACGAGAGAGTAGCTCTACCCGTGCTCCACCTTCGCGCCTCGGTCAGGATGACTTGCAGTCCCAATTCTCCGCCTTGTTGACATCCAGGCCGCCCGGGTTTGCTACCCCGCCCCGGAATACCGCGCGTTGCGGAGACGGACAGAGCAGGAAACTGCGTGCCGGCAGGGCGGCACCGGCTGCGCGGTTGCCAATCAGCTGAGTTGGCGCCTTTCCGTTTTCCACCCAGTCGACCAGCGCCGGCAGCGCTTGGGACGCCACGTCCTGCGCACCGATACCGCCACCGCAGTGCTGCGTACCGGGCACTTCGAACAGCTGGGCCATCTGGGACAGCTTTGCCTGCCCACCCTGCACCGCGGCCAGGTCACCGTAAAAGCGCTGAGTGTCGGTCAGGGAGATGCCATTGTCGGCCGTGCCATGCCAGAACAGCATTTTGCCGCCGCGCTGGAAGAAGGGGTTCAGATTGGCCACCTTGATGTTTCCCGATGCGGGATAGACGTTCTTGTACATCGCATTCCACCCATTGACGTCCACGCTGTCGGCAAAGCTGAATTGCGTGGCGAAGTCGTAGGTCGGGCCGAACATGCCGCGCGATGTCGAATCGAAGACAAGGTAGCTGGCAGGCGGCAGGCGAGCGTCCGCCGGATTCATCGACCACGGCGGCGGCGTGGCACCGAACATGAAGGCAGTCCACCCGTTCGGGTTCCCCAGCGTGAAGCCGGGATAGGTCTGTCCAAAGTCGTTCATCCCGTCCACCACGATGCGCAGCAAGCCCTGCTGGGCCGGGGTGAACAAGACCCACATCGACGCATCGAGAGATACCTTTCCTGGGTCGGAGATCAAGCCGTCGACGGCGCCGTCGACCCCGTCGAACTTCTGCAACAGTGCGGCGTCAAGTGCTTGCAGTTGCGTCGGCGATATCCAGGCATCGGGATGGTCGATCAGGTACTTGCTTACCTTGCCAAACATCACCTGGTTGTTCACGTCGAGGCCGGGCGCTCCTACGACGAAACCGTCGAAATCGTCCGGGTACGCGGAGGCTGCCACGAGACCCATGCGCCCACCGCCGGAGCAACCATCGAAATAGCGGTACATCTTGCGGTTAGCGTTGGCGGCGTCCTTCAGGCCATAGTAGGCGCTCACCAGGGATTGTGTGGTGGCGGAGCTGACATGCACGCCGCGCTGGTCATAATCCGTGGCCTTGGTCCGGTCAGCGGCGAACATCCAATTCAGCCCGGGCGTTGGACTACCCGCATCGCTCCCGGCAAACGCGTAGCCCCCGGCCAGCAGTTTCTCATCGGGCGCAGGAATGAATCCGGCGGAACCGCCTTCGCCCGCAAAGAAGTAGCGCGCCTTGAACGACTGCGGCATCGCCACGATGAACGTGACCTGATTGCTGGTGGCCGCCGGGCCTTGCGTGGTGATGTGGCCGTCGACACGGCAGTAAGAGGTGCCGTTCGATGCAGTGACCAAGGAAGCCGCAGTCAGGGTCGCGCCGGCCGCGCCCGCCTGCAGGCTGCCGGTGCTACAGGACAAGGCAGGTGCCAAAGGCTGAGTCGATGGCGCTTGCGCCACTGGCGCCTCCGGCACGGGCGGCTCCTTGCTATCGCCTCCGCAGGCCGACAACAGGGCCGCCGCCAGCACGAGGGAACAAGGGATGCCCAGGACTTCCAACACGGATTGATTGCTCACGTATGTCTCCACTTTCTCTCGTTGTTATTGAATAGTGTGATTCGACGAGCCTTCGGTCTGCCGCAGGGGCAGGAAAACAGCATTCATCAGCGGTTTGCCACCTCCCACTCCTTCAGTTCGAAGCCCGGCGCGGCGGCGGCCGATGGCGTCAGGGCCGGCGGACGCGCCAGGATCTTGCGCGCCGCCATATGGTCGCCCACGCGGCCGCAGGATTCGACGGCGAGCAATTCCTCGCCGCGGAAGCACAGCACCGATACCTGGCGTGCCGCAGGGTCTCCCAGCACGACATGGTTGTCGGCGCCGAAGGACAGGCCCGCGATCTGCAGCTTGAGCGTGCCCTGGTCGGTCCAGAACCAGGGCAACGCGCTGTAGGGCGCCGGCTTTCCCATCAGGCGCGCGGCGATCAGCTTGCCCTGGTCGACCGCGTTCTGCACCGACTCCAGCCGCGTCGGCTGCTCGCCGTTCTGCACGCAGGGGAAGGCGGCGACGTCGCCCAGGGCCGAAATGTTCGGGTCGGAGCTGAGCAGGCTGGAATTGACGCGGATGCCGTTATCGATGTCCAGTCCCGCCTCCAGCGCCAGCGCCACGTTCGGGATCACGCCGATGCCGTAGACAACCAGGTCGGCCGGCAACCGGCGGCCATCGGCGGTGATGACGGCGACCGCCCGGCCGTTGTCGCCTTCGATGCTCGATACACCGCAGCGGAAATTGAAGTGCACGCCCCAGGACTCGTGCGCCGCGCGGAACAAGGCCGACATCTGCGGCGACACCGCGCGCGCCATCGGCCGCTCGCCCAGTTCCAGCACCTCGACCGCGGCGCCCTCGGCCGCCGCCACGGCGGCGAATTCCAGCCCGATGAAGCCCGCGCCGATGACGACCACGCGCCTGGCCGTCTTCAGGAGCGGCGCAATCGTTTCGGCATCACGGCGGGTCTTCACGCCGAACACCCCTTCCAGCTCCGCACCCGGCAGGTTCAGCGGGCGGTTATGCGCACCGGTGGCCAGTACCAGATGGTCGTAGTCGAGCGCCGCGCCGGAGGCCAGCAGCAGGCGCCGGTTCTGGCGGTCGATCGCCGCGCCGCGATCGGCCATCAGGTCGATGTGCTGCTCGAGGTAGAACGCCTCGCTGCGGAACTGCATCGCCGTCGCGTCGATCTTCCCCAGCAAAAAAGCTTTCGAGAGCGGCGGGCGCTGGTAGGGCAGCCAGGGGTCATCATTGACGAGCGCGATCCGCCCGCC
>Ga0209023_10002354_pt1 | contig 23748 bp, 24 predicted proteins | sample LakOneMetagenome_FD_187468 | JGI IMG/M metagenome (GOLD analysis project Ga0209023, IMG submission 187468) | Freshwater and sediment microbial communities from Lake Erie, Canada (SPAdes) (version 2) | ecosystem: Environmental > Aquatic > Freshwater > Lentic | place: Lake Erie, Canada... | reverse complement strand
GCGTGCGGCACGGGGCTCGGGTGCAACCCGGCGGCGACGAGGCCGGCGAAGTGCGCCATGTCGACCATCAGGTAGGCGCCGACCTCGTCCGCGATCTGGCGGAAGCGGGCGAAGTCCAACTGGCGCGGGTAGGCCGACCAGCCGGCGAGCAGCAGCTTCGGCCGCCGCTCCTTGGCGATCCGCTCGACCTCGTCCATGTCGATCAGGCTCGTCTGGCGATCGACCTCGTACGGCGCGATGTCGTAGAGGCGGCCTGAAGCGTTGAGCTTCATCCCGTGCGTGAGGTGCCCGCCGTGCGGCAGCGCGAGACCCATGATCGTGTCGCCGGGCTGCAGCAGCGCGTGATAGACGGCGATGTTCGCCTGCGCACCGGCGTGCGGCTGGACGTTGGCGAACTCGGCGCCGAACAGCGCCTTGGCGCGATCGATCGCGAGCTGTTCGATCACGTCGACGTGTTCACAGCCGCCGTAGTAGCGCCGGCCCGGGTAGCCCTCGGCGTACTTGTTGGTCAACACGCTGCCCTGACACTCCAGGACCGCACGCGGCACGAAGTTCTCGCTGGCGATCATCTCCAGCGTGTTCTGCTGCCGTTCGATCTCGAGCTTGATCGCGTCTGCGACCTCAGGATCGACGTCCGCCAGGGGACTGTTGAAGTAGTCAGGTGAAAGTTCGCTCACGACCGGCTCGACGGTACCAGCCGCGCGGACAGTTATCCCTGCGCGGTTGCGTCTGCCAACTCGTCGATCGCGGCAATTCCGGCGACGCGGCGAGCGTGCCGACCGCCCTCGAACCCGGTCATCAGGAAGGTCGCCACGACAGCGTCCGCCTGTTCCGGCGTGAGCCGCGCGCCGGACAGCGTCACCACGTTGATGTCGTTGTGGCGGCGCGCCATCTCGCTCTCGGCGACGTCGTGGGCGTTGACGGCACGAACGCCGTGCACCTTGTTGGCGACGATCGCGACGCCGTTGCCCGATCCACAGGCCAGCACGCCGCGCTCGGCCGACCCGTCCGCGACGAGCCGGGCGACCGCCTCGGCGAACTCGGGGTAGTCGACCGAGTCGGGCGACCCGGTACCGACATCCGCCACCTCGTGGCCAGCCGCTCGCAACGTCTCCTTGACGTGCTCCTTCAGGTGAAAGCCGGCGTGGTCGGACCCGATCGCGATGACCATGATTCGAGCCTACACGCCCCTCTCCCGGCAACCCTGGTCACGGATCTTCGCGTTGTTCGAGAATCCATGACCAGCGTTGGTTCAGCGAGCGTCGAGGACGGCCACGAGCGCACGCGGATCTGCCGCGCCATGGCGCAGGACGCCCCAGGCGCCGGTGCCTTCGTATGCGCTGAGGTCGATCACCGTCGATGCGGTGCCCGGCAGTGGGCCGGCATCGAGCGCCAGGTCGACTGCCGCGCAGAGCGGCGCAGCAACGTCCGTGAGCGTCGCGGGAGCCGGCTCGCCGGCGCGGTTGGCGCTTGACTGGACGACGAGCGTCGGGATCGCGGCCAGCGCTTCGGCGCCCGGAACGAGCCGCGGCACCCGGAGTCCGCCGCCGCCGGGTAGCACCAGCGTCACGGAGCCGGGCAGCAGTGCTCGTGCCGCGGCGCTGGTCCGCGGGCCGAGCGGCTCCAGCAGCGGCGCGGCGGCCTCAACGCTGAACGCGAGCGTGGCGTTCGGCTTGGCCGCGTCGCGGCCCTTCAGCTGCACCAATCGCGTGACCGCGTCGGGTTGGTCGGCGGCGCATGCCAGGCCGTACACCGTGTCGGCGCCGAACAGGATCACGCCACCGTCCTCGAGCACCCCGACGGCGCGGCGGGCCTGATCCGGCGTGATCATCGGCGCCCCACGACGATGCGCTCCACGCCAGCGAGGTCGGGCACCAGACCCACGTCCGGGAACCCACAGGCGACCATCAGCCCACGGACGCTCGGCGCTTGGCCGGCCCCGATCTCCAGCGCGACCGTACGCGCCGTCGTGGCTGCAGCCGCCGTCAGCAGCGGCCGGATCACGTCCAGCCCCTCGTCACCGGCGAACAGGGCGAGCCCCGGCTCATGGTGCGTGATCTCCGGGGCCAGGTCGGGACGTTCACGCTCGAGCACGTACGGAGGGTTTGCGACGATCGCATCCAACCCCGAGGGCGCATGGTCGAGCAGGGACGCCACGGTGAAGGCGACGTCCAGCCCGAGCTGGGCGGCGTTGGCCTCTGCCACAGCAACGGCGTCGGGAGAGACGTCGCTTGCCGTGACGATGAGATCCGGCCGCTCGTCCTTGAGCGCGAGTGCGACCGCGCCGCTGCCCGTGCAGACGTCGTGCACGCGACTTCCGCTCGGCAGGTCCAAGACCGCCTCAACGAGGTGCTCGGTCTCGGGTCGCGGGATCAGGACACGCGCGTCCACCTGAAGATCGAGGTGCCGGAAGCCCTTGGTTCCCAGGATGTAGGCCAGCGGCTCCCGCTCGATGGCGCGGCGCCGCACAGCGTCACGCAGCCATCGTGTCCCCTCGCTGCCGAGCTGCCGGTCAGGATCCATGCGGAGCCCGGCCCGGTCAGTGCCGAGCGCATGCGCCACCAGCAGGTCTGCATCGAGATCGGGCTCCCCCACGCCGGCGCCGCGCAACGCGATGCGGGCCGAGTCCACGGCATCAGCGGCGCGCACGCCGGCGAGGACCACGGTTACACCTGCTGGGCGGCTTGCGCCTCGAGGCCGCGACGTTTCTCGTCGTCCTGCAGCGCGTGGGTCAGCTCATCGAGCTCGCCGGCCAGGACGGCATCGAGGTTGTGCACGGTGAACTTGATGCGATGGTCGGTGACGCGCCGCTCGCCGAAGTTGTAGGTGCGAATCTTCTCCGCTCGGTCACCGGTACCGACCTGGGAGCGCCGGGCGTCGGCAGAGGCGGCCTGCTGCTCGGCCAGCGCAGCCTCGTAGAGGCGGGCGCGCAGCACTCGCATGCCGCGCTCGCGGTTCTGCAGCTGGGACTTCTCGTCCTGCATCGAGACGACGATGCCGCTCGGCTTATGGGTGATCCGCACCGCCGAGTCGGTGGTGTTGACGGACTGGCCGCCCGGCCCGGAGGACCGATAGACGTCGATCTGCAGGTCGTTCTGGTCGATGTGGACGTCCACCTCTTCCGCCTCCGGCAGAACGGCGACCGTCGCGGTGGAGGTGTGGATCCGGCCCTGGGATTCGGTGGCCGGCACGCGCTGCACGCGATGCGTACCGCCCTCGAACTTGAAGACCGAGTAGGCGCCGACGCCCTTGATCGCGAAGGTGTACTTGCCCTCACCGATATCCATCGCCTCGGGGCTGAAGCCGAGGCGTTCGGCGTAGCGGCTCAGCATCCGATACAGGTCGCCGGCCCAGAGCCCTGCCTCGTCGCCGCCGGCGCCGCCCTGAATCTCCACGATCACGTTCTTGTCGTCGTTGGGATCGGGTTCCACCATCGCCAGCCGCAGCTCCTCCTCCAACGCCGACAGCCGCTCCTCGGAGGTGCGCAGCAACTCCCGGAACTCGGGATCCTCGCCCTCGGCAAGCAGCTCCCGCGCGCCGGCAGCGTCGTCGCTCGCATGGCGCCACTCCCCCGCCAGCTTCGCCGCCGGCCCGAGCCGGTTGTACTCGCGTCCCGCCGCGGCATAGCGCTCCCGATCGCCAATCACCTCTGGGTCGGACATCTGCGCCTCAACCTCAGCGAACCGCGACTCAATCTGCTCTACGAGCGCTTCAATCATGAGCCGACGATGCTACGGCAGTTGGTTGTTCAGCCACCACGAGCGCGAGGCAGTGATCGGGTTCGCTCGCAAGGACGCAGCCGGTGTGGCGTACTGGAGGTACGCGAACCGGCGAGGACGCTGCGAGCGGACCCGAGCGCGCCGAGCTACTTGGCGGAGCGGGCGGCGCGGCGGTTGAAGCGATCAATCCGGCCACCGGTGTCGATCAGCTTCTGTCGGCCGGTGTAGAACGGATGACACTGTGAGCAGACCTCGACGCTGATTTCCGCTTCGGTGGAGCGGGTGTGGAAGTCGTTGCCGCAGGTGCAGTGCACGTGGGAACGGACGTAGGTCGGATGGATTTCGCTCTTCATGACGCAGTCCAGTGTAGCTGGCGTCTGCCAGCGCGCCGTCAGGACGCGCAGACGCCGACGGTGCGCGAGTTATTGCTGTAGGACGGCTCGACGTCCTTGACCGAAGCCTTGACGGCCACGACGACAAACGCCTTCGGCGGGCAGGACGCAGGGGTCGCCGTGACGAGGACGGAGGCGCCGGAAGCGATCGCCGGCACATCCGCGGTCGCGAGGACGGTCCCAGCGCCGGTGATCGTCAGCGTCGCCGGTCGTGACGCATCGCGCCCGGAGTTGGTGATCGTGACCCCGATCGGTGAGCCCGCTGCGTACGTCGGCATGCTGCTTTCGGCGGCAACGGTAGGGCTCGGGTTGTCCGGGTCCGGCGGCGGCGCTGCCGGCGGCAGTGGCGGCCTCGCCACGCCCACGCTGAGGTCGGGGCCGTAGCCGGGCTGGGCACACGAACCGGACTTCACGCTGCTCGTCGCGATCGTCTTGCCCGCCTTGTCGTACCAGCGCATCTGGACGCGCACGTAGTACTCGGCCGGTCCCGTCAGGCCGTCAACCCGCCGCGTGACGACCAACGCGGACCGTCCAGGCTTCGAGCGCGTCCAGCCGGACCACGATGCGAGGACGATCTGCCGCGACACGGATGGCGGGTTGGTCGCGGCCCGCATCAGCGAGAACCGGACCGCCACCGTCTTCGAGTTCGGCTTCTGCGCCACGGTCGTCGTGAACGTGGCCGCCCGCGTCGCGACGGTGTTGCCCGTCGTGCACGAGGCCACGGCGACACCGTTCGGCTTCGCCAGGCCGATCGGTTCGGCGGCACCGGCCGGTCCAGCGCCGAGCAGCGCGAGCGCGCCGGCGAGAACCGTCATCGAGGTGAGGTGCTTGGCCACCGTCATCACTGATTGGAACCAGCGTACGGGGACCGAGTTGCGGTCGCGGCTCATGCTGCGCATGAACCGACGAATGTTCTAGCGCGCCGCGCCAGAACATTCACCGAGATCAGGTCTGCTGGTACAGCGGCCCGTCGCCGCCCTCGGGCGGCGTCAGGCGTCCGCCCTTGGCGGTGATCGCACCGCACTGCACGCAGTTCGTGTAGTTGACGATCACGTCGACGTTGCCGGTCTCCGGCGCGTCCTCGGGGATCTCGTAGACACCGGCCGGGCACATCCACTTCCAGGTCTCGGCGACCTCGCGGGACACGTTCTTCTCGACCCGGATGTGGTTCGGCGCGTCGTCGCGTGTGGCGTTGCCGCTGATGAAGACCGACGACAGCTTGTCGAAGATGTACTTGCCGTCAGGCGTCGGGTAGTTGTCCTTCGAGTCGCCGATGAACATCTCCTGGCGATCCTGCTTGTGCCAGCTCTTGCGACCCGGAGGGAATTTTCCCTTGGTGAGCAGGTTCACCCCCATCGCGGGAACGCCGCGAACGAGCCCTTTCGCCAGCGGCTGGCGCGCGTTGCGCACCTGGTAGAGCTCCTTGCCGACAGAGGACTCGCGAATCGCGTCCTCATACTCCTCGAGCGACTCGGAGCCAGCCCGCAGCGCGGCGTAGATCGTCTCGCCGGCGAGCTGCCCGGCCTTGATGCAGTGGTGGACGCCCTTGAGCGCCGCCATGTCGACCATGCCGGCGGCATCACCGACGATCAGCGCACCGGGCATCGTGAGCTTCGGCATCGACCAATAGCCGCCGCCCGGGATCGCCTTGGCGCCCCAGCCGACACGCTCGCCACCCTCGAGGATCTCTTTGACGACGCTGTGCGTCTTGAAGAGCTGCAGCAGGTCGTGGGCCGACGTGGTCGCGTCGGCGTAATCGAGGTCGACGACGTAGCCGATCGACACGAGGTCGTCGCCCGTCTTCTCGTCCTTCATCGGGTAGATCCAGCCGCCACCAACCTGGCCGTACTTCGAGGACAGCTTCGCCGGCCACGGTCCGACGGTGTGGATCACCTTGTCGAGCGGCTTGGCGACCTTCCAGATCTCCTTGACGCCGAGCTCCCAGGTCTGCGGCTCGGCATCCTTGGCGAGATCGAACTCGCGGATGGCGGGACCGGTGAGGTGGCCCCAGCAGCCGTCGGCGAGCACCGTGAACTTCGCGGTGATGTCGGCACCGGGCTCGAAGTTCGGCAGTTCCTCGCCCTCCTTGCCGCGGCCCTTGTCGCCGGTGCGGACGCCCTTGACGCGGCCGTCCTCGACCAGCAGCTGCATCGCCGCCGTCTCGGTCAGCACGTAGGCGCCGGCCTCTTCGGCCTTGGCCTGCTGGAAGCGGGCCAGCGCCGACACGGAGACGACCTCGTTGCCCTTGTTGTGCAGCGCCGGCGGCGCCCCGATCACTGGCAGCGTCTTCGTGGCGTTGGGCATCGCGTACAGCGATTCCTTCTTGACTTCACCGAACGCGAAGCCTGCCGTGCGCCAGTCCTCGCGGCTGACGTCCGGGTACAGCTCCAGCAGCGCGTCGGGACGCATCACGGCGCCCGACAGGTTGTGGCCGCCACACGTCTTCGCCTTCTCGATCACCGCGACCGGCACCTCACCGAGCGACTCCAGCAGCTCCGGATCATCGGCGAGCAGCTGCAGCAGCCGGTTGGCGGCGGCAAGGCCGGCGGTGCCACCGCCGACAATCGCCACGCCAACGTCGATGCACTCGTCCTCGGCGTCGATCTCGCGCTTGATGAACTCCGCCTGGGGATCGACGGGCGGCGGGAAGTCCGCCGGAGCTGTGTGGTTGCTCGCCATGGTGTCTTAGCCCTTTGCTGCCTTCACGGCCTCGGTCAGCTTCGGCATGATCTTGTTGAGATCGCCGACGATGCCGAGATCGCAGAACTCGAAGATCGGAGCATTCGAGTCCTTGTTGATCGCGATGATGTTCTCCGAGCTCTGCATGCCGACCTTGTGCTGGATCGCGCCGGAGACACCAGCGGCGACGTACAGCTTCGGTGCGACGGTCTTGCCGGTCTGACCGACCTGACCTGCGTAGGGGAACCAGCCGGCGTCGACGACCGCGCGGGTCGCGGCGACGGCGGAGTTGCCGCCGAACGCTGCTGCGAGGTCATCACACAGGTGGAAACCCTCGGCCGAGCCGAGACCGCGGCCACCGGTGACGAGCACGCTCGCGCCCTCGATGTCCACGTCGGCGCCGCGCTGCTCACCGCGCGTGACCAGCGTGACCTGACCGGCCTGCGGGGAGAGCTCAGCAGCGACGGCCTCGACCGGAGCGGCGCTGCCGCCGCCCTTGACCTCGAACGCGTTCAGGCGGGCGCAGATCACGCCCTTGTCCTTGTAGCGCGAGGTGGAGATCGACGAGTCACCGAGGATCGGACGCTCGGCGACGAGCTTGCCGCCGTCAGCGACGATCGCCGTGACCTCGAGCGTCAGACCGGCGTTGATGCGGGCCGCAAGGCCGGCACCGATCTCGAAGCCGAGCAGACCGCCGCCGAAGACGATGTACTGGTAGTCGCCGCCTTCGACGATCGAGCCGAGGACGTCGATCGCCGGGGCCGCGAGGCCGTCCGGAGCTTCGGCCTTCAGCACCTTGGCAGCGCCGTACTCGCCGAGGCTCGCCGCGAGCTCATCGCTGATGCCCTGACCGACGACGACCGCGTGCGCCTCGCCGCCCAGCTCGCCGGCGAGGCGTGAGGCCTCGCTGATCGCGCCGAGCGAGTTCTTGTTGATGGCCCCGTCGTGATGCAGGGCGTAGACCAGGATGTTGCTCATGCGATCAGCTTCCTTTCGTCGAGCCAAGCAACAATCTTGGCGACGGTGTCATCCGTATCTTCGTCTTCGATGATCAGGCCGGCGTCCTTCGACGGCGGGGCCTTGAAATCGCCGCAGCTGACGTTGGAACCGTCAGCGCCGACGCGGGACGCGTCGATGCCGGCGTCGGCAGCGGAGAGCGTGTCGAGCTGCTTCTTCTTCGCGCCCATGATCGCCTTCAGCGACGGGTAGCGCGGCTCGTTGATCGCGTCACCGACGGAGAGGACGGCCGGCAGGCTGACCTTGACCGTGTCGTAGCCGTACTCGGCCTGACGCTCACAGGTGACGTCGTTGCCGGCGAGGTCGAGCTTCACGACCTGCGTCACGGACGGACGGCCGAGGAACTGGGCGACGACAGCGCCGATCGAGTAGCACTCACCGTCATCGGACTGCTGACCGAGGAGCACCAGGTCGGGGTTCTCGCGCTCGACGACCTTGGCGAGCGCGTAGCCCGTCGCGACGACATCGGAGCCGGCGAGCGCCTCATCGGTCAGATGGATCGAGCGATCCGCGCCGAGTGAGACGGCCTTGTGGAGCGCGCGCACGGCGGACTCGGGGCCGGCGGTGATCGCGATGATCTCCTCGACCTCGACCACGCCGCCCTCACGCAGCTGCACCGCAGCCTCGATGGCGTGGGTGTCGTACGGGTTGAGGTTCTTCTCTCCGGACCGGTCCAGCCGACCCGTGGCGGGGTCGATGCGCTTCTGGACGGCGGCGTCCGGGACCTCCTTCACCAACACTGCGATCTTCACGGTGATCGATGCTCCTTAGGGGGTAAGCAAACGTATGTTTGGATGGTACAGGTCGCGTTGACTGACAAGTCAATCGGCGGCCTGAGACGTGCGTCACACTCGACGAGGCGAGTGGCCCTGCGACCCCGCTAGCTCTGGGCGGACCCTGCGGCCCGGCCCTGCTCGACGGCGGTCTGAATGAAGTCGATGATCTCCTGCGTCGGCGAACCGGGCGTGAACACCTCGGCAACGCCAAGCGCCTTGAGCTCAGGGATGTCGTCGCCGGGGATCGTGCCCCCGACGGTGACGACGACGTCGCCGGCGTCCTGCTCCTTGAGCAGCGCGACGATCCGCGGGACGAGCGTCATGTGGGCACCAGAGAGGATCGAGAGGCCGACCGCGTCGGCGTCCTCCTGGATGACGGTCTCGACGATCTGCTCGGCCGTCTGGTGCAGGCCGGTGTAGATGACCTCCATGCCGGCGTCGCGCAGGGCGCGGGCGATGATCTTGGCTCCACGGTCGTGGCCATCGAGTCCCGGCTTGGCGACGACGACCCGGATCTTGCGCTGAGAAGTGCTCATGGTGAAAGGCCTGGGGGCGCAGAGGGCGCCTCGCAGGAGGCCGGAATCCTACCGGCCGGTACCGAATGAGGCGTTGCCGCCGCCGGTAGGATGGGCCGCAGCATGGTTGAGATCGAGATCGGCGACATCGTGCGGACGAAAACGGGCGCCGGCGGCGCGCACGCAGTCGTACGCGCTGTGCGCCTCGGCCGCCTGATCGTCGAGCGCTGTGATGGCCGTCCGACCGGACCGGTCGCGCTGCGTGACGTGGCCGAGGTCTTCAAGACGGCCGGCGCGCCTGCCGGCCCGGCGCCGAAGACGGAGCCACTCAGGCCCACGGCGCAAATGAAGCTGCTGTAGCACGGCGGCCGACAACCACCGACTCGCCGACCCACCGGTCGAGGAACGAGAATGGCGGAACGAGCCGCACGAACGCCCAGACGAGGGCCAGCGGGTGCACGTGCATGATGCACACGACTTCGCGAGCGAGGAAGTAGATGAAGGTGACCGGCTCGCCGCGCGGGCGGATCAGGCGAATCCCGAGGAGCCGCATGCCAGGGGTCTGCCCGCTTCCGAGGGCGGCGGTCGCCGCGCCATAGCCGAGCAGCACGACGAGGACCGCCAGGAACCAGGCCAGCGTGAGGCCATCCGCGAGGGGACCGCGCTCCGGTCCGAGAAAGCGCAACGCCGACAGCCCGATGACGATGATGACGACGACGATCGTGTCCACGACGCCTGCGGCCCAGCGCCGGTACCACGGGGCCTTTGCCCAACCGGCGCCGCTGGGCGGCGGTGGACCGGCCTCCGCCTCCGCCTCCTGGACAGCGGGCCTCGATAGGACCGCCGTGCCAAACGCGTCCGCAGTCGTGGCAGCGGTACCTCGCCCAGGACGCGACATGGCACCGAAGGCGTCCACGGCCGCCTGACCCGGTTCAGAACCGGGGACACGTCGCCGCACTAACGGACCTTCAAGGTCGCCGTCATCCCCTCATGGATCGTGCAGATCAGCTTGTACGTGCCGGGCGTGTTGAAGCGGCGCGTCACGGAACCGGCGTCACGCACGCCGATCCGCCAGATCTTGTTGCCGCCCCGCTTGGCGACGACGTCATGCGGGTTGACGCCCTTCCACTTGAGCGTCAGGCGTGTGCCCTTGGAGATCGTCTTCGACGTCGGCGTGAAGACATCGTCCTTGACGAGCATCGTCGCACCCGATGAGGCCTGCGCGGGGAGCACCAGCAGGGTCGCGGCAGCGAGTGCGGCGGGAATGGCGGTGCGCATGCGGGTCACGGTGGTGCTCCTTTAGAAGACGGGCGTCTCGGTGTAGGACCCCCACACGTCTTGCAGTGCGTGGATGATCTCACCTTCAGTGGCGTGAACCCTGGCGCACTGCAGAAGGTGCGGCATCAGGTTCTCATCGGACGTCGCCGCAGCCTGCTTGAGCGCGGTCAGCGCGGGCTCGATCTGTGCGGTGTCGCGGCGCGCCTTGACGGCCTGCACGCGGCCGACCTGCTTGCGCTCCAGCGCCGGGTCGATCCTGAGGATCGGCGTCTGCTGATCATCACCTTCGGTGTAGGCGTTGACGCCGACGACGATCCGGCGGCCGGCGTCGATCCGGTTCTGCAGCTCGAAGCTGGCGTCCGCGATCTCGCGCTGCGGGTAGTTCTCCTTGACCGCGGCGACCATGCCGCCGAGCTCGTCGATCTTCGCAAAGTAGTCGTAGGCGGCCGCTTCCATCTGGTCGGTCAGCTGCTCGACGTAGTAGGAGCCGCCGAGCGGGTCGATCGTGTCGGCGACGCCGGTCTCGCCGACGATGATCTGCTGCGTGCGCAGCGCGACGCGGACGGCGTTCTCGGTCGGCAGCGCGAGCGCCTCGTCGAAGGAGTTGGTGTGCAGCGACTGCGTGCCACCGAGTACGCCCGCGAGCGCCTCGATCGCGGTGCGCGTGATGTTGTTGAGCGGCTGCTGGGCGGTCAGCGATACGCCCGCCGTCTGGGTGTGGAAGCGCATCAGCCAGGAGCGCGGGTTCTTCGCGCCGAACGTCTCCCGCAGCTCGCGTGCCCAGATCCGGCGTGCGGCGCGGTACTTGGCGATCTCCTCGAAGAAGTCGATCTGCGCGTTGAAGAAGAACGACAGCCGTGGCGCGAATGCGTCGACGTCAATCCCCCGGTCGACCGCCTGCTGCACGTAGGTCAACCCGTCCTTGAGCGTGAAGGCGAGCTCCTGCTGCGCCGTCGAGCCGGCCTCACGGATGTGGTAGCCGGAGATCGACACGGGATGCCATTTCGGCATCGTCGTCGTGCACCACTCGACCATATCCCCCATCAGCCGCATCGCCGGATCGATCGGGAAGCACCACTCCTTCTGCGCGATGTACTCCTTGAGGATGTCGGCCTGGATCGTGCCGGCCAACTTGTCCGCCGGCACGGGCGTCCCGGCGCGCTCTGCCGCGACGACGTAGAACGCCAGCATCAGCGCAGCGGGCGCGTTGATCGTCATCGAGACCGAGACCTCGCCGAGGTCGATCCCGGCGAACAGATCCTCCATGTCGTCGAGCGTGTCGACGGCGACGCCCTCGCGGCCGACCTCACCGAGCGAGCGAGCGTCGTCGGAGTCATGGCCCATCAGCGACGGCATGTCGAACGCCGTCGACAGCCCGGTCTGGCCGTGCTCGAGCAGGTAGTGGAAGCGCTCGTTGGTCTCGTCCGCGGTACCGAAACCGGCGAACTGCCGCATCGTCCACATCCGGCCGCGGTACATCGACGGGTAGACACCGCGGGTGAACGGGTACTGACCCGGCAGGCCGATCCGCTCCGGGTCGATGTTCGCCGTCTCGGCCGTCGCCAGCGGTGGCACGGGCTCACCCGACAGGCTGAGGAACTCGGCGTCGCGCTCCGGTGTCTGCGCGTAGGCGGTCAGCCACTCCTCGTGCGTGGTCGGCACGTGCGCCGCCTCGGTCGACATGCCGTCAGCGTACTGCGGCGTCAGCGGACGCGGCTGACCACGCCACGACCCGCTGCGCCGAGCAGCGTCGCCGCCGTCAGGCCGCCGAGCATCCGCAGGTGGCCCTGCAGCCGATCGAAGCGCAGGATCTCCCAGCCCTCGTCCCGAGCGATGCGTGTCAGCTCGGCATCCGGATTGACCGCGACGGCGTGTCCGACGGCGCGCAACATCGGCAGGTCCGACTCGGAGTCCGAGTACGCGTAGGACGTCGAGAGGTCGATGTCGCGCTCGGCCGCAAGCTCCTTGATCAGCAGTGGCTTGCCATCGCGGTAGGCGAACTCACCGACGAGGCGACCGGTGTAGAGCCCGTCCTCCACCTCGAGGCGCGTTCCCAGGCCGCCGTCGAAGCCGAGCACGTGGGCGACCATCGCCGCCGTCTCCTGCGTGGCAGCGGTGACGATGTAGACGGGACGACCCGCATCCTGGTGGGCCCAGGCGATGTCCAGCATCTGCGGGTAGAGCCGCGGCAGCACGCCGGCCATCACCTGCGGCCCGAGCCGTTCGAACTCGATCGCCCGCTTGCCGGTGATGAAGTCGCCGACCCGTGCCATCACCTTGTCGGCCGACGCATCGGTGGAGCCGCGCAGCCGGAACCGCAGGTTCTGCAAGGCATCGGAGGCGAGACGGCGGCGCGAGATGATGCCCGCGTTCGCCGCCGCGCGCGCCCAGAAGAAGCCCGACGAGCCGGACATCAGGGTGCGATCCAAATCGAAGAATGCGGCGGGCGTGCCCATGACGCCCCTCAGGCTAGGGCCGTGATGGGAAGAGTCCGTGTTGCGCGTCACGGTTCGCGGGCTAGGGTTGCGGCGTGCATCGCCCCGGCTACCGCCTCGCCGTCCCCGAAGGAGAGCTGCACGCGGCCTTCACCGCAGCACGTGCCGAGCTGGCGCTACCCACGACCTTCCCCGACCCCGTGCTGGCGGAGGCCGAACGGGCGGCCGCCGCCGTCGCCGTGCCGAGCACGGACCTGACCGACGTTCCGTTCATCACGCTGGATCCCAAGGGCTCGACGGACCTCGATCAGGCGATGTTCCTCGCGCGCGAAGGCAGCGGCTTCCTCGTCCGCTACGCGATCGCCGATGTCCCGGCGTTCGTGACGCCGGGCGGGGCGATCGACGGCGAGGCGCGCCAGCGTGGGCAGACGATGTACGCGCCGGATGGCCGCACGCCGCTGCACCCCGCGCGCCTGAGCGAGGACGCCGCATCGCTGCTGCCAAACCAGGACCGGCCGGCCTTCGTCTGGACCTTCCGTCTCGACAGCGACGGCAGCGTGACGGAGACCGATCTCGTGCGCGCCCTGGTGCGCTCACGCGCACAGCTGGATTACGACGGTGTGCAACGCGAGCTCGATGCCGGCACCGCAGACCCGATGCTGACCCTGCTCGGCGAGGTCGGGCAGCGGCGTGTCGCGCAGGAGCAGGCGCGCGGCGGGGCCTCGCTGGCGATCCCCGATCAAGAGGTCGTCGCGAGCGCCGACGGCGAGAGCTACGAGCTGCGGATGCGGCCGCCGCATGCGGTCGAGGACCACAACGCCCAGATCTCGCTGATGACCGGGATGGCAGCGGCGGAGATCATGCTTGCCGGCGGCGTCGGCATCCTGCGCACGATGCCGCCTGCCGGCAGCAACGCGATCGCGCGGCTGCGGCGGCAGGCCGAGGCGCTCGGCGCCGCCTGGCCGAAGCACATGAAGTACGGCGCCTTCCTGCGCTCGCTCGACCCGACGGTCAGCGGTCAGCTGGCGCTGCTCTACGAAGCTGCCTCGCTCTTCCGCGGCGCCGGGTACACGCCGTTCGACGGCACGCCACCGGCCGAGGATCAGCGAAAGCAGGCGGCGATCGGCGCCGCCTATGCACATGTCACGGCGCCGCTGCGCCGGCTGGTCGACCGCTTCGGCCTGGTCTGCTGCGAGGCGCACGTGCGCGGTGACGCGGTGCCGGATTGGGCGCGAACCGCACTGCCAACCCTTGCGGAGACGATGAAGGCCTCCGATCACCGCGCCGGGGCGCTGGGACGGGCCTGCGTCGATGCGGTCGAGGCGGCACTGCTCGCTTCGAGCGTCGGTGCGTGCTTTGCGGCCACGGTCGTCGACCTCGACGAGCGGCGCGGCGGTGCGCTCGTGCAGCTCTCAGATCCGGCCGTGCTGGCTCATTGCGACGGTGACGCGTTGCCGCTCGGCCAGCAGGTGCAGGTGCGTCTCGTGGCGGCGGACGTCGCCACGAGACGCATCACCTTCACGCTGGCGAGCTGAATCACCAGACGCGTCGTCGCGCACCGCCCATCGGCACGAGGTTCAGCACGATGCCGACGATCAGCAGGATCAGGCCGAGTGTGGTCAGAACGGGCGGACCGACAAGCCAGCCGATGAGGGTGAGAATCAAGCCGAGGATGATCATGGCAACGTTCTACCCGTGTCCGCGCGCAGACAAACGCGCCCCTCATCCGGCTCTCACACTGAGCGCTACGAAGCAGGCACGCGAATCAGGATCGCGTCGCCCTGACCGCCGCCTGAGCAGATTGCTGCGCAACCGAGACCGCCACCGCGGCGACGCAGCTCGTGCACCAGCACGCCGATGATCCGAGCGCCCGAGGCGCCGATCGGGTGGCCGAGGGCGACGGCACCGCCGTTGACGTTGACCTTGTCCTCGTCGATGCCGAGGTCACGGATCGACTGCAGCGTGACGGAGGCGAAGGCCTCGTTGATCTCCCAGAGGTCGACGTCGTCCGCGGTCAGGCCGGCCTTCGCGAGCGCCTTCTTCGCGGCGCCGCCGGGCGTCGTCGCGAGGTTCGGGAAGTCGTTGGCGAACTGCGCATGGCCGACGATCTCGGCCAGCGGCGTCTTGCCGTTGGCGGCAGCCCATTCGTCGGAGGCGAGCACCATCGCGCCGCCGCCGTCGTTGACGCCCGGCGCGTTGCCGGCCGTGTGCGAGCCCTCCTTCGAGACGAGGCCGGGCAGCTTCGCCAGGGCCTCGAGCGTGGTGCCGGGGCGCGGCCCCTCGTCGGTGTCGACGACGGTGTCGCCCTTGCGACCCTTGACCGTCACGGCGACGATCTCCTCGGCCATCACGCCGTCCTCGATCGCCTTGACCGCCAGCTCCTGGGAGCGGACCGACCAGCGGTCGAGGTCCGGGCGGGTCAGCTCCATCTGGTCGCCGACCTCGGTCGCCTCGTCGAACATCTGGCGGCCGCTGAAGGGGTTCGTCAGGCCGTCGTGCACCATCGAGTCGAGCGCCTTGGCATCCCCCATGCGGTAGCCGAAGCGCGCCTGCGGCAGGAGGTACGGCGCGTTCGACATCGACTCCATGCCGCCGGCGACGCCGACCTCGACGTCCCCCGCACGGATCGCCTGGTCGATGATCACCGCGGCGCGCAGGCCGGAGGCACAGACCTTGTTGACGGTCTCCGAGGAGACCTCCTTCGGAATGCCGCCCTTGATCTGCGCCTGGCGCGAGGGGATCTGGCCCTGACCGGCCTGGATGACCTGGCCCATGACGACGTGGTCGACCTGCTCGGGCGCGACGTCGGCGCGCTCGAGCGCAGCGGCGATCGCGATACCACCGAGCTCTGTGGCGTCGACGCTGGACAGTCCACCGCCGAGCTTGCCGATCGGTGTGCGGGCGGTTCCGAGAATGACGGTCTTAGGCATGAGGCGCGCAACGGTATCGCGGCTCACGCTCCAGCGGTGTGACGCCCGCCACCGTGGGTACTGTCGCGGACATGAACGTGAGCACGACGGCGGACGCCGCAACGACGACCGACGCCGACACCCTCGTCGCGATGCTGGGTCAGTCAGGCACGGGCCGGACCGAGCGGGGACAGCTCACCGTGACGCGCGAGGAGGCGCGCAACATGGTCACGGTCGGCGCCGGCGATCTCGCAACGTGTGACCGTCAGGCCCTGCACGGCATCGTCGCGGCCGTGGTGGCTCGGCTTGACGAGCTCGGCGCAGAACACGTGTGCTGGACCGTCCCGCAAGGCATCGACCCGACACTCGCGACATCGGCGATCGTCGAGGGGACGCTGCTGGCGACGTATCGCTGCACGGCCTACAAGTCCGCCGATGACGAAGCCTCCTCGTTGAGCGCACTCACGGTGGCCGGCACGGACGCCGCTGCCGCGGCAGCTCGCGCGGTCGTGGTCACGCAAGCCGTGAACCGCGCACGGGACCTTCAGAACGGGCCGCCGAACGTGATCACCCCCACCTATCTCGGTCAGCGCGCGCAGGCGATCGCCGCCGCGCACGCCGACCTCTCCTGCGAGGTCGGCGGCGCGGAGCGACTCGCCGAGCTCGGCATGGGCGCCTTCGCCGCCGTGACCCAGGGCAGTGACAGCCCACCCGCCCTGATCGTGCTGCGCTACGAACCGGCGGCCGCCGCCGGTGGCCCGCTGCTGGCGCTGGTCGGCAAGGGCGTGACGTTCGACTCCGGCGGCCTGTCGATCAAGCCCGCGTCGGGAATGGTCACGATGAAAGCCGACATGTCGGGCGCCGCCGCGGTGCTCGAGGCGACCGCGGCGATCGCCGAGCTCGGACTGCCGATCCGGCTGCTGACCGTGATCGGTTCGGCGGAGAACATGATCAGCGGCGGGGCGCTGAAGGTTGGCGACGTCGTGACGGCCGCCAGCGGGACCACGATCGAGATCGACAACACCGACGCCGAAGGGCGGCTCGTGCTCGCCGACTGCCTGCACCATGCGGTCGAGCTCGGCGCCGACCGGATCATCGACCTCGCGACACTGACCGGCGCGATGAAGGTCGCGCTCGGCTCGGAGTACTGCGGCTACTTCGCCACCGACGATGCGGTCAGCGACGGCATCGAGCAGGCAGCCGCCGCCGCCGGCGAATCGGTGTGGCGGATGCCGCTCGACCGCCGCTACGCGGACTACATGAAGGGCACGATCGCCGATCTCACCAACGCTGCAATCGGCAAGGGCGGCGGCGCCTGCTCGGCGGCAGGCTTCCTGCAACGCTTCACGGGAGAGAAGCCGTGGGCGCACTTCGACCTGTCGACGGCCTACGACGCCGGTTTGCCGTGGGCGAAGAAGGGTGGCAGCGGCACGATGGTGCGGACCCTCGTCGCATTGGCAGAACAAGCCGCATAACCTGCGGCGCATGGACTTCGCCCTCGACGACGCAACCACAGAACTCCGCCGGACCGTGCGTGAATTCGCCGAAGGAGAGGTCGCGCCGGTCGCCGAGCAGCTCGATCAGACGAAGTCCTTCCCCTACGACATCGTCGCGAAGATGGGCCAGCTCGGCTGGATGGGGATCCCGTTTCCCGAGGAGGTCGGCGGCGCCGGCGGCACCTCGCTGCAGTACGCGATCGCCGTCGAGGAGCTGACGCGGATCGACAGCTCGGTGGCGATCACGCTGTGCGCCCATACCTCGCTCGGCACCCAGCCGATCTACCTCTTCGGCTCCGATGAGCAACGTGCGCAGTACCTGCCCGACCTCTGTGCCGGCAGGAAACTCGGCGCGTTCGGCCTGACCGAGCCCGAGGCCGGCAGTGACGCCGGCAACGTCCGCACCCGCGCCGCTCGCGACGGCGACGAGGTCGTGATCAACGGTGCCAAGCAGTTCATCACCAACGCCGGCACCGAGATCTCCGGCCACGTCGCGATCACCGCCCGTGACGAGGACGGCACGGTGACCAACTACATCGTCGACAACGGCAATCCCGGCTACGAGCAGGGCACGCCGTACCGCAAGATGGGCTGGAACGCCTCGGACACGCGGCCGCTCACCTTCACCGACTGCCGCATCGATCAGAGCGCACAGCTCGGACCCTCCGGTCAGGGGTTCAAGCAGTTTCTGAAGGTGCTGGACATCGGCCGCATCGGTGTGGCGGCGATGGGCGTCGGGCTCGCACAGGGCGCGCTCGACGAGGCCTTGAAGTACGCCAAGGAGCGCCAGGCGTTCGGCAAATCGATCTCCAAGTTCCAGGCGATCCAGACCAAGCTGGCCGACATGGCAACGGAGATCGAGGCTGCCCGCCTGCTCACCTACAAGGCGGCGTGGGAGAAGGATCAGGGCACGGACTTCTCGCTGACCGCTGCGCAGGCCAAGCTGAAGACCGGTCGTCTGGCGGTGCGCTGCGCCGAGGAGGCCGTCCAGATCCACGGCGGCTACGGCTTCATCGAGGAGTACCCGGTGTGCCGTTTCTATCGCGACGCCAAGATCCTCACGATCGGCGAGGGCACCGATGAGGTGCAGCACATGGTGATCGCACGAGGCCTCGGCGCGTGAGCGGCACGGCCGTCATCACGGGTGCCTCCAGCGGCATCGGCGCCGCGACGGCACGTCACCTCCACGCCGCGGGGTTCGATGTCGTCCTGACCGCCCGGCGCGCGGACCGCATCGAGGCCCTGGCCGCCGAGCTGGCGGGTGGGACGCGGGCGATCGTCTGCGACGTGACCGATGCCGCGTCGGTCGCGGCCCTGGCGGCGGCGGTTCCGGAGTGCGCCGTGCTCGTGGCCAATGCGGGCGGCGCGCTCGGGTTCGAGCCGGTCGCGGAGCTCGACGAGGCGCAGTGGCGGACGATGTGGGAGACCAACGTCCTCGGCCTGGCCCGGACCGTGAAGGCGCTTCTGCCGGCCCTCGAGGCCTCCGGCGACGGCCGGATCGTCACGATCACCTCGGTCGCCGGCCACCAGACCTACCCCAACGGGGGTGGCTACACGGCCGCCAAACACGCTGCGGCGGCCATCACCGACACCTTGCGCGTCGAACTGCTCGGCAAGCCGATCCGGGTGACCGAGGTCGCCCCCGGCATGGTCGAGACCGAGTTCTCCGTCGTCCGCTTCGACGGCGACGAGGACCGCGCCGCCCAGGTCTACGCTGGCCTCCTGCCCCTCGCCGCCGACGACGTCGCTGACGCGATCGTCTGGGCCGTCACCCGCCCGGCGCACGTGGCGGTCGCGCGGATCGACCTCCTCCCGCGCGACCAGGCGAGCGCGCGGGACTATCACCGCCAGTAGTACGCCGGAAATTGACTATTCGGGGTTTATCCGTGATCCTTCCCGATGTGTCGCTGACCGCAGACCCGGAGCTGATCGCCAAGGCGAGCGTCGCACCGCCGTCGTTCGACGCTGCGCCCGCCGAGCCGGTCGCAGACCACCACGAGCCGCTGGCAGCTCCGGCGCTCAGCGTCCCTTCGCGACTGGCGTTCGCGATCGTTATCGCAGCCATCGTGGTCACGCTGGTCACCACGCTTGCGCTCGCCGGCGCGCCTGCCTGACGCGATGACCCGGCCGAACACCTGACAGAGTCCGCCGCATGAGCCCCAGCGTTCCCCCGCCCGGGTCGGGCGACGAGCTCCCCTCAGGGCCCGAGTGGGACGGTCTCAACCTGGAGCCTGCGGGCGACGACAGCCGCTGGTCCTTGAGCAGCCGATCGCGAGCGGCCGGCGCCGTCGCCGGTGTCGTCACCGCGGTCGCCGTGATCGCCTTCGCCGGGCCGTCGGGCTCAGTAGCTACCCGGCGAACAGCTCGTCCAGCATCGCGCGGTGATGGTCTTCGACGACGTTGCGCTTGACCTTCAGTGACGGCGTCAGCTCACCGGACTCGATCGTCAGATCGTGGTCGAGAATCGCCCACTTCTTGATCGTCTCCCAGCGGTTGAGCTTGCTGTTGAGCTGCTCGACGTAGCCGGCGATCATCTCCTGCGCCTGCGGTGAGCCGGCGATCTCGGCGTACGACGTGCCGTCCAGCCCGTGCTCCTTCGCCCAGCCGACGATCCCTTCCGGATCGAGGGCGATCAGCGCCACGCAGTACTTCTGCGCGTGGCCGAACACCTGGAACTGGCTGGCGTACGGGCAGAGGGCCTTGAAGCTCGCTTCGATCGCCGACGGCGCGATGTACTTGCCGCCCGACGTCTTGAACAGGTCCTTGGTGCGGCCCGTGATCGAGAGGAACCCGTCAGCGTCGATCGAGCCCTGGTCGCCGGTGTGGAACCAGCCGTCGGCGTTGATCGCCTCGGCCGTGGCCTCCGGCAGGTTGTGGTACCCGGCCATCACGTTCGGGCCCTTGATCAGGATCTCGTTCTGCTCGCCGATCGTGATCTCCACGCCGGGGAGCGGCTTGCCGACCGTGCCCAGCCGGTAGTCATCGGGGCGGTTGACGACGGCGCCGGCAGCGGTCTCCGTCAGGCCGTAGCCCTCGAGGATCAGCAGCCCGGCGGCGTGGAACCACTCGCCGATCTCGCGGTTCAGGGGCGCTGCACCGGAGATGAAGTAGCGGATGCGGCCACCGAAGACCTCGCGCACCTTCGCGAAGACCAAGCGGTCGAACAGCGCGTGCTGCAGCTTCAACTGGGGCGGAACCGAGCGCCCCTCGAGGCGTCGCCGGTCCACCTCCAACCCGACCGCGAACGCACGCTCGAAGATCTTCTGCTTGACGCCACCCGCGGCGGTCGAGGTCGTGACGACCTTGGCGTGCGCCTTCTCGAAGATCCGCGGTGCCGCGCCCATGAAGGTCGGCTGGATCACGGCCATGTTCTCCATGATCTTGTCGACGCGGCCGTCGACCGCCGTGGCGAAGCCGCATGCCAGCTGCGCCGTCAGCAGCACCTTGCCGAAGGAGTGCGCGAGCGGCAACCAGAGGAACTGCAGGTCGTCGTCGCGGATCAGCCCCATCGACTGCATCACGGCGCCCTCGTACGTCCAGGACGCGTGCGTCAGCCGCACGCCCTTCGGCTTGCCGGTCGTCCCTGACGTGTAGATCAGCGTCGCGAGGTCGCTCGGAGCAAGGGCATCGGTCGCCTCCTGTACGGCGTCCGCACGCTCGGCCAGGAGCGCGCGACCGGCCGCCGCGAGGTCGGTGAGCCCGATCACCCAGTCACCGTCCGCCTCACCGTCGAACGTGATCACCTTCGTCACGGCCGAGAGCTCGTCGCGGCGTTCGCGGAGCTTGGCGAGCTGCGCGTCGTTCTCGGCGAAGACCATCACAGAGCCCGAGTCCGACAGGATGAACGCGACGTCCTCGGCGTTGGTCGAGGGATAGACGGTGGTCGTAGCGCCGCCGGCACACATCACCGCAAGGTCGGAGGTGATCCACTCGTAACGGGTGCCGGCGAGGATGCCGACGCGCTGCCCCGGCTCCAGGCCGAGGGCCAACAGGCCGGCGGCGAGCTCGTCAACCGCAGCGCCCGCCTGCGCCCAGGTGGCGGACTGCCAGCCGCCGTCTGCCGGCCAGCGGAAGGCCTCGCGCCCGCCGCTCGTTGCCACCCGCTCACGGAACTGTGCCGCGACGCTCGGCGGCCGGTTGTCGATGATGGCGTTGCCGGTCAGGTGCGGGGTCATGGCGGTATCGGTCATTCGTGCTCCATTGGATTGTCTGCCATCGGTTTAGTACCCGGTCGGTGATCCGTCAAGCGCAGCCAGGATCTCGGTGGCGGCACTGGCGGGATCGAGCCGTCGAGCGACGACCGCGTCGAGCAGGTCGTTGAAGGCGCCATCGCTCTCGATCCGATCCTCGAGCCGCGCGCGCAGCCGATGCGTACAGATACCGATCACCTCGGCGCGCAGGTTGCGGCGCCGCCGCTCGGCCAGCGTGCCCTCGGCCTCGATGTGCGCGCGGTGGGCGTCGAGCTGCTCGACCAGCTCGTCGATGCCGATGTGGTGCGCAGCCTGCGTCTTGATGATCGGCGGCGTCCACGACTCGTCCTTGCCGACCGCATGGGCCAGCGACAGCACCGAGCGCACCTCACGCACGAGCGTCTCGGTCAGCGGATGGTCGGCCTTGTTGACGACGATGATGTCCGGGATCTCCATGATCCCGGCCTTCAGCGCCTGGATCGAGTCGCCGGAGCCCGGCATCAGCACCAGGACCACCGTGTCGGCGTGGTTGATGATGTCGACCTCGGCCTGGCCGACGCCGACGGTCTCCAGCATCACGTCATCCTTGCCGGAGGCGTCCATCAGCAGCGCCGTCTGCAGGCAGGCCTCGGCGAGGCCGCCGAGCGCGCCACGGTTCGCCATCGAGCGGATGAAGACGCCGGGGTCGAGGAAGTGGTCGGTCAGACGGATCCGATCACCGAGCAGTGCGCCGTGCGTGAACGGCGACGAGGGGTCGATCGACAGCACGGCGACGCTGTGATCCTGCGCCCGCCGCGCCTTCGTCAGCGCGCTGATCAAGGTGGACTTGCCGGCGCCCGGCGCCCCGGTCAAGCCGACGATTGCGGCGTTCCCGGTGTGCGGATAGACCTCGCGCACGAGCTCCCAACCGGCCGGGTCATCGGACTCCACGAGCGTGATCGCGCGGGCCAGTGCGCGCTTGTCGCCGGCGAGCAGACGCTCGGCCAGGGACTTCTTCTCTGGAGCTTCAGCGGACGACATCGGGCGCGAGATGATGCCGCAGTTGGAGGCGCGTCGTCGGGTTGCGACGTGCTGGATTCTGGCAGTATGAGTGGGATGGAGCGCACGACCCGAGCCCTGCACCTGCTGGTTGCGACGCTCGTCGCAGTGACAACCGCCGCGGTGGGCGCCACCAGTGCCGCTGCGGCCGGCTCCGAAGTCACCGACGGCAACGCCCGGTTCCAGGTCCTTACGCCGACGCTGCTGCGGCTGGAGTACGCGGCAGACGGGCAGTTCGAGAACCGTGCGACGCAGACGCTCGGCACACGCACCGTCCCGTCCGGCGCGTTCACGACGTCCAGCGCCGGCGGCATCCGCACGATTCGCACAAGCGCGCTGACCCTGCGCTACACGCAGGGGTCGGGGCCGTTCAGCGCCGCCAACCTGTCGATCACGGTCAACGTCTCGGGCAAGGAGACGACCGCGCGCCCCGTGTGGCGCACCGGCGACACGCCCGGCAACCTCGGCGGCTGGCGCCGCGGGCTCGATCTGCTCACCGACCGCGCCCCGCTGCATGACGGCGTGCTGTCACGCGACGGCTGGTACCTGCTGAACGACAGCGAGACCGCGCTCGCTGCCGCCGGCTCGCCCGGGTTCGTGGCGCGGCCGCAGCGCGGCGGCGCCTACCAGGACGGCTACTTCTTCGGCTACGGGCATGACTACCCGCGTGGACTCGCCGACCTCCGCACGCTCACCGGCGCGGCGCCGCTGCTGCCGCGCAAGGCGTTCGGCGTGTGGTTCTCGCGCTACTGGGGCTTCACCGAGCCGGAGCTGCGGCAGCTCGTTGCGCGCTTCCAGTCCGAAGGCGTGCCGCTCGACACGCTGTCGCTGGACACGGACTTCAAACGCCAGTCCAACAACGACAGCGCGCCGCTCGGCTCCCTGTTCGCCGGTGGCCGCCCCGAGCAACCGTTCGCCTGGAACGGCTGGGATTGGAATCGCAACGCCTTCAAGGACCCAAAGGCCTTTGTCGACTGGGCGCACAGTCAGGGCATCGCGCTGGCGCTCAACATCCATCCGTCGATCGGCAGCACCGACCCAGCCGCGACCAAGGCCAACGCGGATGCCGGTGGCCTGATCCCGAACTACGGCCTGTGCAACGTGCTGATGGTCGACTTCGGCCAGATCTGCGGCGTGTTCGACTGGACGAACCCGCGCCACATCGCCGCCTACTTCGCCCTGCACAAGCCCTTCGAGGACGCCGGCGCCGACGTGATGTGGCTCGACTGGTGCTGCGACGCCTCCCGCGCCGAGGCCCGCGGCCTGACCGCCGACACCCAGATCAACCGCCTCTACGCCGAGCG
>Ga0209023_10002353_pt1 | contig 23752 bp, 17 predicted proteins | sample LakOneMetagenome_FD_187468 | JGI IMG/M metagenome (GOLD analysis project Ga0209023, IMG submission 187468) | Freshwater and sediment microbial communities from Lake Erie, Canada (SPAdes) (version 2) | ecosystem: Environmental > Aquatic > Freshwater > Lentic | place: Lake Erie, Canada... | reverse complement strand
TGCGCCACGACCTTTGGCCCCGCCGCGATTCGCGCTAGAACGGGCGCATGAGAGTTTCCGCGATCGTGTTGGCCGCGGGCGAAGGGTCGCGCATGCGATCGTCGCGCCCGAAGCCGCTGCACCTCATCTGCGGCCGGCCGATGGTGATGCACGTCATCCACGCGCTGGAGCAGGTGACACCGGAACGCACGGTCGTCGTCGTCGGCCACGGCGCGGAGCGGGTCACCAAGAAGGTGCAGGAGCAATCGCCCCCGTGGGCGCACGTCACGTTCGTCGAGCAGACGGTGCAGCGCGGCACGGGCGACGCCGCGAACGTCGGCCTCGGCGCGTTCCCCGGCGACGATCTCGACGACACGTCGACGGTGATCGTGCTGCCCGGCGACACCCCCCTGCTGCAGCCGCAGACCATCGAAGCCCTGGTGGCCGCCCACGTGGCCAACGAGTACGCGGCCACACTCATCACGTCCGTCCTGGATGACCCGACCGGCTACGGCCGCGTCATCCGCGCCCCATCGAAGACGGGCGACGGCCGCGTCCTGGGCATCGTCGAACAGCGCGACGCGAACGACGAGCAACGGGCCGTGCGCGAAGTGTGCACCAGCATGTACGCGTTCCGCCGCGACCTGCTCGCCCCGGCGCTGCGCAAGCTCAGCCCGGACAACGCCCAGGGCGAGTACTACCTCACCGACGTGATCGGCTCGCTGGCCTCGATGGGCCATCGCATCGGCTGCGTGCAGGCACCCGAGGCCGAGACGCAGGGTGTCAACGATCGCTGGCAGCTGGCCCTCGCCGAACGCGAGCTGCGCAGCCGCACGAACCGTCGCCACCTGCTCAACGGCGTGACGATGCTCGACCCACGCCAGACGTTCGTCGACGTCACCGTCCGCCTCGGCCGCGATGTGACGCTCTACCCGGGCACCATCCTGCAGGGCGACACGGTCATCGGTGACGGCTGCGAGATCGGCCCCGACACCCGCCTCAGCGACTGCACGGTCGGCGACGGTGCCGCCGTGCAGCATGCGGTCGGCGAGGAAGCGGAAGTCGGCAGCGAGGCGCGGGTCGGCCCGTACGCCTTCCTGCCTCCTGGCAGTTCGGTGGCGTCGGGCGCCGTCACCGGAGCCTTCTACACTGCGCCTGCAGAGTGAGTCACGGCGGAACAAGAATGACGGAGTTGTGGGGAGCCATGGAGAAGGTCACGACCAAGCGAATGTCGCTCTACTCAGGGCGTACGCACCCCGAACTGGCGCAGGAGGTGGCCGACCACCTGGGCGTGGAGCTGGGGCACCCCGGCCTCGTGGAGTTCTCCAACGGTGAGGTGCGCGCCCGCTTCGGCGAGAGCATCCGCGGCAGCGACGTGTTCGTGATGCAGACCCACTGCGGGCACAACGGCCGCAGCATCAACGACTCGATCATGGAGCAGCTGATCATGATCGACGCTGCGTACCGCGCGTCGGCCAAGCGCATCACCGCCGTCTGCCCCTTCTACGGCTACGCCCGCCAGGACCGCAAGGCCGAGGGCCGCGAGCCGATCACCGCCCGCATGGTGGCGGACCTGTTCAAGTCCGCCGGCGCCAAGCGGATGGTCAGCATCGACCTGCACAGCGGCCAGATCCAGGGCTTCTTCGAAGGTCCGGTCGATCACCTCACCGCGATGCCCGTGCTGGAGAACTACCTGCGCGAGCACGCCGAGGCGCCGGTCATCGTCGCCCCCGACGCCGGCCGCATCAAGGTGGCCGAGCGCATGGCGCAGCACCTGGGCGACCGCGGCAGCGACCTCGCCTTCATCTACAAGCGTCGACCGAAGGGCACCACCAACGTCGCCGAGGCGAAGGAAGTGATGGGCGACGTGGATGGTCGCCTGTGCATCCTCACCGACGACATGATCGACAGTGGCGGCACGATCTGCAGTGCTGCCGAAGTGCTGATGGCCCGTGGTGCGAAGGAAGTCTGGGCGATGGCCACGCACGCCGTGCTCAGCGGTCCGGCCATCGAGCGCCTGGAGAAGTCGGTGATCACCAAGGTGGTGCTCACCAACACCCTCCCGCTCGCGCCGGAGAAGCAGATCGCCAAGATCGAGGTGCTCTCCATCGCCCCGCTGATCGCCGACGCCCTCAGCGCCGTGTTCGACGACACCAGCGTCAGCGAGATCTTCGGCGGCGAGAACCAGTCCTGAGCCAGTGAGCGGCGGCCGCCACCGGCCGCCGCCGCCCACTCAGGGGTGCACGGTCAAGCGGACGGCGATGTCGCGCGACGAATGGCCGACACGCAGTTCGAACGGTTCCGCGAGGAACGTCCATGCGTGCGAGTCGACGTCCCAGCGGCGATAGGCGTTCGCGTCGATCGTGACCGTCGCGGCGACGTCTTCGCCCGCGGGCACGTGCACCTTGGCGAACCCGACCAGCCATTGCTCGGGCTCGTCGCCGGGCGCACGCTCGTAGCCCGCCCGGTGGGCGTACACCTGCACGACCTCGACGGCATCGCGCTCGCCCGGGTTGTGCAGCTGCACCTCGACGGTGTGCGCATCGGGTGCGGTAGCGGCGGTGATCACCGCCGGCGCGTACCCCAACCCGAAGCCGAACGGGAACAGCGGCTCGCGGCCGACCGTGTCGTACCAGCGGTACCCGAGCAGGCGACCCTCGAGATAGTTCGCGACGCCGCTGCGACCGGGGTAGTGCTCGAACGCGGGCGTGTCCTCCAGCCGCGCGGGAAAGCTGACGGGCAGGCGACCCTGCGGCTCCACGTCGCCCAGCAGCACGTCGGCGATCGACTCCCCCATCTCCTGGCCGGGGAACCACGACATCAGCACGGCGTGAACATCGTGCAGCCACGGCATCGTGATCGGTGAGCCGGAGTTGACGACGACGACCGTGGCCGGGCTGACCGCCGCGACCGCTGCCACCAGTTCGTCCTGACGGCCGGGCAGCGAGAGCGTGTCGCGATCCCAGCCCTCGCTCTCCCACTCGTCATTCGTGCCGACGACCACGATCGTCAGGTCCGCCGAGGCAGCGAGGTCGATCGCTGCCTCGAACATGCCGGGCCGCACCGGCGGCGCCGAGCCGAGCAGGATGCCGCTCATCGTCACCCCGTACGAACCGTGACGCAGCTCGGCGGTGAACGCGTACTCGCGCCCGGCCTCCAGCGACACCTCGACCACCTTCTCGCCGCGGCCCATCCCGAAGAACGAGTCCCCCTTCTCGACGTCGGTGTTGTCGAGCACGACCTCGCCGTCGATCAGCAGGCGTGCCGGCATGATCGAGGCCACGCCGAACTGCCACACGCCGCTGACATCGGGCGTGAACGTGGTGCGGATGCGCGCACCGAAGTCCGGGTCGGCGTGGTTGCGGCCGAGTGGGTCGCTGACCCACATCAGGTGCAACGTGCCGGTGCCGCCGGTCAGCACCGGCGTGGCGGCCGGGTCGTCCATCTGTGCGGCCGTCTCGTAGTAGTCGATCTCGACGGTGCTGCAGCGGCGGAGGTCGAACGCCGGCAGCGCACGGTGGATGAGGCAGCCGGGCTCGTGCACGACCTCGACACCGAGCGGTGCGAGGCGTTGCTGCAGCGCGTCCAGCGGATGCGACACGGAAGTGGGGGTGACGTGCGCACTGCCGCCACCCATCAGCTGGCCGACAGCCGCGTTGGGGCCGACGACAGCGATGCGCCGCAGCGCGTCGGTGGCCAGCGGGAGCGCCGGACCACCCGCACCGACGGGCGCGTTCAGCAGCAGCACCATGCCCTCGGCGGCGACCCGCCGCACGAGTGCGAGATCGTCGGCGTCGTGGCGGGTGCCCTCGGGGCCGGGGCCTTCGGCGTCGAGCGCGCCGACGCGCTGCATCAACCGCAGCACCTGACGGGCACGCTCGCGCACGACTTCCTCGGTGACCTCACCGTCCGCCACGGCGTCCAGCAACAACTGGCCGCGCACGAGGCCGGGGCCGGGCATCTCCAGGTCGACGCCCGCATTGATCGAGCCGGCGGTGCTGTGCAGCCCGAACCAGTCACTGATCACCGCGCCGTCGAAGCCCCACTCGCCACGCAGCACGTCCTCGATCAGGGGGCTGTCGCCGGCGAACTCGCCGTTGATCCGGTTGTACGACGTCATGATCGACTGCACGCCGGCTTCCTTCACCGCTGCCTCGAACGGCACCAGGTAGACCTCGCGCAGGGTGCGCTCGTCGATGCGCGAGTCGATCGACATCCGCTCGAACTCGGTGTCGTTGCCGACGAAATGCTTGATGCAGCTGGCCACGCCCTCCGCCTGCAAGCCCTGCACATAGGCGACCGCGGTGCGCGCAGTCAGGTACGGGTCTTCGCTCATGCACTCGAAGTTGCGGCCGCCGATCGGCGTGCGGTGGATGTTGACCGTCGGGGCCAGCAGCACGCTCGCGCCCTTCGCCTTCGTCTCCCGGCCCAGCAGGTGGCCGACCAGCTCGATGGTCGCGGGGTCCCACGTGGCGGCGAGCAGCGTCGAGCACGGCACGTTGATCGAGGCCTCGCCGTCGAAGCGGGTGCCGCGGGCACCGGCCGGCCCGTCGCTGACGCGCATCTGCGGGATGCCGAGCTCGGGCACCGCGGCCGTGTGCCAGAAGTCGACGCCGCTGAGCACCGCGACGAGTTGTGCCAGCGACGCACGATCGAGCAGCGCCTCGACGGCGTCGCCGTGACGAGCGGAAGTTGCGGAAGTGGAATCGGTCATGGCATGAGCTTTCGGTGTGGCGGACGGGGCGGTCAGCCGGGGGGACGAGTGGTGGAACGGACGACGAGCTCGAGCGACATCTCGTCGGTGAACGGTGAGAGCGGTGTGGCGCCGATCGCCTGCACGACGAGATCGGCGGCGCGTCGGCCGCTGAGTTCCAGCGGCTGCCGCACGGTGGTGAGGCCCATCAGCGAGGCGAGTTCGATGTCGTCGAAGCCGATCACCGACAGCTGTCGGGGCACCGAGACCCCGAGCGCGGCCGCGGCCTCCAGCACGCCGACCGCCTGCACGTCGGAGGCCGCAACGATCGCCGTGGGGGGTTCGGCGAGCGTGAGCATGTCGGTGGCAAGTTGGCGGGCAGCCGCGCGCAGGTGCGGGGCATGCCGGACGAGTGCCGCGTCGGGCACGAGGCCGACGGCGGCGAGTTCACTGCGGAAGCCCGCTTCCCGCTGGGCGCTGGAGGTGAAGCCGAACGGGTTGTCCGCGGGCTCGCCGATGAAGCCGATGCGGCGATGGCCGAGATCCAGCAGATGCCGAGTGGCCAGCGCGCCGCCCGCCCGATCGTCGATGCGCACCGTCGGGGCCGCCCAGGCGACACCGTCCGGCACACGCGTGTCCAGCAGCACGACGGGGAACGGTGCCGCCGACAACGCACCGGCATCAGCATTGGTGAGCGGCAGCGAGATCACGAGCAGCGCGGCGAGCGTGGAATCCGTCGGAAGTTCCATCGCCGCCTCACGTGCCTGGGCCGGCGACGTCACCTGGTGCAGCACGATGCGCATGCGGTGCGGTTGCAACTGGTCGACGATGCCACGCACCCGCAGCAACGAGGACGGTTCGTCGAAGAACGGCACGAGCACCCCGACCGCGCCAGTAGGCCGGACCTGCTCGTTGCGACGCCGAACGGTCGGTTCGTAGCCGACCGCGAGCATCGCGGCCTGCACCCGCAGGCGGGTCTCCGGGCTGACCTGCGGGCTGCCGTTCACCACGCGCGATGCCGTACCGATGCCGACCCCGGCATGGGTCGCGACGTCGGACAGCGTGGCCATGCGTGGAACATACCACGGAACTTCCATCGCTTTCCAGAGGCTTCCACGACTGAGGGCCGAGGGTGGCCGTTTGAGCCGTGGCGCAGATAGCATTCCGACCCGTTCTGTCACGTTCTGATCGAGGCCCGTCATGTCCAACACCAAGCTCGTCGCCCAGCCCCGCACCACCACGGGTTCGCCTGCAGCCCGTCGGCTGCGCGCCGAGGGCCACATCCCCGGCGTCATCTACGGCCAGGGCATGACCCCCGTCTCCGTCACGGTCGAGCGTCGCGACCTGCGCCTCGCCCTCAGCGGCCCCGCCGGCTCCAACACCGTCCTCACGCTCGAGGTCGATGGCAAGAGCTACCCGGCCGTCGTGAAGGAGATGCAGCGCCACCCGATCCGTCGCACCGTCGCCCACATCGACTTCCTGCAGGTGAACATGAACGAGGAGATCACCGTCTCCGTCGCCGTGCACATCGTGGGCGAGTCGAAGGCCGTTGCTGCCGAGGGTGGCCTCATCGACGCCGCCGTCGACACGATCGAGGTCACCTGCACCCCGAACAACATGCCGAACGCGTTCGAGATCGACGTCACCGACATGGCCCCCGGCGATGTCATCCGTCTGGCCGACGTGCCGATGCCCAAGGGCGTCACCGCACTGGGCGACCCGGAGATGCCGATCGTCACGATCCTCATCACCTCGGCCGGCGAAGCCGCTGCCGACGAAGCCGAGGCCGCTGGCGCCGAGGCTGACGCCGCAGAGTGATCTGACGCCGGCGTGATCGACGCGATCATCGTCGGCCTGGGCAACCCCGGCAAGGAGTACGCCCGTACGCGCCACAACGTGGGCGAGGAGACCGTGGGCATTGTTGCTGCGCGCCTGGGCGAGAGCCTGAAGGCCGGACGCGACAAGGCCCTCGTCGCCGAGGCACGTCTCGGTGGCAAGCGGGTCGTGCTCGCCTTTCCCACCACGTACATGAACGAGAGCGGCCAGGCCGTCGGTGCGCTGATGCGCCGCCACCGCGTCACCGACCCCACGCAACTGATCGTCGTCCACGACGAGCTGGATCTGCCGGTGGGCGTCGTGCGCGTGAAGGCCGGCGGTGGGCTGGCCGGCAACAACGGCCTGCGCAGCATCACCCAGCACCTGCACACGCAGGACTACCTGCGCGTGCGCATCGGCATCGGCAAGCCGCGCAGCAAGGAACAGGGCGCCGACCACGTGCTCTCGCGTGTGCCCAAGGCCGAGCGGGAGACGCTCGACGTGATGGTGGAACGCGCCGCCGACATCGTCGAATTGATGGTCACCGACGGCGTCGACGCCGCGATGCAGCGCTTCAACGGCCTCTGAGCACGTCGCCGGGGCAACACGCGCCGCCCCGGATGCGGTCGCTCCGGTGTGCTCGACGATTTCGGGGCACGTCCGCGCAACTGCTCAAGAAATCCGCAAGACTGTCACCCGCAGTAGTTCGACGGCGGAGGAGTTCAGGGTTTCATGAGTACGTTCAGCGTCCGCGCCCGCGGCGCATTCGGCCGCGCGGCGCTCGGCAAGTGCCTGGCGGCGCTCGGCATCGTCGGGCTCGCCGTGATGGTCGCCCCCGCCGCGGTACAGGCCGGCATCGGCGCCAGCGCAGCACCCGCCTTCCCCGCAGCCGTCACGGTCGGCGACACGTCCGTCGCGGCGAGCGTGCAGGTCAGCAACCAGAACACGGCGGCCGACGCCGGCACCACCAACCGGGTGTGCAACTTCGGCGATCCGCTCCCCTGCCCGGCCGGCCAGCCCGGCATCACCGTCATCCCTGCCTGCGGGGAACTCGGCCTGTTCTCGACGTGTGCGGCCACCGGCCTGGAGCCGGGCGTGTTCGCGGTCGCCCCGCTCGGGGTCGGCGAGCTGGGCACGACCTGCGGCGGCATGCAGTTCGACGTGACCTTGATCGACGCAGCCAGCGGCCAGCTGCGGCTGACCCCGCAGGGCGGCGCGTCGGTGTACCTCGCCGGTGCCGGCGCAGTGTGCCGCATCAACCTCACCTTCGACGTGCTGAAGATGCCCAAGCTGGACCAGAACCCCGGCGTCGCCGGCGTGCAGACGGTGCAGATCGTCGACAACACGCAGGTGAACGGGGCGATCTCGGCCGCCGCTCGCGGCACCTCCACGGGCACGCTCGTCCAGAAGGCATCGCCCACGATCGCTACGGTCGCGTCACCCGCGGTCGCCGTCGGCGGCTCGCTCACCGACACCGCGACCGTCACCGGCCGCATCAGCCCGGAGGACTCCACCGTCACGTTCCGGCTGTACGGCCCGAGCGACACGACCTGCAGCGCCACACCCATCTTCACCTCCACCGTGCCGGTCGCGAGCAACGGCACCGCCACCTCTGCCGCGTTCACCCCGACCGCGCCGGGCGAGTACCGCTGGGTCGCGAGCTACAGCGGCGATGCCAACAACAACACCGCCATCGGCGAGTGCGGCGACCCCGACGAGATGGGTGTCGTCAATCGCGCGACCCCGGCGATCGTCACCGTGGCCTCGCCCGGAGTCGCCCTCGGCGGCGCCGTCACCGACACCGCGTTCGTGTCCGGCCGGGTCAACCCGCTGCCGGGTGCAACGGTGACCTTCCGCCTCTACAGCGCGCTCGACCTCGCCTGTGTCGAACAGCCGCTGTTCACCTCGACGGTGCCGCTGCGCGACAACGGCAGCGCGACCTCCGGCGGCTACGCGCCCACGTTCGTCGGCACGTTCCGCTGGATCGCGACCTACAACGGCGACGCGAACAACGCACCGGTGAGCGGCGTGTGCAGCGACAGCACGGAACAGGTCACGATCACCAGCACACCGGGCTCTGGCGGGCCGATTCCCGCGACCGAGTAGCCCCGCCCGCAAGGGTCGCGCACGATCGTGGCGATACCCTGCGTTGCCCCATGTCGCTCGCCTCGCTCCCCCGGTTGCTCCGCAACGACGCTGCGCTGACGCAGGCATTGGGCGACCCGAACGGCTTCGTGGCGGTGCCGGAATCGGCCCGTGCGCTTGCGATCGCCGCGCTGGCCCAATTGGGTGGCAAGCGGCCGCTGGTAGTGGCGTGCCCCACCGGCACCGACGCCGGCCAGTTGTACGACGACCTCGTGCAGTACATGCCCGAGGGCGATGTCGTGCTGTTCCCCGCGTGGGAGACGCTCCCGTTCGAGCGTGTCAGCCCGAGCGTGGAGACCATGGGCCGTCGCCTGCAGGTGCTGTGGCGCCTACGCTCGGCGGATCGCTGCCCGGCCATCGTCGTCTCCGGCGTGCGCGCTCTGTTGCAGCAACTCGGCCCCGACGCCACCACCACCGACCCGATCCACGTCACCAAGGGCGCGATCCTCGACCCCGACGCGTTGATGGCACAGCTGATCCACTACGGCTACCGCCGCGAGGAACTGGTCGAGCACCGCGGTGAGGTCGCCCAGCGCGGCGCGATCATCGACATCTTCCCCTCCACCGCCGACGCACCCATCCGCATCGACCTGTGGGGCGACGAGGTCGATCGGCTCACCGAGTTCGCCGTCAACGACCAGCGCAGCACCGACGACCTCGACGAGGCGTACGTCTTCCCGGCCCGCGAGCTGATCCCCACCGACGAGGTTCGGTCGATCGCCGCCGGGCTGGTGGGCAGCGAGCCGTGGGGTCGCGAACAGTGGGAACGCCTGGCCGAGGGCACCCTGTTCGACGGCATGGAGAGCTGGCTGCCGTGGCTCACCGGCGGCCGCGAGCAGCTGATCACCGACGTACTGCCCGCCAACGCGAAGGTCGCCCTGGTGGAGCCGCGACGCATGCGCGACCGAGCCGAAGACCTGCTCGCGGAAGAGGACGACCTCGCCCGCGCGCTGGCCGGTACCTGGGCCCGCGACCCGGACAAGACGTTCCCACGCCTGCACGCCGGCACCGACCGGCTGCTGGCCACCGGGCAGGCGATGTGGACGATCAGCAATGTCCCCGAGACGCCGGATTCACCGATGGTCGAAGCCAGCGGTTGGGGGCCGGTCGTGGGCGATGGCGAGGGCCTGGCCAATCGGCTGCGCGACCTGTTGTCGCAGGGTTTCCGCGTGATCGTGGCGGCCGATGGCGAGGGCTCGGCGCAGCGAATGAGCAGCCTGCTGCTGGATCGCGGCCTGTCGTTCGCGCCCGTCGGTCCCGGCGCAGATCTCACCCGGCCCGGCGGCTACGTGGTCACCGCGCCGCTGCACCGCGGCTGCAGCGTGCCTGCCGCGAAGCTGGCCGTGGTGGCGGAAGCGGATCTCACCGGTCGCCGTCGCGCCCACCGCGCGGCCCGCCCGCGCAAGCGCCAGGGCACCGGCCTGTTCGAGGATCTCAAGCCCGGCAACTACGTCGTGCACTACCAGCACGGCGTGGGCCAGTACGAAGGCATGGTCAAGCGAACGATCGGCGGTGTCGAGCGCGACTACCTGCTGCTGAAGTACAAGGGCGGCGACAAGCTGTACGTGCCCAGCGACCAGATCGATGCACTGCGCCAGTACGTCGGCGGCGAGACGCCCGTGCTGCACCGCCTCGGCGGCAGCGACTTCGCGAAGGCGAAGAGCAAGGTGCGCAGCGCGGTCCGCGAGATCGCGCAGGAGCTCGTCGTGCTCTACCAGAAGCGGGTCAATGCGCCGGGCCATGCGTTCGGGCAGGACTCGCCCTGGCAGTACGAGATGGAGCAGGCGTTCCCGTACATGGAGACGCCCGACCAGAAGAAGGCGATCGACGACATCAAGGCGGACATGGAGCGCGCGTTCCCGATGGACCGCCTGGTGTGCGGCGACGTCGGTTTCGGCAAGACCGAGGTGGCCATCCGCGCCGCATTCAAGGCGATCCAGGACGGCAAGCAGGTGGCCGTGCTCGCCCCCACCACCCTGCTGGCCACGCAGCACGGCAACACGTTCGCCGATCGCTTCGCCGGCTACCCGATCCGTGTCGAGGTGCTCAGCCGCTTCCTCACCGCGAAGGAAGCGAAGAAGGTCATCGAGGGCCTGAAGACCGGCGAGATCGACTGCATCATCGGCACCCATCGTCTGCTGCAGGACTCGGTGGAGTTCAAGGACCTCGGCCTGCTGATCGTCGACGAGGAGCAACGGTTCGGTGTGCAGGCGAAGGAGGCGATGAAGAAGCTGAAGCACAACGTCGACGTGCTGACGCTCTCCGCCACACCCATTCCGCGCACGCTGGAGATGAGCCTCGTCGGCATCCGCGACCTGTCGCTGCTGCAGACCCCGCCTGCCGATCGCCAGCCGATCCTCACGTTCGTCGGCGGCTACGACGAGCGCGTCGCAGTCGAGGCCATCCGCCGCGAACTCTTGCGAGAGGGCCAGGTGTTCTGGGTGCACAACCGCGTGCAGTCGATCGAGATGGCCGCCGGCCGCCTGCGCGAGCTGGTGCCCGAGGCACGCATCGCGATCGCCCACGGCCAGATGGACGAAGGCTCGCTCGAGCAGGTCGTCGTCGACTTCTGGGAAGGCCGCTTCGACGTGCTCGTGTGCACCACGATCATCGAGAGCGGTATCGACATGCCGACGGTGAACACGCTCGTCGTCGAACGCGCGGACCTGTTGGGTCTCGGCCAGATGCACCAGCTGCGCGGCCGCGTGGGCCGCAGCGGTTCCCGCGCGTACGCCTACCTGTTCCACCCGATGGAGGCCCGCCTCAGCGAAGAGGCGTACGAACGGCTGAAGACCATCGGCGAAGCCACCGAGCTCGGCAGCGGTTTCAAGATCGCGATGCGCGACCTCGAGATCCGCGGCGCCGGCAACCTGCTCGGCGAATCGCAGAGCGGCCACATCGCGGCCGTCGGCTACGACCTCTACTGCCAGATGGTCACCGAGGCCGTCGGCGAGATGAAGGGCGAGGCACCGCCGAAGCCGCCCAGCGAACTGAAGCTCGACGTGCCGTCGGATGCCTACCTGCCGACGGACTATGTCGCCAAGGAAGAGCTGCGGCTGGAGGCCTATCGCCGCCTCGCGAGCGTCACCACCGCGGCCGAGGTCGCCGACATCCGCGCCGAGTGGGAAGACCGCTACGGCCCCGTGCCGCCCGCGGCGGAGGCGCTGCTGGCCGTGGGCTCGCTGCGCGCGGAATGCCATCGTCTGGGTCTCACCGACGTGCAGATCGTCGGCCAGCAGGCGCGGCTGGGCCCGCTGGACCTCAAGGTCAGCGAGGAGATGCGCCTGCGCCGCCTCAGCCGCGACGCCATCGTCAAGCCGGACCAACGCCAGGTCGTCGTGCCGCTCAAGCGCGGCGTGGACCCTGCGCTGTTCCTCACCGGGTTCCTGCAGCAGCTGATCCCTCCGCCCGAAGGCGAGCCGGTCGCGGGCACGAAGGTCGCGACTGCGCCGGCCATCCGCTCCACTGGGGCACACTGACCGCATGCGGCTGCAACTCGCCAAGCCCACCGAACACAGCAGTGTCGTGCAATGGCCGCTCGACCAGCCGCTGGAGGAGTGGTCGATCCCCGGCCTGCAACCGGTCATGGGTCTGCACCGCCACGTGGTGCGATTGTTGGAGGTCGGCGACACGTCGTACGTCGTGAAAGAGCTGCCCGACAACCTGGCCGAGCGAGAGTGGCGGCTGCTGCGCGAGCTGGCCGAGGCCGGGCTACCGACCGTGGAAGTGGTCGGGGTCGTGACCGGCCGTGACGACGAAGCGGACGGCCTGCTGATCACCCGCCACCTCGACTACTCGCTGCCCTACCGCACGCTGCTGTCGGGCCGCGGCCTGCGGATTCCCTACTTGGGCGAGCGTTTGCTCGACGCGCTCGCGGGTCTGCTCGTGCGGCTGCACCTTGCCGGGTTCTACTGGGGCGACTGCTCGCTGTCGAACACACTGTTCCGTCGCGACGCGAGTGCGTTGTCGGCCTACATCATCGACGTCGAGACCGGCGAGCAACACCCCGAACTCAGTGTCGGTCAGCGCCGGCTCGACCTGCAGATCGCCACGGAGAACGTGCTCGGCGGCTTGCTCGACCTGCAGATGGGCGGGCTGCTCGCCGACGGCATCGACCCGGTGGAGACCGCGATCGCGATCGAGCAGGCCTATGAAGCGCTGTGGGCAGAGCTGACCGGTGTCGACGAGTTCAACGCAGAGGAGACGTTCCGGGTCGACCAGCGGTTGCGGCGGTTGCACGACCTCGGCTTCGACGCTGCCGAGCTGGAACTGGTGACGACGGTCGACGGCTCGCGCCTGCGGCTGGTGCCGCGCGTCGTGGAACACGGCTTCCACACCCAACGGCTGAAGGCGCTCACCGGGTTGGATGCCGGCGAGAACCAGGCACGGCGACTGCTGAACGACATCGCCCGCTACCGAGCGGTGCAGGAGAAACGAACCGGCCGCAAGCTGCTGGAGCCCGTCGCTGCGGCGAGCTGGCTGGAGGAACGCTTCGAGAGGGCGCTCAGCGGCATCCCGGCGGAGATGGCGTCGAAGCTGGAACCCGCCGAGCTGTACCACCAGGTGCTGGAGCATCGCTGGTTCCTGTCGGAGCGGGCCGGCGGCGACGTGGGCATCGACGAGACGGTCGCGTCGTACGTGGCGGACGTGTTGTCCTCCGCGCCGACCGAACAGGTCGTTGCGTCCGACGACGTGTGAATGCTGCCGCTGTCGCCCGTCGATGTCGACCGGCGAGGTCACGCGGAGTCGTCAGCCGGCGGCCTCGAACTCCGCCCACAGCCGTGCACCGTCGGGGTGCGCCATCACTCGCTCGCGCAGTTGCGCGCGTTGCTGTTCGACGATCAGCGCCGGCTGGTCGACCGTCGCCCATTGCACGAGGCCGCCCCAGAAGCGTTCGATCAGGTCGCGTCCGCTGATCGTGCCGCCGTCGGTCGTGCGGAACGTCACGTGCTCGCACTCGCCGAGGAACACGCGCAGCGAGTACACGTGGATCTCCTCGTCGGCCCGGATGCGGTCGACGATCTCGGCGGCTTCCAGCGCCTGCGCACGGCGATCGGCGAACAGGTCCGGGGTGCGCAACAGCGCCTGGCTGTCGGCGAATCCGAGCTCCGCACGGAACTCAATGACGAGCAGGTTCATGAGCAGCGACAGCAGGCCTTCGACGGCGGGCGCGACATCGGGCATCCATCGCGTGCCGGCTTCCGGGCGGGCGATGCTGGCTGGCGGTTCGACATCGGGGTAAGCCCCGGCGCCGAATGCCAGGTCCCGCGCAGCGAACCACATCTGGTCGTGGGCGCCGATGTCGTCGACGCCACCTTCGTCCCACCCATGAGCCTTCAGCAGGCCCTTGTTGAGGTGGCCGATGCCCATCTGCGAGATGTCCTCGACGATGTACGGCTGGAGGTCGGGAAACTGGAACTCGGCGAGCAGCCGCCCCTTGGCCTCGATCTTGCCCGTGATGGTCAGGCTGTTCCAGAACGGCTCGCCAAGTCCGTGGCGCAGCAGCACCCGGCCCTGCTCCACGTTCTGCACACGGGCACCGCCGAGCAACGACGAGTGGGCGTCCAGCAGCGCACCACCGTCGGCCTCCAGCGCCGCGGCCCACGCCTGCAGCGCCGGTGTGCGCACCAGCGCGCGCGGCGGCTGGTAGTTGCCGTCCGGGTGGAAGCCGCCGTGCATCCGCCGGCCGTCGACCACGTGCGGCGCCAGACCGGGGTGGTCGCGCAGCAGTTCGTCCTCCGAGTACACGAGCGTGCTCATGTGCGCAGCGTAGGGCGCTGGCGCCACCTCGGCCGGGCCGGAGGCCCCGCACGCACTCGGCAGCGTCTGGGTCGCTCCGGAGGGGCACGGCGCTGGACTCGGTAGCCTGGCTGCCCGATGAGCCAGCTCAAGAACCGCCTGCAAGCCCTGACCCTGCTCGACCGCGCTTTCAACGCGATGACCGACGAGGAGCTGACCACGCTGGTGGCCTCGCTGCCGGAGGACCATGTCGCCGCGCTCGACGAGATCTGCGGCGCCCGCGAGGGCGGCTTCACGGATGCCGCTGCCCGCATCCTGGCCGTGCGCACCACCGCCGCTCGCGGCCGCATGAACGGTGGGCTGGAGCAGATCTGCACGCTCGTCACCGACCCGACGCTCGCGAAGTGCATCGAGGCACTCGGCGACAACAGCGACAACCCGACCGAGCCGCAGCTGCTCGAGGTCACCCCGGCCCTGATCGAGGAGTTCGGCCTCGCCACGGTGCGCGTGATGATCGCCTCGTCGATCACCGGCGAGGCCGCCGCGTCGGAGATGCTGACCCGAGTGCTGAAGCACGACGAGACGCTGGCGCTGCCGCCGGCCGCCCCGGTCGAGGTCGAGGTGCTGCCCGCCCGCAGCGCCGACGAGGAGACGAAGGCGAAGCGCAAGGCGCTCAAGGAGAAGAAGCAGGCCGAGGCCCGCAAGGCTCGCGAGCAGCAGCTGAAGGCCCGCCACCGCTGAGCCGATACCTCGGGCGAACACGACCCGAGGGTCTCGTGCGCAGTCCGAGGGTTCGTGCGCAGTCCGAGGGTTTCGTGCCTGATTCGACGCAGGAAACCATCCGCTGCTCGTCAGAGCAGCGTCTGCATGCCCTGCTCGTGGTGCAACAACCACGCCTTGGCCTCCACGCCGGCGGCGAAGCCGGTGAGTGACCCGTTGGCACCGACGACTCGGTGACAGGGCACGATGATGCTGATCGGGTTGCGGCCGTTCGCCGCACCGACGGCACGTGACTTGTTCGGGTCGCCCAGCCGGCGCGCCTGCTCGCCGTAGGAGATCGTCTCGCCGTAGGGAATGCGACGCAGCTCCATCCATGCGGACTGCTGGAACGGCGTGCCGACCGGATCCAACGGCACGTCGAACTCGTGGCGTTCGCCGGCGAAGTACTCCTCCAACTGCAGCACGGCATCCCGCAGGATGCGGGCCGCGGCGGGGTCGCCGTCGTCGGCGCTCGGGTAGCCCGCCGGCTCGGCGAGCTCGTTCGGCCACAGCACGGCGCGCAGGCCGCGCGGGCTGGCGATCAAGGTCAGCTCACCAACCGGGCTGGCCATCGTCGCCCGCGAGAGGTCGCTGGTGTCGCCCAGGGGCGGAAGGGTGGTCTCGCTGCGGTTCATTCGGTGCTCCTTCACAAGCTTGCCCACAGATGGTGCAGTGCGTACGAACGCCATGGGCTCCAGCGTTCGGCGAGTGCGGCGGCCGCACGGGGAAATGAGTCGGCGCCGAGCGCATCGAGCGCATGGCGCACGCCGAGGTCGGTCGGCAGGAACACGTCGGGGTCGCCGAGCGCGCGCATCGCGACATAGCCGGCGGTCCACGGGCCGATGCCCTTCAGCGCCTCCAGCGAGGCGACGGCTTCGGTGCGGTCGCTGCCCGCGTCCAGCACGATCCGTCCGTCCGCGACGTGCGCACACGCGTCGATCAGTGCCGCACCACGGGCTCGCGGCATCGCGAAGTCCGTCGGGTCGAGACCGGCGATCGTGGCGGCGGAGGGGAACACGTGCGTCACGCCTCCGACCGGTTCCGCGAGGGGTGTGCCGTGCGCCGCGACCAGGCGGGCAGCCAGCGTGCGGGCGCCGGCCACGCTGACCTGTTGACCGAGCACGGCCCGCACCAGCAGCTCCGTCCCGTCCGGGTGGCCCGGCGCACGAAGGCCGGGCCGTTTCGCCACCAACGGCGCGAGCAAGGGGTCGGCAGCAAGATGTTCGTGGATCATGGCCGGGTCGCAATCCAGATCGAGCAGGCGTCGAGTGCGCTGGACGGCCGCCTGTGCATCGGCGACGTCGTCCAACGACAGCGTGCACGACACGAGTCCGCCGCTGACCGTCACCGAGACGACGGCGTGACCGCGGGCCAGCCGCAGCGAGCGCCGGTAGGTGGCACCCTCCACGCTTTCCACCCCGGGCACGGCCCTGGCGGACAGGAACTCGAACAGCGCATCACCGTCGAACGGCTCGCGACAGGCCAACCGCACGGTCAGCGACCCTCCCGCGGCGGGCGCCTTCGCGGTCCGCAACTCCGTCGGCGACGCGGCATACACCTCGCGCACGGTGTCGTTGAACTGGCGCACACTCTGGAAGCCGGCAGCGAACGCGACATCGGTGATCGGCAGTGTCGTGGTCTCGATCAGGATGCGTGCGGTCTGCGCACGTTGTGCCCGAGCGAGTGCGAGCGGACCCGAGCCGACTTCAGCGACGAGCAGCCGGTTGATCTGGCGCTCGCTGTAGCCGAGGCGGTTGGCGAGGCCACCGACGCCGTCGCGGTCGACGAGGCCGTCCGCGATCAGCCGCATCGCACGGCCGACGACATCGGCTCGCGAGTTCCACTCCGGCGAACCCGGTGAGGCGTCCGGCCGGCAGCGTTTGCAGGCTCGGTAGCCGTGGGCCTGCGCGGTCGCCGCGGCACGGAAGAACTCGACGTTCTGGCGCTTCGGCGTGATCGCCGGGCAGGACGGCCGGCAGTAGATCCCGGTCGTGCGGACTGCCGTCACGAACCAGCCGTCGAAGCGCGAGTCGCGGCTCTGGATGGCCCGGTAGCAGTGGTCGTCGTCGAGCAGCACACGAACAGTGTGGCCGCTGCAGGGTCCATCCACTAGCGGATTTCGGACATGACTGCGGCGCGTTCGGGGAGGTATCTGGACGTATTTCGTCTCGGAGAGTGAGACGGAAACCGTCCAGAAGCCGGCTTGGGACGAATCCCGCCCAGAAGCCGGGATGGTTGGCGCCTACACCTGGGCGATCTCGCTGACGTCGACGGACACGTGCAACGACTGGGTGCTGGGTGGGCCGATCACGACACCGCGCACGGGCGCGACGTCGTCGTAGTCGCGCCCCCAACCAACGGTGACATGGCGCAACGGCGGCAGCTGGTTATTGGTCGGGTCGAAGTCGATCCAACCGAACTCACCTGCCCACACGGAGCACCATGCGTGCGATGCGTCGACGCCGACGAGCTTCGGTTGGCCAGGAGGCGGGACGGTCTCGATGTAGCCGCTGACGTACCGGGCGGGGATGCCGACAGAACGCAGCGCAGCGCACGACACGTGCGCGAAGTCCTGGCACACGCCGCGACGCTCCGCGAGCACCGAATGCAACGGCGTCGACAGGTCGCTGAAACTCGGGTCGAACTGGAACTCGTGGAAGATCAGGTTGCACAGGTGCTGCAGGCAGGCGATCACGCCCCGGTCACCGGTGAACACATCGGCGGTCAGTGCCCGCAGTTCGGGCAACGCCGGCGTCTGCACGGTGTGCGCGAGGAAGGGTGCGACGTCGGCGGCGATGTCGCCGCGGGAGACAGCTGCGGCCGCCGCAGCGGTGGTCCACGGGATGTCGCGTTCCGGCAGTACGGCCGTGTCCAGGCCGACCTCGACGTGCGACGTCACCGTCAGCGACACGTGGGGGTGGTGCACCGCGAAGTGCACGACCCGGTTGCCGAACGGGTCGAGCGATTCCTCCCACTCGTCGGGGAAGGGCGACACGTCGATCGTCGCACTGCGCACCTCCTGCACCGGCGTCGCCCGCGGCAGCAGCCTGGCCACCGTGAACCCGTCCGCCATCGCGGTGCTGTACAGGTACTCGGTGGTGTGCACGACGCGGAACGTACGCACAGGTCAGTGCCCGCCCATCAGCGTCGGGTTCACGGGGTCGGCGAACCAGTGCTGCACGATCGCGTCGGCCAGCTGCAGCAGCGGGCCGCGCACGGACAGCACGAACCCGTCGAGCGAGACCCGACGCCCGCTGACGACGGCGTCGTCGATCTCCGCGATCGCGGCGGAGCTGGCCGCCTGCACCAGCCGTACGCCGTCGGACCAGCCGAGCGCGGCGACGTGTTCCCGCAGCCGGTCCAGCTGGAACGCGAGACCGCGTGGGTTGGAGTCGTCGCGCAGCAACAGGTCCAGCACCGCGTCGAGGTCGACGTCGCTGCGGTAACGGCGGCGGTACGCGACGAGGCTCTCGTTCGCGGCCAGCACCGCATCAGCCAACGGCTGCAACGCCATCGCCGACGTGTCCGCACCAAGAGCTCCCTCCACCGAGCCGAGCACGGCGAATGCACGCTCGATGCGGCGACCGAGGTCGAGGAACCGCCACGCGGGGCCGCGCACCGTGCTCTCCATCGCCAGACCGGCGAGTGCGGCGAGATCGACGAGCACGGAGTCCAGCTCGTCCGTCGGCGCGCCCTCGTCCAGCAGCAACGAATGCGCCTCGGCCAGACGACCGAGCACGCGGCCGGTGGTCTTGCTGAGGTACTCGCGCACGGACGATGCCTCTTGCACCAGCGCGGCGAGCTGTTGCGCAGCGACCGACACCGTTGCAGTGAGCGCCCCGGTGAGGCGCACGTTCAGCGGCAGTTCGGGCGTGTTCTGCAACGGCTCGTTACGGGACGCAGCCAACAGTGCACCTGCGCCGAGCGCCCAACCACCGTCGCCGACAGAGCTGAGCATCGGGTCCTGGTCGAGCTGCACGCCGATCACGCGTGCCGCCCGTACCGCGACCTCCGCACGCTCGGCAGCACGACCCAGCCAGTACAGCGCGTCGGCTGCGCGTTTCGGCACGGACGGTCCGAAGTCCACCTGCGGCGGCGACATGACGGCGACCGGACGGGCGGCGGTGGCGCCCACGACCCACACGTCCTTCGCGGTCAGCGCGGTCGGGTGCGTGGGCAGGTCGCCGGGTGCCAGTACGCGGCCTGCGCCGCCCAACATCACCGAATGGCCGTCGGGCCCGTGCACGACCTGCAGGCGCAACACGACGCTTCGCGGCTCGAGGCCGGTGTCGCCCTGCCCGGTGAACACGGGCGACGTCGCGAGTGCTTCGCCCACCCCGAGGTGCGACAACTGCAGGCGATCGCCCAGCAGCCGCTGCGCCACGGCATCGAGGTACGGCTGCAGTTGGACGGCTTCTGCGAGGCCACTGCCGTACGCGTTCGCCAGCGACACATGACCGCTCCGGGCGCCCCACACGATGCCTGGCACTCCGGTGCCGCCGCCCAGGTGCCCGTGCTCCAGCGGATCCAGCAGGGCGTCCTCGACACGGCGGTAGACGACGTCGATCGGCTCCAGCCCGTCGAGCGCACGCAGCCACAACCGGCCCTCACGCATCACGAGGTCCGCACCCTCGACGAGGTGGTAGCCCAGACGGGTGGCGAGGTAGCTGTGCTCCACATACGTCGGGTGCGACGGCCCTGCGGAGAGCACGACGGCCCGCGGGCTGGGCCGGTCGGCGGGTGCGGCCGCCGTGAGCGCGCGCCGCAGTCGGTCCGCGTGGGAGTTGATCGGGGCCGCGCCGGCGGCACGCAACCCGTCCGGCAGCAGACGGGCCAGCACGGCCCGGTTGAGCATGGAGTAGCCCAGGCCACTGGGCGCGTCCGCCAGGTCCTGCACGATGCGCCAACTGCCGTCCGCGGTGCGGGCAACGTCGAGCGCGTAGTGCACCAGCCAGCGACGCGGGGCGAAACCGGCGTTGTGAGCCCGGAAGGATGGCAGCGAGTAGAGCAGACCGGCGGGGATGGCGCAGTCGCGCACGACCTGCCGCTCGCCCGCGCAGTCCACCAGCAACGCCTCCAGCAGGCGCATGCGCTGCACCGCCGCATTCGACAGCACCGCGAACTCTGCGGCGTCCAGCACGTACGGCAGCGGGTCCAGCCGCCAGGGACGGCTCTCCACCCGTGCCGAGGCCGGTATGCCGTGCCGGTCCGCCCCGCGTTCCAGGGCCAGCTCGTGCACGAGGTGACCGGCGCCCTCCGCGTCCAGCAGACGGTCGGCGTCGCGTTGCCGTTCGTGCAGGGTGGACGGCGCCAGCGAGCCAACAGCATGGGTCGCCACCAGCCAGGTGGCGCGCGGCACCCCTGCCGCGTCGACAGCCTCGTCGTAGCCGCCGCGCGGTGGCCGGTATTCGTGCGACTCCATCGGAGGAGTCATACCACCCCGCGCACGAACGTGTCGTACACGCAGGCGTTCAACTCGCCGAGCGCGATCTGGACACGGTCCATCGCGAGGTCCAGGGCATGGCCGTCAGCGGCCTCCGCCGGCAACGTGCGCAGCAGCGCCTCCAGCGCGTCGACCGCCGGCATCGTCATCTCGGGGCGCGGCAGGCGGGACAGCGCCGAGCGCATGCGCTGGACACAACCCGCGACCGACCGCGGGAACGTGTCGTCGAACAGCAGGAAGGCAACGACGGACGCTGCGTCGATCGGGCCGCGATGCGACCGTTGGTACATCTGCATCGCGGTGACGCTGCGCAGCACGCCCATCCACTGCACCTCACCGAACTCGTTCGCACCGCCGGCGCTCGACAGCAGCGATGCGGCACGCACGCCGAGCACACGCGTGGTCATGTCGGCGCGTTCGATCATCTGACCGAGGCGCCACAGCTCGTACGCCTGGTCGCGACGCATCATCCCGGACAGCACACCGTCCAGTCGCTGGCAGTCCGCGATCACGCGACCCAGGAAGCGGGCACGGCTGCGACGGTCGACGCCGCTCTCCGTGTCGCGCCCGGTGAACAGGTACAGGTCGTTGACCGCCTGCCACGCCTCTCGCGGCAGCACCTCGCGGGTGGTGCGCAGGTTCTCGCGAGCGGACGCCACGCTGGACACGACGCTGCCACCGTTGGACGGGTCGGCCACGAGAAAGCGGACGATGTCGTTCTCCTGCACGCGGGCGTGCCCCGCGTCGTACTCCGCGCGGCTGCCCGCGATCGCAAGGAGCGGCTCCCAGGAGGACGCCACGCCCGTCGGCAGGTCGAGGATCAGTTCGGTGAAGCTGCGCACGACGCGGGCCGTGTCCTCCGCACGCTCCAGGTACCGGGCGCCCCAGTACAGGTTGTCGGCCACGCGGGACAGCAGCATCAGGCCTCCACGATCCAGGTGTCCTTGCTGCCGCCGCCCTGGGAGGAGTTCACGACCAGCGAGCCGCGTCGCAGCGCCACCCTGGTGAGGCCGCCGGCGGACACATAGCTCGTCGCACCGCTGAGGATGAACGGCCGCAGGTCCACGTGGCGCGGCTCGAGCGCACCGTCGCAGAGTGTCGGCACGGTGCTGAGCGAAAGGATCGGCTGCGCGACCCAGTTGCGCGGGTCGGCCTCGATGCGCACGATCGCTTCGTCCAGCTCCGTGCGGCTGGCGCGGTTGCCGATCACCAGGCCGTAGCCGCCGCTCTCGTTGGCCGGCTTGACCACCATCTCGTCGATGTGGTCCACGACGTACTGCCGCTCGTCGTCGTACACGCACCGATAGGTCGGCACATTCGGCAGCAGCGGCTCTTCGTGGAGGTAGTAGCGGATGATGTCGGGGACCCAGGCGTAGACGACCTTGTCGTCGGCGACACCGGCGCCGGGCGCGTTGGCGATCGCCACATTCCCCGCACGCCATGCCCTCATCAGGCCCGGCACGCCGAGCGTGCTGTCCTCGCGGAAGACCTCGGGGTCGATGAACAGGTCGTCGACGCGGCGGTAGATGACATGCACGCGTTCGAGCCCGTCGATCGTGCGCATGTAGACGCACTCGTCGTCGCCCACCACGAGGTCGACGCCCTCGACGAGTGCCGCGCCGATGCGCTGTGCGAGGAACGAGTGCTCGAAGTAGGCGCTGTTGTAGATGCCCGGCGTGAGCACCGCGATCGTCGGCTCGGTTACACCTTCGGGCGCCAGCGACGACAGCATCCGGTTCAACTCGTCGGTGTAGGCGTCGACGGGCAGGATGCTCTGCTTCGAGAACAGGTCGGCGAACGCCCGCTTGCTGATCGCCCGGTTCTCCAGCACGTAGCTGACACCGCTGGGCACGCGCAGGTTGTCCTCCAGCACGTACATCGTGCCGTCCGCGTCGCGCACCAGGTCGCTGCCGCTGATGTGTGCCCACACACCGAACTTCGGGTTGGCGCCGACGCACTCCGGGCGGAAGTTCACCGAGTGCTCCAGCAGGTCGGCGGGGAACACGCCATCGGCGACGATGCGCTGATCGTGGTACAGGTCGTCGATGAACATGTTGATCGCGCGCAACCGCTGCACCAGGCCCCGCTCGATGCGCCGCCATTCGTCGGCGGCGATCACACGCGGGATCACGTCGAACGGCCAGGCGCGGTCGATGCCGCGGCCGTCGGAGTACACCGTGAACGTGATGCCCATGCCGACGATGTCCAGTTCGGCCAGGTCCTGGCGTTGCTGCAGCTCCGCCAGGCCCAGATCGTGCAGCTGCTGCACCAGTGCGGCGGCCGCCGCCCGCGGCGTGCCGTCCGTTGCCAGCAGTTCGTCCCAATGATCGGTGGACACACGCAGTTCGGCCATGCTCATCCACCCACCGTGTCGGCCAGCCGTTTCCGCAACATCACGCGACTATGACACGTTCGTGAACTGGGACGAAGCCGCCGTGGCCGGCCCCGTCACAGCTGCTTGCGGAACCAGTGCTGTGCGTACGGGTTGTCGTTGTACCGCTCGATCGGTTCGTAACCGTGGCGGCCGTACATCGCGATCGCCTCCTCGAGCACGCCGTTCGTGTCGAGCACGACCCGCCGCCGGCCGCTGTCGACGATCTGCGTCTCGAGCCACCGCAGCAATCGGCCGGCCAACCCGCGGCCGCGATGGCTCGGGTGCACCCACATCCGCTTGATCTCGCCCGTCGTCCCGTCGAGGAAGACCACGCCACCGCAGGCCACGACCTCATTGCCGTCGAGCGCGAGTGCAAACAGACCGTTGGGCGCGCCCAGCGCGTCGGCCGGTTCGGCAAGCGCGCCTGCGACGTCGAAGCCGTCGACGAACCGACGGTCGAGTTCCGTGAAGTACTCGTTGAGCGCCCAGCGAGCCTCGGGCGACGCCGGGTCGACGATGGTGATGCGAGCGCGCTGCATCCAGACCGCGTGATGGGACACGGGCGTCGTCGGCAGCACCGCCATCTGCGCCGCGAGCTCTGTGTACGGCGTGTCGAACTCGACGTTGACGCGTTGCACGCCTGCGGTGGCGCCAGCGCGCAGGCTGCCGCTGATGACGGCACGCAGCACTGCCTGGCCAGCCGGGTCACCGGGCTCGAGCAGGGTCGCCGTGGGCGGCAGGAACGCGTCTGCTCCCTCGGCGAACTCTCCCGTGGTCAGGCAGGCCGCAGCGACGATGCGGCCGC
>Ga0209023_10002352_pt1 | contig 23753 bp, 18 predicted proteins | sample LakOneMetagenome_FD_187468 | JGI IMG/M metagenome (GOLD analysis project Ga0209023, IMG submission 187468) | Freshwater and sediment microbial communities from Lake Erie, Canada (SPAdes) (version 2) | ecosystem: Environmental > Aquatic > Freshwater > Lentic | place: Lake Erie, Canada... | reverse complement strand
CATCCTCTCGCAATGCGTGGCCACGCCCGGGCTGCTGAAGAAAACCGGATTGGTCGTCGCATACGGGTAGATATCGAACACGTCGGGGTTCGCCTGCTGGTTCCACGCGCGCAGCAACAGCCAGCCCGGCGCCGGCACCCTCACCTGCACGTCGATGTCCGCGCTGCGGCGGTCACCGTGAAGCGGAATCTCGAGCAGCACCTTGCCCTGCGACATCAGCTGCAGGTGATCCATCGGCACGATCGAGCGCATGAACCCTTTCACGCGCACGCTCGCACCGCCGCGGGACAATGTCAGTTCGGATCCCGGTCCCTGGCCATCGACCGTCAGGCCCAGCAGCGCGCTGTTGGTCGCCATGCTGCGCCCCGCCTTGAGCGCGGCTAGCCATCGGTCGAGCCGTGCGTGCCGATCGGCGGAGGTGGCGCCGCCCAGTGCCTCGCCGTCCTGCACGTACACGCGATTGAGGCCCACGGGACCGCGCATCGAGGCGTAGTTCGCCATCGCGTCGGTGCCACCGGCCGCTGAAGGGCGGAATCCGCAGTTGAGCAGGCGGTGCCAGACGATGGCGCCGGCGCGGTGGTCGCTGAATCCGGGCACTTCGTAGTAGTCGACCTTGCCCAGCGCGACGTCGACCGGCAGTTCGCTGGTCAATGACTCATCGTGTTTGGGATCCGGCGGTGGATCGTCAAAAGGATGTACGTAGCCGACGAGCGCGTGCTGCGCGTGCGCCAGGTCTGCGATGGCGGCATTGGTCGGATACAGGCTCGCCGCTGCGGTGTTCGTGTAGGCCGCGTAGCCGGGCAACAGGAAGTGATCGTCGAGGCCGAGCAGGCCCAGGTGGCCCCAGTAGCTGGTGTGGTACTCCTGGCCGTGCGAGAGCAACACCGACCGCGTCGACGCGGCATCAGGCTCCGGCGAGAAATAGCCGATATCGGGGATGCGTTGTTCCTTGTTGACGACGAGGTCGAAGACGAGGTCGAGATCCTCGGCTTGCGCTTGCGAGACCAATCGCTGCGGATTGTCGCGGTAGGTTCCGGCGTAGTTCATGTGCACGTGCACGTCGGCGCTGTGCCAGTTCTCGCGCCACGCTGCCGGCAGCGCCAGCGGCTCGAGCGCGATCGACACCGGGGTCGTCGCGTCGGCCTGGATCGTCACCTCGCGGCGTGACACCGCCGTCGCCAACCCGCGCCAGACGGTGATCCTCGCCGGTCCTGGGGGCAACGTAACGGTCGAGTGTCCGCTGGTGTGGAAGTAATGTGCCTCGAAGGCCTGCACGCTGCGATCGAAACCGTCGTCGCCGCGCATCCAGGCGTCGTCCGGCGCGTAGGCGCGGCCATCGGATGCCACGATGCCAACCCGTGCGGCCGCGGCGTCGCCAGGCGCGGCGTTAGCGCCCTGGGCTGCGCCGGCGATGTCCAGCTGCAGCCGGCCCATCGGATGAAGGTACTGGCGCTTGCGAATCGAGACAGTTTGCGAGCGCGAACCGGGCACGTCGACGACATGGATCTGCTCGTCGCCCGTGTCATTGCTGAGGTAGGCAACGCGGTTCGCATCGAGCGACCAGCGCGCGCCGGTGGCCTCGGCGTCGCCGTAGGTCAGTGCCAACGGATCGCCGTTGCCCGCGGCGGTGGTCAGCCAGATCTGGTGCGAATTGCGCCCGGCGTAGGAAGCCCACGCCACGCGCTTGCCGTCGGGCGACCAGTCGGGGCGCGCACGCCACGTGGTTTCCTCGGAGCGCACGAGGTGCGGCACGGCATCGCGCTCGAGCGAGCGCCGCCAGATTCCACCGGTGCCGTAGATTGACTCGGGGTTGGACACGTACATCAGTTCCTTCCCGTCGGGCGACCAGCTCGGTGAAATCTCATGGTCGTAGGCGCTGTAGTAGTAACGCACGACCTTGCTGCGTCGCTCGGGCCACACCTGGCCGCCCTCGAGATGCGTGCCATTCAGCGTGCCGACGAACACGTGGAAATGTCCGGTGCCGGTGGTCGACACCCAGGCGATGCGAGTGCCGTCGGGCGAGAAGCGCGGCTCGGTGTTCACCGCCCCGCCGCTGGTGATTGGCGTCACCTCGCCGCTGTTCAGGTCGAGCAGCTGCAGCTCCATCGCATCGTTGAGATAGCGCGTGAACACGACGCGCGTTCCGTCGCGCGACACATCGGGCTGGTAATCGTAGCCACCGCTCGCCGTCAGCTGCACGGCGGTATCCGAATCGATCGCCTGCTTCCACAGGCTCCCCTGCATCGAATAGACCAGCGTGCGGCCGTCCGGCATGAACGCGAGGCTTGCCGGGCTGCTCGTCAGCTGCGGCAGGTACATCTCGCGGTAGTAGTAATGATGCGGCACCTGGATCTGGCTGAGTACCGCGTGCCGGTCAGCCGACGCCACCGCGCACAGCAGCAGTCCACCGAGCAGCGCGACCGCGCGCGCGCTGCGTGCCCCGTGCGAACGCACCGGGCGCACTATTTCATCTCCGCGAGCGTTTCACGGATTGAACGGTGCAGGATGTCGAGTCCTTCATCGAGCAGCGGCGCCTCGATCATCAGCGGCGGGATGATGCGCAGCCCGCTCGCTCCACACTCGAGCATCAGCAGCCCGTTCTCGAAGGCGCGCGTGACGAGGCGCGTCGCGAATTCCTTGGCCGGCGCCTTGCTGGCGCGGTCCTTGACGAATTCGACGCCGATCATCAACCCGCGGCCGCGCACCTCGCCGATGACGGGGAATTCCTGCGCGAACTTCTGCAATCGTTCCGTCGCGCGTTGCCCCATGACGCGCGCATTCTCCATGTAGCGGCCGGTCACCAGTTTGAGTGTTGCCAATGCGGCTGCACAGCACACAGGATTGCCGCCGAAGGTGTTCGCGTGCGAACCCGGGGGCCATTTCTCCATGAACTTGCGCGCGCCGACCATCATGCCGATCGGCAATCCCGAACCCAGGCCCTTCGCCAGCGTGATCATGTCGGGCCGCACGCCCTCGTGCTGCCACGCGAACATCTTGCCGGTGCGGCCGATGCCGGCCTGCACTTCGTCGAAGATCAGGCAGATGCCGTGCTTGTCGCAGAGCGCGCGCAGTCCGGCGAGGAATCCCGGCGGCGGCACGATGTAGCCGCCCTCGCCCTGGATCGGCTCGATCAGCATCGCCGCGACTTCCGTCGGCGGCAGGTTGCGCTCGAACAGCATCTCGATGTACGCGAGCACGGCGCGGCCCTGGTCATCGCCGGCGAACAACGGGCGATACGGATTCGGGTACGGCACATGCACGACGCCGGGCATGGTCGGGAAATACCCGCGCTGCTGCGTGTATTTCGAGGCCGTGAAGGCGAGCGAACCCATGGTGCGGCCGTGGAAGCCGCCGAGGAAACCGATGTAGCGCCCGCGGCCCGTCACCTGCCGCGCGAGCTTCAACGCGGCTTCCACGGCCTCGGTGCCGGAGTTCGCGAAGAAGGACATCGCAGGTCCGCTCACCGGGTCGAGCGCCGCCATCATCTCGGCGAGATCGACGACGCTCTCGTGCCAGTAGTCGCAGGAGATGTGCAGGAATTTCTCCGCCGATGACTTGATCGCCGCGACGACATCGGGATGGCTGTGGCCGGTCGAGCACACGGCGATGCCGGAGGCGAAATCGATGAAGCGATTGCCGTCGACATCCCAGGTTTCGGCGCCCTTGCCGTGCGAAATCGCGAACGGGTAGTCGCGCACATAACTGGGCGAGACGACCAGGCGATCGCGTTCGATGAGGGCGCGGGCCTTCGGCCCGGGCAGTGTCTTGCTGCGTTGTACGTCGTTCATGTCATTCAACCCGTGTCTGTGATTGTTCGCGCTGGTACTGCGCCAGGTAATAAAAGGAAGCAATGCCCTTGCCGGTGTTGCCCGAGCCTTTCCACCCTCCGAAGGGCTGGTAGCCGGGCCACGCGCCGGTGGTCGCGCCCTGCGGGCGGTTCGCATACAGCACGCCGGCTTCGATGTTGTCGAAGAACCAGTCCACTTCATCGGCGCCACCGTAGAAGCCGGCGGTGAGGCCCAGTTCGCTGTCATTGGCCCACGCCATCGCCTGCTCGCGGTCTCGCACGGTCGCCAGCATCGCAATCGGCAGGAACATCTCCTGCCGCCACAAGGCGTGTGCGGGCGGCGCGATGGCCAGCGTCGGCTCGCAATAGTGGCCCGCGGCGAGCGCGCCCTCGCTCCAGGTGTTGCCGCCGGCGACGATGCTCGCGCCGCCGGTCTTCAACGCCGCGCTGTAGCGCCGGTAATTGCCGATCGCTGTCGCGTTGATGACCGGCCCCAGCCAGTTCTCGCGCAGCGTCGGATCGCCGATGCGGATCGCGCGGATGCCTTCGCCGAGTGCGGCGATCAATGCCGGCGCGGCGCGCTCCTCGACGAAGATGCGCGAAGTCGCCGAGCATTTTTGCCCGCCCATGCCGTAGGCTGAGCGCAGGATGCCGGCCGCCGCGCGCTGCATGTCGGCACGCGCAGTGACGATGACGGCATTCTTGCCGCCCATCTCAGCGATGCAGGGTTTTGGCACCGCGCCTGCCACCATGCTGCGCGCGATACCCATGCCAACCGCGTGCGAACCGGTGAAGGTGATGCCGGCAACGTCCGGATGTGCGACCAGCGCCGCACCCGCCTCCGTTCCATTGCCGTTCAGGTAATTGAATACGCCTGGCGGGATGCCGGCATCGTGCAGGCAATCCGCCAGGAGACGCCCCGCCCAAGGCGTATCGGTCGCGCCCTTGAGCACGACCGTATTGCCGGTGACGAGCGCCGCGGCGACCGGGCCGCCAGCGAGCGCGAACGGAAAATTGAACGGTGCAATCACGGCCCAGACGCCATGCGGTTTCATGACCGAGCGATTGCGGCTGCGGAATCCCTTGACCGGATCATCGGGCAGCACGTGATCGAAGCGTTGCCGCTCGTAGTCGTCGCAGTACAGCGCGAAGAAGTCGGCGGTCTCCTGCACCTCGCCGAGCGCCTCCATGCGGTTCTTCCCGACCTCGAGGGAGACGGCTGCGCTGATCTCGTAGACGCGCGCGGCGATCAGCGCCGAGACCTTGCGCAGCAGCGCGTTGCGTTCGGCGACGGCCATGTGGCGCCACGCGGGAAAGGCGCGCTTCGCCGCGGCGACCGCGCGGTTCACGTCCTCGGCCCCGGCTTCGGCGAAACGGCCGAGCTTCACTGCCGTGTTGATCGGGCTGAACTGATCGCGTGATTGCGCGGCGGCGCGGTTCTCGCCATCGATGTAGAGGCCATGATCGGCCGGCGCCGTGGCGCGCAACCGGGCCAGGGCCGCATCGAACGACTCATGGAGCGATTCGGGCGGCTCGAACATCGTCGAATAGGTGAGCTTGAACGCCATGTGCACCATTTTGGCACAACTGGCGTCCCGAGCGGCGCGGGCCGCACGCATCGCAGCCGAAATGACAGGCTAGCGGGAGGAAGCTGCAGCAGGCGCCGCCGCGGCGGCTGCTTTCGAATCGACCTGAACCGCGCTGGCGCCCGACGCGGCCGTTGCCGCTGCCGGCGGCGCCGATGTTGCGGCGCCCGCGCCGGTGGCCGCGACCGGCTTCGTGCCCGGCATCCCACTCGCCGCGGCGTCCGGCGAGGACGCGGCATCGTCGCCGATGTCGCGCATGTCGGTCTGCCGCGCCGACTCCTCGGCCTGCTTCGTCATGACGATGATGCTGATGCGCCGATTGATTGGATTGCGCGGATTCTTCTCATCGAACAAGACCACCGACGACAAGCCCACGACACGCGCGATCTTGTCGATGTTCAGTCCGCCCGCCTCGAGCGCGCGGCGCGCCGAGTTGGCGCGGTCGGCGGAAAGATCCCAGTTCGTGTAGCCGTTCTTGGCCTGGTATGGCGTCGTGTCCGTGTGGCCCGACAGGCTGATGTGATTGGGCACGCTGTTCAGGTAGCTCGTCAGTTCGTGCAGGATGGAAGCGGTGTAATCCTTCAGCCGCGAGCTGCCGAGGTCGAACATCGGGCGGTTCTGCGCGTCGACGATCTGGATGCGCAGTCCTTCAGGCGTGATGTCGAGCAGCAGCTGGTCCTTGAAGGGGCGCAGCGTCGGGCTCTTGTCGATGGCCGCGCGCAGGTCCTGCAGCAGCCCCATGAGCTGCTTGCGTTCCTCCTCGGCCGCCAGCCGCTTCGCCTCGTCGATGTCCGCAGGTTTCTGCAGCGTGCCTGCCGAGAGGCCGGTCTCTTTCTTCAGCGCGGTCTTCGGCGCGTCCATGCCGCCGCCCAGGTTGATCAGCGAGGTGCTCGCGCCGCCAGGCCCATTGACGCCCTTGGCCGCCTTCGTCGACTGCCCCGCTTCCATGCTTGGATTCTTGAAGTATTCGAAGATCGCGGCCCGCTGCTCCTTGTTCACGGACGTGACGAGCCACATGACGAGGAAGAACGCCATCATCGCGGTGACGAAGTCGGCGTAGGCCACCTTCCAGGCGCCACCATGGTGTCCGCCGTGGCCGCTCTTGCGGCGCTTGACGATGACGATGGGACGCTGGGACTTGTCGCTCACGCCGCGGCCGCCGTCGCCGCCTCAGGCTTGCGTCCCTTCAGGTGGTTCTCGAGGTCGGCGAATTTCGGCCGCACTTCCGCGAACAGGAGCTTGCGCGCGAATTCGATCGCGACCGGCGGCGCATAGCCGCGCACGCTTGCGACGAGGGCCATCTTGACGACCTCGAAGGCCTTGCCTTCTTCGTTGACGCGATGCTCCATCGCGGCCGCGGTCGGTCCGACGAATCCGTATGACACGAGGATGCCGAGGAACGTGCCGACCAGCGCCGAGGCGACCTTGTGGCCGATCGTCGCGGTGTCCGCGCCATCGATCGCGCCCATCGTGTTCACGATGCCGAGCACGGCCGCGACGATGCCGAAGCCGGGCAACGCGTCGGCGACGCGCTGCACCGCGTGCGCCGGCTCGGCCGATTCCTTGTGGTGGTTCTCGAGCTCGTACTCCAGCAGCGATTCGAGCTCGTGAGGATCGAGGTTGCCGCCGACCATCAGGCGCAGGCAGTCGGTCGTGAATTCGATGAAGTGGTGATCCGCCAGGATGCGCGGATATTCGGTGAACAACTTGCTCTTCTCGGGCGCTTCGAGATCGGCCTCGATCGCCAGCATGCCCGACTTGCGGATCTTGACCAGGATGTCATACAGGAGCTTCAGGATGTCGACGTAGTCGGCACGCCGGTAGCGCGGCGGCTTGAGCAGCATGACGGCGTTGGCGAAGGCGTCCTTCACGACCTTCAGCGGATTGCTGATGATGAACGCGCCGAAGGCCGCGCCCACGATCACCAGGATTTCGGTCGGATGCCACAGCGCCAGCAGCTTGCCTTCCTCGAGCAGGAAGCCCCCGAGGACGGAGCCGATCACGACCAGGGTGCCAATGATTTGCAGCATGAGTTGACGGCGCTACCAGGTTGCGGAGTGTGCAACGCTGGATATCGGCCCGCCCGCCGCGATCTTGACCTTGCCTGAGAGGGCGCGACGCCGGCGGTCAGGGGCGCCGCCGGAATGTGACCCCGTTCACGCCTTGCGGCGTTGCCTGCCCGAGCGACGGTCGACAGGGGCCTTGCCCGTCAATGGGCGCAGGCGCCTCGGCATGCGAGGCAGGCTGCGGGACAGCCGCAGCAGGTATTGGCGGAAGGTCTGGCTCAATTCGGGATGCGACAACGCGTACTCGACGGTCGCCTGCAGGTAGCCCAACTTGTTGCCGCAATCGTAGCGCTTGCCGGTGAAACGGTGCGCGTAGACGGCCTCGCGGTCGAGAAGCCGCGAGATGCCATCGGTGAGCTGGATTTCTCCGCCCGCCCCCCGCCCGACCTGCCGCAGCTGGTCGAAAATGCCGGGTGTCAGTACGTAGCGGCCGACCACGGCGAGCGTCGAGGGCGCGACGGCGGGCTTGGGCTTTTCGACGATGCTGCGCATGCGGCTGACCAGCGCGCGCGCCGATTCGACTTCCACGATGCCGTATTTGTCGGTATCGCGGCGTGGCACTTCCTCGACGCCGAGCACGCTGCCGCGGTGGAAAGCATAGGTGTCGGCCATCTGCTTCAGGCAGGGCACGTCGGCGTCGATCAGGTCATCGGCGAGGTGCACGAAGAAGGGCTCCCGGCCCACTGCGGCCTCCGCGCACAGCACGGCGTGGCCCAGGCCCAGCGGCGCCGGCTGGCGAATGTAAATGCACGTTGCGTATGAGGGCAGCACGCTGCGCATCTGCCGCACCAGCTCGCTCTTGCCCTGCGATTCGAGCAGTTTCTCCAGCTCGGGATCGGAGTCGAAATGGTCCTCGATGGCGCGCTTGGAAGCGCCGGTAATGAACACCAGGCGTTCGGCGCCCGCGGCCAGGGCCTCCTCGACTGCGTACTGGATCAGCGGCTTGTCGACGACAGGCAGCATCTCCTTGGGACTGGCCTTGGTTGCCGGCAGGAAGCGCGTGCCGCGGCCTGCCACCGGAAATACTGCGGTCCTGATCTCTGCGTTCATCGGCCCATTATAAGCGCTGCGCAACCGGGCACTTTGAGCGTTACCGCACGCCCGGCGGACATCATGCCGCCGGGCGTGACGTGCCCTGAGGGGGCCTAACGGTGCGCGGGCTTGGCGGCGGGCCGACCCGCGGCGCTGGCCACCGGCGCCGGGCCCGCCTGGCCCATGCGGAGGTCGGCGCGGTTGCGGTCGATCAATTTCTGACTGATGCCCTTGACTTGGGCGAGCTCATCGGCCGAGCGGAACGCACCGTGTTTCTGCCGGTACTCGACGATCGCCTGCGCCTTGACCGGACCGATGCCCTTGAGATCCTGCGCGAGCGTCACGGCGTCGGCGGCATTGATGTTGACGGGCGCGGGCCAGGCCGGCATTGCGCTGGTGGCGAGCAGCGCGGCAATCGTCAGCCATGCGCGAGCCAGGGAACGGGGAAATTTCATGGGGCCTCCTTTTCTGTTGCACCGGGTAGTACGAGTACCGGGTCAGGTTAGGAGGCGCGGCGCCGTTGCGCGAGGCGCGAAACTGGCGCAGTTGACGAGTATTGCGAAGCGGAAATCAGTCGCGGCTTGTCAGTCCCGAATGGGCCGGTGCGTGCCTTCGTTGACGCGTTCGCGCAGGTCCTTGCCGGGCTTGAAGTGCGGCACGTACTTGCCGTCGAGCGCCACCGCTTCGCCGGTCTTCGGATTGCGCCCCTGGCGCGGCGGCCTGAAATGCAGCGAGAAACTGCCGAAGCCCCGGATCTCGATGCGATCGCCCTGCGCCAGCGCGTCGCTCATGATCTCGAGCATCTGCTTCAGTGCGAGCTCGACGTCCTTGGCGGGCAGGTGCTTCTGCTTGGTCGTGATGATTTCAATCAGTTCAGATTTGGTCATGCCAGGCCCCGCCGTAACTGGATCTGCGCCCCGACCGCATGCTTCATGCGGCCGGGGCGTCATGCATCACGCCGCTGCGATCAGTCGCGCTCCGGTGAATTGATCTGTTCCTTGAACAGGTCGCCGAGGCTCGTGCCCGACGAGGGCTGCTCGGAGCGGTAGTTCTGCACCGCCTCGGCTTCCTCGTGCACTTCCTTCGCCTTGATCGACAGCGAAATCGACCGCGTCTTGCGGTCGACGCCGACGAACTTGGCCTCGACCTCATCGCCCACCTTCAGCACCTGGCGTGCATCTTCGATGCGGTCGCGCCCGAGCTCCGAAGCGCGCAGCTGGCCTTCGATGCCGTTGCCGAGGTCGATGATCGCGCCGCGCGCGTCGACTTCGCGCACCGTGCCCTTGACCACGCTCCCCTTCGGGTTGTCGGTGATGTAGCCGGAGAACGGATCTTTCGCGAGCTGCTTGATGCCGAGCGAGATGCGCTCGCGCTCCGGATCGATCGCCAGCACCATCGCCTCGACCTGCTGGCCCTTCTGGTAGTTGCGCACGGCTTCTTCGCCGGGCACGTCCCAGGAGATGTCGGACAGGTGCACGAGTCCGTCGATGTTGCCCGGCAGGCCGATGAAGATGCCGAAGTCGGTGATCGACTTGATCTGGCCCGCGACCTTGTCGCCGCGGTTGTGGTTCTCGGAGAACTCCTTCCACGGATTGGCCGCGCACTGCTTCAGGCCGAGCGAGATGCGGCGCCGCTCCTCGTCGACATCGAGCACCATGACCTCGACTTCCTGGCCGGTGTGCACGACCTTGGCCGGGTTGACGTTCTTGTTGGTCCAGTCCATCTCGGACACGTGCACGAGGCCCTCGACGCCGTCTTCGATCTCGACGAACGCGCCGTAGTCGGCGATGTTCGTGATCTTGCCGAAGACCCGTGTGTTCGGAGGATATCGCCGCGCGATGTTCTCCCACGGGTCTGCGCCGAGCTGCTTCAGGCCCAGCGAGACGCGCGAGCGTTCGCGGTCGAACTTCAGGATGCGCACGTCGATCTCATCGCCGACCTTGACCACTTCGGAAGGGTGCTTGACGCGCTTCCAGGCCATGTCGGTGATGTGCAGCAAGCCGTCGATGCCGCCCAGGTCGACGAAGGCGCCGTAGTCGGTCAGGTTCTTGACCGTGCCCTTGACGACCGCGCCTTCCTGGAGGTTGTCCATGAGCGCGTTGCGCTCGGCGGAGAATTCCTGCTCGACGACGGCGCGGCGCGAGACCACGACGTTGTTGCGCTTCTGGTCGAGCTTGATGACCTTGAATTCGAGCGGCTTGTTTTCGAGGTAGGCGGTGTCGCGCACCGGGCGCACGTCGACCAGCGATCCCGGGAGGAACGCGCGCACGGTCTCGATGTCGACCGTGAAGCCGCCCTTGACGCGGCCGGAGATGATGCCGGTGACGATCTCGCCTTCGTTGAAGGCCTGCTCGAGCCGCGTCCAGGTGCGGGCGCGCTTGGCCTTTTCGCGCGACAGGCGCGTCTCGCCGTTGCCGTCCTCGACGGCGTCGAGCGCCACTTCGATCTGGTCGCCGGCCTTGACTTCGACTTCGCCGCGTTCGTTCTTGAACTGCTCGAGCGGCACGACCGCTTCGGATTTCAAACCGACGTTGATGAGCACGATATCGGGCGTCACGTCGACGACCAGGCCCATCAGGATCATGCCCGGGCGAATATTCTTATTCGCCAGGCTCTGCTCGAACATCTCGCTGAAACTTTCGCTCATGTTGTCTCTCGCGTGTCTTCTTGGGACACGCACTGTTGGCCGCAGGCACGTATCCGGTGCCACGCGGGTTCGTTAAGAAAAAGGGATCGGCGTCCTTGCCTCCCCCGCCTTGAAATCAATCCTCCCGCCACAGTCCGCGCGACCGCCCGGCCTGCCATACGCGCTCGACCACCTCGGCGATCGACAATCCGGTGGAATCGACGGCGACGGCATCCGCGGCTGCGACCAACGGCGCGACCGGACGGGTGGAATCCTGCCGGTCACGCGCGGCGATCTCGCGCGAAAGGGCGGCAAGGGTAACAGCGGAATCCTTTCCTTTCAACTGGTTATAGCGCCTTAACGCCCTTTCCTCGGGGGTGGCGCTCAGGAAGATCTTCAGCGGTGCCGTCGGGAAAACCACGGTACCCATGTCGCGGCCATCGGCCACCAGGCCAGGGGGTCGGGCAAAGCCGCGCTGCCGGGCGAGCAAGGCCGAGCGCACTTCCGGCCAGGCCGCCACCCGCGAGGCGCCCATGCCTGCGGTTTCGCTGCGGATGTCGCGCGTGACATCGATTCCGGACAGCCAGATCTGCTCGCCGCCGTCGGGACCCGCGCCAAAACGGATGTCGAGCCGGGCGGCCAGCTGGGCATGGCCAGCCCGGTCGTCTTCGCCAAGGCCCTGGGCTTGCCCGGCAAAGGCAACCAGGCGGTATAGCGCGCCGCTGTCGAGCAAATGCCAGCCGAGCCGGCCGGCCAGCGCGCGGCTGATCGTGCCCTTGCCCGCCCCGCTCGGCCCATCGATGGTTACGACCGGCACGGTTGGGGACGTGCTCATGGGGTGGGCAGCTCCGCCAGCGCGAGGCCCACCGCGCGCGCGGTGGCGGGAAAATCCGGAAACGAGGTCGCGACATTGGCGACGTCGTCGATCTCGATGGGCTCCGCGGCGCGCACGCTGGCCATCGCGAACGCCATCGCGATGCGGTGGTCGCCGTGGCTGTTGATGCGCCCGCCGCGCAGGCGCCCGCCCTGGATGACGATGCCATCCGGCAGCAGTTCGCACTGCACGCCAACGGCCGCGAGGCCCTCGGCCATCGCCGCCAGCCGATCGCTTTCCTTGACGCGCAGTTCGCCCGCGCCGGTGACCCGCGTCTCGCCCTCGGCGCAGGCCGCCGCGATGAACAGGATCGGCAGCTCGTCGATGGCCAGCGGCACCAGTTCCGGCGGGATGACCGCCCCGCGCAGTGTGCTGGCGCGCACCGTGATGTCGGCGAGCGGTTCGGGTCCGGCCGCGGCACGCGGCGAAACCTCGATGTGCGCGCCCATCAGCCGCAGCATGTCGATGAGTCCGGTGCGCGTTGGATTCACGCCGACACCCTTGATCGTCAGGCCGTCGGCGGCCGCGAGGCAGCCCGCGACGATGAAGAACGCAGCCGAGGAGAAATCGCCCGGTACGTCGACCGACGCGCCCCGCAGCGATTGCCCGCCCGCGAGCTCGACCGTGGCCCCGTCGCGCCGCACCGTGACGCCAAAGCCGCCGAACATGCGCTCGGTGTGATCGCGGGTCGGCGCGGGTTCCGTGACGCGCGTGCTGCCTTCGGCGTAGAGCCCGGCCAGCAGGATCGCGGATTTGACCTGTGCGCTGGCCATCGGCAGCGCGTAGTCGATGCCCCGTAACGTCGCGCCACCGTGCAACAGCACCGGCGGACGACCCTCCCGCGTGTCGATGCGCGCACCCATCAGCCGCAGCGGCTTGGCGACTCGCTCCATCGGTCGCTGCATCAACGAGGCATCGCCGATCAACGTGCTCGGGAAGCGCTGGCCGCACAACAACCCCATCGACAACCGGATCGCGGTGCCGGCGTTGCCCATGTCCAGCGGCGCATGGCTGGCCTGCAAACCGTCCTTGCCGGCGCCCTGCACGATCACCTCGGTGTCGTGGGGCCGCGCGATGTGGACGCCCAGCGCGCGCATCGCCGCCATCGTCGCCAGGCAATCGGCGCTGGCCAGGAAACCGCTGACGCGCGTCTCGCCGTCGGCGATGCCGCCCAGCATCAGCGCGCGATGCGAAATGGACTTGTCGCCGGGAACGCGAATCGCGCCGCGCACGCGCGCGACGGGCGCGACACGGTAGCGTGCTGGCGATGCGTGGTCGTTCATGCGCGCCGCGTGAGCTGGGCAAGCCGCTCCAGCATGCGATCATTTTGCGCAGGCAGTCCGATCGAGATGCGCAGGTGCCGTGGCAGTCCGTACCCGGTGATCGGACGGACGATGACGCCGCCGCGCAGCAATCCCTCGTAGACCTGCGCGGCGCCCTCGCCGCAATCGACCATCAGGAAATTGCCGGCCGATGGGGCCAGACCGCAGCCCATCTGTCGCAGCGCCGTGGCGACGCGCTCGCGCTCGGCGACGATGCGCCGCGCGGCATCCTGCACGTGCACCGGGTCGGCCAGCGCGGCGATCGCCCCGGCCTGCGCCACGTTGCCGACGTTGAAGGCGGGCCGGTAGCGGTTCATCGCGTCCGCCACTTCCGGGTGCGAGACCGCATAGCCGACGCGCAAGCCGGCCAGGCCGTACCCCTTGCTGAAAGTGCGCAGCACGACGAGGTTCGGATGATCGTTGACCCACGGCAAGCCGCTTGGCACTCCGCTTAGCGTCGCAAACTCGAGATACGCTTCATCGAGGACGACGAGCGCGTCATTGGGCACCGCTTCGACGAAACGTCGCAGCGCTTCATGCTCGACCCAGGTGCCGGTGGGGTTGTTCGGGTTGGCGATGAAGACGAGGCGCGTGTCGGGCCTGATCGCGCGCTGCATCGCCGCGAGGTCATGGCCGTAGGGCATCGGCGCATCGGGCGCGAAAGCGCGCGCCTCGATGCAGGCGGCCCCGGTGGCGCGGATCACCAGCGGGTAGATTGCGAATCCGTACTGGGAACACACGGCGCTGTGCTGCGCGTCGAGGAAGGTCTCGGCCAGCATCAGCAGCAATTCGTTCGAGCCATTGCCGAGCGTCAGGCGTTCGACCGGCACCGCGAGGTGCGCGGCCAGCGCGTGCTTGAGTTCGTGCGCGCTGCCGTCGGGATACAGCCACGCCTCGGCCAGCGCGCGCTGCATGGCCGCGAGGGCGGCCGGACTCGGCCCGTAGGGGTTTTCGTTCGAAGCCAGCTTGACCACGTCGCTGACGCCGTACTCGCGCTGCAGTTCGCCGATCGGTTTTCCCGGCACGTACGGGGAAAGCGAGCGCACTGCCGCCGTGGCGAGCCGTCCCGGGTGCGCCGCCGTACCGTTCGACGCGGCGTTCATGTCACAGCACCGAGCGTGGATACGAACCGATCACGCGGAACAGCGAGGCGCGGGTTTTCAGGCTCTTCAGCGCGCGCGCCACCGGCTTGTCGCTGACGTGGCCCTCGATGTCGATGAAGAAGACGTAGTGCCACTTGCCGCGTCGGGAGGGCCGCGATTCGATGCGCGTCATGCTGATGCGGTTCTGCGCCAGCGGTTCGAGCAGCCGATACAGCGCGCCCGGTGCCGCGGTGCTGGCCGTCGACACGAGCAGCGTGGTCTTGTCGACGCCGCTGCGCGCGAGCAGCTTGCGACCGATGACGAGGAAGCGCGTCGTGTTGTCGGCGCGGTCTTCGATTTCATGGGCGAGCAGCCTCAGGCCGTAGACCTCGGCGGCGGTCTCGCCCGCGATCGCCGCGGTGCCCTGCTCGTCGCGGGCGCGACGCGCGCCTTCGGCATTGCTGCTGACGGGCACGCGTTCCGCATCGGGCAGGTTTTCATCGAGCCACAGCCGGCATTGCGCCAAGGCCTGCGGGTGCGCACAGACGCGGGCGACGCCAGGGAGTGAATCCATGCGGCCCATCAGGCAATGGCGGATGCGAAGCTCCACCTCGCCGCAGATGTGCAGCGGGCTCCCGACGAGCCGATCGAGCGTATGCGTGACCGTGCCCTCGGTGGAATTCTCGACCGCGACCACGCCGAAGTCGGCGTTGGCGGCCTCGACCTCGTGGAACACTTCATCGCTGGTGCCGAGCGAGAGTGCGCGCACCGAATGGCCGAAATGCTTGTAGACAGCCGCCTGCGTGTAGGTGCCCTCGGGCCCGAGGTAAGCCACCTTCAGCGGCTCCTGCTGCGCGAGGCAAGCGGACATGATCTCGCGGAACAACCGCGCGATTTCCTCGTTGCGCAAGGGTCCGTGGTTGCGCTCGAGCGCGGCGCGCAGCACTTCGGCTTCGCGCTCCGGCCGGTAGAAATCGACGGTATGCCCGTCGGCATGCTTGGAAATGCCGACCTGGCCCGCCAGCAGCGCCCGCCGGTTCATCAACTGTTGCAGCTGCTCATCGAGCGCGTCGATCTCGGCACGGATCGCGGCCAGCCCACTGGCCGCCGCCTGTTGCGCGCGCTTCGCGGGCTTGGCGCGCTTCGTGCGTTTCATGCTTGCTCCTGCACGACGCGAGCCGACAATACGCCTTCGATGCCGCGCAGCTTCCGCACCAGCAGGTCGTCGATGCCGCCATCGGTGTCGATCAGCGTGTAGGCCAGTTCGCCGCGCGATTTGTTCAACAGGTCGGCGATGTTGATGTTGGAGGCTGCCAGCAAGGTCGAGATCTGGCCCACCATGTTCGGCACGTTGCTGTTGGCGATCGCAAGCCGGGTCTTTCCCGGCACGCGAGGCAGCAGCGCCTCGGGAAAATTGACCGAGTTGCGGATGTTGCCGTTCTCGAGGAAATCGCGGAGCGTCTCGGCGGCCATCGCGGCGCAGTTCTCCTCGGCCTCGCCGGTGGAGGCGCCGAGGTGCGGCAACGTGACGGTGCGCGGATGCGCCTTCAGCGCCCGTGTCGGAAAATCGCAGATGTAGGCATGCAGGTGGCCGCTGTCGAGCGCCGCGATGACATCGCCCTCTTCGACGATCGGCGCGCGCGCGAAATTCAGCACGACGCCGCCCGGCCGCATCAGCTTCAGGCGCGCGGCGTTGACCAGTGCGCGCGTGTGCGAGTTCAGTGGCACGTGCACGCTGATCAAGTCGGCGCGCGCGAACAGATCGTCGAGCGACAGCGCCTGCTGCACCGATGCCGACAATTGCCAGGCCCGCTGCACGGTGATCTGCGGATCGTAGCCGAGCACCTTCATGCCGAGCAGCTGCGCGGCGTTGGCCACCTCGACGCCGATCGCGCCCAGCCCGACCACGGCGAGCGTGCGGCCCGGCAGTTCGAAGCCCACGAAATCCTTCTTGCCCTTCTCGACTGCCGCATCGATCGCCGCGTCATCGCCATCGAGCGAGCGCGCGAAATTCCAGGCCTGGCAGATATTGCGCGCGCCCAGGAACAAGCCGGCCAACACCAGCTCCTTGACCGCGTTGGCGTTCGCGCCCGGGGCGTTGAACACCGGGATGCCACGCTGGCTGAGCTGCGCCACCGGAATGTTGTTGGTGCCCGCGCCGGCGCGCGCCACGGCCAGCAGCGAGTCGGGCACCGCGAACTTGTGCATGTCGGCCGAGCGCACCAGCACGCCGTGTGGGTTGTTCAGCTCCGAGGCCACCTCGTAGCGTTCGCGCGGGAGTTTTTCCAGTCCACGGACGCTGATGCTGTTGAGCTTGAGGATGCGGTAACTCATGGACTTGGCATGTCAGCCGTGGCGACGCGCGAAATCGCGCATGAAGTCGACCAGCGCCGCGACGCCTTCCGGCGGCAAGGCGTTGTAGAGGCTCGCGCGCATGCCGCCCACGGAGCGGTGGCCTTCGAGATTGACGAGGCCCGCCGCGCGCGCCTCGGCTATGAACGTCTTGTCGAGTTCCGGTCGCGCCAGCGTGAACGGCACGTTCATCCACGAGCGGCAGGCCGGTGCGACCGGATTGCGGTAGAAGCCCGATTCGTCAATGGCCCGATACAGGCTCGCCGCCTTCGCCTTGTTTATCTCGCCCATGCGCGCAAGGCCACCCTGGCGCTTGAGCCACTTGAACACGAGACCGGCGAAATACCAGGCGAAAGTCGGCGGCGTGTTCAGCATCGAGCTGTCGTCGGCCACCAGCTTGTAGTCGAGCACCGAAGGCGTGTCGCTGCGCGCGCGGCCGAGCAGCTCTTCGCGCACGATGACGACGCACAGTCCGGCGGGTCCGATGTTCTTCTGCGCGCCCGCATAGATCAGCCCGAAGCGGCTGACGTCGATGGGCCGTGACAGGATCGTCGAGGACATGTCGGCCACCAGTGGCGCGGCCACCTCGGGCACGAACGGGAATTCGACGCCGCCGATCGTTTCGTTCGGCGTGTAGTGCACGTAGGCCGCGTTGGGAGTCAACTTCCAGCCGGATGCGGCGGGAATGTCGCAGTACTGGCTGGCAGCCGCATCGGCCGCGATGTTGACCTTGCAGAAGCGCGGCGCCTCGGTGCTGGCCTTCTTCGACCAATGCCCCGTGACGACATAGTCCGCTATGCTCCCGGGCGTCGTTAGGTTCAGCGCAATGGCCGCGAACTGCAGCGTCGCGCCGCCCTGCATGAACAGCACCTTGTAGCCGGAGGGAATCGCCAGCAGCTCGCGCAGGTCAGCTTCCGCCTCGGCAGCGCAGGCGACGAAAGCCTTGCCGCGGTGGCTGACTTCCATGACGGACATTCCGCCGCCCTGCCAGTCGAGCAGTTCGTCGCGCGCCTGTTCGAGGACAGCGCGAGGCAGCACGGCGGGGCCGGGTGAAAAATTGTAGACGCCCACGGGTAAGGCTTCGCTCGCCAACTATTCGGAGGCGCCGGTCGGGCTGCTGCCCGCGCCGTCCGCCGAGGCGTCGGCTCCGGCGGCATCGCCGCTTTCGTCGCCTTCGCTGTTCTCGAGACCCTCGACGCGCTCGATGCCGGTCAAGCGCTCCCCTTCGGCCAGGCGGATCAGGCGCACGCCCTGCGTGTTGCGGCCAACGATTGAAATATCGCTGACCGGCGTTCGCACCAGTGTGCCGGTCGAACTGACCAGCATCAACTCGTGGGCCGTCGCGACCTGCAGCGCCGCAACGGTGTTGCCATTGCGTTCGGTGGTCTGCAAGGCGATGACGCCCTGGCCGCCACGATTGTGCGCGGGGAATTCCTCGAGCGGCGTCAGCTTGCCGTAGCCGAATTCGGAGGCGGTCAGGATATGCCCCTCTCCGAGCGCGATCAGCGCGATCAGGCGCTGCCCGTCGCCCAGCCGCACGCCGCGCACGCCGGCCGCATCGCGACCCATCGGCCGCACTTCGTCTTCGTGGAAGCGGATCGCCTTGCCGCCGCTGGTGCAGAGCAGGATCTCGCGCGTACCGTCGGTCAGCGCGACGCCGACCAGCCGGTCATCGTCATTGAGGTCGACCGCGATGATGCCGGAGGCCCGCGGCCGCGAGAACGCGGCCAGCGGCGTCTTCTTGACCGTGCCCAGGCTGGTGGCCATGAAAACGTAGTGCTGCTCGTCGAATTGCTTGACCGGCAGCAGCGCGTTGATCTTCTCGCCTTCTTCGAGCGGCAGCAGGTTCACGATCGGCTTGCCGCGCGAACCGCGCCCCGCCTGCGGCAGCTCGAACACCCGCAGCCAGTACACCTTGCCGCGGTTCGAGAAGCACAGCAGCGTGTCGTGCGTGTGCGCAATGAAGAACTTCTCGATGAAATCTTCGTCTCGCACCGCGGTCGCCGACTTGCCGCGCCCGCCGCGCCGCTGCGCCTGGTAGTCGGACACCGGCTGCGCCTTCGCGTAGCCCGCGTGCGAGAGCGTCACGACAACATCCTGCGGTTCGATCAGGTCTTCGGTCGACAGGTTCAGGTGATCGCGGCTGATTTCGGTGCGCCGCGCGTCGCCGTAGTTGTCACGGATCTCGACCAGCTCCGCGCGCACCACGGCCGTCAGCCGCGCCGGCAATGCCAGGATCTCCGACAGGTCGAGCACCTTGTCGAGCAGTTCGCGGTACTCGCCGACGATCTTGTCCTGCTCGAGGCCCGTGAGGCGATGCAGGCGCATGTCGAGGATGGCCTGCGCCTGCACTTCACTGAGCCGGTAGCCGCCGGGCTGCAGGCCGTACCCATCGGCCAGGTCGTCGGGCCGCGTCGCCGTGGGACCGGCGCGCTCGAGCATCGCCGCCACCGCACCGGGCTTCCAGTCGCGCGCCATCAACGCCGTGCGCGCATCGACCGGGGACGGCGACGTCTTGATCAGCGCGATGATCTCATCGATGTTGGCGAGGGCGACCGCGAGCCCCTCGAGCACGTGGGCGCGTTCGCGCGCCTTGCGCAGGTCGAATATCGTGCGGCGCGTGACGACCTCTCGCCGGTGGCGCAGGAAGGCCTCGAGCAGGTCGCGCAGCCCCATGAGTCGCGGCTGCCCATCCTGCAGCGCGACCATGTTGATGCCGAACACCGTTTCCATCGGCGTCTGCGCGTAGAGGTTGTTGAGCACGATCTCGGCGACTTCGCCGCGCTTGAGCTCGACGACGATGCGCATGCCGTCCTTGTCGGACTCGTCGCGCAGGCCATCCTGCGCAATGCCATCGAGCAGCTTCTCGCGCACCAGGTCGGCGATGCGCTCGATCAGGCGCGCCTTGTTGACCTGGTACGGCAGTTCGGTGACGACGATTGCCTGCCGGCCGTTCTTGCCGTCGATGTCTTCGATCGTGGCGCGGGCGCGGATCGACAGGCGTCCGCGACCGCTCTTGTAGGCGGTGGCGATTTCCTGCGCGCCGTTGATGATGCCGCCGGTCGGGAAATCGGGGCCCGGCACGATCTGCATCAAACCGGCCAGCGAAATCGATGGATCATCGATGAGCGCAAGGCAGGCGGTGATGATCTCGGTGAGGTTGTGCGGCGGGATGTTGGTCGCCATGCCGACCGCGATGCCGGATGAACCGTTGACCAGCAGGTTCGGCACGCGCGTCGGCATGACCGAGGGTTCGGTCTCCGACTCGTCGTAGTTCGGCACGAAATCGACGGTTTCCTTGTCGATGTCGGCCAGCAGCTCGTGCGCCAGCTTCGACATGCGCACTTCGGTGTAGCGCATCGCCGCCGGCGCATCGCCGTCGACCGAGCCGAAATTGCCCTGGCCGTCGACCAGGATGTAGCGCATCGAGAAGTGCTGCGCCATGCGCACGATCGTGTCGTACACGGCCGTGTCGCCGTGCGGGTGGTACTTGCCGATCACGTCGCCGACGACGCGCGCCGACTTCTTGTAGGGTTTGTTGTAGTCGTTGCCGAGTTCGCGCATCGCGTGCAGCACCCGGCGGTGCACCGGCTTCAGGCCGTCGCGCACATCGGGCAGCGCGCGGCCGACGATCACGCTCATCGCGTAGTCGAGATACGACTGGCGCATCTCGTCCTCGAGGTTGACCGGCAGGATTTCGCGAGCGATGTCCGTCATGAGTAACCCGATGTTTTTAGCCGCGAAAGTCTATCACATGGGGCGCGGCCGGCGGGGTCCGGAACGCGGCCATCCAGGGCATTTCGTTATACTGCAATTCATGGGCGCGGCGGCAAACCTGGACTCGAACGAATTGGCCAAATTCGAAGGGCTGGCGCACCAGTATTGGGACAGCGCCGGGCCACTCCACACGCTGCACAGCCTCAATCCGGTGCGCGCCTCGTTCGTGGCGGCGCGCGTGGGCCTTCGAGGCGCCCGCATCGCCGATGTTGGCTGCGGCGGCGGACTGCTGTGCGAATCGCTGGCCACGCAGGGTGCGCTCGTGACCGGCATCGACCTCGCGCCGGCCATGATTTCGGTGGCACAACTGCATGCGGCCAGCGCGAACCTGTCCATCGACTACAGGCTACAGTCTGCCGCGGCGCTGGCGGCGGAGAAACCGGCTGCTTTCGATGCGGTGTGCTGCATGGAACTGGCGGAACACGTGCCCTCCCCCAGCGAGCTCGTGGCCGAACTGGCCCGGCTGCTGCGTCCGGGCGGATCGTTGTTCATGTCGACGATCAATCGCACGCCGCAGTCATTCTTCGGCGCGATCGTCGCCGCCGAGTACGTGCTGGGGCTGGTGCCCCGGGGCACGCATGAATACGCGCGCCTGATCCGGCCCGCTGAACTCGCGCGCGCCGCGCGCGCGGCAGGCCTGGAATTGCGCGAGCTGGCGGGACTCGACTACAACCCGTTCACGCGCCGGGCGCACCTCGGTTCGCGCGTCGACATCAACTACCTGGCGCATTTTTCGTTGCCCGCGGAGCGCGCTTGAGCGCGCCGGCGCGGGCGCGCGCTGCGCTGTTCGACCTCGACGGAACGCTGCTCGACACGGCCCCAGACCTCGCCGCCGCGCTCACCCTGCTGCTGGCCGAGGAAGGACGCGAGCCGTTGCCGCTGGCGACGGTTCGCCCCCATGTTTCCGCCGGCGCCATCGCGGTCGTGCACACCGGCTTTCCCGAGATCGAGCGCGGCTCGTCCGAGTTCGAAGCGCTGCGGCAGCGATTCCTCGTGCATTACGGCGCAGCCTTGGCCGTGCACTCCAGGCTTTTCCCCGGGTTTGACGACGTGCTGGCGATGCTCGAAGCGCGGTCGATCCCCTGGGGCATCGTCACGAACAAGGCCGCGTGGCTCACCGAGCCGCTGCTCGATGAGCTGGGATTGCTCACGCGCGCGGCCTGTGTCGTCAGTGGCGACACGCTTGCGGTTCGGAAGCCCCATCCCGATCAGCTGCTGCTGGCGGCCCAGCGCATCGGCATGCCGGTCGCCGATTGCGTCTACGTGGGCGACGCGCTGCGCGATGTGCAGGCCGCACGCGCCGCGGGCATGGTGCCGCTGGGCGCGCGCTATGGCTACCTGAACCCGAGCGAAAAACCCGACACCTGGCCGGTCGCCGGTTGGATCGAACATCCGCGCGACCTGTTGCCGTGGATGCAGCTCGAACTCGAGGCGGTGTCGTGATGGCGCCCGGCTGGTTCGTCGTGGCATGCGGAGTGTTGGCGGGTGCCGCAATCGCCTTGCTCCTCGTGCGGTGGTTCGCCAGCCGCCAACGGCAGGCCGCCACCGACGCGGAAGCGCGCATGCGCGCGAGCTTCGCCGAACTGGCCAGCGGCGCGCTGCGCGACAACTCCGACATGTTCCTGAAGCTGGCGCGTGAATCGTTCGCGCGCGAACAGGCCGGATCGCAGGCAGCCCTCAAGGAACGCGAGGTGGCGCTCGCACACCTCGTCGAGCCGATTGCGAAGGCGCTCGAGAAGACCGAACAGCAGCTGCAGGGCATGGAGCGCGAGCGGCGCGATGCCTTCACTTCGCTGCGCGCGCAGATCGAGCAGCTCACGCTGGGCCAGGGCGCGCTGCAGCGTGAAACCCGCAATCTCGTCGGCGCGCTGCGCCGCCCGGAAGTGCGCGGTCGTTGGGGAGAACTGACGCTGCGCCGCGTCGTCGAAGTCGCGGGCATGTCCGAACATTGCGATTTCACCGAACAGGCCAGCGTCGCCGGCAGCGAAGGCCTGCTGCGTCCCGACCTTATCGTGCGCATGCCAGAGGGACGCGACCTGGTCGTCGATGCGAAGACGCCGCTCGACGCCTACCTCGATGCGATCGAGGCGCCGACCGACGAGGCGCGCGCCGCGGCGCTGGCGCGACATGCGCAGCAGCTCGAGGCGCGCGTGCGTGAACTCGCGAGCAAGGCCTACTGGAACCAGTTCAAGAAGAGCCCCGAATTCGCCGTGCTGTTCCTGCCGGGCGACCAGTTCCTGAGCGCGGCGCTGACGGAGCGGCCCGAGCTGCTCGAAAACGCGCTGCGCCAGGGCATCGTGCTCGCGACGCCGTCCACGTTGATCGCGTTGTTCAAGGCCGTGGCCTACGGATGGCGCCAGGAGGCCGTCGGCAAGCACGCTGAGCGCATACTGGAACTCGGCCAGGACCTGCACCGGCGCCTCGGTGTTTTCGTCGGGCATGTCGGCAAAGCCGGCCAGCGGCTCGGCAGCGCAGTCGATGCCTACAACAACGCAATCGGCTCGCTCGAGCGGCAGGTGTTGCCGCAGGCGCGCAAGTTCACCGAGCTCGGCGCCGTCAGCGGCGAAGCATTGCCCGCGCTGGAGCCGCTCGATCGCCTGGTGCGCGCGGTCAACCTGCATCCCGATGACCAACCGCCGGTCGAACCACCGACACCGCAATAGCCCGCCCACGACACATGAAGTTCGACGAAACCGCCATTCGCCAGTATTCGCCGCCGCCCGAGCTGCTGCGCGACCGCGTCATCGCGATCACCGGCGCCAGCGACGGCATCGGGCGCGTGCTGTCGCTGGGCGCCGCGGCGCTCGGTGCCGAGGTCGTGCTCGTCGGTCGCAACCTCAAGCGGCTCGAAGCGGTGCACGCCGAAATCGCCGCGCAGGGCGCGGGCGATCGGGCCTGCATCGCGCAGCTCGACCTGGAGAATTCGCTCGCCGCCGACTACGAGCGCGTGGCCTCGGCACTGCAGCAGCGCTACGGGCGCCTGGACGGGCTCGTGCACAACGCGGCGATCCTCGGCACGCTATCGCCGCTCGACCATGCCGACATGCGCAACTGGGTGCGCGTGCTGCACGTGAACCTGACGGCGGCATTCGCATTGACGCAGGTGCTGTTGCCGTTGCTGCGCGCGTCGGCGGATGCGTCCGTGATCTTCACGTCCAGCAGCGTCGGGCGGCGCGGGCGCGCCAACTGGGGCGCGTATGCCGTATCGAAGTTTGGCGTCGAGGGATTGAGCCAGGTGTTGAGCGACGA
>Ga0209023_10002351_pt1 | contig 23790 bp, 22 predicted proteins | sample LakOneMetagenome_FD_187468 | JGI IMG/M metagenome (GOLD analysis project Ga0209023, IMG submission 187468) | Freshwater and sediment microbial communities from Lake Erie, Canada (SPAdes) (version 2) | ecosystem: Environmental > Aquatic > Freshwater > Lentic | place: Lake Erie, Canada... | reverse complement strand
GCGAGGGACCGTGCCGCGTTCTTGGTCAGTGCCAGCACCGCGCCCTTGCTCGCTGCGTACGCGCCGGTGCCGCTCAGGCCGCCGCCGCGCAGACCGGCGACGCTCGCGACCGTGCAGATGCGCGCGCCCGACTGCATCCGCTTGGCCGCCTCGCGCATGCACAAGAAGGTCCCGATCACGTTGACGTCGTTGACGGTCCGGAAGGTCTCGACCGTCAGCTCCATGAACGGCGTCGTGTCGGCCATGCCGGCGCTGGTCACGAGCACGTCGAGCCGGCCGAGGAAGGCGAGCGCCTCGTCGAACGCGGCGATCACGCGCGCTTCGTCGGTCACGTCGGCGAGGATGGCGAGGTGGCGATCGGGGGCCAGACCGAGCGACTCGGAGGCCTTGTCGATGCCGACGGTGCGGTACCCCTGCCGCTGCAGTTCGAGCACGGTCGCGGCACCGATGCCGCTGGCCGAGCCGGTGACGATGGCGGTACGCAGGATCGTGTCGGTCATCTCGGTGTCCCGTTCGCCCTGAGGTATCGAAGGGTGAACGCGCAGTGCGCGGGAGGGTTGAGTTCACGCGTCACTTCAACATCCCCTCCGCCGCGGCGACGATCTTGTCGGCCGTCAGCCGCGATTCGTTCTCGAGCGGCTGCGCGTAGCCCACCGGGATGCGCGGCGCGCCCAGGCGCTTGACCGGCACGTTCAGCGCTTCGGCGACACTGGCGGCGATCTCGGCGCCATAGCCCGCGACCTGTACCGCTTCGTGGACGACGAGCAGCCGCTTCGTGCGCGCCGCGGAGGCCAACACCGTATCGCGGTCCCAGGGCCACAACGTGCGCAGGTCGATCACTTCGACCGAGACACCCGCGTCGCCGAGCCGTTGCGCGGCGTCGAGGCTGGGTTGCACGCCACGCGACCAGGTGACCAGCGTCAGATCCGACCCGGCACGCGCGATGCGTGCCCGGCCGAGTTCGATCCGCTCGTGCACATCGACGTCGGCCTGCGTCGCCCACAGCTCCTTGTGCTCCAGGTACACGACCGGGTCGCCGCTGTCGAGCGCGGCGCGCAGCAGGCCGTGGTTGTCCTGCGGCGTCGCCGGCGTCACGACGACCAGCCCCGGCACATGCGCGAACCACGCCTCGAGCGACTGCGAGTGCTGCGCCGCCGACGCACTCCAGATGCCGATCGGCATGCGCATGACCAGCGGCACGCGGCCCTGGCCACCAAACATGAAGCGGTTCTTCGCGGCCTGGTTGATGATCTCGTCGAACGCGCACAGCGCGAAGTCGATCACGCGCATCTCCACCACCGGCCGCAACCCGGCGAGCGCCATGCCGACCGCGGCGCCCATGATGTTGGCTTCCGAGATCGGCGTGTCGATCACGCGCTCGGTGCCGAACTCCTGCTGCAGCCCGCGGTACTGGCCGAACACGCCGCCGCGGCCGAGATCCTCGCCGAGCGCGATCACGCGCGCGTCGGCGCGCATCAGGTCGGCGAGCGCGAGCGCGGCGGCTTGCGCATACGTCATCAACGCCACGGTCCGCTGCCTCCGGTGTTGACGATGTCCTGGTACGCGGCGGCCGGCTCGGGCCACGGCGCGGCTTCGGCGATCGCCAGCGCGTCGGCGATCTCCGCATGCGCTGCGGCGTCGACCGCGTCGACGTCGGCCGCGGCCGCCCCCTGCGCGAGCAGCTTCGCACGCGCCAGCGTGAGCGGGTCGAACGCGCGCGCGGCTTCGACCTCGGCCGCGTCGCGGTAGGTGCCGGGGTCGACCGACACGTGCCCCTTGAACCGATACGTCAGCGCGTGCAGGAAGCGCGGGCCGCCGCCGGCGCGGATCTCGCCGATCAGCGCGGCGGCCGCGTCGTGCACCGCCTGCACGTCGTTGCCGTCGACGGTGCGGCCCTCGATCCCCATGCTCCGCGCGCGGGCCGCGGCGCCCTCGCCCGCGGTCATCGGCGCGGTCGGCGTGGTCGCCGAAATGCGGTTGTCCTCGCAGACGAAGAGCACCGGCAACTCGTAGACCCGGGCCCAATTCAAGCCTTCGAGAAACGGCCCGCGGTTGACCGCGCCGTCGCCGAAGAAGCACGCGACGATCTGCGGCCGGCGCTGGATCTTCAGCGCTTGCGCCGCCCCGACGGCGATCGGGATGCCGGCCGCGACGACGCCATTGGCCCCCAGCATGCCGACGCTGAAGTCGGCGATGTGCATCGAGCCGCCCTTGCCCTTGTTCGTGCCGGTCGCGCGCCCGAACAGTTCGCACATCATCGGCACGACCGACGCACCCTTGGCAAGCGTGTGGCCGTGACCGCGGTGCGTCGAGGTCAGCAGATCCGCCGTCGTCAGATGCTGGCAGACACCGGCGGCGACCGCTTCCTGCCCGGTCGACAGGTGCAGCGGCCCGCGCACCAGCGCCGGCTTGGCGTTCGCCGCCAGGCCCCAGGCCGCGACACCGCCCTGGCTCGCGATCTCGGCCGCGTTCTCGAACGCGCGGATGCGCGCCATCATGCGGTACAGGTCGAGGAGCAGGTCGTTGGAGGCGTTCAAGTCGCGTGGTGCGTCTGACGGGGGCAGACGATGCTAGCAGCGGGCCCTGCGAAGGCACTCCGGGTTGACGCTAGCGCGGCGTGTGCGCCACGATCAGAAGTCGGGGCAGATCGACTTGATCACGGCGGCGTCGTCGAGTTCACCCCAACCGGCCGCGACGGTCGCCTTGAACAGGCGCAACGCCTCGTCGCCGAGCGGCGTGGCGACGCCGGCCGCATCCGCCATCTGCACCGCCAGTCCCACGTCCTTCGTCAGGATCACGCTGCGCGCGCGCGGCGCGTAGTCGCCCTCGAGCGCGCGCGCCATGCGGTCGCCGACGATCCACGACGCACCGCTCGACGCCTTGATCACCTCGAACAGCGCGCGCTTGTCCAGGCCGAGCCGAGCGCCGAGGGCCAGCGCCTCGGCGCCGGCAACGAGGTTGATGCCGGCCAGCAGGTTGTTGACCAGCTTGGTGCGCGCCGCGTCGCCGACCTTCTCGCCGACGTAGAACAGCGTGCCCGCCATCTCGCGCAGGGTCGGCTCGAAGCACTCGCGCACCGCGCGCTCGCACGCCAGCATCATCGACATCGTGCCGTTCGCCGCGCGCGCCGGGCCGCCCGAGATCGGGGCGTCGAGCAGCCCGATGCCGTGCTGCGCGAGCCGCGCGTGGAAGCGCTCGGTGTCGCTCGCAGCGATCGTCGAGCAGATCATCACCGCCGGGGTCGTGCCCGCCTGGACGATGCCGTCGGCGCCGAACAGCACGTCGTCGATCTGCGCCGCATCGACGACGACGATCGCGACGAGGTCGCATTCCTTCGCCAGCGCGGCCGCCGAATCGCACGCCGCGATGCCGCGCGCGCTCGCCGCGGCGACGGCCGCCGGATCGATGTCGCGCACCCGGATCGCGTGGCCACGCGTGTGCAGGTGGGTCGCCATCGCGAACCCCATCGCGCCGATGCCGACGATCCCGATGCGCGGTGCGGCCGCGCCCACGTTGCTCATCGCTTGGTCCCCTTGCCCGACGCCACCTTGTGCAGGAGTTCGATCAGCAGCGCGCGCTCGGCCGCCGACAGCATCGCCAGCGCCGGCGCCTCCATCGTCGACGCGATCTTCTCCGCCCGCTGCACCAACTGCGTGCCGGCCGCGGTCAGATGGATGTGCTGGGCGCGACGGTCCGCCGTGCTGCGCACGCGCTCGACCCAGCCGCGCTCGACCATGCGGTCCAGCGTGACCGCCATGTTGGGCGCGGAGATGTCCAGCGCCTGGCCCAGTTGCTTCTGGTTCACCTGCGGGTTCTGCGCCACCAGCATCAGGATCGAGAACTCGACGATCTTCAGGTCGAGCGGCTCCATGTGCTTGGCGAACACCTTGCGCATCGTGATCGACGCGCGGCTCGCGGCATAGCCGACCAGGTGGGACAGTCGCGAGGCGTCGAGTTCGCTCATGGAGCGATCATCGCATCACTTCGCGCGTGCGGCGCCCAGATAGGTGTCGATCACGCGCGAGTCCTTCGCCAGGTCGCGGGCCGGGCCTTCGAGCGCGATCTCGCCCATCTCGAGCACGTAGCCGTAGTCGGCCACTTCGAGCGCGGCGCGGGCGTTCTGCTCGACCAGCAGGATCGTCACGCCGGTCGAGCGCAGGCTCTCGATGATGCGGAAGATCTCCTTCACGACCAACGGCGCCAGGCCGAGGCTGGGCTCGTCGAGCATCAGCAGCGCCGGCTTGCTCATCAGCGCGCGGCCGACCGCGAGCATCTGGCGCTCGCCGCCGGAGAGCGTGCCGGCGAGCTGCGCGCGGCGCTCCTGCAGGCGCGGAAAGAGCTTGTAGACGTCCGCCAGCGAGGCGGCGCTGTCCTTCTTGCCCTGCAGCACCTGGCGGTAGGCGCCGAGCAGGAGGTTGTCTTCGACCGGCATCGTCGCGAAGAGGGCGCGCGTCTCGGGCACCAGCGCCATGCCCTCGAAGACGCGCTCCTCGAGCGTGCGCAGCACGATCGAGCGGCCCGCGTAGGCGATGCCGCCGCGCGACGGCAGCACGCCCATCAGCGCGTTCAGCAACGTCGACTTGCCGGCACCGTTCGGCCCGATCACGGTGATCACGCTGCCGGCATCGGCCTTCAGGTTCAACCCGTGCAACACCTCGGCGCGGCCATAGCCGGCGTGCAGGTCGGTGACTTCGAGCAACGCGGCCATCGTTCAGTGCTCCGTCCCGAGGTAGGCCGCCCGCACCGCCGGGCTCGCCTGCACCTCGGCGGGCGTGCCCTCGATCAGCTTGGTGCCGAACTCCATCACGACGACGCGGTCGACCAGGCCCATCACCAGGTCCATGTCGTGCTCGACGATCAGGATCGACAGGCCCTCGCCGCGCAGCTGGCGCAGCACGTCGGCCAGGCCTTGCTTCTCTTTCAATCGCAGCCCCGCGGCCGGCTCGTCGAGCAGCAGCAGCGTCGGGTCGGCGCACAGCGCGCGCGCGATCTCCATCAACCGTTGCGGCCCGAGCGCGAGGTTGCCGGCGAGCTCGTGCATTCGATCGGCCATGCCGATGCGGCGCAACTGCTTCTCGGCCTCCTTCAGCAGCTGGCGTTCTTCGCCGCGATCCAGGCGCAGCATCGCCGAAGCGACGCCGCTGCCACCGCGCAGGTGGGCGCCGAGGGCGACGTTCTCCAGCACCGTCATCCCCGCGATCATCTTCACGTGCTGGAAGGTGCGCGACACGCCGCGGCGCGCGATCTCGCGCGAACTCTTGCCTTCGATACGCTCGCCGCGCAGCGACACCGAACCCTTGGTCGCCGGCAGCACACCGGTGACGAGGTTGAACGTCGTCGACTTGCCGGCGCCGTTCGGCCCGATCAGGCCGAGGATCTCGCCGGCGCGCACCTGGAAGCTCACGTCGTTGACCGCGACCAACCCGCCGAACTCCTTGCGCGCCTTGTCGACGTCGAGCACGACCTCGCCGTGCGGCGGCCGTGGCCGCTCGACCAGCGCTGCGGCGCCACTCCAATCGACCTTGCGATCGACACGCGGCAGGCGCGCTTCGATGAAGGCCCAGATGCCGTCGCGCGCGTACTGCAGGACCAGCACCAGCAGCACGCCGAACACGATGATCTCGTAGTTGCCGCTGCCCCCGAGCAGCTTGGGCAGGATCACCTGCAACTGGTCCTTCAGGATCTGCACCGCGCTGGCGCCGATCAGCGCGCCCCAGACGTGCCCGACCCCGCCGACAACCGCCATGAACAGGTACTCGATCCCCATGTTCAGGCCGAACGGCGAGGGGTTCACGGTGCGCTGGAAGTGCGCGAACAGCCAACCCGAGACGCTCGCGAGCAGCGCCGCCAGCACGAACGCGGTGACCTTGATGCGGAAGGTGTTGACGCCCATCGCCTCGGCCATCGTCGTGCCGCCCTTGACCGAGCGCATCGCGCGGCCGGTGCGCGAATCGAGCAGGTGCGTGATCGCGATCGCCGCGAGCACGACGATCAGCCACAGCAGGTAGTAGAAGCTGCGGCCGGTGTTCAGCTCGATTCCGAAGAATTTGAGCGCCGGAATGCCGAGCAGCCCGTCGTACTTGCCGAGCGCGTCGATGTTGCCGAGCAGGTAGAACAGGCTCAGGCCCCACGCGATCGTCGCGAGCGGCAGGTAGTGGCCCGACATGCGCAGCGTGATCCAGCCGAGGAAGACCGCGGCGATGAACGTGACCCCCAGACCGATCCAGACCGTGAACCAGGGCGAAACGCCGTGCACCGTCGTCAGGTAGGCGGCGGTGTACGCGCCGAGGCCGACGAACGCGGCCTGGCCGAACGACGTGAGCCCGGCGATGCCGGTCAGCAGCACCAGGCCGATCGCGACGAGCGTGTACAGGCCGATGTAGTTGGCCTGCGTGATCCAGAACTCCGGCACCGGCAGTTGCGGCAGCAGCGCGAGCACGATGACGAAGACGATGAGGGCGAAGCGGCGCAGGCTCATTCTTCTTCGTCTCCATGCCCGTGCTGGAACGAACGCCACAGCAGCACCGGAATGATCAACGTGAAGACGATCACTTCCTTGAACGCGCTCGCGTAGAACGAGCCGAAACTCTCGAGCAATCCGACGAACAGCGCGCCGACCGCCGCGGCCGGATAGCTCGCCAGGCCGCCGAAGATCGCCGCGACGAAGCCCTTCAGGCCGATCAGGAAGCCCGAGTCGTAGAACAGCGTCGTCGTCGGCCCGATCAGCAGGCCCGACAACGCGCCCATGAACGCCGCCAGGCCGAAGCTGAGCTTGCCGGCACCCGAGGTCGAGATGCCCATCAGGCGCGCACCGAGCCGGTTCACCGCAGTCGCGCGCAACGCCTTGCCGCGCAGCGTGCGTTCGAAGAACAGGTACAGCGCCAGGATCAGCGCGATCGACACCATGAAGATGATCACCGCCTGGCCCGACAGCGTCAGCGCGCCGGCCGAGAAGCGCGCGTCCCAGAAGCTCGGATTGCGAAAGCCCTCGGCGCCGAAGAACACCAGGCCCAGGCCCGTCAGCGCGAAGTGCACGCCGACCGAGACGATCAGCAGCACCAGCACCGTCGCGTCGGCGAGCTTCTCGTAGGCGAGCCGATAGACCAGCGGCCCGAGCGGCGTGACGATCGCCAGCGTCAGCAGGCTCTGGAACAGCAGCGGCAGCTTCAGCGGCGCGGCCCAGAGCGTGAGACCGAGCACGACCGCCGGCACGACGAGCGAACGCAGCGCGCGCACCGCCACCACGTTCGTCGGCACGCCGCGGCGCAGCCCGGCGACGATGTCGAGCACGGCCGCGATCAGCGCCAACACGACGAGCAGGATCACCGTGCCCGGCACGCGCCCGAGCTGCAGCAACGCCAGCGTCAGCGCGCCGTAGGCGACGAACTCGCCCTGCGGGATGAAGATCACCCGCGTGATCGCGAAGATCAGCACGGTGGCCAACCCCAGGAGCGCGTAAATGGCGCCGTTGGTGGCGCCATCGAGCATCAGGATGCTGGCGATCGAAAAATCCATGGAGCGCGGGCTTCGCTTCGGTTGCCTACTGAACGACCTGCCAATCGCCGCCAACGACCTTCAGCAGCACCCCCGTTTCCGGCGTGAACCCGAAATGGTCGGCGGCAGTGTAGTTGAGGACGCCTTGCGAGACCGGCGTGCGACCCATCGTCTCGAGCGCGTCCTTCAGCGCCGCGCGGAACTCCTTCGTGCCGGGCTTGCCCTTCTTCATCGCCAGCGGCACGGCCTTCTCGAGCACGATCACGACGTCGAACGCATGCGCGCCGAACTGGTTCGCGCTGCCCTTGCCGTAGGCTTTCTCGTACTCGTTCATGAACTTCATGCCGAGCGCCTTGCTGGCGTTGCTGTCGGGCAGGAGCGGCGCCACGACGGCCGGCCCCGACGACACGAACGAGCCTTCGACGTCGGCACCGCCCACGCGCATCAGGTCGCGCGTGGCCGCGCCGTGGGTCTGGTAGATCTTGCCCTTGGCGTAGCCGCGCTCGACCAGCCCCTTGTGCGGCATCGCCGCGCCGCTGCCCGACGCCGCGATCAGGATCGCGTCCGGGTTGGCGGACATCAGCTTCAGCGCCTGGCCGGTCACGCTGGTGTCGGAGCGCGCGAAACGCTCGGTCGCGATCAGCTTGATGCCGGCCTTGTCGGCCGCGGTCTGGATGTCCTTCAGCCAGGCCTCGCCGTACGCATCGGAGTAGCCGAGAAAGCCGTAGGTCTTGACGCCCGTCTTCTTCCAGTGCTCGACGATCGGAATCGCCATCACCGCGGTCGACTGCGGCATGCGGAACGACCAGCCACCCCGGCCTTCCGGCAGGTTCACCGGCGAGAGCATGAGCTGCACCGTCTGGCCTTCGGCGGCGACGTCGGCCATCGCCGCGGCGACCGGCGTCGCAACCGAGCCGACGATCACGTCGACGTGGTCCTCGGTGATGAAGCGCCGCGTGTTCTTGACCGCGACCGTCGGGTCGGTTGCATCGTCGAGCAGGATCACGTTGACCTTCTCGCCCGCGATCGTCTTCGGCCACAGGTCGATGCCGTTCTTGGTCGGGATGCCGAGCGCCGACGTCGGGCCGGTCAGCGAGGCGCTGACGCCGATGGTGAGATCGGCGTGCGCGAGCGCGGCGACCGTGAGTCCGGTGAACGCGACGGCAACCAGACGGAGCTTGCTTTTCAACATGATGATCTTGCCTCCTAGAGGGGTCAGGAACACAACAGACGGATGTCTTCGGGCACGGGAATCGCGCGCAGCCGATCGGGGTCGTGCTCGTCGCGCTTGACGAAGGCGCGCACCTCGCGGCCCTCGCAGATCAGGTCGTCGCCACCGTCGGGCCGCGCGCGCGTGATGCGGTGGATCTGCACGATCACCTTCGCGCGCCACTCCTGCACATGGGTCGTCACCGTGAGGTGTTCGCCGTAGGTCGCCGACTTGACGAACTTGGTGTTGATCTCGAGCAGCGGCGTGCCAACGATGCCGCGCGTCTTCACCAGTTCGCGCCACGGGGGCACGCCGCACTGCATGAAGAAGGCGAGCGAGGCGGTGTCCATCCAGCGCGAGAAGTTCGGGAAGAACACGATCCCCGCCGGGTCGCAATCGCCGAACGTCACGTCGACCGAATAGGTGGTGGTGCGGGGCATCGGCGGGCAGGCGTCGAGGTCTATCAGCGGGGAGCCATGCGAAGCGCGCCGTCCAGACGGATCACTTCGCCGTTGAGCGACATGTTCTCGACGATAGCGGCGGCCAGTGCCGCGAACTCCTCGGGTTTGCCCAGCCGCTTGGGGAACGGGATGCTCGCCGCGAGCGAGTCCTGCACGGCCTGCGGCAACTCGGCCACCAGCGGGGTGAGGAACAGGCCCGGCGCGATCGTGCAAACGCGCACGCCGAACTGCGCGAGGTCGCGGGCGAGCGGCAGCGTCAACGCGACCACGCCGCCTTTGGACGCCGAGTACGCCTCCTGGCCGACCTGGCCGTCGAACGCGGCCACCGACGCGGTGTTGACGATCACGCCGCGTTCGCCCGAATTGGCGTTGTCCGCCAGCGGGTCGAGCTTGACGATCTCGGCCACCGCCAGCCGCGTGACGTTGAAGGTGCCGACGAGATTGACTTCGACCACGCGCTTGAAGTCCTCGAGCGGCATCGGCGTACCGTCCTTGCCGATCAGGCGCTTGGCGGTACCGATGCCGGCGATGTTCATCACGATCCGCGCCGGGCCGTGCGCGGCGCGCGCGGTCTCGAGCGCAGCGAGCACGCTCTCGGTCGACGTGATGTCGCAGGCGATCCCGACGCCGCCGATCTCCGCGGCGACCGCCTTCGCGCCCTCGCCGTTGCGATCGAGCACCGCGACCTTCGCGCCGCGGCGCGCGAGCTCGCGGGCGGTCTGCGCGCCCAGACCCGAAGCGCCGCCGGTGACGAGTGCCGCTTGTCCGTGGATGTTCATGACCGATTCCGATCCAATTACTGCGATGTTAGTGAATATCAGCGCCGCGGGAAGATCACGTTTTCCCCGGGGGCGTCGTACAACGCCTGCACCAGCGCGTCGCGATGCTGCAGCACCGCGCGCTGGTTGATCGAGCCCTTGTCGGTGACCTCGCCCCGATCGATGCTCGGCGGCTCCAGCAGCACGACGGCGCGCGCGACGCGCGTCGCGCTGCCGGTCCCCGTGGCGTACAGGCCGTCGACGAGGTGCTGGAAGAACTCGCGGACCGGCGCCGCCTCCAGCACCTGCGCCAGGCTCGCCTCGGCGGGCAACCCGGCGAACGCGCGGCAGGCGTCGGGCCGCGGGAAGATCAGCGCGCCGATCTCGTCGCGATTGATGCCGGCGACGACGACGTCCTGCACGCAGGGGTCGCCCGCCGCGATGATCTTCGCGCGCAGCGGTCCGACCGAGACGAACGTCCCGGTCGAGAGCTTGAAGTCCTCCGCGGTGCGGCCATCGAACATGAAGCCGCGGCCGGGTTTCGTTGCATCGATCGGCTTGACCGCGTCGCCGCTGCAGTAGAAGCCTTCGTCGTCGAACGACTCGGCGGTCTGCTCCGGCGCGCGCCAGTAGCCGGGCGTCACGTTCGGCCCGCGATAGCGCACCTCGACCTTGTCGCCCTGCGGCACCAGCTTGAGCTCGACGCCGGGCGCGGGCAAGCCGATGTGGCCCGACTGCACCTCCTCGGCATTCGCGCAGACCGCGAACGGCGCGGTCTCGGTCATCCCCAAGCCGGTCAGCATGCGGATGCGCTCGCCGCAATGCGCCTCGGCCACGCGCTCGAGCTTGTCCCACACCGGCTGCGCCAGGCCGGCGCCGGCGAAGAAGAACATGTTCACGCGGCTGAAGAACACCTCGCGCATCTGGGCGTCGTGCTCCAGCGCGTTGGCGACCTCTTCGAAGCCCTTGGGCACGTTGAAGTAGACCGTCGGCGCGATCTCGCGCAGGTTGCGAAGCGTCTCGCCGATCAGCGCCGGCGTCGGCTTGCCGTCGTCGATGTAGAGGGTGCCGCCGTTGTAGATCGTCAGGCCGACGTTGTGGTTCGCGCCGAAGGTGTGGTTCCACGGCAGCCAGTCCAGCAGCACCGGCGGCGCGGCGCCGAGCGTCGGGAAGCACTGCAGGATCATCTGCTGGTTGCTGCACAGCATGCGCTGGGTGTTGATCACGCCCTTGGGCAGCTTGGTCGATCCGGAGGTGAACAGGAACTTGGCGATCGTGTCGGGGCCGACGCGGTCGTGCGCGGCATCGACCTGCGCGGTCGGCACGGTCGCGAGCAGCTCGTCGAAGGCCAGCGTCTGGCGACCCTCGATCGACCCGCGCGTCAACACGACCGGAACGTCGTGACCCACCGTGGCGGCGATCGCCTTGCCATACGCGCTGCCGTTGGAGGCGAACACCAGGCCCGGCGTCAGCACGCCGAGGATGTGGCGCAGCTTGCCGTAGTCCTGCGACACGAGCGAATACGCCGCCGAAACGGGCGCGAACGGCACGCCGGCAAGCATCGCGCCGAGGCCGATCAGCAGATGCTCGAGGTCGTTCTCCGACAGGATCACGACCGGGCGCTCGGCCGACAAGCCCCGGTCGATCAGCGCCTGCGCGATCGAGCGCGCGCCGCGCAGCGCCTCGCCGTAGCTCAGGCGACGCCAATCGCCACCACGGCCATCGGCCTGCGGGACGCGGCGCGCGGCGAGCGTGTGCTCCGGCTTCGTCGCGGCCCAGTGCAGCAGCCGGTCGGTGAGGCGTGCAGGGTAGGCCCCCAGCGGTTCGGCCGAGTGCACCAGCGTCGCGCCATCGGGCCGCGGCGTGAACGTCGCGGCGAGCGACCCGCCGAGCGGCAACGCCCGGTAGCGCGGACCGCTCACGATTTGCGCACCTTGCCGGCCTTGCCGTCGAGGAACGCGCGCATCCGGCTCTTCGCCGCATCGTCGCCCTGCGCGATCGCGGCCATCAGCGACTCGGTGAACAGGCCGTCGTCCTGGTGCATGTCGGCGATGCGTGGCAGCGCATGCATCACCGCGAAGTTCGACAGCGGCGCGTTGGCCGCAACCTTCGCCGCGAGCGCGAGCGCATGTTCCAGGCCCTTGCCGTCATCGACAATGTATTGCGACAGGCCGATCGACAGACCCTCGGTCGCGTCGTAAACGCGCCCGGTCAGCATCATGTCCGCCATGCGCGCCGCGCCGATCAGCCGCGGCACGCGCGCCGATCCGCCGCCGCCGACGAACAGGCCGCGCTGACCCTCGGGCAGCCCATAGAACGCGCTCTTCTCGGCGACGCGGATGTGCGCCGAGCTGGCGAGCTCGAGGCCGCCGCCGACCACCGCGCCATGCAGCACCGCGATCACCGGCACGCGCCCGAACTGGATCTGCTCGAAGGCCGCATGCCACGAACGCGAATGGACCACGCCTTCGGCGACGCTGCGCTCGCCGAGCTCCGACAGATCCAGGCCGGCGCAGAAGTGGTCGCCCGCGCCGCTGATCACGACAGCGCGCGCCGCCTCGGGCAGGTTCACGAACGCGGTGTGCAACTGGGCGACGAGCGCGTCGCTGATCGCGTTGCGCTTGGCCGGACGATTCAGTTCGACGTGCGTGATCGCGCCGGCGTGCCGGATCGCGAGCAGATCCAGGCTGGCCAGCAGGCCGGTTGCGGCATGAAAGTCGTGGGGCATGCGTCCATCCATCTTGATAATTAAATGTAGTAAATACTTTGATCGTTCGTCGCCTAGGACTTACCCGTAGTTCGAGGTCGAAACCTTCTCAGAGTAGCCGACCTGGCTTCGGCTCAGGGATTTCCAGAAGTGCAGGCTTCAAAGTAGTTACTAACCTTAATTAACTACCCAGCCCGAAGGAGACCTCGATGCCGACCCGAATCCTCGTCGCCGCCCTCAGTGCCGCCGGACTCGTGACCTCGCTGACCGCCTGCGGCGGCAGTGATGACGAGTCATTGCCCCAGCTCCCCGCAGCCACCGGTGCAACACTGGCCTCCTGCACCGACCTCGCGACCCGCGTCACGTACGCCAACACCACGATCACCGCGGCCAATGCGATCGCCGCGGGCACGCTGACGGTGGCGGGCAGCCCGGTCCCGGCGCACTGCCAGATCACCGGCAAGATGAACCAGCGCACGAGCAGCGTCGACGGCGCCACCTACGCGATCGGCTTCGAGATGCGCCTGCCGACCGCGTGGAATGGCCGCTTCTTCTACCAGGCCAACGGCGGCATCGATGGCAGCGTCGTCACCGCCACCGGTGGCGTGAACGGCGGCGCGGGCCTGACGAACGCGCTCGCGATGGGCTTCGCGGTGATCAGCTCCGACGCGGGGCACGTCGCCGCGCAGGGGCCGACCTTCGGCATCGACCCGCAAGCCCGACTCGACTACGGCTACCAGGCCGTCGCCACGCTCACGCCGATGGCCAAGAGCGCGATCAAGACCGCGTACGGCAAGGCACCGGACCGATCCTATTTCGGCGGCTGCTCGAATGGCGGACGGCACACGATGGTCGCCGCGTCCCGCTATGCCGATCAGTACGACGGCTTCCTCGTCGGCGACCCGGGATTCCGGCTGCCGCTGGCGGCGATCGCGAACATCGCCGCGGCGCAGGGCTATGCGTCGGTCGCGAGCACCCCCGGCGACATCTCCACCGGCTTCACCGCGGCCGAGCAGAAACTCGTCTCGAGCGCCGTGCTGACGAAGTGCGATGCGCTGGACGGCGCGTCCGATGGCCTGATCCAGGACACCGGCGCGTGCAAGGCCGCATTCAACCTCGACCGCGACGTGCCGACTTGCACCGGCGCGCGCGACGGCACCTGCCTGAGCGCCGCGCAGAAGGCGGTGATCGGCAAGCGCTTCGCCGGCGTGACCGACAGCGCCGGGGCGAAGTTCTATTCGAGCTTCCCGTTCGACGCCGGCATCGGCTACGGCAACACCGCGTTCTGGAACTACACCGCGCCGCCGGTACTGGACTCGGGTGCGGTCGGCATGATCTGGCAGGTGCCACCCGAGAACCCGGCGACCTTCGTCGGCGCGACCTTCGCGCTGACCGGCAGCATCGACTCGATGCTCGCGAAGATCAACGCGACGAACGCGACCTACACCGAATCGGCGCTGTCGTTCATGACGCCTCCGCACCCGAGCGACCTCTTGGTGCTGAAGGGCCGCGGCGCGAAGATGATGCTGTACCACGGCACCAGCGACCCGATCTTCTCGAGCGACGACACGACGAGCTGGTACGACGCACTGCGCGCCGCCAACGGCGGCGACGCCTCGAACTTCGCCCGCTTCTATCGGGTGCCGGGCATGACGCACTGCTCCGGCGGCGTCACCACCGACCAGTTCGACATGCTGACGCCGCTGGTCGCGTGGGTCGAGCAAGGCACGGCGCCGGCCAGCGTCACCGCCTCGGCCCGCGGCCCCGGCAACGCCGCCGGCGCGAACGCCGACGTCCCGAGCAGCTGGGCCGCCAATCGCAGCCGGCCGTTGTGCGCCTATCCGACCGTCGCGCGCTACAAGGGCACGGGCAGCCTCGAAGTGGCCGACAATTTCAGCTGCCAGTAGGGCGCAGCCACGAGGAGCCTGGATGGACCACGCCGACCTGATCGCGATCGACACCCACACCCACCTCGAGGTGTCGTGCTGGAACCCGTTCGACAACTACGGCGAGGAATACGACCGCGCGGCGGACAAGTACTTCCGCTCCAGCCGCCGGCCGACGATGGCCGAGTCGCTCGCCTTCTACCGCGACAAGAAGATCGGCTTCGTGATGTTCACGGTCGACGCCGAGACGCAGATGGGGCGCCGGCGCATCCCGAACGAGGAGATCGCCGAGGCGGCGCAGGCCAACAGCGACATCATGATCGCGTTCGGCAGCATCGACCCGCACAAGGGCAAGATGGGCGCGCGCGAGGCGCGCAAGCTGATCGAGGAGTACGGCGTCAAGGGCTTCAAGTTCCACCCGACGGTGCAGGGCTTCGAGCCGTACGACAAGATGGCCTGGCCGATCTACGAAGTGATCGCCGAGCACAAGCTGCCGGCGATCTTCCACAGCGGCCACTCGGGCATCGGCAGCGGCATGCGCTGCGGCGGCGGCCTGCGGCTGCAGAACAGCAACCCGATGCTGCTGGAGGATGTCGCGATCGACTTCCCCGACATCGACATCGTCGTCGCGCACCCGAGCTGGCCGTGGCAGGACGAGGCGCTGTCGCTGGCGATGCACAAGCCCAACGTGTGGATCGATCTCTCGGGCTGGAGCCCGAAGTACTTCCCGCCGCAACTCGTGCAGTACGCCAACACGCAGCTCAAGGACCGCATGCTGTTCGGCAGCGACTACCCTCTGATCACGCCCGACCGCTGGATGAAGGACTTCGCCGAGGCGGGCTTCAAGCCCGACGTTCAGCCGTTGATCCTGAAGGAAAATGCCAAGCGCCTGCTGCGCTTGGTCTGATCCGTTGGTCTAGACTCGTCGGCTCGATCTTCACAGCCGAAGGAGTCAACCATGTCATTGCGCATCAACGACGTCGCCCCGGATTTCGAAGCCGAAACCACCCAGGGCAAGATCAAGTTCCACGACTGGATCGGCGACCAATGGGCCGTCCTGTTCTCGCACCCGAAGGACTTCACGCCGGTCTGCACGACCGAGCTCGGCTACATGGCCAAGATCGAGCCGGAGTTCGCCAAGCGCAACGCCAAGCTGATCGGCCTGTCGGTCGATCCGGTCGGGCGCCACGAGGAGTGGTCGCGCGACATCGAGGAGACGCAAGGCGCGAAGGTCAGGTACCCGATGATCGGCGACTCCGATCTGAAGGTGGCGAAGCTCTACAACATGCTGCCGGCCGACGAGGTCGCCTCCGATGGCCGCACCGCCGCCACCAACGCCACCGTGCGTTCGGTCTTCATCGTGGGGCCCGACAAGAAGATCAAGCTGATGCTGACCTACCCGATGACGACCGGGCGCAACTTCGACGAGATCCTGCGCGTGCTCGACTCGATGCAACTGACCGCGAAGTACAAGGTCGCCACGCCCGTGAACTGGAAGCACGGCGAAGACGTGATCATCACGCCGGCGGTGACGAACGAAGAAGCGGCGAAGTCGTTCCCCGGCTTCAAGACGATCAAGCCCTACCTGCGCACGACCAAGCAGCCGGGCTGAACACGGCTCGCGCGTGAGCGACTTCACGACCGTGTGTCGCTGACGCGCAGCGTCAGCCTGCCCGTCCGCGCTGACCTGAGCAGAATCGACCGCGCGCCCAACACCGGGCGCGTTGTCCACATCAACTCAGGTCTGCACTATGTTCCCCAAGAAGTTGCTCGCGCTGTCGATGGCCGGTTCTGCCGTTCTCCTGGTCGCCGGCTGCGGCGGCGGCTACGACAAGGAAACGCTGTACGTGTCGGTCTACTTCCCGACCGCGTCGATCTCGCTCTACAACACCTCGACGATCGTCGGCCAGCAAAGCGGCTTCGACGGCCACGACGCGCACTGCGGCATGACCTCGGGGCAGATGGCGCCCGGCATGCACCTGAACTGGGACTGCACCATCACCGGCACACCCACCGCCGCCGGTTCGTACTACTTCAACTACGTGATCAGCGCCGAAGACACCGAGGGCGAGGTTTCGTCCTCCGGTTCGGTCAACGTCATTGCGCCGGGGGTGAGTTACAGCCGCCCGGCCATGAAAGTGGGGACCGCGGCATCCGACGCGCCCACCATCACCGGAGGATGGAAGACGCCCGCGGCCAGCGCAGTGCCGACCTGGTCCTATGCGCTGGCGGGCGGCACCCTCGCCAGCGGCCTGGCGCTGAACCCGACGACCGGCGTCGTCTCCGGCACGCCGACGATCGCCGGCAACTACAGCGCACAGATCAAGGCCACCTTGACGACGACCTTCGGCAGCTACTCGCCCGCCAACGTCAACTACGTCACCACCGTCTCGCCCTGATCGCACGGCGCCGACGCGCAGTAAATTGCATCATGGCGCGGATGTGGTGAGAACGCCGCGCAACTGCGCCCCCAAGCCGTCGGCCGCGGCCTGCGGGCTCAGGCCGCTGGTGTCGAACGCGGCGTCGGCCTTGGAGTAGAACGCCGCGCGGCTGTCGAGAATCCGGCGCAGGTCGTTCATCGCTTCGGCACTGCCCGAGGCGCCGCCCATCGGCCGCACGTCGCCCTGCGCGAGCACGCGGCTCATGTGCTCCTCGGGCGTGGCGCGCACCCACACCGTGTAGCACTGGGCCAGCAGCAGGTTGAACGTCGCCGGGTCGGAGACGATGCCGCCGGGCGTGGCGATCACCGCCCGCGCATGCTCGGCGATTGCCTCCTCGAGCGCACGCCGTTCATAGCGGCGGTACGCCGCCGGCCCGTACAGCGAATGGATCTCGGACAGCGTGCAACCGGCCAACGCCTCGATGCGCCGGTTCAGCTCGACGAACGGCAGTCCGCCGCGCTCGGCCAGCGCACGCCCGAGCGTGCTCTTGCCGGCGCCGCGCAGGCCGATCAGTGCGACGCGGCGTCGCCGGGCGGCCTCGCTCGCCGGGGCGCCGAACAGCGCCGCCAGCGCGGCGCGCGAACGCGCCAGATCGTCCTCGCTGCGGCCGCGCAGGATCTCGCGGATCATCAGCCACTCGGGCGAATTCGTCGTCTCATCGCCCACCAGTTCGGCCAGCGAGCAGCTCAACGCCTGCGCGAGCTGACGCAGGAACTGCACCGACGCGTTGCCGACGCCCATCTCGATGTTCGCGACATGCCGCTCCGATACCTGCGCCGCCTGCGCCAGCCCCTTGCGCGTCAAGCCGCGCCGCGCCCGCAGCGCCCGCGTGCGCTCGCCCAGCGCCAACAGGAACGGATCGCGGGTCTCCTTGGGGTCGACGGACGGGTCCAACAGGCCTACCTTCGGGTTTGCGTTGACGGTTGATCGTTGGATCAGACGCTATAGTGAATCAAGCATGCAACATATTACATTTTATGTCGCTCTCGAGCGCTGACAGCGGCCCGCAGGTTACCCCACCGCCGGAGCGCTTCAATGCCGCGGCCCACCTGCTGGCGCTCAACGCCGCCCGAGGGTCGACGCTGGCCTACATCGACGACACGCAGCGGCTGACCTACGGCGAACTCGCCGATCGCGTGCGCCGCGCCGCTGCCGGGCTGCTCGCGCTCGGCCTGCGGCGGGAGGAGCGCGTGCTGATGGTGATGCACGACAGCGTCGACTTCCCCGTCGCGTTTCTCGGCGCGCTGTATGCCGGCATCGTGCCGGTGCCGGTCAACACGCTGCTGACGGTGGACGACTACGCCTACATGCTCGAGCACAGCGCGGCGCGGGCGCTGCTGGTCTCCGCTCCGTTGTGGCCGCAACTTCAGGCCGCGCTGCAGGGCCGTCCGGATGTGCCGGTGATCGTCTCCGGCGCGCTCGCCGAGATGCCGACGGGCGCGCGAGCGTTCACCAGTCTGCTCGACGCCGCGCCGCTCGCGGGCGCCGCGGACACGCGCGCCGACGACTTCGGCTTCTGGCTCTATTCGAGCGGCTCGACCGGCCGGCCCAAGGGCGCGGTCCACACCCACGCGAACCTGTACTGGACCGCCGCGCTGTACGGCACGCCGATCCTCGGCCTGCGCCCCGGCGACGTGTGCTTCTCGGCGGCCAAGCTGTTCTTCGCGTACGGGCTCGGCAACGCGCTGACCTTCCCGCTCAGCGTCGGCGCGACCGTCGTGCTGATGGCCGAGCGGCCGACACCGGCGGCGGTGTTCAAGCGCTGGGTGGAGCAGCGCGTGAGTGTGTTCTTCGGCGCGCCGACCGGCTATGCCGGCATGCTCGCGTCGCCGGACCTGCCGGCGCGCGCGCAGGTGAGGCTGCGCCTGTGCTCGTCCGCCGGCGAGGCCTTGCCGCGCGAGATCGGCGAGCGCTTCACCGCGCAGTTCGGCTGCGAGATCGTCGACGGGCTCGGCTCGACCGAGATGCTGCACATCTTCCTGTCGAACCGCCCGGGCGACGTGCAGTACGGCAGCACCGGTCAGGTCGTGCCCGGCTACCGACTGCGGCTCGTTACCGAGAGCGGCGCCGATGCCGCCGCGGGCGAGATCGGTGACCTGTACGTCAGCGGCCCCAGCAGCGCGCTGATGTACTGGGCGCAGCGCGACAAGTCACGCGCCACCTTCCAGGGAGAGTGGACCAAGACCGGCGACAAGTACAGCATCGACGAGCGCGGCTGCTATGTCTACGCCGGGCGCAGCGACGACATGCTCAAGGTCAGCGGCATCTACGTCTCGCCGTTCGAGGTCGAGGCCACGCTGATGCAGCACCCGGCGGTGCTCGAATCGGCGGTGATCGGCATCGAGGACGCGGACGGCCTGACGAAGACCAAGGCGTACGTCGTGCGCAAGGCGGGGCAGCAGGTCAGCGAGGACGAATTGAAGGCGTTCGTGAAGGAGCGCCTCGCGGCCTACAAGTACCCGCGCTCGATCGAGTTCATCGACGAGTTGCCGAAGACGGCGACCGGCAAGATCCAGCGCTTCCGTTTGCGGGACCTGCAGCGCGAGCGCTCGGCGTCGTGAGCGAGTTCATCGAGATCGGCTGGCGCGGCCGGCCGCTGCGCCTCGAAGTGCAATGGGTCGGCGACCCTCATTCAGCGACGCCGACGATCGTGTTCCTGCACGAAGGCCTCGGGTCGGTGGCGATGTGGAAGGACTTCCCGGCCAGGTTCTGCACCGATCACGGCTTTCGCGGGCTGCTGTATTCGCGCTACGGCTATGGCCGATCGACGCCGAAGCCCGTCGACGAGCGGTGGACGCCGGCGTTCATGCACGCGCAGGCGCATGACGTGCTGCCGGCGCTGCTCGCGCAGTTGGGGATCGTTCGGCCCTGGCTGTTCGGTCACAGCGACGGTGGCTCCATCGCGCTGTTGCACGCGGCCCGCCACGACGTGACGGGCATCGTCGTCGTCGCGCCGCACCTCTTCGTCGAGGAGGTGTCGATCCGGAGCATCGAAGCGGCGCGCGAGGCGTACGAGACGACCGACCTGCGCGCGCGGCTGGCCCGCTATCACGACGACCCGGACTCGGCCTTTCGCGGCTGGAACGACATCTGGCTGGACCCGGCATTCGGCGCCTGGAACATCCAGGCCGAGCTCGCGTCGATCCGCTGCCCGGTGCTGGCGGTGCAAGGCGTCGACGACGAGTACGGCACACTCGCACAGATCCGTGGCATCGCCGCGATGCTGCCGAAAACCCGCTTGCTGGAGATTCCGAAATGCGGACACTCCCCGCACCGGGATCAACCGGAGCAGCTCGCCGACGCTGCGGCCGGCTTCATCCGCGAACATACGCCGTCATCTTCATCGTCATCATCCTGAGCAGGAGCACTCTCATGCGTCTCACCCTGAACACCCTGGCGGCCGCCGCCCTCGCGCTGACCGCGGCCGGCGCGCAGGCGCAAGGCACCGGCCCGATCAAGGTCGGCTTCATGCTGCCGTACACCGGCACCTACGCGGCGCTCGGCACCATGATCGAAAGCGGCTTCAAGCTCTACGTGCAGGAGCAAGGCGGCAAACTCGGCGGGCGCGAGATCCAGTACTTCAAGGTCGACGACGAATCCGAGCCCTCGAAGGCCACCGACAACGTCGGCAAGCTGATCAAGCGCGACAACGTCGACGTGCTCGTCGGCACCGTGCACTCCGGCGTCGCGCTCGCGATGGCCAAGGCCGCGAAGGACAGCAACACCCTGCTGATCATCCCGAATGCCGGCGCCGACGCGATCACCGGCCCGATGTGCGGCGCGAACATCGTGCGCAGCTCGTTCTCGAACTGGCAGCCGGCGTTCGCGATGGGCAAGGTCGCGGCCGAGAAGGGCGCGAAGAAGGCGATCACGATCACCTGGAACTACGCGGCGGGCAGCGAGTCGGTGAAGGGCTTCACCGAGGCGTTCGAGAAGGGCGGCGGCAAGGTCGTGAAGGACTTGAACCTGCCCTTCCCCGGCGTCGAGTTCCAGGCACTGCTGACTGAGATCGCGGCGCAGAAGCCGGATGCCGTCTACGCCTTCTTCGCCGGCGGCGGCGCGGTCAAGTTCGTCAAGGACTACGCGGCGGCCGGGCTGAACAAGACGATCCCGCTGTACGGCCCGGGCTTCCTGACCGACGGCACGCTCGAAGCGCAAGGCGCGGCCGCGCAGGGCATGCTGACGACGCTGCACTACGCCGACAACCTCGACACGCCGCGCAACAACGCGTTCCGCAAGGCGTTCGCGCTGACCTACAAGGCGCAGGCCGATGTCTATGCGGTGCAGGGCTACGATGCCGCGCAGATCCTCGGCGCCGGGCTCACCGCGGTGAAGGGCGACCTCGGCAAGCGCGACGCGCTGACGAGCGCGATGCACAAGGTCACCGTCGACAGCCCGCGGGGCAAGTTCACGATCTCGCCGGCTGGCAACCCCGTGCAGGACATCTACCTGCGCGAAGCCAAGGGCAACAACAACGAGTACCGCAGCATCGCCGTGAAGGCTCTGGCCGATCCCGCCCGCGGGTGTAAGTTGTAAAGTCCGGCCGCACGCCGAAACGGGGCGGCTCGGCCGCCCTTTTCATTCCAGACACCGTGGACCTCGCCACCTTCCTCGTCCAATGCCTGAACGCCGTGCAGTACGGCCTGCTGCTGTTCCTCGTGGCCAGCGGCTTGACGTTGATCTTCGGCATCATGGGCGTGATCAACCTCGCGCACGGCAGCTTCTACATGATCGGCGCGTACATGGCGTTCGCGCTCGCGCCCTTCTTCGGCGACTGGTACTTGACGAAGCTGCTGGTGGGCGTCGTGCTCAGCGCCTTGTTCGGCTTCGTTCTGGAGTGGGCGTTCTTCAGTTTTCTGTACCAGCGCGAGCATCTGCAGCAGGTGCTGATGACGTACGCGCTGATCCTCGTGTTCGAGGAGGCGCGCAGCCTGCTCGCAGGCAACGACGTCCACGGCGTCGCCACGCCGTCGTGGCTGGCCGGCGGGTTCGAGCTCGGCGGGCTGATGTCGTACCCGTGGTATCGCGTCTTCGCGTCGCTCGCCTGCATCGTCGTCGCGCTCGGGCTGTATTTCGTCGTCAACCGCACGCGGCTCGGAATGATGATCCGCGCCGGCGCGAGCAACCGCGACATGGCGCGCGGGTTGGGCATCGACATCAAGCTGCTGTACCGGATTGTGTTCGCCGGCGGCGTCGCGCTCGCGGCGCTGGCCGGGATGATCGCGGCGCCGCTCTCGTCCGTCTATCCGGGCATGGGCGGCAGCGTGCTGATCATCTGCTTCGTCGTCGTCGTGATCGGCGGCATCGGCTCGATCACCGGCGCGCTGATCGCGTCGTTGCTGGTCGGCTTCGTCGACACCTTCGGCAAGGTCTTCTTCGCCGAGTTCAGCGGCGTCGGCGTGTACCTGCTGATGGCGGTGATCCTGGTGTGGCGCCCCGAAGGCCTGATGAAGCGAGCCTATTGAGATGAGGCGTGACTGGATCGCCCCGACCTCGGTGGCGCTGGCGCTGCTGGTGCTGCCCGCGGTGCTGACGCCCTACACGCAGGACCTGGTCGTGAAGATCGCGATCTACGCGGTGTTTGCGCTCAGTCTCGAATTGCTGGTCGGCGTGACCGGGCTCGTCAGCCTGGGCCACGCGGCCTTCCTCGGCATCGGCGCCTACGTGACCGTGATCGCGACCGGCGACGCGGGCGGCTCGATCGCGCGGGTGCTGCCGCTGGCGGTGCTCGCGGCCGCGGCCTACGCTTTGTTCGTCGGCGCGCTGTCGCTGCGCACCAAGGGCGTGTACTTCATCATGGTCACGCTCGCGTTCGCCCAGATGGCGTACTTCGTCTTCCACGACACCAAGCTCGCCGGCGGCAGCGACGGCATCTTTCTCTACGTCAAGCCCACCGTCGGCGCACTCGATCTCGACGACAAGCGGTCGATGTACTACGTCGTCGTCGGCACGCTGATCGCGACCTATGCGCTGCTCGCGCTGCTGATCCGCGCGCGCTTCGGCCATGCGCTGGCGGGCATCCGTGTCAACGAGCAGCGCATGCGTGCCGCCGGCTACGCGACCTACGCCTACAAGCTCGCGGCCTTCGTCATCGCCGGGGCGCTCGCGGGCGTCGCCGGCTTCCTGCTCGCGGTGAAGGACGGCGCGGTCAACCCCGAACTGCTGAGCTGGCACGAGTCCGGCGCGGTGCTGCTGATGCTGATCCTCGGGGGCATCGGCAGCCTGCGCGGCGCCGTCATCGGCGCGGCCGCGTTCACGCTGCTGAAGGAGCTGTTCCAGCTCGAGGCGCTGCTCGGCCCGATCGCGGCGCACTGGCAGATGACGCTGGGCCTGACGATCATCGCGTTCGTCGCGCTGTTGCCCAAGGGCCTGATCGGTCTGCGCGGGCGGCTCGCCGGAGCGCGCCGTGGCTGACGCCCTGCTGCGCGCAACCGCGTTGACGCGCCGCTTCGGCGGCCTGACCGCGGTCGACGGCGTGACGCTGGCACTGCAGGTCGGCGAAGTTCACGCCGTGATCGGCACCAACGGTGCGGGCAAGTCGACGCTGATCAACATGCTGTCGGGTGAAATGCCCGCCAGCAGCGGATCGATCGAGTTCGACGGTCAGGACATCGGCGGCTGGACGCAGCCGCGCCGCGCCCGCGCCGGCGTCGGCCGCAGCTACCAGCGCACGACGATCTTCCCGTCGTTCAGCGTGCTCGAGAACTGTCGGCTCAGCGCGCAGGCGGCGCTGCCGCGCGCGTGGGCGGTGTGGGAGCCGGCGCAGCGCTGCGTGCGCAGCCTGGACGCCGCGCGCCGCGCGCTGGCCGCGGCCGGCCTCGCCGACGACGCGG
>Ga0209023_10002350_pt1 | contig 23799 bp, 22 predicted proteins | sample LakOneMetagenome_FD_187468 | JGI IMG/M metagenome (GOLD analysis project Ga0209023, IMG submission 187468) | Freshwater and sediment microbial communities from Lake Erie, Canada (SPAdes) (version 2) | ecosystem: Environmental > Aquatic > Freshwater > Lentic | place: Lake Erie, Canada... | reverse complement strand
GACTTATGGCGCGCTGGCCAAGGTCAAGCCGGCGATCGTGTGCGCGCATATTTCGGCGTATGGCCGCGATAATGCGCGCGCGGCGTGGCCGGGGTATGATTATCTGATGCAGGCCGAGGCGGGGTTTTGCACGATGACCGGCGAGCCCGAGGGGCTGCCGGTGCGGTTCGGGCTGTCGATGGTCGATTTCATGTCGGGGTCGATGATGGCGACGGGGTTGCTTGCGGCACTGTTTGGCGCGCAGCGGACGGGGTTGGGGCGCGATATCGATGTCGATCTGATGTCGGCGGCGGTGCACCAGATGAGCTATCCGGCGCTGTGGTATATGAACGAGGGCGATGTGACGCCGCGCGCGCCGCGCGGCGCGCATCCGACGGTGACGCCGAGCCAGATGTTTCGCACCGCCGACGGCTGGATGTTTGTCATGGCGCAATTGCCGAAATTCTGGGCGATTCTGGTCGACAAGATCGGGCGGGCGGAATTGGCGCGTGACGCGCGGTTTGTGACGCCCGCCGACCGGCGCGCCAACCGTGATGTGCTGACCGGGGTGCTCGACGCGGTGTTTGTGACGGCGTCGACGGCGCATTGGTTGCGCTTGCTTCAGGGGCTGGTGCCGGTGGCGCCGGTGAATGAACTGGCGCAGGCGCTCGATAATCCGTGGCTTGAGACGATCGGCATGAAGGCGGTGGCGGCGCATCCCGACCGGGCCGATATGCAGGTGCTGGCGAGCCCGATCAAGGTCGACGGGGCGCGGTTGCCGAGCCGTGCGGCGCCGCTGCTCGGCGCCGATAGCGACGCGGTGCTGCGTGAGGTTGGTTATGACGCGGCGGCAATTGCGGCGTTGCGCGCGGCGGGGACGGTCTAGGTGGCGGGCAAGCTGGCGGGGGTGCGCGTTGTCGATCTGACGCAATTCCTGCCGGGACCGATGTTGACGGTGATGCTGGCCGATCAGGGAGCCGAGGTGGTCAAGATCGAGCCGGCGGCGGGCGATCCGGCGCGGACGCAGGAACCGTTCGAGGCGGGGCAATCGGTGTGGTTCCGCAACCTCAATCGCGGCAAGGTGAGTGTGGTGCTCGATTTGAAATCGGCGGCGGGGAAGGACGCGCTTTGGGCGCTGATTGATGGCGCCGATGTGCTGGTCGAGAGTTTCCGGCCGGGCGTGATGGCGCGGTTGGGGTTTGATTATGCGACCGTGGCGGCGCGCTATCCGACGATTGTTTATTGTTCGATTTCGGCATTCGGGCAGACTGGCGAACTGGCGCAGCATCCGGCGCATGATCTCGCGGTGCAGGCGATGGCGGGGTTTCTGGCGGTCAATGACGCGGGGGGCGTGCCGGTGGTGCCGGGTGTGGCGGCGGCCGATATGGCGGCGGGGCTGACGGGGTTGGCGGCGGTGCTGATGGCGCTGATCGGGCGCGCGGCGACGGGGCGCGGCGATTATATCGATTGTGCGATGTTTGATAGCCTGTTGCCGTGGTGCGCGCATACGGCGGGCGGGGCGATTGCTGGTGGCGCGGCGCCGGTTTCGGCAGCGCAGCGGTCATTGGGGGGTGCGGCGTTTTACAATGTCTATGCGACGCGCGACGGGCTGTTTGTTGTGTTGGGCGGCCGCGAGTTGAAGTTTGCGGTCAATTTGTTGACCGCGTTAGGGCGGCCCGATTTGGTGACGCTGGCGGAGGCGCCGGCGGGCGAGCAGGGCGCGTTGATCGATTTCCTGCGCGCGACTTTTGTGACGCGCGACCGTGATGATTGGGTGGCGTGGTTTGCCGAACTTGACGTGGCGTTTGCGCCGGTGCTCGATTTTCGTGCGGCGTTTGATCAACCGCATGTCGCGGCGCGCGGGTTGATTGTTGAGGCGCACGGCGGGCACCAGATTGCGCCGGCGATCCGTTTTGGCGACGCGGCGCAAAGGGTGGCGCGGCCGGCGCCGGATTTGGGCAGTTAGCGCGGCGCGGGCATCAGGCGCACGAGTTGGCGGGCAAAATAGACCGCGACGAGCGCTAGTGGCAGCGCGGTGGCGAAGATCCAGAACGACGCATGCCTTACGCTGGCAGCATCGAGACCGTGCGAGAAGCCGGTGAGGTTGGCGGCGACGCTGGCGATTGCGGCGCCGGTCGCGCCGCCCGCGTTGCGCACCGCGTTGATCGCGCCCGAGCCGATGGCGCGTTCGTTGTCGGAGAGGCTGACCATGATGTCGCGGCTGATGAAGGCGTAGCTCATCCCGAAGCCGCCGCCGAGCAGCGCGCCGGCGAGGAGCACCAGCGGCAGATTGCCCGATGCCATGACGAAGATCAGCAGCGTGGTGGCGAGCGCGATCAGGCTGATTCCGGCGACGATGAAGCGGTGCATCCAGATACCCTGTCGCCCCGCGACAAGGAGCGCGACGGTGGTCCAGGCGAGCGCTTCGACAGCGATGACATAGCCGGCTTCGAGCGCCGTCAAACCGTTGGTGAATTGCAGGATTGCCGGGCCATAGACGCTGAAGCCGACCGCCGATGCGGTGGCGCAGAAAAAGGCGGCGTAAGCGGCACCGAGCGGCGTGCCAATATGACTGCCGGCTTTTGGCAGTAGGCCGACGGGTTCGCGGCGGTCGGCAATGATGGTGCTTGCGAGCAGCGCCAGTCCGGCCGGAACAAGCAACAGCGCGAAGCCGATGTTTTCGGTGACGCCGGCGGTGGACATCAGAATGACGGCGGCAGTCAACAGCAACAGCGGGCGGGCGGGAACGCGCGATGGTTGGTCTTGCCCACCCGATCGCGGCACGAGCCAGAGCGCGGCGAGCGCGAAGAGTAGCGCCTGGGCGGCGAACAGGTGGAAGACGCCGCGCCAGTTGCCGGCATCGGCAAAGACACCACCGACGAGGGGCCCGAGCAAGGTGGCGATGCCCCAGACGCTGGTGGCAGCGGCGAAGACGCGCGGCAAATGGCGTTCGGGGAAGACCATGCTGATCATCACATAGCAAAAGCCGCTGACCCAGCCTGCGGCGATGCCTTGGACGACGCGGCCAAGGACGAAGACCAGCATCGTGTTGCTCGCCGCGCTGAGCGCACAGCCGGCGGCGAGCAGCACGCCCGATGCCGCCATGACGTTGCGCAGGCCGTAGCGGTCGCTGTGCCAGCCGGCGCAGGCACCGGCAACAACGAGGCCGATGAGGAACCCCGAGGTTGCCCAGCCGAACCAGGCATAGCCATTGAGTCCGGCGCCGACGCTCGGCATGATGGTCGCGGTGACGAGCGAGTCGGCGGCCATCAGCCACATGCCGAGCATGATCAGCGCGAACGCCTGCCAGCGACCGGCGAGCAGGTCGCGCCATTCGTTCATGGAGTCAGCGGTTGCAAAAGGGCGTCCAGTCGTGTCGATGATGCTGTGCGCGCCACAAAAAATCCCCGCTCGCACCGGGCGAGCGGGGATTTCAATCTCAAACGGCGCGCCTGATTATTTGAGGTTCGCCGAAAGATATTTGTTCATTTCGAACATCGTGCAGCGATCGCGGCCGAAAACTTCCTTGAGCTTGGCGTCCGCCAGAATCTCGCGCTTGTCGGCGGGGTTCTGCAAATTGTGCGTGCGGATATAGTCCCACACTTTGCTGACGACCTGTCCGCGCGACAGCATCCCCGGGCCAACGACCGCAGCGAGCGCCGGCGACGGCGTCAATGGCTTCTGCAATGCGTTCGGCTTTTTTTCGTCTGCCATGAAAATCCTCCCATCCCGTTTGTTTAAGTGACGCAACAATCACAGCCACCTGCGACGATATCAACCGCGACGGGCGTGCTTGTCCAGAGGAGAAAGCGCCAAAAGCGGTGCAAACCATGCTTTGCCGCAACAATTCGGCGGCGCGCTGCTGAATTACTGTGCCAGTGGGGCGCAATGCGCTACAATTGACACTGGTTGTGTCCTAGAAAACGCGCTTTGCGCGCAGCGTCCAGGTCATTGGTGCAGCCAAATAGCTGAAGTTGCCGAGACTCGACTGCACCGCGCCGGAGTCGAAGCAATTGTCGCATTCGAGCGCGACGCGCCAATTGCCGTCATCGGTGGTCAGCGCGAGTTGCGCGCTGACCATTACCATCGAATCGGCTAGCGAGCCGGTGATGACATCGCCGCCAAACGGGTTCGACGGATAGCTTTGGCCGTTGAACGACGAGGTCACCGCGCCGGTGTAGAGCGTCGCGTTGGCGCTGCCGGTTTCGAATGCCGAGCGATAGGCGAGATTGACCGTCGGGCTGAGGATCATGCCCGCGGCGGGGACGGCAAAATTATAGGTGCCGCCGATGGCGACCGTCCACGCCGGGGCGTTCGCGGGATCGGCGAGATTGCCTTTGGCGTCGATGATGCCGGTCGCGCAATCGGCGGCGTTCGAGGCGCCGACGCCAAGCGGGATTTTGCCGAGTGCCAGTTGCGCGGTGCAATCGCGTTGCTGGCGCGCGACCGATTTGGTGCCATAGGCGCTGAAATTGGGCGCGTTGCTTTCGAGCGCGTAGCTGGCGTTCTGGTAGCCAATGTTGGTGTAAAGGCTGAGGTTGGCGAGCGGACGGCCGATGATTTCGAGTTCGACGCCCTTGTTGCGGTAGTTGGCGGTGTTGGCGGTGGTGATATCGAGCGCGCCGAGCGCGGTGAGTGCAGAAGCGGTCGTCTGCCGGTCGCTGACATCGAGGTAGAAGCCGGTGAGATTGACGCGCAGGCGGTCATCGAGCCATTGCGATTTGAGCCCGAGTTCGTAGCTCCAGACATTTTCGGGGGCATAGGCGAGCAGCGCGCTGTTGGTGGTGGCGTTGGTATTCCAGCTTCCCGCCGTGCCGCCGTTGCTGGCGCTGGCATAGACCAGCATATCGGGCTTGGCCTGCCAGCTTGCGACGAAGCGCGGCGCCCATTTGTCATACGACTGGCTGGTCGGGATGGCAGTGCCGTTGGCGGACAAGGCGTTGGTGTTCAAGCAAAACGCTGGGCGCGGCTGGACCTGGCATGGCGCGCGGTTGTCGGTGACTTGCAGATCCTGCGTCGTGCTGGTGTAGCGCACGCCGGCGGTGAGCGTGATGGCCGGGGTGGCGTGGAAATTGACATCGCCGTAGCCGGCGCTTGAATTGGTGCTGGTGACGAGGCGTCGGTCGGCGAGCGTGACGGGGTTGCCGATGCCGGTGCCGCCGAGGTTGAGAACGTCGGCGGTGTCGGCGTTGTTGTTCTGGCTGAAGAAATAGGCGCCGATCAGATAGTCGATGCGGTCGTTCCACAGCGCGCCGGTGAGGCGGATGTCTTGCGAGAAGCTGTCGAACTGGCCCTGGCTGGCGATGGTGTAGCCGCCCGACGGATAGCCGTGGACGGGAGGAACCGGGACGAGCAAAGTCGGGAAGGCGCGGCCATCGGCGAAATCGATCGCCAAATCCTGTGCGGTGTTAACGACGCCGGTAACGAGCGCCAGCGTGACATGGTCGCCCCGCCATTCAAGGGTCGAGGTGACGAGCAGCGTGTCGGTGGTGCTGCCCAGCGGGTAGCCGGCCTTTTCGCCGCTGATGATCGCGGGGGCATAGGGGTTGTAGGCGCCGTTGGGGGTTTGCGCGAGCAGGCCGGTGCTGCTGTAGCGGGTGTTGCAATTTCGGGGGTTGGCGGGGTCGCAGTTGAAATTGACAAGGTTTTCGCCGGCGTCGTGGAGATAGGCGATTGCGGCGTTCCAGCGCAGATGGTCGCCCATGCCGAGCCGGAATGCGGCGCGGATGCCGGTCGATTGCGCGCTGTTGACGTCCTCGCCGGTGCTTGTGTTGGTCGCGGTGCCGTTGGCGTTTTCGTAATAGCCCGAGAATTTGACGCCGAAATGTTCGCTGAGCGGCACATCGAGCGAGCCGCGGCCGATCCAGTGGTTGTCGTTGCCATAGCCGATTTCGCCGTAGCCGCCGAAGCGTTCGGCGGGGGGCGCGAGCGTTACCGCGAGGACGCCGGCGCTGCCGTGACCGTAGAGCGTGTCCTGCGGGCCGCGCAGCACTTCGACACGGTCGAGATCGAAGCCGCGCAGACTGTCGGCGACGGGTTTGGCGATGAAGACATTGTCGATGAAGGTGGCGACCGCAGCGCCGCTGCTGCCGCCAAGACCGGAGGGGCCGCCGAGGCCGCGCAGCGTGTAATCGCGGCCCGAGCCGAGGCCGGGGGTGGTGACAGCAAGAAAATTGGGGACGATGGTCGCGAGTTGCAGGCTCGAGGTGATGGCGCGGACGGTGAGTTGTTCGCTGGTCAGCGCGGTGAGGGCGGCGGGGACCGATTGCGACGGCGCGCGGCGGCCTTCGGCGGTGACATAGGTGTTGAGCAGGGCGAGTTCGCTGGCTTCGAGCGCGATGGCTTCGGCGGGGGTCGCGGAGGTTGCGGTGGCGGCTGGGGGTGGTGCAGCAACGGCGGCGGTTTGCGCGTGCGCGCACGTCGTCTCTAGCACGGCTGTTGACGCCAATATCCAGGATCGGAAGCTATCGCGGTTCATGTTTGGACCAGATTTTTGCGTACGTTGCGAACCCATGCCTTGCACGGCGGGTTGCGGCAAGCGGCTTTGCTGCATAAGCGAAATAGCGGGGTGCGTATTTTTGCGGCGGCTGTGCTACCCATGCCGCGATGTCGCGCGACCTGCCGACCCCATTCCGCCGACCTGACGACGCCGACCCAATGACGCCGACCGCATGATAAGGAAAACCCGATGGACAGCGCCCCGACCGAAACTGCACCGCGCGCCGCATATTTGTTGATGACCGCGCGGGTTGCCGACCGCGAGAAGATGGCGGCTTACGGCGACGCGCTCGACGCGTCGGGGCTGCTTGAGGCGCATGGCGGGCGCTTTGAACTCGCCGGCCAGCCGGCAAATGCTGTCGAAGGCTGGCCGGTCGGCGTTGGCGCGATGCTTGTGCATTTTCCGTCGCGCGCCGCCGCCGAGGCGTTCTGGTTTTCGGCGAAATACCAGCAGGATATCAAGCCGTTGCGGCGCAGTGCGGGGACGTTTCAGGCGGCGATTTTCGACGCTGTATAGTGCAACCGCTATTTGGCGAGGCGGCCAAACGGTAGCGTGCGGCGTGCCGCAGCTTGTGCGCCCTTGTTGTCGCCGGTGCCAAGCAGTTTGAGCACGCTGCCGCCGGCGGCCTTGAGCGCGATGGTATAGCCGTCGGTCGCGGGCATCGCGGCGGCGCGGGTGAGCAGCGCCTTGGCCTGCGCGGCGTTGTCGGTGCTGATATCGAGCAGCGTCAGCGCGTAGAAAGTCGGGTGCGCGGGGTCGTTGGGGGCGAGCGTCATCGCGCGGTCGAACGCTTTGTACATGTCGGCGGTGCGCGCGCCGAGCACTGATCCTGCGATGAACTTGCCGACTGCGGCGATCGCGCCGCCGTGCCAGCCGCCGAGCACAGCCCAGGCGACGGCGTTGTCGGGGTGCGCGGCGAGAAAGGCGTCGAGGCCCTTTTTGAGCGCCTTGGCGCCCGACGTCGATTGGTCGAGTTTGGCGACATAGCCTTGTGCGACGAGCTTTTGCAGCGTGGCATCGACATCGCCGGGCGCTTTGGCGAGTGCGACATCGAAGTTCTTGGTTGCCGCTGCGATCAGCGCGCGTGCCTTGGCCTTGTCGGTGGTTTCATAGGCGGCAATCTGGAGTTGCGCGCGGCCGGCGATGACCAGCGACACGAGGGTCGCTTCGGCAATGCCGGCGGCGACCGATTCGCTGTATTTGCCATCGTTGAACAGGCTGACGGCGCCGGGTGCGGCAAATGCGGGGGTGGCAAGCAAAAGGGCAGTGGCAATGAGCAACGTCTTCATTTCAGGCTGTCCTTGATGAGTGCGAGACTTTCGTCGAGGCCGTATAGCGCAATGAACGAGCCCATGCGCGGGCCATTGCTCGTGCCGATGAGGATTTCGTAGAGCGCCTTGAACCAGTCGCGCAGGTTTTCGAAGCCGTGCGCCTTGCCGGTTTCATAGACTTCGAACTGATACGCTTCGGCGTCGGCAGCGGGGCCGAGCGCTGCGAGGCGCGCGGCGAGATCGGTGAGCGCCGCGCGTTCCTGTGCGTTGGGCGCGCGGCGGGCGAGGGTGGGGACGACGAAATCGCGCGCATAGGCGATGGCGTAATGGACGAGGCGGTCGATTTCGGGGTGCGTCGCGGCGCTGGTGCCGGGGAAGCTGCGGCTGACAAAGCCCCAGAGCACCGCGGGGTCGCTGGTGCCGGCGACAGTGACGAGGTTGAGCAGCAGCCCGAAGCTGAGCGGCAGGTCGATGACGGGGGGGTGGCCGCTGTGGATGTGGTAGACCGGGTTGCCGAATTGCTGTTCGATGGCTTGCGTCGGGAAGGCCTTGATGAAGCTGTAATATTCCTCGACCGCCTTGGGGATGACATCGAAGTGCAGGCGCTTGGCTTTGCGCGGGCTTTGGAACATGTAGAGCGACAGGCTTTCGGGGGCGGCGTAGGTCAGCCATTCGTCGATGGTCAGGCCGTTGCCCTTGGACTTCGAGATTTTGGTGCCTTCGGCATCGAGGAAGAGTTCGTAGTTGAAGCCTTCGGGCGGGCGCTTTCCGAGGATGCGGGTGATCTTGCCCGACAACATCACCGAGTCGATGAGGTCCTTGCCGGCCATTTCATAATCGACATCGAGCGCGACCCAGCGCATCGCCCAATCGACCTTCCATTGCAGCTTGCAATGGCCGCCGGTGACGGGGACGGTGACCGATTCGTTGGTGCCGGGGCGGATATAGGTGACGGTGCCGCCCGCAACGTCGCGCGCGACGATCGGGACTTGCAGGACTTCGCCGCTGACGGGATCGACGGGCAGGAACGGCGAATAGGTGGCGCGGCGGTCGGGGCCGAGTGTGGGCAGGATGACCTGGATGACGGCGTCGTAATTGGCGAGGACGGCGAGCAGCGTTGCGTCGAAACGGCCCGATTTGTAGCAGTCGGTCGACGACAGGAATTCGTATTCGAAGCCGAACGCATCGAGGAAGGTGCGCAGGCGGGCGTTGTTGTGCGCGCCGAAGCTGTCGTGCGTGCCGAACGGGTCGGGGACCTGCGTCAGCGGCTTGTTGAGGTTGGCTTGCAGCAATTCGGGGTTGGGGATGCCGGTGGGCACCTTGCGCAGGCCGTCCATATCGTCCGAGAACGCGATGAGGCGCGTCGGAATGTCGCTCATCAGTTCGAAGGCACGGCGCACCATCGTGGTCCGCGCGACTTCGCCGAAGGTGCCGATGTGCGGCAGGCCTGACGGACCATAGCCGGTTTCGAACAGCACATGGCCTTTGGCGGGCGGGGCGTCCTTATAGCGTTCGAGGAGCTTGCGGGCTTCCTCGAACGGCCAGGCCTTGGACACCAGCGCGGCGGCGCGCAATTCGGGGGATACGGTCGTCATCGCGCCCTATTGCCGCCGCGTCACGCGAAAGTCGAGAGCCGAGCCCCTATGCCGGGTCATACCAGATGGGCGAGGTGACGGCGCGTTCCTGTTGCGTCATCGGGACTTCGGGGGCCATTTTGACCTTATATTTGACCGCATCATAATTGGTCCAGCGCGGGGTCGGGATTTCGATGACGCGGGCGTAGTAGAAGGCGCGCAATTTGGGATCGAAATCGGGATCGGTGAAGCTGCCGACGAGTTCGGGGGCGCCGATGCTGTTGGTGTAGGTCGCGGTCTTGACATCGACGGTGTTGCCGACTGCGGGCAGTTTGCCCTGCGCGTCGGGCTGGCGGTTGCCGCCCCATTTGACGTTGTAGATTTTTTCGTGCGTCGCGCCGCTGGCATCGACCCAGCCTTTGACGATCTGGACGCGGTCGAGGTTGCCGGCATCGGGGTCCTTCATCGCGGCGAACAGGAAGGTCGGGGCCTTGCCGGCGGGCGCGGGTTTGAGGTCGCCGCCCATCGGCACGCCCTTGGCATAGCCCGTTGCGGCGATGGTGGCGCCGCTGATCTCGGCGGGCAGGTCATAACCGCCGAAGAAGCGGATGGTGATGCGCGGCCCCGACGAGGCATAGGTTTCCTTGCGCTTCATCGCGTCCCAGATATCGGCGCGGGTGTTGCTGGTCGCCCAGACGCCGGTGACCCCTTCGGCCATCAGCGTCCAGTCGCGACGGATGGAATTGCCTTCTTTCTTGTAGATATGGTTCCAGCGGCCGGCCGAGGGTTCGTTGCTGGCGAATTTGCCGTAGAAATTGTCTTCCTCGCCGCCCGTCGACAGCGCGATATGCGTGTCGGTGCCCGAAACAGCGCCATATTTGAACGGGTTGGTGCCGAGCTTGTCCTGCCATTTGATGCCGTTTTTGAGCGCGTCGCGCCAATATTCGGTGTTGATCATCCCCGGCAGTTTGGGATTGCCGTTGAGGTCGGCGGTGTCCCAGATGCCGTAGTTGGCGAATTCGTCGTTGGGGGCGAGCGCCGGATGCGCCTCGCCGGTGCCTTTATACTGGTAGATTTCGTAGAGCGGTTCCCAGCGCGCGCGTTGCGCGGCCCAGTCCGAGGTCATCGGCGAGCCGTCGTAGCGCGTTTCGCGGAACATCCAGCCGTTCGACATGTCGCCGTTGTGCGGGATAGCCAGCACCTTGCCGCCGGTTTTGGTTTCCCAATTGGCGAGCCACGCCCACAGGCTTTCGGGATCGGTGCCGGCCCTGCCGGGGAGCGCCGAGACGAAAGTGGTCAGCGGCGGTGTGGCGCGGGTCTTGTCGGCGTTGTCGCGGAAAATGATATTGCGGTGGAGGTTTTGGCCGGTTTCGCCGTTCGAGGTCCATTCATAGGCGATGAACGCGGTGAATTTGCCCGGCTCATTGTATTTTTCCATGATGTCGACGGTTTTCTGCCACGCCGAGATCATCCATTTGGGATCGATCATCACCTTGGGAAGTTTCTTGTTGGCTTGTGCGCTGACGACTTCGACCTTGGCCTTGAGGCCTTCATCGAGCCCCTGCTGCATCATGTCGTACCAGCGTTTGGCGGTCGGGTCGGCCATCATTTCGGGGTTGCCGGCGTTGAGTTCGTTGATCGAACCCATGCCGTCGCTGTGATCGGTGACAGCGATCCAGTCATAGGCGCGGTGCAGTTTGGCGGGCAGGCCGGTATTCGACGTCACCTGTTCGCCGCGTGCGAAACGCACCGCTTCCTCAGGCCCGAGTGTGGCGCCAGCCATCGCCGCGTCGGCGGACCAGGCGGTGTGGACATGCTCGTCACCCCAGAGCACGCGCGTCGGGTATTTGCGGTTGGGGTCGGGGAGATAGCCGCCGGCAGCATCGGCGGTCGCGGTGGCCGTTGCGGGCGATTTGGCGTCGTCGGCGGGTTTCGAGCAGGCGGCGAGTGGGAGCAGGCTGACGCCGGCGAGTGCTGCGGCGGCGGTGCCAAAGGTTTTGATTTTCATTGCGTGTCTCCGATCAGTTACTTCGCGATGACCCAGACGGGTGACCCCCAGGCGCGTTCCTGGATGGTGGCGGGGGTGTTTTCGAGCAGTGGCAAATTGTTGCGGACGGCGTCATACGTCGACCAGCGCGGGGTCGGGATTTCGAGGACGCGGGCGTAGTAGAGCGTGTTCTGGCCGGGCTTGAAATCAGGATCGGTCCAACTGCCGATCAATGTCGGCGCGCCGATGCTGTTGGTGTATTTTGCAGTCTTCAGGTCAACGGTGTTGCCGACCGCGGGAACCTTGCCGTTGGCGTCGCGCCCGCGCTTGCCGCTCCAGGCCACATCGATAACCGTGTCGTGCGGCTCGCCATTGGCATCGACCCAGCCCTTGACGATCTGGATGCGGTCGAGATTGGCGCCGTCGGGGTCTTTTTCGGCATAGACGGTGATGACGGGTGCCTTGGCGGGCGCGGTGAGGATGCCGCCCATCGGAACGCCGTGTTGATAGCCGTTGCTGACGAGGTCACGCGAATTCGCCGGTGCCGACAGGCCGGTGCCGGCGAACATCCGGACCTTGATGCGCGGGCCCGAAGTGGCGAAGGTTTCGCGCGCGCGCATCGCATCGAAGATCGCACCACGGGTGTTTCTGGTCGCCCAGACGCCGGTGATGGCGCCGGGGTTTTCGTCCTTGCCCATGATCCAGCCGCCAATTTCGCCGGTCCGGCGCAATTCGACGGTGTTGTCGGCGCCGCCATGGCTGCCGATGAAATTGCTTTCGGCGACATCGCCGGGCACGCCGTTGTGATTGTCGGTGCCGCCGACAAAGCCGTATTCGAACGGGTTGCTGCCAAGGCTGGCCTGATACGCCAACCCTTTGACCATGCCCCAGCGGACGAAATTGTCCTTTGCCAGCACACGGCCGGAAAACTTGGCGATGCTGTCGGCGTTTTCGAAGCCGGCGAATTCATCGGCGCTCCAGAAGCTGCGCTGCACCTCTGAATTGCCTTGATCTGCATCATTTCGATCAGCGGTTCAAAGTGGTTGCGCATCTTGGCATAGGCGGCGGTGTAGGGTTGGCCCTGCCCGTCGAGGCCGCCGAACATCAGGCCCTTTGAAGCGTTTGAATTGTGCGGGACAGCAAACAACGTGCTGCCGCGCTGTTCCTGCGCGGCCATCCATAGCCAAAGCTGATCTTCACGATTGGCGTCGATGAAACTTGACGGTGCATCGGGGATTTTGAGGTCGCGGAAAAAGACGTTGCGGTGCAAATTTGCGCCCTTGGGTGCGCCCGACCATTCGAAAGCGACCATCGTCGTGAACTTGCCCGGCACATAGGCGTCGATTGCCGCCTTGACCTCAACCGCCCAGGCGCTGCGTGTCGTTTCGGGGCCGGCGTAAAACGGCGTGTGCGATGGTTTGCCCGCGGTGCGGTTGGCGGCGACAACATATTTCATGAACCAGGCTTCCTGCGCCTCGGCAGTTTTGAGCCCGCGCAATTCAACAAGCAGTGGATCGTTATGACCGGGCGCGTCGGCGACTTGTGCCGAATACATTTCGCCAAGATATTCGGCGTGATCGGTGACGGCGGCGAAATCGAGTGGCCGGCCGATATTGTGCTGCTTGCCAAGAATCGTGACGGTTTCGCCGCGCGCGAAGCGATAGGCATCGGTGGGCGAAAGCCGCGCGCCGCCGATATAGGCGTCGAGCGAATAGGCCGTGTGGACGTGCGTTTCACCAAAATAGGCGTTTTTGAGCGGGGATTCGGGGACGCGGGCTTCGGCGGCGGCGAGGTTGGCGGCGGCCTCGTCGGCGGCGCTTGCTGTTGCACCACCGGCAGCGGGGGATGGCGCCGAGTTGCACGCCGCGAGCAGCGCGCAGGCGGCGGTCGAAAGCAGGATTGTACGGAGCATCATGGCATCATTTCCCCGATTGCCGGCAGCCAGCGGTGCCGGTCAGAACGCATAGGCGATATTGCCCCAAAAGATCTGGCTTTCGAAGCGGCGTTTGGCGCCGAATTCCTCGACATATTTGAGCTTGAACGACAGGCTGTGGCCGTTGAGCTTGGTCGCATAAGTGATCAGCGGGCCGGCGCCAAAGACGCGCGCCTGTAGTGATTGTGCACCAAGCTGGCGGCGCAGATTGTCGGCGCCGGTACCGCTGTCTTCGCCAAGCTGATAATAGCCATAGCCCGTTGCACCGAAGGCGAAGCCCGATTTCAAATGCTGCATGACCGCCGATTCGACCTGCCATTCGGGCGCGGTTTGATAATCGGTCGCCTGATTGCGCAGCGACAGCGTGATGCCGCTCGAAATGCTGAATTCGAAGCCCGATTTGGGGCTGAAGCTGGTGTACGACAGCGTCGGGACGAAGGCGAAGCGGTTCTTGCCGAAGCTCAGCGCGTCGATGCTGCGGGTGACGACATCAACAGTGGCGAGATCATAATAGCCGACGGGGACGAAGATGCTGAGTTGCGCGGCGATATGCGAATGGCCATTGTCCCAGCCGAGCCCCGGGGTGATGATCGGATCGCTGAAGCCCGTACGGTGGTCCGAAATGCGCCGGCTGGCACCGAACAGCACGCTGTCAAAAGTCAATGTGCCATCGACGATGGGCACTGTGATGGTCAGTGCCGGGCGGCCGCCCAGGATATGACCGTCGAAACTATGCGTCAGGTTGATCTTGGTCAGAAAGATTTCGGTATTGGCGTTGGCGAGCACGATACCGCTAATCGACAATTGGTCGATATGGCCGGTGTAATAGACCAAGTCAGCCGAAAGATAGGTGCCTGGCGGCGGCACAATACCCGACATCGTGTCGCGTGAACCAAGCAGGTACGAGCCGCTACCACCCTCGGTCGCATGCAAAGGCGCGGCGCCAAGCAATAGTGCGCCGGTGATGGCGCCGGCCAGAACGCCAGTGATCGAGCGGGGAAACCTATTGGTCATCGTGAAAGTGACCTGTTGGCATCAGCAAAGACATCGGAGAGCCGATCTTGAAGCCCGGATCGCTGCTGCGTTCGATGAAACTATTCTGCGGGTTCAGTGCAAAGCGTATCGGTTGCAACGGGTTGATCGCGGTAGCGGCGCCAAACGCCGGAAGGGGGATCACCTGTTGGAATTTGAGTTCATTGATATGGTCGGGCGCGCCCGAGAGTCCGGCGTGGCGCAAAAGAGTGTGCCGCGTCCGAATGGGCTCAGGATCCGGACGCGGCACCACGTTCCCGCGACGCACCGAAATGCCTCGCAAGCGCGTGATTCGTTTGGTTGCGAACACCGTGGTTGAAGTCGTGCCTGCCAAGGGCAAATTGCTGCTCCCCAAACTCTTCCGCAGTTGCATTAATCTGATTTGCTTGCGCAGTTTGCCCATCAGTGTGCAATTAGTTGGCGACGTGCAAAATCGTTGGTAGTACTGTGTGAAAATGATCGACTCTGAAACTGCCGAAATGCTGCTGCGGTATGGTTGGCTGAGCCGCACGCCACCGGCATTCAGCGCGCTCGTGCTTGACCGCTGCGTGCCGGTGAAGCGCGCAGCGGGCGAGCCGTTATTCTATGTCGGTGACGAAGTTGGCGGCTTATACGGCGTTGTCAGCGGTGTCATGCAAATCGCCAGCCGCTACGCCAGCGATGACGTCCAAATTGTCCATCTCGGGCACACGGGGTATTGGGTCGGACTCGGATCGGCCTTCACGGGCACGGCGCGCCAAGTCGGAATCGCGGCGCGCTCCGACTTCGTCGTCGCCTATGTGTCGCCCGCAGCAATCAACACAATCGCTGCTGCCGGGGTCGACTATTGGCGCCACCTGGCGGCGCTGACGGTCGAGAATGTCAATCTGGCGATCTGCGCGGCCGCCGATCTGATGATCCGCGATGTCGAGCGCCGCTGCCTTGCGGTGCTGCTGCGCGTCAGCGATTGCCGCTTTGCCGTTCCCATCGGCAATCCGGCTCAGTTCGCCCCGATAACGCAGGACGAACTCGCGGCGATGGCCAATCTCTCGCGCAACGCCGCCGGCGCGGTGCTGCGCAAATATGCCGGCAGCGGTGCGATCGAACTCGGTTACCGGACGATCAAGGTGCTCAAACCGCAAGCGCTGCGCGCCATCGTCAATGGCGGGTAATCAAGCGCGAAAGTGGCGTATGATGCGCGTTGTTGTTTACGGTCTGTTCCGCTGACGCTATGGTTGCGTGAAATGCCACCACAACTCGATCAGCCAGCGCTTGTCGCAAACCATCTGGGGGTGTGGATCCGTTCGGCGGACGGGCGCACGGCGGCGGTAACACGCGGGGAGGCGGTGCGGGCGGCCGCCGATGCGCCGCATTTGTTGCTGGGGGCGCCGGTGACGGCGAGCCGGCTGGGCTATCCTGAACTCGGCGGGTTCGATATGCTCGAACTGTTTGCGTTTGTCTATCCGGCGCGGTTTACGGTGCCGACCGCGTATGGGCTGGCGGCGACGCTCGGGATGGATGCGCCGGTTGATGGGGCCGGGGAAGCGGCATTTCTGCAGGCGGCGGCGCGGCATTTGTTGGGGGTGCTGGGGGCTCCCGATTGGGGCGAGCGGCATGGCGCCTATGCGGTGGCGCAGAGCCTGGCGCGGCATGGCTGGAACTGGGCGCCCGAGATTTTGCGGCGGTTGGCGGTACCGGCGCGGCCTGAACGCAGCGTGTTCACGACGCTTGCCAAATGGGACGAGGTGGCACCGCGGCCCAAGCCCGCCGATGTGGCGCTGGGCAATGCGGCGATCGATGCGACACTTGACCGCTTGCTGGGGGTGGGATCCGAGCGACGCGACGGGCAGAGGGCGTATGCGCATGCGGCGGGGTTTGCGTTCCGGCCGCGGCAGATGGCATCGGCGCCCAATGTCGTGCTCGCCGAGGCGGGGACGGGGATCGGCAAGACTTTGGGCTATCTGGCGCCCGCCGCACTGTGGGCCGAGCGCGCGCAGGGGGCGGTGTGGCTGTCGACCTATACCAAGGCGTTGCAGCGCCAGCTCGATCACGAAACTGCGCGTGCCTATCCCGATCCGGTGGCGAAGCGGTCGCGGGTGGTGGTGCGCAAGGGGCGCGAGAATTATCTGTGCCTGCTCAACCTTGAGGATGCGGTGCAGGGCGGGTTTTCGGGGCGCGCGGCGGTGTTTGCGGCGCTCGCGGCGCGCTGGGCCGAATATAGCCGCGACGGCGATATGGTTGGCGGCGATCTGCCCGGCTGGTTGGGGCCGTTGTTTCCGCGCAATGCGGCGCGCGCTCTGACCGATCAGCGCGGCGAATGCATCTATGCCGGCTGCCCGCATTACCGGACGTGTTTCATCGAGAAAGCGACGCGCGCCAGCGTTGGCGCTGACCTGGTGATCGCCAACCATGCACTGGTTATGGTCAATGCGGTGCGCGGGCGCGACGAGGGCGCGGCGATGACGCGGATCGTTTTCGACGAAGGGCATCATCTGTTCGATGCTGCCGATTCGAGTTTCTCGCTGCACCTGTCGGCGAGCGAATCGATTGAATTGCGCCGCTGGATCCTGGGGCCGGAGAAGGGCGCGCGCGGGCGAAGGCGCGGGCTGTCGGCGCGGCTGTCGGATATCATCAGCTATGACGATGCCGGGGCGCTGGCGCTTGAAGCGGCGGGGCAGGCGGCGCGCGCCTTGCCCGGCGATGATTGGCGCGGGCGATTGGTGGCGGGGGTGGCCGACGGTCCGATCGAGGCGTTGCTGGCGGCGGTACGGACGCAGGTATTGGCGCGCGCCAGCAATGCTGACGCGGGTTACGGGCTTGAGACCGAGATTGCCGAAGTGAGTGCGCCGTTGATCGAGGCAGCGGCGGTGGCGAGCGCGGCGCTTGAGGCGCTGCGGTCGCCGATTGCCGCGCTCGAGGCGCGATTGGTGGCGGTGCTTGACGATGCGCCCGACTGGCTCGACGGGCCAGGGCGTGCGCGGATCGAGGGCGCGACGGCGGGGCTGCGGTTGCACGCCGCGACATTGGGGGCGTGGGTGACGCTGTTGGCGCGGTTGGGCGGGCCGGCAGAGGCGGATTTCATCGACTGGTTTGCCGTCGACCGCGTTGAAGGACGCGAATTGGATGTCGGGATTCACCGGCATTGGCTCGATCCGACGCGACCGTTTGCACAGGCGGTGCTGGAGCCGGCGCATGGGGTGTTGATCACATCGGCGACGCTGCGCGCGCGTGGCGAGAGCGTTGACGAGGGTGCGGATGCATGGCGCAACACCGAACTGCGCACCGGGGCGACGCATCTGGCGCTGCCGCCGCAGCGCTTCGCGGTCGAAAGCCCGTTCGATTATGCGGCGCAGGCCAAGGTGTTGATTGTCAACGATATCAAGCGCGGCGATTTGTCGGCGCTGGCGGCGGCCTATCGGCGGCTGATTGTCGCGGCGGGTGGTGGAACATTGGGGCTGTTCACGGCGATTGCGCGGTTGCGCAGTGTGCATGCGCGGATTGTCGACGGGTTGGCGAAGGACGGCCTGCCGCTGTTTGCGCAGCATGTCGATCCGATCGATACGGGGACGCTGGTCGATATTTTTCGTGCCGAGCCGAAGTCATCGTTGCTGGGGACCGATGCATTGCGCGACGGAGTCGATGTGCCGGGACAATCGCTGCGGCTGGTGGTGATGGAGGGGGTGCCGTGGCCGCGGCCGACGGTGTTGCATGCGGCGCGGCGCGCGGCGTTTGGCGGGGTGGCGTATGACGATCTGGTGACGCAGGGGCGGCTGGCGCAGGCGTTCGGGCGGTTGATCCGGCGCGCCAGCGATCATGGGGCGTTTGTGCTGATCGGGCCGGCGGTGCCGTCGCGTTTGCTGACGGCGTTTCCACCGGGCACGCAGGTTGAGCGGTTGGGGATCGATGCAGCGGTGGCAGCGGTCGCGGCGATGCAGGTGGCACCGGCGCTAGAAAAGCTTCGCGAATTGTAACATCAGGCTTTTACAGCGCGCTGACGCTGTTGCATGATGGCGGCGGATGTGGGGAAGATTGCTGGCGTGAAAAGATTGATCCTGTTGCGCCATGCCAAATCGGGCGATGTATCGGCGGCGCGCGATTTTGACCGGCGGATCAATGCGCGCGGGCGGCGGGGCGCGCTGCGCATCGGGCAGTGGTTCGCCGATGAGGCGATGGGGTTTGATGCGGTGCTGGCGTCGCCGGCGCTGCGCGTGCGGCAGACGATCGAGGCGTTCGAACAGGGCATCGGTTTTGCGATTGCGCCGGTTTTCGAGCCGCGCATCTATCTGGCATCGGCGGCGACGTTGCTCGAGGTGGTGCAGGCGGCCGATGACGGTGCCGATAAGCTGTTGTTAGTCGGGCATAATCCGGGGCTTGAGGATCTGGTGTTGTTGCTTGCGGGCGACAAGGACGTGCTGCGTGCCGAGGCCGAGGTCAAATATCCGACCGCGACGGTGGCGGTGCTCGATTGCGCTGTCGCGCGCTGGGCGGAGGTTGGCGAGGGTGGGGCGACGTTGAGCGCATTTGTGCGACCGCGTGATCTTGATCCGGCTTTGGGGCCGGATAGCTGAGGTTTTTGCGGGGGGGGCAAGTCTGCCCTTGTTTGCCCAACGCCGCTCGTGCCGAGCTTGTCGAAGCACTTGGGCCGCAACGACCGGGGTGAATGCAGCCGGTGGGCTTCGACAAGCTCAGCCCGAGCGGGGGTGTGGGGCGGCAAAAGTCGGGTGTGCTGGACTGTGTGGCCAGTTTCGGCGGGTCGCACGTTTAGCTGGGGGCGCTCGCTTTGGCAGCATCCTTTGCCGCTTTGGCGTCTGCCTTGGCAGCTTTCTTGCGGGCCTTTTCCGATTTTTCTTCGGCTTCGCGTGCTTCACGACCGCGCTTCTCATCGGCCTCGGCGTCGGTGGTGACGATGGCGTCGATGCCGGCGCCGACGGCTTTGACGGGGAGCAGGACGACGGTGGTGACGGCGCTGGCGACGAGGCAGCCGGTGAGCGCCAGCGCGACGAGTAGTGCGGCGGCGGCGCGGGCGCGGTTCAGACGGTGAAGCTTTCGCCGCAGCCGCATTGGCCTTTGGCGTTGGGGTTGGTGAAGACGAAGCCGGCGGTGAAATCATCCTCCTGCCAGTCCATGACGCTGCCGATGAGGTACATCAGCGAACCGCCGTCGATGAACAAGGTGCCGCCCGGCGTTTCGACGCGCTCGTCGCCGATGGCGGGTTGGGTGACATAGGCGAGGCTGTAGGCGAGCCCCGAACAGCCGCGTTTGGGGGTGGTGAGGCGGACGCCGGCGGCGGGTTCGGGGGCCTTGGCGATGATCGCTGCAATGCGGTCGGCGGCGTTTTCGGTGACGCTGATCGGCGCGGGACGCGGGGCACGGACGCGGGGTGCTGTCACGGTTTCCATTACAGCATTCCCATTTCGAGCTTGGCCTCGTCGCTCATTTTGGCGGGGTCCCAGGGTGGATCCCAGACGAGATTGACTTCGGCCGAGCCGACGCCGGGCACGCTGCCGACGCGCAGTTCGACTTCGCCGGGCATGGTTTCGGCGACGGGGCAGTGCGGTGTGGTCAGCGTCATCGTGACGACGGCGTGGTCATCATCGAGTTCGACGGCATAGATCAGCCCGAGGTCGTAGATGTTGACGGGGATTTCGGGGTCGTAGATCGAGCGCAGCGCGTCGATGACGGCTTCGTAGAGGTCGCCGCCGGGTTCGCCAGCCGGGGTGGTTGCGGGTTTTTCGCGGATGAAACCTTCGAGGAAGTCGGGGGTGCGCGCAGCGCCCACCGCCTGTGCACCGACGGGCGGCGCCTTGGGCACTTCGGGGGCGCTGGTGACTTCTTCGATTTCGAAACTGCGTTCAGCCATTGCTCTTACTCCGCTAGCTGAAAATCTTGAGGACGCGCGCGACGCCGGTGGCGAGGCGTTCGATGTCCGAGGCATTGTTATAGACGCCGAAGCTGGCGCGCGCGGTGGCCGGCACGCCGAGGTGCGCCATCAGCGGTTGCGCGCAGTGGTGGCCGGCGCGGATCGCGACGCCCGATTCATCGAGGATGGTGCCGATGTCGTGCGGGTGGATCCCGTCGATGGCGAAGCTGACGATGCCGGCGCTGTCTTCGGGGCCGAACAGTTGCACGCGGTTGAATGCGCCGAGTGCGGTGCGCGCCGCTTTGACGAGCCGGGCTTCGTGCGCGCCGATGGCTTCGATGCCGATGCTGTTGACGTAATCGATCGCCGCACCCAGCCCGATGACGCCGACGATATGCGGGGTGCCGGCTTCGAAGCGTTGCGGCGGTTTGGCGTAGGTCGTCGCTTCGAAGGTGACGGTTTCGATCATCGAACCGCCGCCTTGCGTGGGGGGCATGCGCATCAGCAGTTCGGACCGCGCCCAGAGCACGCCGATGCCGGTCGGGCCGTAAAGTTTGTGGCCCGAGAAGACGTAGAAATCGGCGTCGAGCGCCTGGACATCGACGGCGAGGCGCGACACCGCCTGGCAGCCATCGACGAGCAGTTTGGCGCCCACAGCATGCGCGGCGTCGGCGATGCGGCGGATGTCGGCGACTGAGCCGAGCACGTTCGAGACGTGCGCGACCGCGACGATTTTGGTGCGCGGGGTAATCATCGCGATCAGTGCGTCGGTGTCGATCTTGCCGTCGTCAGTCAGCGGTGCGACATCGATGCCGAGGCCAAGCGCACCGCGCAGCATCTGCCACGGCACGATGTTGCTGTGGTGTTCAAGCTGCGTCAGCAGGATGTGGTCGCCGCGTTTGAGCTGCATGCCGCCAAAGGCTTGCGCGACGATGTTGATCGCTTCGGTGGCGCCGCGGGTGAAGACGATTTCGTCGGGGCTGGCGGCGTTGATGAAACTGGCGACTTGCGCGCGGACGGCTTCGAACGCTTGCGTCATGTTCGCCGATTTGGCGTACACGCCGCGGTGGACGGTGGCGTAATCGACGCCGTACGCACGGGTGATCGCGTCGATGACCGACTGTGGTTTCTGCGCCGTGGCAGCGGTGTCGAGGTATGCCCAGTCGGTAGCTAGCGCCGGAAAGTCGCTGCGGTGGCTGGCGAGCGGGGCGTGCGCGTTCATGCGGACTTCTCCATCGCGGCGAGCGCGCGGTCGGTGAGTTGCATCGCGGCGTCGTCGTCGAGGTTGGCAAACGCAGCGGCGAGGAACGAGCGCGTCAGCAGGGCTTGTGCTTCGACGGGGGTGATGCCGCGGGTTTGCAGGTAGAAGAGTGCGTTGGCATCGAGCGCGCCGACGCTGGCGCCGTGCGCGCATTTGACATCATCGGCGAAGATTTCGAGTTCGGGCTTGAGGTTGGCGGTGGCGGTGCGGGTGAGCACCAGTGCCTTGGCTGATTGCGCCGAATCGGTTTTTTGCGCGCCGCGCGCGACGGCGACCTTGCCGAGATAGCTGGTGACCGACTGGTCATCGGCGACGGCGCGGATGATCTGCTGACTGGTGGCGCGCGGGTGCGCGTGATTGACGTGCGTGACGATTTCTTGGTTTTGGCTGGTGGCGGCGATGATCACGCCACCGAGCGCGAAATGGCTGGCTTCGCCCATCTCGACGGCGAAGCTGATGCGGCCGTAGCGGCTGCCGGTTTGCAGGATGTGGAGTTCGCAGCGTGCGCCGGCGACCAAGGTGATCGCGTAGTGCTGTGTGGTGACGGCGTCGGCATCGCGCGACTGGATGATGGTGCCGTTGAGCGTTGCGCCGGTGGCGACGGTGATTTTGACGATTTCGTTGCGCCAGCCGTTGCCGGTCAGATGGTCATCGAGACGCGCGGTTTCGCCGGCGGCGACGTTGAGTGTCCGCGTTGTCTGAATGTCCTGCGGCCAGACTTCGCGCAGCGCGTCGAGGTCGCTGTAGCGCCAGTCTTCGTTGCGGCGGGTTGGCAGTATGTGAGTGGATTGGGCTGTCATGCGGCGATGTCCACATACCCGTCGCGTTCGAGTTCGTGCGCGAGTTCGGGGCCGCCCGAACGCACGATGCGGCCGCCGACGAGAACGTGGATGCGGTCGGGGACGACATAGTCGAGCAGACGCTGGTAGTGGGTGATCAGCAAGGTCGCGCGGTCGGGGGCGCGCAGCCGGTTGATGCCATCGGCGACGACGCGCAGCGCATCGATATCGAGGCCTGAATCGGTTTCGTCGAGGAGCGCCATTTTGGGGGCGAGCACCGCCATCTGGACCATTTCGTTGCGCTTTTTCTCGCCGCCCGAAAAGCCGACATTGACCGGGCGCTTGAGCATGTCCATCGACAGCCCGAAGCCTTCGGCCTCGACCTTGATCAGCCGCATGAATTCGGCGCCCGAGGCTTCGGGCTCGCCGCGCGCGCGGCGCTGTGCGTTGAGCGCGGTGCGCAGGAACATCAGGTTCGACACGCCGGGGATTTCGACGGGGTATTGCAGCCCGAGGAACAGCCCGGCGGCGGCGCGCTGATGCGCGTCGAGTGCGAGCAGGTCCTTGCCGTCGAGCGTGACGCTGCCCTGGGTGACTTCGTAACCGGCGCGGCCGGCGAGCACGTACGACAGCGTCGATTTCCCCGAGCCGTTGGGGCCCATGATCGCGTGGATTTCGCCGGCGTTGATAGTCAGCGACAGGCCGTTGAGGATTTGCTTGCCATCGACGCTGGCGTGGAGGTCATGAATTTGCAGCATTATTTTGTCTCTTTAGCGCCCGGCTTGGTGTCGACTTGACGGCTGACGATGGTGGTGACGGCGCGTTCGCGGAGTTCGCCCTCGATCGCATCGACCGATTGTTCGGCGACCGATTGCGATACGGTGGTCGGGTCGCTGGGGTGGCCGATGCGGCGCACGTCATAGACTTTGGCGATCAGCGCTTTGCGTTCGGCAACGCAGCCCTTGATGATGCTGTCGGCGGCGGTGCCGGCTTGGACGTCGCCCGATTGCAACGGCGCGATGTCGATGGCCTTTGCGGCGTTGACGACGCAGTCGTTATACGCGGCGGCGGCCTTGTCCATCGCGTCGCGCGCGAGTTGCCCTTCGGGCTCGGCGCGCGGCGGCGGCTTGCCGCACGCGGCGAGCGCCAGGGTGAGTGCCAATAGGGGTAGGATCTTAGCCAACGCTTCCCTCCAGACTGATGCCGAGCAGTTTTTGCGCCTCGACGGCGAACTCCATCGGCAGTTGCATCATGACTTCGCGGCAGAAACCGTTGACGATCAGCGCCACCGATTCTTCGGGGTCGAGGCCGCGTGATTGCGCGTAGAACAGTTGATCGTCGCTGATTTTCGACGTCGTCGCTTCGTGCTCGATCTGTGCCGAGGGGCTGCGGACCTCGATATAGGGGACGGTGTGCGCGCCGCACTGGTCGCCCAAAAGCAGGCTGTCGCACTGGGTGAAGTTGCGGACACCTTCGGCCATCGGCGCGACCTTGACGAGGCCGCGATAGGTGTTGTTCGAGCGCCCGGCCGAGATGCCCTTGCTGATGATCGTCGAGCGGCTGCGCTTGCCGAGGTGGATCATCTTGGTGCCGGTGTCGGCTTGCTGGCGGTTGTTGGTGACGGCAACCGAGTAGAATTCGCCCA
>Ga0209023_10002349_pt1 | contig 23813 bp, 25 predicted proteins | sample LakOneMetagenome_FD_187468 | JGI IMG/M metagenome (GOLD analysis project Ga0209023, IMG submission 187468) | Freshwater and sediment microbial communities from Lake Erie, Canada (SPAdes) (version 2) | ecosystem: Environmental > Aquatic > Freshwater > Lentic | place: Lake Erie, Canada... | reverse complement strand
TGATTTGATCGACATCGTTACGGTTTTCGCGTCGCTGGTCAAAATTGCCCTGAAACTGGCTGATGTCGTCCTTTAGGTTGCGAACGTCGTCCGAAACGTCGCTGACCTGCGTGCTGTTTGCCGAGCTGCTCTGCATCTGATAGCGAAGGTCGTACTCGAAATTGTCGAGGTTTGAGCTGAGGCTCCGCAGGCTGTCGCGGACATCTTTTTCGTTACGTTTCTGGGCATCTGCCAAGGTCGCTGACGCCAAAACGAGGCTAAAAACCACTAACGAAAGTGAAAACGCATTTTTTACGATTCTCATAATTTGCACTCCTAAAGGTGTACGCCGGCGGCGCAAAAACATCCCGTCGATTATGAAGCATTTTTCGTGCCAATGGTTGTTCAATAGCGTTAATCACGCCGACGGTTTGTGATAACATCCGATTTGAGGTGAGAGAAGATATAATGGCAGAAAACACATACAAGGCTTCGGTGCGATACGCGGGTGACGATTATTTTATCGGAGTGCCGCCGAGCGGGCACGCTCAAATAATGGATTCTAAAGGAGATAGACGTGCGGCACCGACGCCGCTCGAGATGCTTCTGGTCTCGGTCGCAGCGTGTACGGCGATGGATGTGCAGTCGATATTAGAGAAGAAACGGCAGGACGTGACCGACTATAATGTCGAGATCGAAGGCACGCGCGCCGCCGATCATCCGCGAAAATTCGTGGCGTTTCACATCAACCATATCGTGCACGGGCGCAACGTTTCCGAAAAGGCCGTTGCGGACGCGATCAAGCTCTCGGACACGACATACTGCTCGGTCGCCGCGACCGTCAGGCCGACCGCCGAGATCACGACGAGCTACGAGATCGTCGAAACCGGCTCGTAAAATGCTACCCAGTTACCGCAAAAATGCGGCCAGTTACCGGTTTTTGAGGGCCAGGAACCCGTTTTTTGGGGTCGAGAACCTGGTTTTTTGGGGTCGGGAACCATTAAATTCTGTGAAAAATCTAACTTTGCGACAGTGCCAATTACGTTTCACCGGACAGCCGAAGACAGAATTTCCGACAGCAAGCATTAAGCTGCCTCTAACGGCACCGATCGAGCCAACGATTCGGCGCACTCTGCTGGGAATAATTTCTTAACGCAGAGATATTCGCAGAGTCCGGAATGCGGAGAGAGAAAAAAAACGTCCTGAATGTTTCATCGTTGAAATAAACTATTGTATATCATATGAAAACAATTTGGCAGGAGTGCCCGAATGGCGATGTTGCCGGGCAATGGTCGGCACTGTATGTGACTATGAATAAAAAGGGCTATATAACGATGAGCCGCATAACCCACGAACGCACCGGGGCACCGCCGGCTTATCTAATTTGGTTTGACGAGGTCAATAACCGTATCGGGCTCAAACCGACACAACCGTCGATCAAAAATGCCTTTCGCACCTGCCCGAGCGGCCGTCATGGCGGCAAACTGCTGCGGGCTTTTCGGGCAATGCAAAAGATCGGTCTCACTCTGAATGAGACGATCCAGTTTCACGACGCCGAGGTAAACGAAGAAGGCATCCTCATCCTCGATCTGCGCAGTGCAAAAGTCTCAAACCGCGCGATCGCCAAGCGGAGGAGTGTAGTGAAGAAAGGGAATTAAATGTGACGCGGAGCCGTACCTGACGCCGGAGGTGTCGTTTTTTGGCTTAACTTGGTGTTCCTATCCGTGTCGGCTAAAATCAGGGAAACTATATGAAACGATATATTTCGCTTGCTTTCGCTCTTGCTTTCACGTTTTCTTTTGGGGTTTCTGCCCAAGTTCCGTTGGCGACCGGGGTGCAGATTTTGAAGGCCGAGGACGCGCGGGCGTATGATGCGACTCTGGAAAATCTGTTGAAATCGCCCAATGCGGATGTTCGCAAGGGGGCGGCTCTGGCGGCGGGGCGGATCGGGGATGAAAGGGCGATACCTGCTCTGGCTGCGATGCTTGAAAAAGATCAGAATGACGAGGTCCGCGCCGTTGCGGCTTTCGCGTTAGGCGAGACAGAATCGGTAAAGGCTGCGGAGGCGGTGATCAATGCGATCAAAAGCGACACTCGTCCCGGAAGTGGTAACGGTACGCCTACTCTTTCGCGAAAGCCCGCGAATGTTACCGCGAGACTCGTGGAGGCGGCGGGAAAGATCGCGGCGGCCAATCCGAAAGATGAATCGGCAAAATCGCTTGGCAGAGCGATCGTCGATGTGCTGAACGGCGAGGCCGACAACCGCTTTGGCCAGGACCGCACAACGATCTTGCTCGGTTTAACGGCGATCCTGCGAACACGGCCCGAGGGCGGCGAGGTAACGGCCGCCAAATTCCTGTTGTCACCCGATGGCCGCATTCGGTCCGACGCCGGCAATACGATGACGCGGCTACGGGCAAAGAACGCGAGTGCGACGCTCAGAGATATGCTCGATCGTGACCGCGAGCCGACCGCTCGGGCGAATGCGGCGCGGGCGTTGGGAGCGGCGGAGGACAAGACTGCCTACGAATTGTTACTCAAAGCGGCGACAGCGGATGCAGACAGCCGCGTCCGGGTATCGGCGATCCGGGCCCTCGCGAGCCTGAAAGAACCAAAGGCCGTTGAAAAATTAGTCGAACGCGGCAATTTTCTGCTGATCCCGATGCATGGCGATCCGGCCCCGCCCGCACCCGGGAAAAAGATGGGAATTCTCAAACCGATCGAGATCCCGCTACAAAAGAACGAGCTGTTTGAGATCGCCACGGCGGTCGGACGGCTGCTCGCAGATGCCGACGGTGCGGCTTTCTTTGAAACAAAACTCTTAAGTTTTGAATTTCTGGTGAAGCTGATGGAGGCTGACAACTTTCAAAATCCGGAGCCGCATATCGCCGCTGCAAAGGTCGCACCGAAAAGTTACATCAAAATGAGAGCACCGGCTGGTGCGTATTCGGATTTTCACATCGCGGCCGCATATGCTCAGGGAATGGCTGAGATCGCTAACCAGAAGGACGAAGACGTGAAGATAATGGCCGGGAATACCCTGAAAGGTTACGTCACCAGAATGGCGACGGAGGTCAAGCCTCAATTCGAATCGGCAATGCTAAAAGCTATGCCGGATCTGACAAGGGCGATGGCGGCGTTGAAGCCGGACAATCTCGATGAGATATTGCGCAACCAGATGACGAATGACGACGTTTTCATACGCGCCGCGACGGCTGAGATACTCGCTGACCGACCCATGTCAAAAGACAATTTTGCTGCTCTCGAAAAAGCGTTCACGGTCTCGCTGATCAAGGACAAATTTTACGACGACGCGATGCTCGCGATCATGGACGCCCTCGCCAAGCTCGATAAAAAAGCCTCGACCGGTTCGCTGCTGATGGCCCTCAATTCGCGCGATTATCTTGTGAGAAAGAAAGCGTTTGAACTGCTCGACGACAAATCGCTCGAAAAGGACGCACCGGGAATCCCGTTCATGGTCAAAATGGCCCGCGAAAAACATGAAGATCAGGTGCAGCCGTATCAGTCGGCGTTTGGGACGAAATTGGGACAGTTGCTCAATTCGGATATTGATTACAAACGAGCTCTTTCCCGAAAAAATGGTTCGGTGTCGGCGGTTTTGACGACGGAGAAAGGCACGTTCACGATCGTTTTTAACCCCGAGGAAGCTCCGTTGACGGTGGACAACTGGGTCAAGCTCGCTCGCAGCGGTTATTTCAACGGTCTTGAGGTCCATCGCGTCGTTCCAAATTTCGTAATGCAGGACGGCGACCCCCGCGGCGACGGCAACGGCGGCCCGGGCTGGTCGATACGCTGCGAGGTCAACATGCTCGGATACGATCGCGGCGCCGTCGGCATGGCCCTGTCGGGCAAAGATACAGGCGGCTCGCAATGGTTCGTCACCCACTCGCCGCAGCCACATTTGGACGGCGGCTACACGGTATTTGGCCACGTTGATGAAACCGGGATGAAGGTCGTCGATAATATCGTGCGCGGAGATAAGATATTGAAAGTGACCATTGTGGGAAAGTAGGAGATTTAGTCTCCGTAGCCCGTTATGGAGGCCGTTTTCGATCCCGGCGGGATCATATGTTTATAGAATCGGTATTCGATAAGATTGTGCGACCCCGGCCGGGGTCGAATGTTTCCGTGTTCCCGATAGTTCTATAAACATGCGACACCTCCGGCGTCGTGATTGATCCGAATTCTCTGTGACCTCGGTGGTCTCTGTGGCAAAGATCATTTTATGGCTGATATACAAAAGCAGATCGAGGTGGAAAAGAGTCTAGACGATCTGTCGTTTTATTTGGACGGGTTGTTTAAGGTGCCGGGGGTTGGGTGGCGGTTTGGGCTGGATGCGGTGATCGGGCTGGTGCCGAATGTGGGCGACACGCTGACCTTTTTGCCAGCACTTTATATTTTATTTGCCGGTGTGCGGTATGGCGTGCCGAAAATTACGCTGCTGCGTATGGCGTTTAACCTCGGGCTCGATTATGTCGTCGGGATGATTCCGTTTATCGGTGACGCGTTTGATTTTGTGTGGAAAGCAAACCAGCAAAATATGGACCTCATCCGCACGCGAGCCGCCGGACACGGCAAAGGGAAAACGAGCGATTATATCTTTGTTTTTGGTTTGATGGGTCTTCTGCTGGTGCTCTTGCTGCTGTCGGCGTTTGCCAGCTTTTACATCATCGCGTGGCTCGCGGTCGCGATCACGCGTGGTGCGTTCTAAAAAAATTGGCCACCGATCTTACGGATATACACTGATAAGAAATGATCTCTATCAGTGCCGATCTGTGTCATCAGTGGCCAATTTTCCTAAACCGTTGCGGCCTGTGCCGTAAACATCTTATCTAATGCTGTCGTCAGTACGCCGACGCCGAATTCACCTGCGGCTCGCGTTTTTAGTTTACCGTCCGCGTCGAATAGATAATAGACAGGAACCCAACCCTGTTCGTTTTGGAACGCATCTTTTAATTTATGAAGGCTATCGACCGCTGTCGGTTCGGTTATGTGATGTTCGATCATCGCCTCATTTACCGTATCGAGGTCGGTATCGGCCTCGTATCGCGGCATATGAATAGCGACCGTTTGTAAGCCCAACGCGGCGTATTTTTTGGTCAGTTCGTGCAACTGCGGCATTTTTTCTTTGCAGATGCCGCACGAAACCGCCCAAAAATGCACGAGCGTCGGCTTTCCTTTTAATTGTTCAGTTGTGTCGTCTTGCGAGCCGTTAAACCACGTGGTCGCCCCATCGAGCGTAGGCATCGCATCTCCAATCCTCATTGGCATAAAAATTCTCCCCGAAAATTGGCCACCGATCACACGGATCCAACGGATAAGAAATATCTGTGCTTATCCGTGTGATCGGTGGCAAACTTTCCTAAACTTTCAAGTTTTCCTGACCCGGTTTCCAGTCGGCTGAGCACATTCCGCCGGTCTGTAGGCCCTGTAGAACGCGCATTGTCTCGTCGACCGAGCGGCCGATATTCAGATCGTGAACGACCGAATACTGCAGCACGCCTTCCGGATTGATGATGAACAGGCCGCGTAGAGCGATATTCGCTTCTTCGACCAGGATGTTGTACGCACTCGCAAGTTTGCCGCTGACGTCAGACGCGAGCGGGTATTTGACGCCCGCGATACCATTTTTGTCCTGCGGCGTGTTTAACCACGCACGGTGCGAATGGACCGAATCCGTGGAAATGCCCAGAACTTCGGCCCCGACGCCGTGAAATTCATCTAAACGATCCGAAAAATGGATCAGTTCGGTAGGACAGACAAACGTGAAATCGAGCGGATAGAACAAAAGGATGAGCCATTTGCCCTTGTAATCCGAAAGCTTGACGTTCTCTTTCAGCGTTTCGATATTTTTGGTCGACGGCATATTGAAATCCGGTGCCGGTTTGCCGACCTTGGCCAAGGTGACCGTGTTTTCCGTTGCAGTTGCTGTAGCTGTTGACATGTTTATTTATAACTCCTTGTTTATTTTATTATTACTTCGTTGCGAAAGACGCGTATGTCACCAAAAAGACATTCGAGTAGTTCGCGGCTAGATCCGAACGCAGTCAGGGCAAACGCCCCGTAATGTAAACTCTAAAAATTCCGGCTGAAAATTGGACATCGCGGCGGCCTGTTTGACGAGTTCGACCGGATGTTCCATCTCGATATCGACGAGCACGCCGCATTTTGTGCAGATCGCGTGGTCGTGCCGCTTCGTCATCCGGTCAAAACGGCTCGCACCGTTACCGAACTGGATCTCGGCAATGTGACCGGACTCTTTCAAATATCGCAGCGAATTGTAAACCGTCGCGAATGAAATACTTGGCAGCTTCGCCTTGGCGTTTGAGAAGACCTCGTTCGCCGTCAGGTGCTCGCACGATTCGAGAATGACCGACAGCACAACTTCACGCTGCCGCGTTAATCCCAAGTCTTGTATCTCTGCCAATTTCATATCCGTAACTGTCTAACATGATTAGAATAATTCTAATTCTAATGTATGTCAAATTAGATTGTGAATATTTTCTCAATGATTTTTGGAGGCTAGGCTTTTGTGGTTTCGATATCAACCTTGATCGATCGCCAGCGTTGTTGATTGAACCTCACGATGCTGAGCAGAAAGCGCATCGTGTGGCCCGCGAGTATGGCGAGCCAGATGTGGATCGGCTCAAGGCCGATCGTTCGTTGGATGACAAAACAGATGCCGACGGGGAGCAAGACCTGCGAAATGATCGAGATAAAGAGCGGGCTTTTGGTATCGCCCGTGCCTTGCAGTCCGCCGGTGTAGGCGAGTGCCATCGAGATAAACAGGCCCGAGACGCTCAAGACGCGGAGCAGTTGGGTTCCGATCGCGACGACGTCGGGGTCAGTCATTCCGAAAATGGCGAGTAATTGCTGCGGTATAAAAAAGAAGAACAGCCCGACGACGATCGCTCCGCCGAGGCCAAAACTCGCGGCAGTTCGGACAGCGGCAACGGCACGGTCTGGTTTTCCGGCTCCCATATTCTGTCCGGCGACTGATGCGGATGCACCCATTAATGCGTTAGAAGACCATGTGACGAGCAGAAATAACTGGCTGTAACAGACCGCGTAGACGGCCTGTGTCGCTTTGCCCATGACGAGCGAGCCCATAAATGCCGCCATGATCACGCCGCCGACATTCATCGCGATGCCCTGAATTCCGGCGGGAAGGCCAAATTTGAAGAGCTGTCGGATCACTTTCCAATCGGGAGCGTAGCCGGTTTTGGGGAATGAAACGACCCATGAGCCGTTCCAGAGTTTGTAAAGCGAATAGAGGCCGACGAGGCCGGACGCGAGGCACGTTCCCATTGCCGAACCGGCAGTGCCAAATGCCGGGATCGGGCCGAGCCCCCGGATGAGGATGATGTTGAAAACGACGTTGAGCACGTTCATCGTCACGCCGAGCACCATCGGAGTCCGCGCGTCACCCGCCGAGCGAAGCGAACCGCTGAGCATAAAATAGATCAGCATTCCGAAGCTGCACGTAAACATTATCCGCAAAAACGGAAGAGCTTCGGATATAACATCAGGGTCCGACGAAACGATCCGAAGTAGATAGGGAGCCGCAAAATAGCCGATCGGCGCAAGAATGCCGAGAGCCATAAATGCGGCGGTCAGAAAACCCTGATAGACGGTACGGTTTACCTTTTCCGAATCGTGAGCACCGGCAAAGCGAGCCACAAGCACGCTCATGCCGATAAAAACGGACGAAACAAAAACGATGACGACGAGGAATATCTGGAAACCGACGCCGATCGCGGCATTTGCCTGATAACCGATCAAATTGCCGACCAGAATTTGATCGACCCAGCCCTGGGCGCCGCTGACCAGGTTGGTCAAAACAGCGGGCCAGGCGATCTTCCAGACAGCGCGGGTTAGCGGACCCTCGGTTATTGAGCGGTCAAATTTTTTCGCTGGCTTTGCCGGTGGTTCGACGACCGAGTCGTCGATTATATCTTCGGGGTCAAGTGTTGTGCTATCGCTCATTTGGCGTTTGTATTTAATTTACAGATTACAATATTTGCCAGAAAAGCGAAGCAGGTATCTAGCTGTTGCGGCTGAGATCGTAATTGACGAGCCATGCGATGCCGAATTTGTCGACCAGCATCCCAAACAATGCACCCCAAAACGTCGGGCCAAAAGGCATGGTCACCGTTCCGCCGGCAGCGAGGCCATCGAAAATCTGTCGTGCCTCGTCTTCGCTATCGGGACCAACGGCGACGCTAAAATTGTTGCCGGCATTGAACGGCGGCCCCATATTTGGCATCGAATCGCTGCCCATCAGCACGCTGCCGGTGATCGGCAGGGCAACGTGCATTACGCGGTTTGCGACCGAATCGGGAACGGGCGAACCCTCGGGCATTTCGGAAAATCGCATTACGGTGGCAAATTCACCGCCGAAAACTGATTTGTAAAAATTGAATGCTTCTTCGCAATTGCCGTCGAACGTCAAATAGGGGTTAACTACAGCCATATTTTTTCTCCTGAGTCTTTAAATTGCCGCTTTGGGGCGGCGGCCTAACGCGATCAGAATGCAAAGTACACCGACGACCGCCGGAACCACCGCCATTGTCGCCATCGGCCCCATTGCTGTGACCACGGTCGCTCCGATCATGATTACTACGAGCAATGCGGCCGCGAGTGGCGTCAAGCCGGGCTTGATATTGGTCAGCCAGGGTATGACGAGACCGATACCGCCGAGTATTTCGCAGACGCCGATAAATAGAAAGAACCAGTGCGGGAAAGCGACCGGTGAATCTTTGATCATGTCCGCATACGGCATGACAAATTTCATCACGCCGGACATTAAAAAGAGCAGTGCGACCAGTATCTGGATAATCCAAAGCAAAATATTCATTTTATATACTCCGATCTCTGTTATTTAGCAGATTCCGAAACAGTTTTGAGCTGGGCGAGGCCTTTTTCAAAATCACCGCCGACTAGCTTGTCCATGTTCATAACGAGGGAAAAGGCCTTCATTAGAAAATTATTCTTGCCGGTCATCGTCCATGTGACATTTGTGTTCGAGCCCTCGGGTTTAAACATAAATTCGGTCAGATTTTTTGCCGCGAACGGTTTGATGAATTCGAGATCGATGGCAATGTGTTCGGTCGGGTGGCTTTGGGTCAGCGTCATTTTGCCTTCGCCGACATCGTCATTGCCAACCCAGGAGTAGGACGAACCGACGCCATTTGCCGGGCCTGCATACGTGGTTTTCATCGCCGGGTCGAGTTTGGCCCATGGCGACCAGGCTTCCCACTTGTGAAAATCGTTGACCTGCTCAAATACCTTGTCCGGTGCGGCGTTTATGGTTGCTGTCCGCGTTATCTTAAAATCCTCCGGCTGCATCGCAACCACCACGCAAAACGCCACGACTGCGAGAATGACGCCCGCGAGTGCTCCCAAGATAATTTTCTTGATCATAAACTTTCTCCTGTACGTGCGAATTTAAACTATTTTGGCCTTGGTTCCAAACTAATACGAAGCTAAGCCAAATAGGTTCCGGCGCCTATTTGCTATCGAAAATAGAAACAATTATAAATAACCCTAATGAAACAATGCCCGTCATGCCGCACGACTTACACAGACGATACGCTGTCATTCTGCCTCGCGGACGGTACGCCGCTCACAGAAATGGCCGAAGAAGTGACTTTCGTACGGGCGGGCCGCAACGATCCGATGCGGGTCGAAATACCGCAGGCCGCACCGACCGCATTTATTCCTGTTCAGACCGTGCAACAGGCCGTACCGGAAAAAGGCTCGAATACAATGAAGATCCTGCTCGTCGTAGGTCTGCTCGGCGGGATGATCGTAATAGCCATCGGTGGTGCGGCGGCTCTCATCTATTTTAATAAAGATGCCCGCGTCGCCGAACCGACGGCGAATGCAAAGGGAATTACAACTCCCAATTCGAACGTAAAACCTGACAATACAAATGAACTCCGCGATCAGATCGCCAATCTGCAAAAGCAGCTCAACGATCAGAAAAATGCGAACAAAACCTCGGCCACGCCGCCGTTGATCGTCCCGAACAACTCAACGTCGCAGACGACCGCGACCGTAAATTCACCCAGCGATGGATTTTTGGCATTAAGAACCTTGCCGAGCAGCGAAACTGGCGAGCGGATCGCAAAGATTCCACATGGAACAACGATCTCCATTGGAGCTTGCGGCCCGGTCGTGAAACCGGTCAATCGCAGCGGGCGTTGGTGTCAGGCGAGCTATAACGGTTATTCAGGCTGGGTGTTTGATGCGTATCTGAACTATTAAAGTGAAAGAGGCCGGGCTTTTTTGGAAGCCCGACCCCGGTAGGTTTGTCTGGTAGGTATAATAGACAGGGTATTATGAATTAGCTCAGTTACGGTCGAGCTGCACCGAAGGGGGATAATAAAACGTCCCCGATGTCGTAAAGTTTGACGTGTCAAACTTTTTTCGTGCACCGCAACTGGTGCATGCACGATAAGAATCTCTCTTGTCAGAAAACGGTCGGCTCAATTCCTTGTGCCAGCAACCGAATAGTTTACCAAAAATTCCGATCTTTGTCCCAAACGCCTTGTGCGTTTTTTTAGTTACACGCTCGCGTGTTCCAATTTGTTGCAAAATCCCTTGCATATTTTTTTCTTCCCGGCCGTTCGTCCCTTTTTACGACCTCTCCACTTGTAAGAACGAAGCAGGGGAAAGCTTTTGCACAATCTATGATGAAAAGTTTTCGAAAAAGGTTTATTAATTATTTTAGGAAACCCCTTACTTTCTCTTATTCCCTTTATTCGTTAGAATCTTCCCAAAAGATTCAGGAGCAATAAAAAAATGAAAATCGTAACGCGTCTGTTAGTTTTGTTCGCTTTGGTCGGCTGTGTATCGTTTTCGGCGTTTGGCTGGGACGAGACCGGGCATAAGATAACCGCCTATATCGCGTGGCAGCGGATGACGCCCGAGGTGAAGGAAAAGGTGATCAAGATATTGCTCTCCGCGCCGGAGGATTCGGACATCGGGACATTTTTTGCGGGTTACGGTTCGCGAACGCTCGACAGCCGACGACGCGAATATTTTATGTTGCTGGCAACGTGGGCGGACATCATCCGCGACAAGGGTTTTGATGTCAGGTTTAAGAAATACGCAAACAGCAACTGGCATTACGCCGATACTTTTTGGCAATGGAAAGACGGCAAGGCCGTGATGGTCGATGGTGTCGAAGACAATGGCCAGGCAATGAAAAAGCTGGTCGAATTTAACCAATTGATCCGCAGCAACGCCTCAGACGCCGAAAAGGCCGTCGCGATAGTCTGGCTCGAACATCTCATCGGCGACATTCACCAGCCCCTGCACACATCGGGCAAGGTTACCGATTCAAACCCGAAGGGGGATCAGGGCGGCAATCTGTTTTTGCTTACGCCAAAAGGCACGGCGCGTGACAAGCAGGAAAACCTCCACTGGTTCTGGGATTCCATAGTCGGCAGGTATTCACCGAACGTGAAAGATCTATGCGACGCCGACTATATGGAGCCGATCGCACAGGAAATGATGAAGGCCTATCCGTACGAGAAAGAGAAGGACAAATTGAGCCCCGGCAAATTTGACGTGTGGGCAAAGGAAAGCCTCGACATCGCAACAAGCGAAGTCTATAAAGGCGTCACCTTCTTTCAAACCCCATCGGACAAATACAAAAAGAAGGCGTTTGAGATAGCGCAGGAACGTATGGCATTGGCCGGTTACCGCATGGGCGATCTGTTTAATGAAGTTTTCGGTGGTAATCAGGCTACCGTTTCCAACAGCGCGATGCCATGCAAGATCATCCGCAAGGTGATGTATCCGGTGACGCAGACAAGTTCCGAAAAACAGACGCTGGAGATCGCATTACTGGACCTCTGTCCGACGATGCCGGCGGCGCGGCCGATGTATAGCTTCATGATCGACGGCAAAATGGTGATGAAGGAATACGATGTCCTAATGACATTCAAAACCGAGGCCGAAGCCAAAAAATATGCGGCCGAGAACATAATTACAGATATGAGTTTCTAGTTTGATCTTCAAATGACAGCAAACGAGATACTTGAGTATTATCGGGGACGCCAAACAGTGATCGTCGATGCGATCCGCGAGATCGTCGATATCGAATCGCCTTCGCACGATGCTGTGCGAGGCCGTAAGGTGGTCGATTGGGTCGAGCAACAAGCGATCGCGACCGGCGTGGACGTGACGATCGAACGGATCAGCGTTGATGATGGCGATCATATTGTTATCCGTGCTTTTTATGACGAGGATGAAACCCAGTCGCTATCGCTCCCGGTTCTGACAAATCGGCACACACTGCTGCTCGGCCACACCGACACCGTTCATCCGGTGGGGACAAATCTGCAAAATCCTACGCGCGTCGTAGGTAACAAATTCTACGGTTGCGGCATTTTTGATATGAAGGCGAACATTGTGCTGATGTTCGAGGCTCTGCGGTACTTTGCGTTCACCGGAACGCGGCCATCGACGCCGATCACGATCCTGCTTTCATGCGACGAAGAAGTAGGTAGTCACACCGGCCGCGAACTCGTTGAACGCGAATCAGGCGGAGCCAGGCGTTGTTTGGTTTTCGAACCGTCCGCCGAAGGCAGGATCAAGACCGGACGCAAAGGCACCGGGCAATATACCTTGCGGGCACATGGCATACCGGCCCACGCCGGGCTCGAACCTGAAAAAGGTGCAAACGCCGTCGCTGAGATCGCCCGCCACATTGACGAGATCCACGCGATCCAAAACGCCGAGATCGGCACGACCGTAAACGTCTGCACCATCAAAGGCGGCACTACATCGAATGTCATCCCGGAACACGCCGAATGCGAAATCGACGTAAGGTTCAGCAAAATAAGCGAAGGCGAACGGGTCGATGCGGCATTACGGTCGATACGGCCGGTCGATGACCGCGTGTCGCTCGAAATACTCGGAGCCATAAACCGTCCGCCACTCGAACGCACCGACGAGGTCGCGACTTTATTTGAAAATGCTCGCACACTCGGAGCAAGCTTCGGCTACGAAGTCGGCGAAACCCAGGTCGGCGGCGCGTCGGACGGCAATTTCGTCGCGGCTTTAGGCGTTCCGGTCCTCGACGGCCTCGGCATCGCCGGCAACGGTGCTCACCGCCTCGACGAACATATTTTGGTGAGCGATATCGCAAATCGGGCGACGTTGGTTACGTCGCTATTATTAGATCAGCTTTGATAGGTCATATCGGTCCTACTGGACCTATCTGACCAATGAGTTCGGAGGCGCAACTTGTCCGGTGATGGGCGCGGTCTTCAAAACCGTTGTGAGGGCGCGCGAGCGCATCTCAAGTGGGTTCGACTCCCACACGCCTCCGCCAAAATCAGTAAGCAGTAGGCGGTAAGCAGTTGGCAGTAAAGACGATGGAAATATGATCAGTTGGATTTCCCTTAATATGACGCCGGGCGTTGGTCCTAGGGCGGCAACCAAACTTTTGGAAAGGTTTGGGTCGGCGGATGCTGTTTTTCACGGGCGGCGGACCGAGTTTGAGTCGCTGCGGATGAAGCCGCATACGATCGAGAGCCTTTTGAAGCGGGAATTTCACGAGAAAGCTGTTACCGAACTCGAACGCGTCAAGGCACTTGGCGGCGACATATTGATACTAGACGACGGCAGTTATCCCGCGATGCTTCGTGAGATCGACGATCCGCCGCCGGTGCTGTATGTAAAGGGCGACTGGCAGGCGTGTTTTGATCAGCCGGGCGTCGGCGTGATCGGTTCGCGGATGTGTTCGACTTACGGGATCAACGCGTCCGAGATGCTTTCGCGAGATCTGGCCTCGCGCGGCATAACGGTTGTTTCCGGTCTCGCTCGCGGCATTGATACCGCCGCACATCGCGGGGCGATCGCCGGCAAAGGAAAAACGGTCGGCGTTATCGGAACAGGCATCGACACGGTTTATCCGAAGGAAAACAACCGTCTGGTTCGAGAGATACTCGACGCAGGCGGCTGCATCGTTTCGCAGTTTCCGCTCGGCACGCCGCCGCTCGCGGAAAATTTTCCTTATCGTAACCGCATTATCAGCGGGCTTAGTTTAGGAGTTCTGATCGTCGAGGCTTCGGAGAGAAGCGGTTCGCTGATCACCGCTCGCCTTGCGATGGAACAGAACCGCGAAGTAATGGCCGTTCCGGGAAACATTACGTCGGGAAATTCCTTCGGCACGAACTATCTTATTAAAAGCGGTGCTAAACTCGTCCAGCAATGGCAGGACATCGTTTCCGAACTGCCGAGCGAGATCGCTGCGGCGATATTACCGCCCAAGATCGAAAAGGCAAAAGCTGAGAATGCCGTTCGCCAACCCGACTTGATGCCGGCGGATATGACCGAGAACGAGCGAAAGATCTGGTCTATATTAAACCCCGACGAACCTGTTCACATCGACATTTTGCTCGAGCAAAGCGGCTTGTCTTTTGGCGAGCTAAACACCGCCCTCGTTGCCCTCGATATCCGTGACCTGATCCGCGTTTTGCCGGGAAAACACTATGCGAGGCGCATCTAAACATTTTGCTGTTCCGAAGGGCATTAATTTTAGTTATGGTATAGCCTCACATTGACACGCTAGTTAGATAGGTGTTATCAGTCAGAACGTCAGCACAAATATTGTGTCTGACGTATTTTTTTCACTATATGTCCAAAAACCTGTTAATAGTTGAAAGCCCGGCGAAAGCAAAGACCATTGAAAAGATCCTCGGGAAGGATTTTCAGGTGAATAGCTGCTATGGCCATATCCGCGACCTGCAAAAGGCAGGCATGGGTATCGACATCGAAAATGATTTTCTACCTCATTATATAGTTCCTGACGATAAGAAAAAGGTCGTGAGCGACCTAAGATCGCTCGCAAAAAGATCGGACGAAGTATGGCTCGCAACAGACGAAGACCGTGAGGGCGAAGCGATTAGCTGGCATCTGTGCGAGGTACTGGGCCTTGATCCGATAACGACAAAACGGATCGTTTTTCACGAGATCACCAAACCTGCGATCGAAGCGGCTGTAAATAACCCGCGCACAGTGAATATGAACCTCGTGATGGCTCAGCAGGCCCGGCGGGTGCTGGATCGCATTGTCGGGTTTGAACTGAGCCCTGTGCTTTGGCGCAAGATCAGTGCCGGTGGTACCAATCTGAGCGCCGGCCGCGTGCAGAGCGTCGCCGTCCGTCTGATCGCCGACCGGGAACGCGAGATCAATGCGTTTCAATCGTTGAGTCATTTCAAGATCGAAGGGTTGTTCATCGCCGACGATATAACCGGAAAATCTGTCACATTCAAAGCCGAAGGCAAAAAACAGGACAGTGCGGAAGATGCGGAAAAGTTTTTGAACGGCTGCATAGGTGCTGATTATAAAGTCACCGATATTAAGGTAAAACCTGGTAAACGCACGCCAGCCCCACCCTTTACAACCTCGACTTTGCAGCAGGAAGCATCAAGAAAACTCGGTTACGGTGTCGCACGAACCATGCAAATAGCGCAAAAGCTGTATGAGAACGGCCACATAACCTACATGCGAACGGACAGCGTCAGCCTGAGTGCAACAGCCCTCGCCGACATCACACAGACGGTTAGCAGCCTTTACGGTGATCGATATCAGCAGTTCCGGAAATTCAAAAATAAGAACGAGTCCGCCCAGGAAGCTCACGAAGCAATTCGTCCGACTTACACGAGTGCTACGACGATCAATGACCCCGAATGGCAAAAGTTGTATGAGCTGATCTGGAAGCGAACGATGGCCTCGCAGATGGCCGATGCAGAGCTGGAAAAGACGACGGTCAAAATAGAAATTTCTACAAACAAAGAGGAATTGACAGCTTCCGGCGAAGTATTGAAATTTGACGGATTTCTAAAGGTTTATCAGGAAGATAAAGACGAAGACGACGCGGAAGAATCATCCGAGGGCCTGTTGCCGCCAATGACGGTGGGGCAGACTCTGCCGCTGTCCGAACTTAGAGCAACGGAACGGTTCAGCCGTGCTCAGCCGAGGTATACCGAGGCGTCGCTTGTCAAAAAATTAGAGGAGCTTGGCATCGGCCGCCCGTCCACATACGCACCGACGATCTCTACGATACAAAAAAGAGGCTATGTCGAAAAACGGGACAAAGACGGCACACCGAGGGCATTTCGCATATTGGTATTAAAAAATGACGCGATCAGCAAACGCCAAGAATCTGAGAATACCGGTGCAGAAAAGGCAAAGTTGTTCCCGTCGGACCTGGGTCTCGTTGTCACAGATTTTCTGAAAGAACATTTTGACGACATCATGGACTATGGTTTCACCGCTAAGATCGAGGCAGAGTTCGATGAGGTCGCCGGCGGGAAACTCCAGTGGAATGACATGCTCGAGGAGTTTTACGGCCCGTTCAAAAAAGACGTTGATAACACGCTCGAAAATGCGGAGCGTGCTAAGGGAGAAAGGGTACTTGGAACCGACCCCGAAAGCGGCAAGCCGGTGGTTGCCCGTATGGCCCGCTACGGACCGATCATCCAGATCGGCAGTGCCGACGAAGAGGAGAAACCGAAATTTGCAAAAGTTCCGCCCGGACAGAGCATCGAGACCATAACGTTTGAAGAAGCTCTGGCTCTGTTCAAATTGCAGGCGGCGATGGGCATGTATGACGGCAAAGAACTGTCTGTCAGCATCGGCCGCTTTGGACCGTACGTAAAATGGGGTGATGAGTTTGTCTCGATTCCTCGCGGCACGGATCTAGCAACTGTTGACACCGAAAGGGCGATCGAGTTTATAAAGGCTAAACAGGTGGCAGACGCTCCGGTTGGTGAATTTGACAGTAAACCGATCACAAAAGGAACGGGACGTTTCGGGCCTTTTATCAAGTGGGACGGTATGTACATCAATGTGCCGCGTAGATACGATTTTGAGAATCTGACCCAAGGCGAGATGAACGAGCTGATCGAGGCAAAGGTCAGCAAAGAAGCCAACCGTTACATCCAACGGTGGGAAGACGAAAAAATATCCCTTGAGAATGCCCGTTGGGGTCCGATCATCAAATTTGGCAAAAAGATCATCTATATTCCGAAGAAAGCGGACGGCACGCGCGCCACAGCCGAAGAAGCTGCGGTTCTAACACTCGAACAGGTGAAAACGCTTATTGAAAAGGAAGTACCGGGAGCCTTTACTAAAAAGGCGAAAGCACCGGCTAAAAAGGCGGCGGCGAGGAAAACTGTTAAGAAGAAAGGCAGATGACGGTAGCGAACAAGAGAGACGCTACAGTCGCGCATTGCAAAAACGAAGACTGTGATTATAAAATGGCATTCGATAACACAAACTTAACATCGGAAACGACCGCTAACGAGGCCGTCAAAGCCCAGTGCCGACGCAAATGAACGAAAATATTCAGTTTTTAAAGGCATTTCTTAAGAACCCGGGCAAGGTCGGGGCGATCGCGCCCAGTTCGCCTGAGCTTGCGGCCGAGATGCTTCAAGGCATCGAGCCGGACGACGACAACATCGTTCTCGAGCTCGGCGTCGGAACCGGTGCGATCACAAAATATCTGCAAGAGATCATCCCGAGCCGACGTGCGTATCTCGGCATCGAGCTCGACGACAATCTCGTCAAATCGCTCAAGACAAAGTTCGACGATCTCAATATTATCTGCGGCAGCGCAGCCGATGCGTACCAGATACATCAAGATTCTGGCCTCGGCAAGGTGCGTTATGTAGTGTGCTGTCTGCCGTTTGTCTCGTTGCCGAAAGAAGTGAGTGAGAGCGTGCTGAAAGAGATCGAAAAATTCATGGGCGAGGGTTGCGAATTTCGCATATTTCAATACGCTCATGGCTATTACCTGCCGCCGGCGATCAAACTCCGCGAGTTTTTGCGAAACCGCTACGGCAAGTCAAAACGCAGTCCGCTGGTGCTGAAAAACGTTCCGCCCGCATTCACATTGACTTGGTCAACCATTTAGAAATGAACGGTTTAGCTAAATCTTCGCTCTGCGCTTTTGTCGCCACGGCGAACGCCGAAGCCGCGCGCGATTTCTATGAAAACTCGCTCGGCCTGACATTCATCTCCGACGAAGAATACGCTCTCGTATTCGACGCGAACGGAACGACGCTTCGCATCCAAAAGGTTGGTGAGGTCACGGCTCATCAATACACATCGCTCGGTTGGCATGTCGAGGACATTACCGCCGCCGTCACACAGCTCACCGCAAATGGCGTGAAATTCGAACGTTACGATTTTATGCAGCCCGACGAACTCGGCATCGTTTCCTTTCCCGAGGGTGCTCGCGTTGCATGGCTCAAGGACCCGGACGGAAATTTACTCTCCCTCGATCAATACTGAAACCTTTCCCGACCATTTGTGGTATAAATGTAGGCAAATCTACACAAACAGATTCAAATCATTTTCAGGAGAATTAAAAAGATGTTACGACGCAAGATCGCAGGCGTGCTGCTGATTTCAGCTATTCTGCTTCCGACCGCTTCGCTCGCCCAGACAACGGCAAAACCAGTGTATTCGGCACCAAAAGAGGTGATCGACAAGATCAAGGACGAGGGAACGACGCGTTCGCAGGTGATGCAGACGCTGAGCTATCTGTCTGATGTCATCGGGCCAAGGTTGACCGCTTCGCCCGGAATGAAGCGCGGAAACGACTGGACCCGAGAGACGCTCGAAAAATGGGGAATGCAGAACGCCCATCTCGAATCGTGGGGGCCGTTCGGCCGCGGTTGGACGCTCAAGAAATTTTACGCAATGGTGGACGGCCCGACAGCATTTCCGATGATCGCTTATCCAAAAGCGTGGTCGCCGGGAACCGACACGCTCGTCCCGGCCACAGTCGTTGATCCAAAAACCAAGAAAGGCAAAACACCTGCCGCTCCGGCTGCTCCGCAAAACACTGCGTATACTGGCGAAGTCATCCACTTTACGGCCACTAACGAAGCCGAGCTCGAACAATACAAAGGCAAGCTGAAAGGCAAGATCGTCCTCGTCGGCCCTATCCGCGAGGTCAAGGCTCATTTCGAAGCCGAAGGAAAACGTGCGACCGATAAAGAACTGCTGGACCTAGCCGACGCTCCGGACCCGGCAACTGTAGTACGGGCGCCGTTTAATCTGCCGCCGAATTTTCAGCAGATCCAGCAATTCAATGGTGCTCGAATGAGATTTCTGGCTGCCGAAGGTGCTGCGATCTTGATGGACGCGGGTCGTGGCGACGGCGGAACTATCTTTGTCCAGCAGGCTACCGCGGTTCAGCCGCCACCCGCTGCAGCCGGTGCACCGGCAGTTACCCCGGTTCGCCTTTACGACAAGGGAGCGAATATTCCGATTCAGGTCAGTGCTGCTGTCGAACATTTTAACCGCGTTGCCCGCATGGTCGATGCCGGCGAAAAGGTTACGATGACCGTCGATCTGGCGGTCGAATATCAGGATCAGGACCTCAACGGTTACAACACCGTCGCCGAGATCCCGGGCAGCGACAAGGCGGACGAGATCGTCATGCTTGGCGGCCATCTCGACTCGTGGCAGGGCGGAACCGGAGCGACGGATAACGGTGCTGGTTGTGCGGTCATGATGGAAGCGATGCGCATCATCAAAACGCTCGATCTCAAACCGCGCCGCACGATCCGCATCGCTCTGTGGACCGGCGAAGAACAGGGCTTGCTGGGATCGCGTGCGTATGTAAAACAGCATTTCGGCTATCGTGGCGACGGAACCACGCCCGCATTCGGCGGTGGTGGAGGCGGCGGACAGAATCAGACACCGCTGCCGCTGACCAAGCTGCCCGAATACGATAAGCTCTCGGCCTATTTCAACATCGACAACGGCACGGGCAAGATCCGCGGGATCTACGAACAGGGCAATGACAATGTGCGGCCGATTTTCAAGACCTGGCTCAGCTCATTTCGCGATCCAAAATGGTGGAAAGCGGATTTCGATCCGAACAAAGACACGAACATGAGTGCGTACACCGTCTCGCTCGCCAATACCGGCGGAACAGACCACCAATCGTTCGACGCGATCGGTCTGCCGGGATTTCAGTTCATACAGGACGAGATCGAGTACAACGCACGCACGCACCACTCGAACATGGACGTTTTCGACCGCATCCAGGGCGACGATCTGAAACAGATCTCGATCATCGTCGCTGCATTTGTCTACCAAGCGGCCATGATGGACGAACGGATGCCGAGGAAGTAAGCTAGAGGCTTAGTTCCATAAACAGAACGTCGGCGTGCGGGTTATCGTAATACGGCGGGATCGGCGCGAAGCCGTGAGTTTCATAGAGACTCACGGCTTTGCCCATTTTGGGCGGGTAAGTATCGAGCCGCATCTTTTCGTAGCCGATCTCTTTGGCGTCGGCGATCACTTTTTCTATCAGATGGACGCCGATCTTTTGCCCGCGAAAACCATCGCGAACAAATAGTCTCTTCATTTCGCCGATACCGTCCTCTAACTTTCGCAGAGCGATGCAGCCGGCGAGTTTGTCGTCGAAATAAGCGAGATACAGTCGTCCGTCGGGCATCGCGTATTTGCCGGGCAGCGTCGCGACCTCGCGTTCGAAATCCTGAAAGCACAGCGACATCCCGAGCCACGATTCGTATTCGCGAAAGAGTTCGCGTGCGGAGAGGATGTCCTCGGCTAAAACGGCTTGACGCATCGTTAACATACGCTAAGTTTAGATCATTTTTAGCCGCAGATTAACGCGGATGACGCAGATAAAGATTTTTTTGCTGATTCGCGTCATCTGCGTAGATCTGCGGCAAAAGATTCTTACGTCTTTGCACCTTAGCTTACTTAAGTTGAAAATATTAGTAATGGAACTAGCAGTCGAACAGTACAAGGTCGCGAGCGAACCGTTTTATTTACCGATCGGGCAGGAAGTCGAGCTTTTCGAAGCCGCGTTTGCGGCGAAACTTCCGGCGATGCTCAAAGGCCCGACGGGCTGCGGCAAGACGCGGTTTGTCGAATACATGGCGCATCGCCTAAACCGCCCGTTGATAACGGTTGCTTGTCACGAAGATCTCAGCTCGACCGATCTAGTCGGCCGCTTCCTGCTCGAAGGCGAAGAGACCGTCTGGCACGACGGCCCTTTGACGACCGCCGTTCGCCACGGTGCGATCTGCTATCTCGACGAGGTCGTCGAGGCCCGCAAAGACACCGTCGTCATCATCCACCCGCTCACCGACGACCGCCGCCGCCTGCCGATCGAAAAACGCGGCACCGTGATCGAGGCTCCCGACGATTTCATGCTCGTCGTCTCGTACAATCCGGGCTACCAGTCGATCCTCAAAGATCTCAAACAATCGACGCGCCAACGCTTCGTCGCGATGGAATTCGATTACCCAAACGCCGAAGCCGAGGCCGAGATCGTCGCCAAAGAAGGCGGCATCGACATCGACACCGCCGCCGATCTCGTCAAAATAGGCCAAAAGGTCCGCAACCTCCGCGGCCACGGCCTCGAAGAAGGCGTTTCGACGAGACTCTTGATCTACGCCGCCCAAATGATCGCCCAAGGCATCACGCCCATCGCCGCCGCCGAAGTCGCCCTCTGCTCGCCCATAACCGACGACCGCGAGCTCCAGCGAAGTATCAGAGAGATCGTAACGACCATAATTTAGGAACCATGGGAACTCAAATAAAAGGCCTTGACGGCATCTCAGCAGAACAACTCAACCAAGACCTCGCACGGGGCGGCAAATTTGTCATCTTTGGATACGCGATCTCTGTCATCATCCTTTCATTTAAGCGTTCGTCGGACATCTACTACATACGACCCGGCGAAAGCGTCCTTTCGAAAAGCCTTCCCTACACGTTGCTCAGCTTATTGTTAGGCTGGTGGGGCTTTCCTTTCGGCCCGATCTTCACAATTTGGGTGCTGATAACCAATCTGGGCGGCGGAAAGGATGTTACTGCAGAAGTTATTAACTCCATGAATTCCGGAGCGTGAGATTCTCACTCTCAATCGCTGTGGCGAGCCATCGCGATCAGCACAACATCGCATTAGATGAGTCCGACATCGCTTACGTTTAACTCGCACTCACTTATCTTTTATCCTCCATCACTCACAATTGATTCGGCATCCTCCAAGTTTGATCGGGCATCTAATTCCTTTGATCGACACTCTTAGAGATTTGATCTGCCATCACTTACATTTCATCTACCATCTTTCAACATCAATTCGCACTCTTGCACTTTCAATAAAACGCGATTATTATGCCTCTCAGCGAGGTGAGCGATGCTTTATTTTAATCTTACAAGGCTGCTAAAGCTGCGCGGGGTGGAGCGGCCGTATAGTTGGTTGGTAGCGAACGGGTTTGTGCCGCAGACGGCGACGCGCTGGGCGAAGAACGACATCGGTTACATGCGTCCTCAGCAGATAGAAAAGATCTGTTTGCTGCTCAACTGCACGCCGAACGACCTTTTCGACTGGCGCGAAGACGGCAAAACCGTCGTCCACGACACCCACGCCCTCCGCACCCTCACCAAACAAGCCCCCGACACCAGCGTCCAAACCGCCGTCCGCGAACTCCCGCTCGATAAACTGGAAAAGCTGGGTGAGATGCTTGCGGAACTTAAATCTAGTGAGGATAAACCGTGAGTATATTCTCCTCGCGATGGTGGGAGCTAAAGCTTGCCGATGGTTGGACAGCGGAGCAAGATGAAGATTGCGTCACCATCTGTCGTCCGGATGGTGTAGGGGCGCTTCAGGTAAGTGCCTATCAAAAACCTGATGCTATTACGAAGGCGGACCTTCTAGATGTCGCAGACATTGACCCTGAACAGAATATGCAGTTGGCGAAATCGCAGTGCGGAGACTTTGAGGGTTTTTATCTCACTAATTCCGTTAAGGATGACTTTCATCGTAGTTGGTGGCTGGGTTCGCAGAACACTATGCTCTTCGTCACGTACAATTGCGACCTGAACTATCGAGCCATTGAAGCGGCTGCCGTCGACTCAATGGTTTCGTCACTGAGGAGAATAGATGACTAGAATCGTCGCGATCATAATTTTGGTTCTTTGCCCAACACTCGCTAGCTTTAGCCAGGTAAAAAAGGAAACTTCGAAGACCTATCCGAGCATCTGGTTCGCGCCGATCAACGACCCTAACAAACCCGACTGGGAGATATTGCCGCAGGAGGCCAAAGCGGGGGAGGTTATTTTGTCGAAACGGAATGAGCTTGGCATTTTGTCGAACTTTGCCGCGAGGCCGTTTGAGCTTTATGGCAAGCGGTACGCAAGCGTCGAGGGCTTTTGGCAGATGATGCTGTATCCGGAAGGGACGAGTGACGAGAGACGTGTGACAAGTGGGAAAGACGGCAAGGCCGTCGTTTGGAAATACACCCGCGAACAGGTCGCCCAGATGACCGCCTTCGAAGCAAAATCCGCCGGAACGCTTGCCGAGGAAAACATGAAAACGCTCGGCATCGATTGGGTGACATTCGACGGCAAGCGTTTCCCATACCGCTCCGCCACGCCCGACGAACACTACAAACTCATCCTCGCCGCCATGCGTGCCAAAGCCGACCAAAACCCCGAAGTAAAACGCATCCTTCTAGCCACCGGCGACCTCATCCTAAAACCCGACCACCACGGCGAAGAGAACCCGCCGCCGGAGTGGAAATATTACGACATCTGGATGCAGATCCGCACAGAACTGCAGAAACGCTGACTGGAGCGGCAAGCATCCCTGCTTGCCGGTAACCCGACGAGGCAAGCAGGGATGCTTGCCGCTCCAGTCAAAGTTAACACCCATTTAACACACCTTTCACCTCGCTGTAACCTCTCATTAATATCCTCTTTCTTGCTAACTAGAATTTTAGAAACGACTACTACAA